>Ga0196958_10000397_pt1 | contig 14124 bp, 10 predicted proteins | sample S1v_10metaG_FD_148654 | JGI IMG/M metagenome (GOLD analysis project Ga0196958, IMG submission 148654) | Soil microbial communities from Anza Borrego desert, Southern California, United States - S1+v_10 | ecosystem: Environmental > Terrestrial > Soil > Desert | place: USA: California | collected...
CGCGACGCTGCCGCTGGTGCGCCGCCACGGCACCAAGGTCACCACCCGGCAGATCGCCGAGGCCGCCGGCGTCGCGGAGGGCACGCTGTTCCGGGTCTTCCCGGACAAGGAGTCGCTGGTCCAGGCCGCGATCGCCGAGGCATTCGACCCGGAGCCGTCGCTGCGCGAGCTGGCCGCGATCGACCGCTCCCTCCCGCTTCGGGCCCGGCTGACGGCGGCGGTCGTGGTGCTGCAGCGCCGGCTGTCCGACGTCTTCGGGCTGCTCCACGCCATCGGCTGGACCGGCCCGCCGGACCGGCTGCGGCAACCCCCTCCGTCGGGGATCAACGACGCGTTCCGCGCCGCGGTCGTCGACCTCGTCGGCCCCGACGAGGCCGCGCTGCGCGTCCCGGCGGCGGAGCTGGCGCACGTGCTGCGCCTGCTCGTGTTCTCCGGCACGCACCCCCTGATCTCCGACGGCCGCCCGCTCGACGCGCCGCAGATCGTCGCGATCCTGCTCGACGGCCTGCTCGCCCCGGAGGAACCCCGATGCTGATCCGCCTGCTGCGGGCGCACCTGCGCCCCTACACCCGGCCGTTGCTGCTGGTGGTGGTGCTGCAGCTGCTGGGGACGATGGCCTCGCTGTACCTGCCGAGCCTCAACGCCGACATCATCGACCGCGGCATCGCCCGCGGCGACACCGGCTACATCGTCTCGGTCGGCGGCTGGATGCTGCTGGTCACGCTCGTGCAGATCGTCTGCTCGGTCGCCGCCGTGTACCTCGGCGCGCGCACCGCCATGGGGTTCGGCCGGGACGTGCGCGCGGCGCTGTTCCACCGGGTCGGGCAGTTCTCGGTCCGGGAGGTCAACCGCTTCGGCGCACCGTCGCTGATCACGCGCGGCACCAACGACGTCCAGCAGGTGCAGATGCTCGTGCTGCTGTCCTGCACCATGCTCGTCACGGCGCCGATCATGTGCTTCGGCGGCGTGCTGATGGCGCTGCAGGAGGACGCGCAGCTGTCCTGGCTGATGCTGGTCTGCGTGCCGGTGCTGGTGGTGGCGGTCGGCTCGGTGATCATCCGGATGGTGCCGGGCTTCCGGGTGATGCAGACCCGGATCGACGAGGTCAACCGCGTCCTGCGCGAGCAGATCACCGGGATCCGGGTCGTGCGCGCGTTCGTCCGGGAGCCGCAGGAGACGGCCCGGTTCGAGGTCGCGAACGCCGAGCTCACCGACGTCGCCACGCGCGTCGGGCGGCTGATGGCGATGGTCTTCCCGATCGTCATGCTCGTGCTGAACGTCTCCAGCGTGGCCGTGCTGTGGTTCGGCGCGGCCCGCATCGACGCCGGGCAGATGCAGATCGGCGCCCTGACGGCGTTCCTGGCCTACCTGATCCAGATCCTGATGGCGGTCATGATGGCCACCTTCATGGTGATGATGATCCCGCGCGCCGCCGTGTGCGCGGAGCGGATCACCGAGGTGCTCGACACGGAGTCGTCGGTCGCCCCGCCCGACCGGCCCGTCACCCCGGCCGCGGCCACCGGCGTGCTCGAGCTGCGCGGCGCCGGGTTCGCCTACCCGGGTGCCGACGCGCCCGTGCTCCGGGACGTGACGTTCACCGCGGCACCCGGCACGACCACCGCGATCGTCGGCAGCACCGGAGCGGGCAAGACCACGCTGCTCGGGCTGGTGCCGCGGCTGTTCGACGCCACCGCGGGCGAGGTGCGCGTGGACGGCGTCGACGTGCGCGACCTCGACCTGGAGTACCTGTGGAGCCGGGTCGGCATCGTGCCGCAGAAGCCCTACCTGTTCTCCGGCACCGTGGCGAGTAACCTGCGCTACGGCAACCCCGACGCCACCGACGCGCAGCTGTGGGCCGCGCTCGAGGTGGCGCAGGCCGCCGACTTCGTGCGGGCCATGCCGGACGGCCTCGAGACGCCGGTCGCGCAGGGCGGCACCAGCGTCTCCGGGGGCCAGCGCCAACGCCTCGCGATCGCGCGGGTGCTGGTGCGCCGTCCCCAGGTCTACCTGTTCGACGACTCGTTCTCGGCGCTCGACCTGGCCACCGACGCCCGGCTGCGTGCCGCGCTGCGCCCGGTCACCGCGACGGCGACCGTGGTGGTCGTGGCCCAGCGGGTCGCCAGCATCCGCGACGCCGACCAGATCGTCGTGCTCGACGACGGCGTGGTCGTCGGCATCGGCCACCACCACGAGCTGCTGGCCACCTGCCCGACGTACGCCGAGATCGTCGCGTCCCAGTTCAGCGCGGAGGAAGTGGCATGACCCGGCCGGCAGGAACCACCCGGGAGACCAACCGCGCGGCGCGCGAGATGACCAACGCCCGCCGCGGCGGTCCCGGCTGGGGTGCGATGGGCATGCCCGCCGAGAAGTCGATGGACTTCGGGCCGTCGGCGCGCCGGCTGCTGGGCCGGCTGGCCCCGGAGCGGCTCGGCGTCGTGGCCGTCGTCGGCCTGGGCGTGATCAGCGTGACGCTCTCGGTGATCGGGCCGTTCGTGCTCGGCTACGCCACCGACGTCATCTTCGCCGGCGTGATCGGCCGGCAGCTCCCGGCCGGGAGCTCCGCGCAGGAGGCGGCCGCCGCGGCGCGGACCGCGGGCGACGAGACGTTCGCGAACGTGATCGAGGGCGCGGGCGTCGTGCCGGGTCAGGGCATCGACTTCGGTCTGCTCGCGCGCGTGCTGCTCGGCGTCGTGGCGATCTACGTGGCGGCTGCGCTGTTCGGCTGGCTGCAGGGCTTCCTGCTCAACGGCGTCGTCCAGCGGACGATCTTCGCGTTGCGCCGCGACGTCGAGGACAAGCTCAACCGGCTGCCGCTGCGCTACTTCGACCGCCAGCCCCGCGGCGAGGTGCTCAGCCGCGTCACCAACGACATCGACAACGTCTCGCAGAGCCTCCAGCAGACGATGAGCCAGCTGCTCACGTCGCTGCTCACGGTCGTGGGCGTGCTGGTGATGATGGTCCTGCTCTCCCCGCTGCTGGCCCTGGTGGCGCTCGTGACGATCCCGGTGTCGCTGCTGCTCACGCGGGCGATCGCGCGGCGGTCGCAGAAGCAGTTCGTGGCACAGTGGCGCCACACCGGCGCGCTGAACGCGCACATCGAGGAGGCGTTCACCGGGCACGAGCTCGTGCGCGTGTTCGGGCGACGCGGCGAGGTGGAGGCCGACTTCGCGGCCAAGAACGACCAGCTGTTCGACGCCAGCTACCGGGCGCAGTTCATCTCCGGGATCATCATGCCGTCGATGATGTTCATCGGGAACCTGAACTACGTGCTCGTGGCCGTGGTCGGCGGGTTGCGGGTGGCCTCGGGCGCGCTGAGCCTCGGCGCCGTGCAGGCGTTCATCCAGTACTCCCGGCAGTTCACCCAGCCCCTGACGCAGGTGGCGTCGATGGTGAACCTGCTGCAGTCCGGGGTGGCGTCCGCCGAGCGGGTGTTCGAGCTGCTCGACGCCGAGGAGCAGGTGCCCGACCCGGTGCGGCCCGCCGTGCCGCAGACGCGGTGCGGGCGGGTGGAGTTCTCCGCCGTCTCGTTCCGCTACCGCCCGGACGAGCCGCTGATCGAGGACCTCTCGCTCACCGCCGAGCCCGGGCAGACCGTCGCGATCGTCGGGCCGACCGGGGCGGGCAAGACCACGCTGGTCAACCTGGTCATGCGGTTCTACGAGCTGGACGCCGGGCGGATCACGCTCGACGGCGTGGACACGGCCGCGATGGACCGGGCCACGCTGCGCTCGGGCATCGGGATGGTGCTGCAGGACACGTGGCTGTTCGGCGGCACGATCCGGGAGAACATCCGCTACGGCAACCCCGCCGCCACCGACGAGGAGGTCCTCGCGGCGGCCCGGGCCACCTACGTCGACCGGTTCGTGCGCAGCCTGCCCGACGGCTACGACACGGTGGTCGCCGACGAGGGTGCGAACGTGAGCGCCGGGGAGAAGCAGCTGATCACGATCGCGCGGGCGTTCCTCGCCGACCCGACGCTGCTGATCCTCGACGAGGCCACCAGCTCCGTGGACACCCGGACCGAGCTGCTCGTGCAGCAGGCGATGGCGGCGCTGCGGACCGACCGCACCAGCTTCGTGATCGCCCACCGGCTGTCCACGATCCGGGACGCCGACCTGATCCTCGTGATGGAGTCGGGCCGGATCGTCGAGCAGGGCACCCACGACCAGCTCGTCACGGCGGGCGGTGCCTACGCGGCCCTGTACGAGAGCCAGTTCGCCGGGGCCGTCTCGGCCGTCGACTGATCGGAGATGACCACGGACACGACCGGAGCGTCGAGCGCCGGCCACCGGCTCGTCGTCCTGGTCGAGGGCGTGAGCGACGTGGTCGCGCTGCAGGCGCTCGCCCGCCGCCGCGGCCGCAGCCTGGACGGCGTCACGATCGTGGCGATGGGCGGTGCCACCAACGCAGGCCGCTACCTGCAGCGGTACGGCCCGCACGGGCTCGACGTCCCGCTGGCCGGGCTCTGCGACGCCACCGCCGACCGCTACTTCTGCCGGGCCCTCACGCGCGCGGGGATCCCGGCGCGCTCCCGCACCGAGATGCGGGATCGGGGCTTCCACGTCTGCGAGGCGGACCTGGAGGACGAGCTGATCAAGGCGCTCGGCACCGGCGCCGTCGAGGAGATCATCGAGAGCCAGGGGGAGCTGCGGTCGCTGCGGAGCCTGCGCCGGCAGCCCGCGCAGCGGAGCCGCAGCACGCACGAGCAGCTGCGCCGCTTCCTGGGCAGCAAGGCGGGCCGGAAGCGGCGGTACGCGGGCCTCCTGGTCGACGCGCTCGACCTGTCCCGGGTTCCGCCCGCCCTGGACGGGGCCCTCGAGCGCGTGTGACGGCGCGCAGCTGCGGATGCGACGATCCGATCATGCGTGTCGTCGTCGTCGGGTCCGGTATCGCAGGGGCGAGCGCGGCGTGGCACCTCGCCCGTCGCGGGGTCGAGGTCGTGGTCGTGGACGCCGGGCACACCGGGGCCGCCACGGCCGCGGGGGCGGGCATCGTCTCGCCGTGGGCAGCCCAGGACGAGGGCCACTTCGTGCTCGCCGGTCCCGCGGCCGGCTACTACCCGCAGCTCGTCGCCGCGCTGGCCGAGGACACCGGCGTGCCCACCTCCTACACCGTCGTCGGGGGTCTGGTCGCGAGCCGCGACCGCGACGAGCTGCGCCGCGTCCACGAGCGGGCGTCGGCACGAGCGGCCGAGCACCGGGCGGCGGGGGAGGTGTCGCTGCTCGACCCGGAACGGGCCCGCGCGCTGTTCCCGCCGCTCGCCCCCGACCTGGCGGCCGTGCACGTCGGTGGCGGGGCCCGGGTGGACGGCCGGCAGGTGCGGGCGAGCCTGCTGGACGCCGCCCGCACGCGCGGCGCCGAGGTGCGCGCCGGCACGGTGGTGCTCTCCGACGCGGGCGTGCGGGTCGACGGCGACGTGGTGCCCGCCGACGCGGTGGTCGTGGCGGCCGGGGCGTGGACCGGCGAGCTGGTGGCGGCGCTCGGCGTCGCGCTGCCGGTCGCGCCGCAGCGCGGGCAGATCACCCACCTCGGCGTGCGGCCGGGGCAGGGCACCGCGTCCTGGCCCGTGGTGTCGCCGCTGGGCAGCGGCCACTACCTGCTCGCGTTCCCGGACGAGCGCGTGGTCGTCGGGGCCACCCGCGAGACCGGCTCCGGGTTCGACCACCGGGTGACCGCGGTGGGGCAACTCGAGGTGCTGGAGCAGGCGCTCGCCGTGGCCCCCGGACTGCACGACGCCACACTGCGGGAGACCCGCGTGGGCTTCCGTCCCGCCACACCCGACGGGAGGCCGGTGCTCGGCCCGCTGCCGGGGCACCCGCACGTCGTGCTCGCCACCGGGTTCGGGCCGAGCGGGCTCACCGTCGCGCCGTACGCGGGCGCGCTCGTCGCCGACCTGGTGCTGGACGAGCCCCCGCGCCTCAACCTCACGCCGTACCGCCCGGACCGCTTCTGATCCCCCTGACCGTGCCGACGAGTCGAGGCACCCGTCGTGCCGACCGGGGTGTCGGTCGATGCGGGCGCGCGCCGGCGTCGGTCCGGTGGATGCGACACTCCGCGACCGTGATCTCCTCAGTGACGAGCCGGGCCAGGCGCACGATCGGTGGACTCGGCGCCCTGCTGTGCCTGTCGCTGCTCGCGGCCGCACCGGCCGCCGCGCATGCCGAGGAGCCGCCACCGGGTCCCGAGCTCGCGCCCACCATGGTGGTGCTCGACGCATCCGGGTCCATGAGGGGCGCCGATCCGGCAGGTGGCACCAAGATGGACGGCGCCAAGGGCGCCGTGCACGCGTTCCTCGACGCCGCGCCGGGCGGTGCGCCGGTCGGACTCGCCGTCTACGGCACCAAGACCGGCAACTCCGACGCCGAACGCGCGGAGGGGTGCCAGGACGTCACCGTGCTGAGCCCGCCGGAACCGCTCGACCGCGCCGGTCTTCGCGCCGCCGTGGACGGCCTCGTCCCGCGCGGCTACACGCCGATCGGGCGCTCGCTGCAGGTCGCGGCGCAGCAGCTGCCGCAGGAGGGGCCCCGCTCGATCGTCCTCGTCTCCGACGGGGTGGACACCTGCGCGCCGCCGCAGCCCTGCGAGGTCGCGCGCACGCTCGCCGGGCAGGGCGTCGACCTCGTCGTGCACGCCGTCGGGTTCGGGGTCGACGACGAGGCCCGTGCCCAGCTCAGCTGCGTCGCCCAGACCACCGGCGGCACCTACACCGACGCCCCCGACGCCGACGCGCTGCAGCGGGTGCTGCCCCGCGTGACTGCGTCGGCGATGCGCAACTACGAGCCCGCAGGTACCCCGATCGCCGGCGGCCCCGCCGTCGAGGCCGCGCCGGTGGCTGCGCCCGGCCAGCACCTCGACACGATCGGCCGGCACGAGCAGCGCTTCTACGCCGTGGAGGTCCCGGAGGGCGCGACGGCCTACGTCAGCGCCACGGTCTCGTTCCCGCGTCTGGCCGGAGTGGACGCCTTCGACGACTTCAACTCCCTGCAGCTGAGCACCTACGGCGAGGGGGGCGAGGACTGCCACGGGTTCGAGTCCGCGCATGCCACCGACTCCAGCGACGGCGCGGCGCTGACCGTCGCCACGACCTGGACGGGCGCCGCCGAGCCGGGGACCGGCAACGCGAGCGGTGACCGGTGCAGGGGAGGCGGCCGGTACACGTTCGCGCTCACGTGGGACCGGGTGTCGGCCGGCGTGCCGGACCGGCTGCCTGTCGAGCTGCTCGTGGCCGTGGAGCCGCCGGTCGCCGAAGCCGGCCCGGCCGGGGTCCTCCCACCGCCCACGCTCGTCGAGTCCCGGACCCCGCCGCGGCCCGTCGTCGGCGGGGGCTCGTTCAACGTGGCCGGTGTCGTGGACGGCACCGGCAGTTACACCGACACGCTGCGGCGCGGGGAGTTCGTGTTCTACCGCGTGCAGCTGGACTGGGGGCAGGGCCTCGCCTACCGGGTCCGGTTCGCGGAGACCCCCGGCAGGGGCCTGGACAACCTGTCGCCCGCCTCGACCACGGTCTACGCGCCCTCGCGCGAGGAGATCGCGGCCGACGCGCTGAGCTACACCGGCTCCGAGCTCGTGCTGCCCTCGAACGACGCCGCGATGACCACCGCGCCGGTGCGCTACAACAACCGCACGGCCGACGCCCAGGACGTGCGGACGCAGAGCGTGGCGGGCACCTACTACATCGCCGTGCAGCTCGGCCCGACAAAGGAGGACCCCGGGTCCGCCGCACCTGTGCCGATCACGCTCGACGTCACCGTCGCGGGCGAGCGGGAGCCCGGCCCGCGGTACGCCGCCGCCGTCCCGGAGCCGGGCGCGCCGATCGGCGAGCGGGCGCCGGCACCGGCGCCGGAGACCCGTGCCGCGCCGACCAGGACCGTGGTCGCCGACTGGGCCGTCATCGGGCTCGGCGCGCTGATGGTGCTGGGGCTCGTCGTCGCGCTCGTCGTGCGCCGCCGGCAGGCCTGACAGACTGCGCCCGTGGAGCACTACGACGTCCTGATCGTCGGCGCCGGCATCTCCGGCATCGACGCCGCGTACCGGCTGCAGACCGAGCACCCGCAGCGGACGTACGCGATCCTCGAGGCCCGCGACGCGATCGGCGGCACCTGGGACCTGTTCCGCTTCCCCGGGATCCGCTCGGACTCGGACATGTTCACGCTCGGGTTCCCGTTCCGGCCGTGGACGCAGGCGCGGACGATCGCCGATGGACCCTCGATCCTGCGCTACCTGCGCGAGACCGCCGCCGAGTACGGCATCGACCGGCGCATGCGCCTCGGCAGGCGGGTCACGGCCGCGTCGTGGTCGAGCCGGGACCAGCGGTGGGAGGTGGAGGTCCGCACCGCCGAGGGCACCGAGCGGTACTCGTGCGGCTTCCTGTTCCTGTGCAGCGGCTACTACCGCTACGACCGCGGCTACCACCCCGAGCTGCCCGGGCTCGACGACTACCGCGGCCGCGTGGTGCACCCGCAGCACTGGCCCGACGACCTGGACTGCGCGGGGAAGCGGGTGGTCGTGGTCGGCAGCGGTGCCACCGCCGTCACGCTGGTGCCCGCGCTGGCCGGGCAGGGCGCGCACGTCACGATGCTGCAGCGCTCCCCGAGCTACGTGATTGCGCTGCCGGGCACCGACCCGTTGGCCGACCGCTTGACCGGGCGCCTGCCGACCCGACTGGCGCACCGGCTGGTCCGCTGGAAGAACGTGCTCGTCACCTCGGCGTTCTACCAGCTCGCCCGCCGTGCGCCAGGAGCGGCCAAGCGGCTGCTGCGCGCGGGGCTCGAGCGGCAGATCCCGGACCGCGAGGTGATCGATCGCGACTTCACCCCCCGCTACCAGCCGTGGGACCAGCGGCTGTGCGTGGTGCCCGACGGCGACCTGTTCCGCGCGCTGCGGTCGGACGCCGCGGACGTGGTCACCGACACGATCGCGGGCTTCTCCGAGGGCGGGGTCCGGCTCGCGTCGGGCCGGGAGCTGCCCGCCGACGTCCTCGTCACCGCCACCGGGCTGCAGCTGCAGGTGGGCGGCGGCATGCGGATCACCGTCGACGGCGCTGAGATCGACCCCGGGCGCACGGTGACCTACCGCGGCTGCCTGCTCTCCGGCGTGCCGAACCTCGCGCTCTGCATCGGTTACGTCAACGCCTCCTGGACGCTGCGCGCCGACCTCACCGCCCGCTACGTCTGCCGGCTGCTCGCGCACATGGACGCGCACGGCTACCGCTCGGCCACCCCCGAGTTCGACGGCGAGGTGGTTGCCCGCCCGCTGCTGCCGCTGACCTCGGGCTACGTGCAGCGCGCGGCCGACGTCCTGCCCAAGCAGGGCAGCGCCGACCCGTGGGTGCTGCGCCAGAACTACCTCCTCGACCTGCTCGCCACCCGGTTCGGCGACGTCACCCGCGACATGGTGTTCGCCGCCCGCCCGGTGCGCCGCTCGCCGGTCGCGGTGGACGGGCGCGGTCCGGGGCCCGGCTGATCCCCGCGGGCCGCGGAAATCACCGCGGCTCGGAGCGTCGCGCGAACAGGCCGCCGAGCAGGGCGATCGCGGCGAAGCCCCAGAACAGGTACCGCGCCGAGTCCAGCACCACCGGTGCCCCGAGGTTGACCAGCACGCCGCCGACGGCGGACCCGAACGTCAGCGCCATCAGCTCGACGGTGTTGATGCCCGCCGTGGCGCGCCCCGCCTCCTCCTCGTCGGGGGTGCTGCCCATGACGGCGACGACCTGGTGCGGGAACGCGATCCCGATCCCGGCGCCCGCGACGACCAGGCCCCAGCGTCCACACGACGACGAGCACGGGCCCCGCGTGCTCCTGCTGGAAGGCGGCGGTGATCGCGAGCCCGGCTGCGAGGACGAGCGGGCCGGCGACCCGCAGGCGGCGCAGCGTGGCGGGGCGGGTGGCGTTCGCGCTCCAGAGCATCGTGATCGACCAGCCGAGCGAGACCGCCGCCCGAGGAAGCCGGCGACGAGCGGCTCCAGGCCGGCGAGCCGCTGCCCGAACAGCGGGGTGAACGCCTCCGTGACCGTCCCCGTCGCGACGATCGCGACCGCGAGGTCGCTCCACTTCAGCGGCGACGCGGACGTGTAGGTCGTCGCGGGGAGCACCCGGGTGGTGGCGCGGCGCTCCCAGGCGGCGAAGCCGACGACCAGCAGCAGACCGACCACGATCAGCCCGCCGATCTGCAGGGGGTCGGTTCGCAGGCTCGCGAGGCTGATCATGGCCGTGGCGGCGGTGAGCAGCGCCAGCGACACCAGCGGGACCGGTTCGCTCCCGGCGGTCGCCTCGGCGCGGGGCAGGGCCCGCGGGACGATCAGGGCGATCACCAGCGCGAGCGCGGCGAGCAGGACGAACGCCAGCCGCCAGACCCCGAACTGCGCGAACAGCCCGCCGATCGCCGGGCCCGCGAGCCTGCCCGCGCCCCACATGGCGGAGACGAGCGCGGTCGCCTTCGCCCACAACCGCTGCGGGTAGGCCCCTCCGATCTCGCCGATCGCGCTCGGCAGCAGGCTGGTGGTCAGTGAACTTGAGGTCAAGCGCGCCGAGCGGGGGAGTGACGTGGATCCCGAGGACCTGCTTCCGGTCGGTGAGGTGGCGGGGCGCAGCGGGGTGGCCGTCTCGGCGCTGCACTACTACGAGCAGCTGGGCCTCATCGCCTCGCAGCGCACGAGCGGCATCCAGCGGCGCTATCCGCGCCACATGATCCGCCGGGTGTCGCTCGTCGTCGTGGCCAAGAGGCTGGGCATCCCGCTCTCCGACGTGGCCGACGTGTTCGCGACGCTGCCGATGGTCGCGGTCCCGTCGGTCCGCGACTGGCGCAGGCTGTCGCGGCGCTGGCACGACCAGCTGGAGGAGAAGAAGCTCGAGATCGAGCGGCTGCAGCGCGAGCTGACCGGGTGCATCGGCTGCGGCTGCCTGTCGACGAAGGCGTGCTACCTGGTCAACCCGGACGACGCGCTGGCCCGCGAGGGCGCCGGGCCGCGCCGGGTGGCGCGCTGAACGCTCACGGGGACTCGCGCAGCCGGCCGTCCGCGAGCCGCAGCCTGCGGTCCACCCCGATCTCCGCGAGGAACCGCTCGTCGTGGCTCACGACCACGAACGCGCCCTCGAACGCGCTGAGCGCGCCCTCCAGCCGGCCGACGCTGACCAGGTCGAGGTTGTTCGTCGGCTCGTCGAGCAGGAGCAGCTGGGGCGCGGGGTCGGCGTACAGGACGCAGGCCAGGGTGGCGCGCAGTCGCTCGCCCCCGGACAGCGCTGCGACCGGCAGGTGGATGCGGTCGCCCCGGAACAGGAAGCGGGCGAGCAGGTGCATCCGCTGCGACTGCGGCATCGCCGGCGCGGCCGCGGCCAGGCTCTCGACGACGGTCCGGTCCGGGTCGAGCAGGTCCAGCCGTTGCGAGAGGTACGCGATGCGCCCGTCGGCGCGGGTGGTCGTGCCGGCGTCGGGCGCCAGCTCGCCGCGGACGACCCGCAGCAGCGTGGACTTGCCAGCGCCGTTCGGACCGGTCAGCGCGATCCGCTCGGGCCCGCGGACGGCCAGGTCGACCCCGTCCTCGCCGAAGAGGTCCCGAACGCGGATCCCCTCTCCGGCGAAGACCGTGCGCCCGGCCGGGACGCGGGTCCCGGGCAGCTCGAGCGTGATCTTCTGCTCGTCGCGTACCGCGCGGCTCACCTCGTCCAGGCGGGCGCGGGCGGCGGCGACGCGCGCGGAGTGCGTCTCGTCCGCGCGGCCCGCCGACTCCTGCGCGCGCCGCTGGCGGGCGCCGGCGAGGATCTTGGGCAGGCCCGCGTCCTTGACGGTGCGGGCCGCGGTGCTCGCCCGCCGCGCGGCCCGCTCGCGAGCCTGCTGCATCTCCCGCTTCTCCCGCTTGACCTCCTGCTCGGCGTGGCGCACGTTGCGCTCGGCGACCTCGCGTTCTGCCTGGACGGCCTCGGTGTAGGCGGTGAAGCCGCCGCCGAAGAAGCGGACCGCATCCCGGTCGAGCTCGGCGATGCGGTCCACCCGGTCGAGCAGCGCGCGGTCGTGGCTGACCACCAGCAGGCAGCCGCCGAAGTCGCCGAGCGCGGCGTAGAGGGAGCGGCGGGCGTTGAGGTCGAGGTTGTTGGTGGGTTCGTCGAGCAGCAGGACGTCGGGCCGCGCGAGCAGCTGCCCCGCCAGGCCGAGCGAGACGACCTGGCCGCCGCTGAGCGTGCCGAGCCTGCGGTCGAGCGCGACGTCACCGAGCCCGAGCCGGTCCAGCTGGGCCCGGGTGCGCTCCTCGACGTCCCAGTCGGTGCCTATCGTCGTGAAGTGCTCCTCACGCGCATCGCCCGCCTCGACGGCGTGCAGCGCGGCGAGCACCGGGGCGACCCCGAGCACCTGGGCGACGGTGAGGTCGGCGGCGAACGGCAGCTCCTGCGGCAGGTAGCCGAGCGTGCCGTCGACGGTGACGGTGCCGCCGGTCGGCGTCAGCTCGCCGGCGACCAGCTTCAGCAGGGTGGTCTTCCCGGCGCCGTTCGGGGCGACGAGCCCCGTGCGGCCGCCGGGCACGGTGACGGACAGGTCCTGGACGATCGGGGTGTCGTCGGGCCAGGAGAAGGACAGGTTCGAACAGACGATGGACACGCGGGAGCCTTCACGAGGAGCGGGCGGATCGACGCCGCCCGGGCGGACGGGGACAGGACGGGACCGGACTCCGGATCACCCGGAGATGTCGTCGTCCCCCACGCCTGCCATGACTGCGCTCCTCAGCTGTCGGTGCGTCCCGACTCTAGCACCACATGATCGGCAGTACCGGGTGCTCATCGTCGGCGGCACGACGACGAGCACCCGGTACTCGCGATCACCGGCCGTCAGGAGGTCACGCAGACCTGCCCGCGGTCGGTGCGGCGCGGGCCCTCGGCGTTCGGCCGGATGTCCGTGTCGAAGATCGCCGTGGGCAGGAACACCGAGCAGCAGGCGTTCGGGATGTCCACGACCCCGCCGATGCGGCCCTCGACCGGGGCCGTGCCGAGGATCAGGTAGCCCTGCTCGCCGGTGTAGCCCCAGGTCTTGAGGTAGTCGATCGCGTTGAGGCAGGCGTTGCGGTAGGCCTGCGTGGCGTCCATGTAGAGGTTCGAGTTGTCGCGGTGGTCCACGGAGATGCCGATGAAGGTCAGGAACTCCGAGTAGCGCGGCTCGACGTTGCCCGGCATGAACACCGGGTTGTGGTGGATGGCGTACTTCTCCATGCCGCCCTTGATGAGGTCGACGTGCATGTCGATGAAGCCGCCCATCTCGATGGCACCGCAGAAGTTGATCTCGCCGTCGCCCTGGCTGAAGTGCAGGTCGCCACCGGAGAGCAGGGCGTTCGGCACGTGCACGGGGTAGAAGATGCGGCTGCCGCGGGTGAAGTTCTTGATGTCGTGGTTGCCGCCGTTCTCCCGGGCGGGCACGGTGCGGGCGCCATCGCGTCCGATGGCCTCCGCGGCCGCGCCGGTGGCGGTGCCGGGCAGCACGCCGTTCGCCAGCGGGGGCAGCGCCAGCGGGGGCACGCGGTCGGGGTCGGTCGCGATCAGCGCGCGCTCGCGCTCGTTCCAGCGGGCCAGCAGCTCCGGCGACGGCGCGGTGCCGAACAGGCCGGGGTGGGTGATGCCGGTCATCCGCACCCCGGGCACGTGCCGCGACGTGCACTGCTGGCCCTGGAAGTCCCAGACCGCCTTGTAGGCGTCCGGGAAGTAGTCGGTGAGGAAACCGCCGCCGTTGATCTTCGCGAAGATGCCGGAGTAGCCCCAGCCCTGGCCGCACGCGTCGCCGACCTCCTGCGGGACGGGCCCGAGGTCGAGGATGTCGACGATGAGCAGGTCACCCGGCTCGGCCCCCTCGACGCCGATCGGTCCGCTGAGCATGTGGGCGACGTCGAGGTTGACGTCCCGGACGTCGTTGGCCGAGTCGTTGTTGCCGATCTGCCCGTCGGTCCACTCCTTGCACTCGATGCGGAACGTGTCGCCCGGCCTGACCATGACGGCCGGCGGGATGTCGGGGTGCCACCGGTTGTGCCCGGGCACCCGCTGGTCGCGCATCGACTTGGCCTGCTCGACGCTGAACACGACCTCTGGCATGACGATCTCCTTCGGATCAGGCGTGACGGGGTTGTGACGAGGACGGGGGCCGCGTGGGCGC
>Ga0196958_10000398_pt1 | contig 14123 bp, 11 predicted proteins | sample S1v_10metaG_FD_148654 | JGI IMG/M metagenome (GOLD analysis project Ga0196958, IMG submission 148654) | Soil microbial communities from Anza Borrego desert, Southern California, United States - S1+v_10 | ecosystem: Environmental > Terrestrial > Soil > Desert | place: USA: California | collected...
TGTTCCTCGAAGGCCCGTCCGGGAACTCGTTGTACTGCCCCGATTTCGCCGACGTCGTGATCCGAAATCCGGAGACCTGGGAAGAGCAGCCGGTCGGTGAGCCCGGCGTGATCGAGGTCGTCAGCACGCTGCCGCATTCGTATCCGGGGCACGTCCTGCTCACCGAGGATCTCGGTGTCTGCAACGGAATCGACGACGGTGACTGGCCGGGCAAGCACTTCTCGGTCATGGGCAGGCTGCCCAAGGCCGAGGCCCGCGGCTGCTCGGACACCTTCCAGGGAGCGGCGGCATGAGCTTGAACCAGTGTTTTCCGCTCGCGGAGGCGATCGAGGTCGACGATCTCGTCGAAGAGCTGCGGGCCGAGCCCGTCGGCGGACGGCTGCGCGTGGGCGACCCGCGCGTCGTCGAATTCCTGACGAAGTTCGCGCGCAAACTCCTCGCGCCCGCGACCGCACGCCGTTTCCCGGAACTGGCCTCGCTCGGTTTCTTCCTGCGCAAGGGAGAGATCGCCAAGGCACTCTCCACTTTGGAGACTTCCGGCGACGCGCTGCGCTTTCCGCGCGGGCTGGTCTTCCACGTCCCGCCCGCCAACGTCGACACGATCTTCGTGTACTCGTGGGCGCTTTCCGCGTTGGCGGGTAACCACAACGTCGTCCGCGTGTCGTCGCGTTCGGCAGGCGCCGCCGAGACGGTTTTGGAGGCACTGAACGCCGCACTGTCCGAAGTGGACGCCGACACCGCCGCCGCGATCACCGCGACCCAGCGCATGGTCACCTACGACCGCAGCGACGCGATCAGCGGCGCGCTGTCGGTCGCCGCGGACCTGCGGGTCATCTGGGGCGGCGACGCCTCGGTCGCGGCCCTGCGCAAGTACCCGCTGGCGCCGCACGCGCGCGACCTGACCTTCCCGGACCGGTCGTCGTTCGCGGTCGCGTCGGTGGGTGGCTGGCAGAAGGCCTCCGAGGCCGAGCGTCGCGGCGCGGCCGAAGGCTTCTACAACGACTCGTACTGGTTCGACCAGGCCGCCTGTTCGTCGCCGCGCGCGGTGTTCTGGGTCGGCGACGAAGCAGGCGCCCGCGAAGCCGGACAAGAGTTCCGGAAGCTGCTCGCCGAGGTGCTGGCGACGAAACAGCACGTCACCGAGCCTGCCATGGCCGTGCAGAAGCGGGTGTCCGCGTACGGCGCGGCCGTCGACGGGCTCGTCGACGGCATCGAGTTCCAGGGCAACGGCATCGTGACACTCGAACTGGCCGACCCCGCCGTCCTCCCGCGCGAATGGCTCGGCGCGGGCACTTTCGCCAACGCGCGGGTCGGCACGCTTTCCGACCTGGTCCCGATCGTGCTCCGCAAAGACCAAACCGTCGGCCAATTCGGCTTCAGCAAAGAAGAATTGACCGAATTCGTGACGGAATTGGCGGGCCGCGGCGTCGACCGTGTCGTTCCTTTCGGATCGGCCCTGACGTTCTCCGCCATTTGGGACGGTTACGATCTGCTGGCCGAGTTCAGCCGCTTGGTGACCGTGCAGGTCTGACCGGCGGCGACAGAGGTTTCAGCAGAGGAGGTTCAGTGACGACCGTCGAAACGCCCGAAGGGGAGTCTTCGGTTGTGGTAAAGCAGCCGAAATCCACCAAGGCGAAGATCCTCGACGTCGTCCGCTGGGTCGCTATCCTCCTGGTCGTCGGATTCGCCGCGAAGACCCTGGTCGGCAATTGGGGTGAATTCTGGCGCACGCTGTCCGAAGTCGCCTGGGAATCCTCCACGTTGAGCCTGCTCGCGCTCATCGCCGCGATCCTGGTGTCGACCTACGGCTGGCAGGTCATGGTCGACGACCTCGGCACGCCGATCGGCTACGCCCGCGGCGCGCAGATCTGCCTCGTCGGCTCGCTCGGCAAATACGTGCCGGGTTCGGTGTGGGCGTATCTGCTGCAGATGGAATTGGGCCGCAAGGCCGGGCTCGCCAGGGCGCGGATCTTCACCGGCTCGCTGATCCAGCTCGGCGTCGGCGTGGTGTCGGCCCTGGTCGTCTCGCTGCTCGCGGCTCCCGCGGTGTTCAGCAACAGCCCGCGGGCCCTGTGGTTGTTCGCGGCGATCCCGGTCGGCCTGGCGATGCTGCACCCGCGCGTGCTCACCTGGGGCACGTCGCTGGTGCTGCGGATCCTGCGCCGCCCGCCGCTGGATCACCGGCTCAGCTGGTCGGTCGTCGGGAAGGTCTTCGGCTCGTCGACGGCGGCGTGGGCGCTCCAGGGCGTGCACCTGTGGCTGCTGGCGAACTCCGTCGGCGCACCCGGCTTCAGTGGTTTCGTGCTGTGCGTCGGCGCGATGGCCGTCGCCATGACCGTCGGGACGTTCGCGTTCATCCTGCCCAGCGGGGTCGGCGTCCGCGAGGTCGCGCAGGTCGCCGTGCTCACCGCGTCGGGCCTCACCGTCGTCCAGGCGACGGCTTTCGCCATCGCTTCCCGGGTCATGTTCACCGTCGCCGACCTGATCACCGCCGGCGGCGCCGCCCTCTCCGCCCGCCTCGCCGACCACCGCAATTAGTCACCTACTTGCGGTCTTTCCCTCGCGTCGGTCGCCGTAACGCCCGCAAGCAGGTGACTGATTGCGGTTTGTCGGATCACCCGCCGCACCACCGCCGCTCGCCCCCGGGGCGTTCCAACTTGCCGGGTGAACGGCGGAACATTGGCTATTTCGTGCACACTTGCTGGACCGTTCGTGTCGATCACCGCGCCGAAGGAAACACATCGGCGCGGTGATCGATACTTGACCGTAGTCTTTTCGTCAGGGGAGTGGCTCGGCCCGGGAGGGTAGGGATCAGGTGGTGCTCGCGCTCGTCGTCGCCTGGTTCGTGGTCGCGGTCTTCGTCCTGGTGGCCTGGCCCAGGATCGGCGCCGACCGCCGGTGGCGTGCCGCCGCGCTGACGCTCACCCTCGGTTTCTCACTGCTGCACCAGCTGTTGTTCTCGACCATCGCGGAAGACGCGTACGTCACCTTCCGCTACGCCCAGAACATCGCCGACGGCAACGGCCCGGTGTTCAACACCGGCGAGCGGATCGAGGGTTACGCGAATTTCCTCTGGATGATCCTCATCGCGTTCCCGAAGGCCGCTTTCGGGGCCGATATCGAGACCTCCGCGATCGTGCTCGGCATCCTCTCCGCCCTCGGCGCCGTGCTGCTCGCGTGCGTGACGGTGAACCGGGTGGTCGCGCGGGCGGTCGGCGAACCTCGGCCCGCCTACGGGGTGGCCGCGGCGGTGCTCGTCGCGGGCGCCGGGGGCCTTGCCGCGTACGGCGGATCCGGCACCGAGACGCCGTTGTTCGTCCTGCTCGTGTTCGGTGTCTTCGCCTCGCTCGCGGCCCGGCGCCCGGTGGTCGCGGGGGTGCTCGTCGCCTTCGCGATGATGACGCGCCCGGCCGGGTTCCTGCTCGCGTTACTGGTCGGCATTTGGCTGGTCGTCGCCGCCTTCCGCGGCCGGTACACCTGGTGGTCGCCGGTGGGCTGGCTGCTCGGCGGACTGGTCTTCGTCGTGCCGTGGATGGTGTGGCGTGTCACCTACTACGACCACGTCCTGCCGACCTCGGTCCTCATCCCCTTCGACGAACGAAGCCGGTTGGACCACGGCTGGCAATACCTGTCGGGTTTCTCGGTGGCCCACCAGGGGTTCCTGCTGCTCGGCCTGATCGCGGCGGTGGCGCTGCTCCTGCGCCGCACCGGACGGACTCCGCACGAGGGCGAGGCCAGGTCGCTGGCCTGGCTGATGCTCGTCACCGCCGTCGCGCTGACCGTTTTCGTGGTGTTCTTCGGCGGTGACGCCGGACCGGCCTGGCGACTGCTGGCCCCGATCCCGCCGCTGCTGTCGGTGGCGGCGGTGTCGGTCTACGGCGTGCTCACCGCCGCCGCGAAACCGAGTCCGCGCCCGCGGCTGCCGGTCCAGCGGCTGATGCCCGCCGCCGCGGTGGCGTTGTCCGGGCTCGCGGTGCTGGTCTCGATGTTCAGCCCGGAAATGCTCGCCCGCGTGCGTGCCTGGCACGACCACGGCGCGCAGATGGAGGAGATCGGCCGCTGGCTCGACGGCTATCTGCCACCCGGGTCGGTCGTGAGCACGTCCGCGCCCGGTGTGCTGTCGTACCACGCCGGGACGCAGCTGCAGATCGTCGGCGTCCGAGGCCAGACCGAGGAAGCGGGCGAGTCCGTCGTCTCCCGGCGGCACCCGACGATCGCCGTCATCACCGACAGCGGCTACGCGGCGAAGCAGTCTTGCGTGATCGACCCGGCGTACGCGCAGAGGTACCGCGTCGCGACCTTCGTGCGTGAAGGAACCTCGTCATGGCTGGCCGTGTTCCTGCGGGCGGACGTCGAGCGTTCGGTCAGAGCGGCCCTCGACCGCTCGCCCGATTTCCGCCACGTACCGTGCCCTTCGTGAGCGTTGACGAACACGGCCCTCCCGCGTCGCCGGTCACGGCCAGAAGGCCGACAGTGTCGGTACCTTCGCGCCTGTTCGGCCTCTCCGTGTTCGCCGCCGCGCTCACCGTGCTGCTGGTTCGCTTCCTCGTGCCGCGGCCGGTCGGGATGTCCGACAACGGCGACGGCTTCCGCGTGCTGTGCGGCGCGGGGATCCCGTGGAAGGGCAAGCCGGAGGGGTTCGTACGGCTTGCCTACACGGCCCCGGCAGGCGAATGCGACGCCACCTATCTCCTGACCCAGAGCTGGTTCGCGCGGATCGCGCGGTCGATCGGCGGCGTGCTCGGCCTCGAATCGACGCTCAGCCTGGTCGTTCTCGGCGTACTCACCAGCGTCCTCGCCGCCGCGGCGGTCGCGTTGATCGTCGTCGGGCTGCCGTACTCGCGCCGCGTCCGCGGTTTCGCGGCCGTGGGCCTGCTGCTGGTCGTCGCGGACTCGGCGTTCTTCGGCTATTTCGCCTCCGTGCTCGGCGAAGGTGCCGCTTTCCTCGGTCTCCTGCTCGCCGTCGGCGGCTTGCTGGTGACCGCGCGACCCGGCTGGTGGCGTTACGCGGGGCTGGCCGTACTGCTGTTCGGCGGCGTGGTCGCGGTCAACGCCAAGGTCCAGACGCTGATGATCCTGCCGTTGCTCGCGCTCGCCGCCCTGCTCGTCCGCCCGGCGGATGTCCGTGGCGTGAAGCGCTGGCTTCCCGTGATGTTCGTCATCGGCGCGCTCGCCGGAGGCACGGCCTACGCGCAGCAGACCGTCGAACCGGCGAAGCTGCCCGACGGTTCTCTCGCCGCGAGGCCGGGCGACGATTCGCGTGAGATCAACATGTTCAACACGATCTTCCTGACCATTGTGGACGGTCGGCACGACACCGGGGCCGACCTCGCCGCGCTGGGGTTGCCCGCTTCGTTCGGCCAGTACGCGGGCAACGGCTGGTGGCATCCGAAGCCCGCGACGCTGGATCCCGAGTACCCGAAGTACCGCGAACAGATCAGCAGGCGCAACGTCGTCGAGTACTTCGCGACGCATCCCTTGCGCACCACGGAAATCCTGAACCGCGCGGCGGGCGACCTGCTCATCGCGCGGCCGCCCTACCTCGGCAGCTTCGACCGGTCTGCGGGCTTCGCCCCCGAAACACAGGAATATCGCGTCCCGATCGTTTCGACCGTGACGAAACTGCTGTCGCCGCTGGGTTTCTTCGCCTTGCTGCCGATCTGGGCCTTGCTCGCCTGGCGTGGCTGGAAGACGCGGCGCGAAGCGGTGGGCATCACGCTGGGTTTCCTGATCGCGGTGGCCGTCGGGCAGTTCGCGCTGGCCGCGCTGGGTGACGGCCTGGAGAACGTCAAGCACCAGGTGATCGCGCTGTTCTGCACGGTGCTCGGTGTCGCACTGGCGCTGGTGACCTTTGCGCGTCAGAAGGACTTGACGTCCAAGGTCCCTTGATGGGGGCTGAACTCGCCGATCCGAGGCCAACGCGGAGTCTTCGGGAAGGAGATCAAAGCGGCGAAGATCAGGAATGCGACGGCATCGACCCAGAACACCGCCGCGCCCGTGATGATCCGCAGGTTCACCGCGATGTAGAGGAAGACCAGCGCGCCGACCCAGAGCCGCCGTCCCTCACCTCGCTGCTGGTCGAGCACGACCGCGGTGAGCGCGATGATCAGCGGCGCCATCATCACGAACACCCGCGATGTGTCGGTCGCGACGAGCCGTCCGGCCAGGCAGCAGGCGAACAGCCAGACACTGGCGATCAGGAGCTCCGCCCGCAGACCGTAGCGGCGATACTGCTGGTAGAGGCCGTAGCCGAAGAGCAGCCAGAAGAAGTGGAACGTGGCGAACAGTTCGACCTGACCGGTGCCCTTGCTCGCGTTGAGCGCGAAACGGATGTTGTCGAGCAAGCCGCTGTTGGACTGGCCCGCGCCGAAGCCGTAATCGCCGCCGATCAGGTTCTGCGCCCAGATCCGGTAGCCGATGTAGACGCCGGTGGTGACCACGAAAACCCCGATGCCCCCGAGCACGTCGCGATCGCGGAAACTGCGTTCCCGCGTCCACGCGATCAGCGGGTACAGCGGAGCCAGCAGAAGCGTCGTCTCCTTGTTGATCGCGCCGAGCACGATGACGATCGCGAACGGGATCAGCTTGCGCTCGAGGATGAACCAGATCGCGAGCAGGTACAGCAGGTTGTTGAGCGGGTCGACCAGCCACGGGTTGCTGAAGGCGTAGGGCGCGTACCAGAACGTGCAGGCCAGCGCGACGGACGCGAGGACCGAGGTGAACAGCTGCAGTTTCAGGTGCGAGCGCAAGAACTCGAAGAAGACGATGATCGTGGCGAGCGTGACCACGAAGGTGAAGGCGACCCAGAGGACATCGAGGGAGAGGCCGGTCAGCAGGTTGCCGCGGTGGACGATCCACGGGCTCAGCATCCGTAACGCGAACGGGTTATCGACGGCCGCGCCCGTCTGCTCGGACATGCGGTAGTAATTCACCGCGTCGCCCCATGCCTGCTCGTGCGGCTTGGGGAACTTCGGCATGAAGGAGATCAGGTTGATCAGGGAAACCGTCCCCAGCGCGAGATAGGCCCAGAAGCGCTGAGCGCCGGGCCTGCCTCTCGGCATGAGGGAGATTTCGGTGGTTTCATGCGTCACCGGGGCATTTTAGGGCAATGAGCTGCGGTGATCCGGTGCCGGACCGGGTGTGACCTACGCGACCGTAGGTTCGTCACCCTACGGTCGCGTAACCTGAACGAATGGCTGAGCTCGTATACCCGCCCGTCATCATGGCGGCGAAGTTGATGTTCCGGGTGCTGGACAACCGCGTCCGGGTGGAGGGGACCGAGCACATCCCGTCGACGGGCGGGGCGGTCATCGCCTGCAACCACGTGAGCTACCTCGACTTCATCTTCTGCGGGCTCGGCGCGCAGCCCGCGAAACGCCTGGTCAGGTTCATGGCGAAGAAGGAGATCTTCGGCAACCGCATCGCCGGACCGCTCATGCGCGGCATGCACCACATCTCCGTCGATCGCGGCGCCGGTCTCGCGTCGTACCGCGAAGCCGTCGAGCGGCTGAAGGCCGGAGAGGTCGTCGGCGTGTTTCCCGAGGCCACGATCAGCCGGTCGTTCACCGTGAAGGACATCAAGTCCGGCGCGGTCCGGATGGCCGCCGAGGCGGGTGTCCCCGTCGTGCCGATGGCGCTGTGGGGTACACAGCGGCTGTGGACCAAGGGCCGCCCGAAGGACCTCACGAAGCGCCACGTGCCGATCTCGATCCTCGTCGGCGAGCCGATGCACCCGAAGGCCGACGAGGACGCCGAAATCCTTTCGAAGGACCTTCGCGTGCGGATGTCCGCGCTCGTGGACCGCGTCCAGGCCGACTACCCGGCCAAGCCCGACTCCGACGACGAGCGCTGGTGGCTGCCCGCGCACCTCGGTGGCACCGCCCCGACCCCGGAAGAGGCCACGAAGCTCGACCGCGAAGGCCGCTAGACCGCCGTGTCGTCCGCCTGATCCCGCGCGCCCCGACTCCATCGACCCGTGCCCTGCCCCTCAGCGGCGGGTTCGCGTGATCGGCTGGACGACACGCGTGATCGGCTGGACGACACGGCGGTGGAATCCGTTCGGGCTCGGCCTAGAACCAGCGTTCGAGCACCTCCGCGACGCCGTCCTCCGAGTTCGGCGCGGTCACCTCGTCGGCGGCGTCGAGGGCGTAGCGGTGCCCGTTGGCCATCGCGACGCCGTGCCCGGCCCAGCCGAGCATCTCGACGTCGTTCGGCATGTCGCCGAACGCGATCACCCGCTCGGCCGGGACCTCCAGCCGCTCGGCGACCTCGGCCAGGCCGGTCGCCTTCGTGATGCCGTGCGCGGCGACTTCGATCAGGCCGGTGTTGGTCGAGTAGGTGATGTCCACGGAGCCGTCGAGCACCTCGTGTGCCGCCCGCGCCATCTCGTCGGAGTTCATCCCGCGCCTGCTGATCAGCAGTTTGATCGCCGGGTGCCCGAGCACCTCGGCCCGCGGCGCCTCCGTGCCTTCGTGGTTGCCCCACGGGTTGTGGTAGTCCGGCTCGATCACGAAGTTGCGCATCTCCGGGTCGAGCGCGGACTCGCCGACCCGCTCCGCGGCGAACCGGCAGCCGGGGAGAGCGTGATCAAGAGCACTCACCGTGTCGTGCAGCAGCTGGGGTTCGAGCAGTCCGTGAATCGCCACGATCCGGTCCGTCCCGATCTCGTACAGCACCGCGCCGTTCGCGCACACCGCGTACCCGGTCAGGCCCAGCGGGTTCGCGATCGGGGCGATCCAGCGCGGCGGACGGCCGCTGGCCAGCACGAACGGCACCCCGTCCTCGGCGACGCGCCGGACGACGTCGATCGTGCGTTCGGACAGAACCTCCAACGGACCGAGCAGGGTGCCATCGACGTCGGAGGCGATCAAGAGGGGTTTGTCCACCGGCACATCATCCCCGAAGATCCGCCCATCGGGCGAAGTGTCGGCGGGCACCGCTACCTCCAGCCACGTCCCCGCCGCCGCCCTCAAAGGAGAAGCTTCGCTTCGCGGTACCTTCCGTGGTGTGCGCGTAGGCATCGTGATCCTTCCGGAAGATCGTTGGTGGGCGGCCGAGCCGAAATGGCGGGCCGCCGAGGAATACGGCTTCGACCACGCTTGGACGTACGACCACCTCGGCTGGCGGAACCTCGTCGACGGGCCGTGGTTCAGTGCGATGCCAACGTTGACGGCGGCCGCGATGGTGACGTCGCGGATCAGGCTGGGCACCTTCGTGGCTTCACCGGTCGCGCGGCACCCCGTGCCGTTCACCCGCGAGCTGACCACCCTCGACGACATCTCCGACGGCCGCTTCATCCTCGGCGTGGGCGCCGGCGTCCCGAACACCGATTACGACGCGACCGTCCTCGACGGCCCCGAACTGTCGGTCAAGCAGCGCACGGACCGCTTCACCGAGTTCGTCGAAGCGCTCGACGGGCTGCTGATGACCGATGCTTTCGACTACGAGGGCGCGTACTACCGGGCCAAGGGCGCGCGGAACCTGCCCGGTTGCGTGCGGCGGCCGCGGCTGCCGTTCCTGGTGGCCGCGAACGGCCCGCGCACGATGACGCTCGCCGCGCGGTTCGGCGCGGGCTGGGCCACCACCGGTGGCAAGGTGGACACCCAGGACGAGTGGTGGAAGGCCGTCGCGGAACTCGTGAAGACCTTCGACGAGCGGCTCGACGCCGTCGGCAGGGACAAGGCGAGTGTGCAGCGGTTCCTGAGCCTCGACGCGGCGCCGGTGTTCTCCCTCTCCAGCGTGGAGGCGTTCCGCGACGCCGCCGGCCGGGCCGGAGAACTCGGGTTCACCGACATCGTCACGCACTGGCCGCGGTCCGGCGACTACTACGTCGGCCGCGAGTCGACGCTCGAAGAGGTCGTCAGCGATGTACTCCCGGTACTCCAGGGAAGAAGCGCTTAGGCCGATCGGGTGACGTTGGCGGGCCGGGTAAACCAGTTCCGCCCCAGGGTCGTCTGACCGACAAGTACAGCGAGTGGGTGTGGCCGAAGCCGGCTGCCCCTCATGGGTCACCCCGGGGGTGAATGGGGGACTGAGGCTCGCGTGGTCGCGGCAGGGGCGGTCCGCGACCACGCGAGCTTTGATCTTCGGCCCACGTGTGGTCGCGTCACCGGCAGGCGGAGCTCAGCGGATCAGGGTGTAGATCGACGCGCCCGCGTTGCCGAAGTCCTTGCGCAGGAAGCTCAGCCCGTCCAGATCCCGCAGCCCCGGCGCCGGCGGCTCGCCGATCTTGATCGGCGTGCTCCCGATCAGCACGTGCTTGATGTGCAGCCGCTTCACCGCGGCCCGCACCTCGGGGTCGGTGTCGTAGTCCCGGAAGTGCAGCGCCAGGTACTTCGCGTCCGGCGGCGGCACGCCAGGGTCGTAGTGGCCGGCGACCGGGTGGATGCCGGTGATCGCGTACAGCCAGGCCGTCCCGTCGAAGCGCTCGTTGAGCACCTTCTCGTCCGGTCCGATGTTCATCTTGGTCAGCTCGTTCATCGCGGCCAGCTCGTCGGCGCCGACCGGCGGCGTGACCTCGCCCTCAGGGCCGTTGTAGTACAGGAACGACACCGCGTGCGCGTTCGACTCGGTGTAGAAACCCTTGGTCAGCACGGCCGACGCGGCGACGACGCAGACGGCGGTCGCCAGCCCGAGCCGGGCGGGCAGGGCGGGCCTGCTCTTGACCCAGGACCGGCCACTCGCCCACTTCGCGAACCAGCGCTGCAGTTCCGCCATCCCGTGCCCGGCGAGCAGGCAGAGCGGGATCGCGGCGAGCGCCATCAGGCGGTAGCGGTCGTTCCACCACGGCCGCGACAGCGAGATCACCCAAGGTTCGGCACCGAACGAGGCGACCAGCACGAACAGCACCGAGAAGCCCAGCGCGGCGAGCCCGATCCAGCGCATCCGCCCGAGCCGGAACAGGCTCAGGACGCCGATGACCAGCAACACCGTCAGCCACACCTGCGGAACGCTCAGCACCTGCCGGAAGGTCACCAGCAGCGCCAGCGACTTCACCACCGGCAGGTCCGAGCCCCACGCGTGATAAGGGTAGGAACCCGAAGTGAATTTCAGGGCGCCGAGAATGTGCGGTGCCGCGAGCAGCGCGCTCCCCGCCATCACCGGCACCATCTTGACGACGTCGCCGCCGATGACCCGCCAGCCCCTGCGGCCTTCCGGCACGCCGTCGAGCCGTTTGTGCCGCAGCGCGCGGTACCAGCGCTGCACCACCAGCGGGAAGGCGAACAGCAGCGCGCCGAACAGCGCCGACGAGTGCGCCGCGAGCAGGCCGACGGCGGTCAGCGCGAGCACGTAACCGGTGTCGAGGCCGGGTCGCGCCAGGAAGCGGGCCAGCGCCACCACGGCCAGCGGCGTCAGCACGATCCCCAGCGCGAACGGCAGCAGCCCGCTGGACACCGATTCGTACGCGCCGGTGGTGGCCGCGGCGGCGACCAGCGCCGTGCAGCCCGCGAACACCGCGCGCCCACCGAGCTGACGGATCAGCGCGACCATCGACAGCGCGAAGATCCCGGCGACCGGCATCGTGATGGCGTTCAGCGTGACCGGGATGGTCGTACCCGAAATCGAGTACACGAGCGAGCCGACCAGGTGATACGCGTTCGGGTAGAACGAGCCGTCCGGGTACCAGTTGATGGTGCCCATGCCGGTGAGTGAACCGTCGCCGGTCTCGGCGATGTAGCGGATGCCGTTCGCGTGGAACACGGTGTCCCAGCGCTGGAACACCGCCATCGTGCCGCCGCGGGCCGACAGCACGACGAGGATCGAGAGCCCGACGGCCAGCGCGACGCAGGCGGCCACGGCGTAGTGCGCGCGTGGATGCCACTTCGTCGGCGGCTCCTCGGCGCCGGGCTTGATCCAGCCGCGTGCCCGCCCCAGCTTGCGCAGGCCGAAGCCGATCCCGGCGAGCACGGCCGTGACGCCCGCCACGGTCAGCGGGTTGTACGACACACCGGCGAGTGCCAGCCACGGACCGGCCAGTCCGGTTACCGTGTAGGACAGCAGCGGGGCCAGGCCGGCCAGGGCCCAGCCGCGCAGGCCCGCGGCCCGGCCGACGAGCCCCCCGGGGATCGCCAGAACGGCCAGGTAGGTCAGGGTCGCACCGAAGTACGACCAGAAGGTGTCCGGAGTAGGCACTGCTTCCTAAGTGTGTGTGTCGAAGGTGAAAACCGGTGCTCGCTGCAGGACGCGCTGGCGACGTGCGTACCCTCGACGCCCGTGAGCGCGCACACGAACCCCGACAAGATTACTGAAGCCGATTTCACCGGCTACGACCTCATCGTGGTCGGGTCCGGTTTCTTCGGGTTGACCGTCGCCGAACGGGCCGCGGCCGAGCTCGGCAAGAAGGTCCTCGTGCTGGAGCGGCGCCACCACCTCGGTGGCAACGCCTACTCCGAAGCCGAGCCCGAGACCGGGATCGAGGTGCACCGTTACGGTGCGCACCTGTTCCACACCTCGAACAAGCGGGTGTGGGAGTACGTCAACCGCTTCACCGAGTTCACGAACTACCAGCACCGCGTGTTCGGCAAGTACCAGGGCCAGGTCTACCCGCTGCCGATGAACCTCGCGCTGATCAACCAGTTCTTCGGCAAGTCGCACACCCCGGACGAGGCCCGCGAGCTGATCGCCAAGCAGGCGTCGGAGTTCGAGACCGCGAACGCGCAGAACCTCGAAGAGAAGGCCATCTCGCTGATCGGCCGCCCCCTTTACGAGGCGTTCATCCGCGGCTACACGGCCAAGCAGTGGGAGAACGACCCGAAGAACCTCGGCGCCGACATCATCACCCGGCTGCCGGTTCGCTACACCTTCGACAACCGGTACTTCAACGACACCTACGAGGGTCTGCCCGTCGACGGGTACACCGCGTGGCTCGAGAAGATGGCCGAGCACGAGAACATCGAGGTGCGGCTGAACGTCGACTACTTCGACGTCCGCGAGCACATCCCCGCCGGCACCCCGACCGTCTACACCGGGCCGCTGGACCGCTACTTCGACTACTCCGCGGGCCGCTTCACCTGGCGCACCGTGGACTTCGAGTCCGAGGTCGTCGAGACGGGCGATTTCCAGGGCGCCTCCGTGGTCAACTACAACGACGAAGAAGTGCCCTACACTCGGATCATCGAGTTCCGGCACTTCCACCCGGAGCGCAAGCATTACCCGAACGACAAGACGGTCGTGTTCCGCGAGTACTCCCGGTTCGCCGGTGAGACCGACGAGCCGTACTACCCGATCAACACCCCGGACAACCGCGAGAAGCTCGAGCGCTACCGCGAGCTGGCGAAGACCGAGGCCAAGGAGCGCAACGTCCTGTTCGGCGGCCGGCTCGGTACCTACAAGTACCTCGACATGCACATGGCCATCGGCTCGGCGCTGTCCGCCTTCGACAACAAGATCGCGCCGCACCTGACCGATGGCGCGCCTCTGGACGGATCCCTCGATGCTTGACAAGGGCGTTCCCACCGGTGAGGTGGCGGTTCTCGCGAAGGCTCAGGGCGTCCTGAAGAGTGACGTCACGGTGAAGGCGGCACGTGGTCTTTCGCACTTCGGCGAGCACAGCGCGGGATGGTTCGCGCTCGGGCTCATCGGGGCTGCGGTCGACAAGAAGCGCCGCAAGGACTGGCTGGTCGCGGCGGCGGGCGTCGTCGGCGCCCACGCCGCCTCGATCGCGGTGAAACGCGTGGTCAGGCGGCCGCGACCGGACCACCCGAGCGTCGAGGTCCTGGTCTCCACGCCGAGCAAGCTGAGCTTCCCGTCCTCGCACGCGACCTCCACCACGGCGGCGGCGGTGCTCTACTCCGGATTGACCGGGCGTAACCTGGTCCCGGCCCTGGTACCGCCGATGCTGGCCTCCCGGCTCGTGCTCGGCGTCCATTACCCGACCGACGTTCTGGCCGGAGCGGCCCTTGGGGGCGTAGTCGGCGGCTTGATACGTAGGAAGCTGAAGCGACGATGAGTGAAACGACCGAGAAGGCTGATTCCAAGCCTGACGACGTAGAACCCGTGGCCGCGACCGAGGCCGCCGAACCGAAGAAGGTCGCCGGCGGTCTCGTCGGCGGCATCATCAAGACGGCACGCCCGCGCCAGTGGGTGAAGAACGTGCTGGTGTTCGCCGCCCCGTTCTTCGCCTT
>Ga0196958_10000399_pt1 | contig 14098 bp, 12 predicted proteins | sample S1v_10metaG_FD_148654 | JGI IMG/M metagenome (GOLD analysis project Ga0196958, IMG submission 148654) | Soil microbial communities from Anza Borrego desert, Southern California, United States - S1+v_10 | ecosystem: Environmental > Terrestrial > Soil > Desert | place: USA: California | collected...
TCGGCGGCGAACGGGTCGGCCGGGTAAGTCGGCGGCTCGGCGGCGAACGGGGCCGTGGGGGGCGGGCTCGGCGGGTCGGCGGCGAACAGGTCGGCAGGGGGTGGAGCCGGCGGATCGGCGGTGAACAGGTCCGCGGCCGGCCGGACGGGCGGATCGGGCGCGAACAGGTCGGCCGCGCCCGGATCGGCGGCGTACCGGGCAGCCGTGTACTGGTTGGCCCCGTACGGGTCCGCTGCGTAGGGGTTCGCTGCGTAGGGGTCCGCCGCGTACGGGTCCCCCGGGTAGGGGGCGGAGGGCCCGACGGTCGGGACGCCTGCGGTTGGCGGGCCGGTCGCGACCGCGGGGCCCGGCGGCTCGGTGGCGAACACGTCGAAGCCCTGCGGGCCCGTCGAGTCGACGGACGAGTCGACGGATGCGCCGCTGCGCGGGGAGCCGGTGCCGGACGGGTCGGCGAACAGGTCTGCGGCGGGGGAGCCGCTGTGCCCGGTGTCGTGGCCGGACGTCGCCGGTGCCGCGGCGCGGGGTTCGGTGGCGAAGACGTCGAAGGCGCCGCCGGTGGCGGGGGGACCGACCGTCCGGGGAGCGGGGTCGTCAGCGAGGATCGGCAGGCCGGTCGTTTCCGGTCCCGCGGGCGCGGGCCGCTCGGGCGGGTGTGGCTCGTCGGCCGGACGGTCGCCGGTGGGGTCGGTGAACAGCGCCCCGGCGGGCAGCGGGCCCGTGGCGTCGGCCGGCAGCTGGACGGGCAGGGGCCCGGTGGCATCGGCCGGCGCGGCGGGCCGCGCGGGAGACCCGGTCCGGGTGGTCGTTCCCGCGGCGGTGTTCTCGGCGCTCCCGGTCGGGTCGGCGCTTCCGGCGCCGGTTCCGTCCATCTGCGCTTCCTCCCCGTCGGTGTCCGGACGCCCGTGCCGCCCGGAGGATGGACGGGCGGGCCCGCCCAGCGCACCGTGTGGTGGGTCACATCCCGTTCGCCCAGATGCGCGCATCCAGCTTCGCACGGCCACCGAACGCGCCCGACGCGCACCTCGGATGGAACTGCCGGGTGAGGACCACTCTCGGTCCGATGACGGCGGGTCACGAGGAGGCGTCGCTCAGGCGGGCAGCTCCAGCGCCCGCGCCAGCGGCACCCCGGGGCGGTAGGCGAGGTGCCGGTAGGACGGCGCGTCGAGCACGGCGAGGTCGGCGCGGGCGCCCACCGCGAGGTGCCCGATGTCGGTGCGGCGCAGGGCGGCGGCGGCGCCTGCGGTCGCGGCCCGGACCGCCTCGGCGGGCGTCATCCCCATCTCCCGCACGGCCAGCGCGATGCACAGCGGCAGCGACGAGGAGAAGCAGGTGCCCGGGTTGCAGTCGGTGGCCAGCGCGACCGTGACCCCGGCGTCGAGCAGGCGGCGCGCGTCCGGGTAGGGCTGGCGGGTGGAGAACTCGACACCGGGCAGCAGCGTCGCGACGGTGTCGCCGGCGGCGAGCGCGTCGACGTCGGTGGCGGTGAGGTGGGTGCAGTGGTCGACGCTCGCGGCACCCAGCTCGACCGCGAGCCGCACCCCGGGGCCGGGACCGAGCTGGTTGCCGTGCACGCGCACGTCCAGGCCGGCGGCGCGGCCCGCCTCCAGCACCGCCCGGCTCGCGTCGCCGTCGAAGGCGTGCGGGGACGCGGGCTCGCAGAACACGTCGACCCAGCGCGCGTGCGGGGCGCAGGCGGCGAGCATCGGGCCGGTCACGAGCGCGACGTACTCGTCGACCCGGCCGGCGTACTCCGGGGGCACGACGTGCGCGCCGAGGAAGGTGGTCTCGGTGGTGACCTCGCGGGCGAGGCGCAGCGTCCGCTCCTCGTCGGCGACGCTCAGGCCGTAGCCGCTCTTGATCTCGACGGTGGTGCTGCCCTGCGCCCGCAGCTCCGCCACGAGCCCGCGCAGCCGCTCGCGCAGCGCGTCGTCCCCGGCGTCCCGGGTGGCGGCGACGGTGGCCGCGATCCCGCCGCCGTCGTAGGGCTGCCCGGACATGCGGGCCTCGAACTCCGCGGCCCGGTCCCCGCCGAAGACGAGGTGGGTGTGGCTGTCGACGAAGCCGGGCAGCACCGCGCGGCCCCCGACGTCCTCGCACCTGTCGGCGGGTGGTGCCGCCGACGCGGGGCCGACCCAGGCCACCGCGCCGCCGTCCACGACCAGCGCGGCGTCGGTGAGCAGCCCCAGCGGGCCCGGCCCGAGCGACTCGTCGTTGGTGGCCAGCTCCCCGATCCCGGTGACGAGCGTGCTCACGGTGCCTCCCACAACGGCGTGACCGCGTCGGCGAGCAGCTTGCCGACGTCGCCCAGCACGTGCCGGCCGTCGCGGACGACGACGCGGCCGTCCACCACGACGGTGTGCACGTCCTCGGCGCCGGCCACGAGCACGGCCTGCGCGGGGTCGGCGCCCGCGGTGCGCGGGCGGTCGAGCGCCACCGCCACCAGGTCCGCGCGGTGCCCGGCGGCGATGCGGCCGGCGTCGGGCCAGCCGAGCGCGGTGTGGCCGGCGGCGGTGAGCGCCTCGACGAGCGCGGCGGGGGCGAGCCTGCCCCGCTCCCCGGAGGCGAGCCGCTCGTGGGCCTCGGCGAGCCGGGCCTCGGCCGGCAGGTCGGCCGCGACGTGCTGGTCGCTGCCCAGCGCCAGCGGGGAACCGGCCGCCTGCAGCGCGCGGAACGGACCGGTGCCGTCGGCGAGGTCGGCCTCGGTGCTCGGGCAGGCGCAGACGGTGGTGCGGGAGGTGCCGAGCAGGGCGATGTCGGCGTCGGTGAGGTGGGTGGCGTGCACGGCGGTGGTCGCGGGCCCGAGGACGCCGTGCTCGGCGAGCAGCGCGGCCGGGGTGCAGCCGTGGTGGGCGAGGCAGGCCGCGTTCTCCGCGGGCTGCTCGGAGAGGTGGACGTGCAGCGGGCGGCCCGCGGCGGCCGCGACGACCCGCGGCAGCTGCGCGGCGGGGACCGCGCGCACCGAGTGGACCGCGGCGCCGACCCGCACCGCCGGGCCGTCGGTGAGGTCGGCGACCCGGGCGGCCCAGGCCTCGGCGTCGCCGTCGGAGAACCGGCGCTGGACCTCGTCGAGCGGCGCGTGGCCGTCGGCGTCGAGGCCGCCGGCGAGGTAGCAGGTGTCGAGCAGGGTGAGCCGGACACCCGCGTCGGCGGCCGCCTGCACCAGCGCGCGTCCCATCGCGTTGGGGTCGGCGTAGGGCCGGCCGCCCGGGGCGTGGTGCAGGTAGTGGAACTCCCCGACGCACGTGACGCCGCCCAGCGCCAGCTCGGCGTACGTCGCCCGGGCGAGCGCGAGGTAGCGGTCCGGGTCGAGCCGGGCCGCGACCGCGTACATGCGCTCCCGCCAGGTCCAGAACGTGCCGCCCCGGTCGTGCGTGCGCCCGCGCAGGGCCCGGTGGAAGGCGTGCCCGTGCGCGTCGGCGAAGCCCGGGAGCACCAGCCCCGGCAGGTGCACGTCCCCCGGCGAGGCGGCCTCCTCGCGCACGTCGCCGATCCGCCCGCCGTCGACGACGACCCGGACGCCCGCCCGGGGGCACCCGTCGAGCCAGGCGAGCTCGCACCAGAAGGCGGTCACGCGGCGGCCCTCGGAAGTTCAGGAACGCCACGTTCCTGAACGTGGGGGACAGGAACGTGGCTTTCCTGAACCTCGGGGCGGGGCAGCCGGTGCCCCCGCGGAGGTGTCAGCAGAGCCACCTTCATGCCGTCTCGTGCCCTGACGGTGGCGTTGCGGGCACTCCCTCGGCCATCGGGACCCGCAACCCGTGGGTCTCCGCCGTCTCCACCGCCGACTCGTAGCCCGCGTCCACGTGCCGCAGCACGCCCGTGGCCGGGTCGTTGGTCAGCACCCGCTCGATCTTCGCCGCGGCGAGGTCGGTGCCGTCGGCCACCGTGACCTGGCCGGCGTGCAGCGACCGGCCGATCCCCACCCCGCCCCCGTGGTGGATCGACACCCACGTGGCCCCGGACGCGGTGCTGACCAGGGCGTTGAGCAGCGGCCAGTCGGCGATGGCGTCGGAGCCGTCGGCCATGCCCTCGGTCTCGCGGTAGGGGGAGGCCACCGAGCCGGTGTCGAGGTGGTCGCGGCCGATGGCGATCGGCGCGCTGATCTCCCCGGACGCGACCAGCTCGTTGAACCGCAGCCCGGCCCGGTCGCGCTCGCCCTGCCCGAGCCAGCAGATCCGCGCCGGCAGGCCCTGGAACGCCACGCGCTCGCGGGCGGCGCGGATCCAGCGGTGCAGCCGGTCGTGGTCGGGGAAGAGCTCCAGGACGGCGTCGTCGGTGACGGCGATGTCGGCCGGGTCGCCGGACAGCGCGGCCCAGCGGAACGGGCCCTTGCCCGCGCAGAACAGCGGCCGGATGTAGGCGGGCACGAAGCCGGGGTAGGCGAACGCGCGGTCGTAGCCGCCCTGGCGGGCCTCGTCGCGCAGGGAGTTGCCGTAGTCGAACACCTCGGCTCCGGCGTCGAGGAACCCGACCATCGCCTCGACGTGGCGGGCCATCGACTCCCGCGCCCGGTCGGTGAACTCGTCGGGCTTCTTGGCGGCGTAGTCGTCCCAGTCGTCGAGGTCGACGTCGTCGGGCAGGTAGGACAGCGGGTCGTGGGCCGCGGTCTGGTCTGTGACGATGTCCACCTCGACGCCGCGGCGCAGCAGCTCCGGCAGCACGCGCGCGCAGTTGCCGACCAGGCCCACCGAAACGGCCTCCCCGGCGGACCGGGCCGCGGTGCAGCGCTCGACCGCGGCGTCCAGGGAGTCGGCGACCTCGTCGAGGTAGCGGGTGGCCACCCGGCGGTGCAGGCGGGCGGCGTCGACGTCGATCACCAGGCAGACCCCGCCGTTGAGCGTGACGGCGAGCGGCTGCGCCCCGCCCATGCCGCCGCAGCCCCCCGTGACGGTGAGCGTGCCGGCCAGCGTGCCGCCGAAGCGCTTGTCGGCGACGGCGGCGAACGTCTCGTAGGTGCCCTGCAGGATGCCCTGGGTGCCGATGTAGATCCAGGAGCCCGCGGTCATCTGGCCGTACATGGTCAGCCCGAGCTTCTCCAGCCGCCGGAACTCCGGCCAGGTCGCCCAGTCGCCGACCAGGTTGGCGTTGGCGATCAGCACCCGCGGCGCCCACTCGTGCGTGCGCAGCACCCCGACCGGGCGGCCGGACTGCACGAGCATCGTCTCGTCCTCGCCCAGGGTGGTGAGCGTGCGGACCATCGCGTCGAACGAGCGCCAGTCCCGCGCCGCGCGGCCGGTGCCGCCGTAGACGACGAGGTCGTCGGGCCGCTCGGCGACCTCGGGGTCGAGGTTGTTGCACAGCATCCGCAGGGGGGCTTCGGTCTGCCAGGACCGCGCGGTCAGCGTCGTGCCGCGTGCGGCGCGGACGGGTCGGGCGCCCTCCATCGCGCCTCCTCTCCTCGGGGCGTCCATCCTCGCGCGTGATCCGGGGTCAGAACAGCCGCGCCAGCGCCGTCTCCAGGTCGGGCAGGCCCGCGGTGTCGAGCAGGAACGTCTCCTCGAGGACCCGGCGGATCTCGGCGGGCGTCGCCAGCGACCGGCGCTCGGTGGGGCCGCCGAGGTGGTGCACGGCGAGGCTCGTGCCGCTGAGCGCGAAGCGGCGGTCGGGCTCCGGGCGGGCGACCATGATCCCGGACAGGAAGTGCGACGCCGGGTGGTGGCCGAGGTACCAGTTGGTCACCTCGTAGTCGACGAGCAGCTGCTCGGTGAGGTCGAACCGGTAGAGCGGGCGCCATTCGTCGCCCACCAGCGCCTGCATCACGTAGCCGGGCCCGGCGGGCCACAACCGGAACGCCTCGTGCGGGGTGTCCTGCGCGACCTCGGGCTCGAGCGCGAGCACCCCGGTGAGGGTCAGCCCGCCGAACCCGACGTCGACGAGGTGCGGTCCCTCGGGCAGGGCGACGCGCAGCAGCATGTGCCCGCGCGGCGCGAGCGGCGCGTCGGCCGGCCGTCCCCACATCACACGGGCGGCGAGCCCGGTGGTGGCGTAGCCCAGCGCGTCGAGCGCGCCGCGCAGCAGCAGGTTCTGCTCGAAGCACCAGCCCCCGCGCCGGCCGTGGACGAGCTTGGCGGCCAGGCCGTCGGGGTCGAGCCGGACCGCGCGGCGGGTGAACGGGTCGAGGTTCTCGAAGGCGATGGCCCGGGTGTGCGCCGCGACGATCCGCCGCAGGGTCGGCAGGTCGGGGCTCATCGCGTCGGCCACGCCGATCCGGTCGAGGTAGTCGCGCAGCTGGACGTCGGCGGCGGTCGCGGTGCTCATGCCGCCATCCTCCCGCCGAGCCGTAACCACTCACGACCCCTATCCGACGAGCGTGCCGTCCTGGGTGCGGTTGCGGCGGCCCCGCAGCCGGGAGACCACCGCAGGCCCGGCCAGCAGCAGCACCGCCAGCGCCAGCACCGTGACGCACAGCGGCCTGCTGAACACGATCATCAGGTTCCCGTCCCCGATGGCGCTCGTCTGCACCAGCGCCTTCTCGAACAGCGGCCCGAGCACCAGCCCCAGTACGAGCGGGGCGGTCGGGAAGTCCAGCCGCTTCATCGCATAGCCGATGAGGCCGAAGACCAGCACCACCCACACGCTGAACGTGTTGTTGGAGATCGCGTACGCGCCGAGCACGCTGGTGAACAGGATCAGCGGGTAGAGGTAGCCGTAGGGCACCCGCAGCAGCTGGGCGAACACCGGGGCCAGCGGCAGGTTCAGCACCAGCAGGATCAGGTTGCCGATGAAGAACGACGCGAGCAGCCCCCACACCAGCTCGGGCTGCTGGTCGAACAGCAGGGGGCCGGGCTGGATGCCGTAGATCGTGAACGCGCCGAGCAGCACGGCCGTGGTGGCCCCGCCGGGCACGCCGAGCGTCAGCGTCGGCACGAAGTTGGCGTTGGCCGCCGCGTTGTTCGCGCTCTCCGGTGCCGCCACGCCCTCGATCGCGCCCTGGCCGAACTCGTCCTTGCGCTTGGAGACCCGCCGCTCGATCCCGTACGCCATGAACGACGCCAACGTGGAGCCCGCGCCGGGCAGGCAGCCGAACAGGAACCCGAGGCCGCTGCCGCGCAGGATCGCCCCGCCGGAGCGCTTCAGGTCGCTGCGCCCGATCAGCAGCTCCCGGAAGCGCGCCCGGATCGGGGCGGCGGCCCCCTCGCGGATCTGGTGCAGCACCTCCCCGACCGCGAACAGGCCGATCATCACCTCGACGAACGGGATGCCCGACAGCAGGTCGACCGAGCCGAACGTGTAGCGGGCGACGCCGCTGCCGGTGTCCACGCCGACCATGGCGATGACCAGCCCCAGCACGGCCATCGTCGAGCCGAGCACCCGGTTCTCACCCGAGAAGCTGACGATCGTCGCCAGCCCCAGCACCATCACGGCCAGCATCTCCGGCGGCCCGAAGCGCAGCGCGAACTCGGCGAACGGGGGAGCCAGCGCCATCAGCAGCGCCAGCGAGATGATCGCCGCGACGAACGACCCGATCGCCGAGATCGACAGCGCCGCTCCGGCCCGTCCTCGCCGGGCCATCTGGTAGCCGTCGATGGTCGTCACCACCGTGGCCGCCTCACCGGGCGTCGAGATGAGGACGGACGTGATCGTGCCGCCGTACTGGGCCCCGTAGTAGATGCCCGCCAGCATGATCAGCGCGGACACCGGTTCGAGCCCGAGGGTGAGCGGCAGCAGGATCGCGACGCCGGTGGTGGAGCCGAGCCCGGGGAGCACGCCGATCACCGTGCCCAGCAGCACCCCGAGGAAGCACCACAGCACGTTCTCGACCGACAGGGCGGTCTCGAAGCCGAGCAGCAGGTTGTCGATCACCGGTCACCACCCCACGAGGTCGCCGAGCAGGCCGTCCGGCAGGGGGACGTCCAGGAACTCGGCGAAGACGCCGTAGCCCACCGCCACCGCCACCGCCGTGACGACCAGTGCCACCAGCGGTGGCCGCCGCTCGACGACCACGCCGATGAACAGCACGAGCAGGCCGAACGCGGGCAGGAACCCGAGCAGGGGTATCAGCAGCACCGCGACCGGCAGGGCGAGCACCACCATCCGCAGCTGCCGGACGCGCTGCGCCTCGCTGCGCCCGAAGACGTCCACCCCGTCGCCGTCGGCGGGAGGGGCGGCCGGAGCCGTCCGCAGGCGGCGCAGCCGGACCAGCAGCTGCCCGCCGGACAGCAGCAGGAGCAGCAGGCCCGTCACCATCGGGAGCAGGCCGGGACCCACCCGGCCCCCCTCGCCGAAGAGCCCGTAGCCGAACGAGGTGGCGAAGACCGCCGCCCCGAGCGCCGCGAGCACGCCGAACGCGATCACCTGCCCACGGACCGTCGGAGCGGACGCCGCCGGCGGGGGAGCGGGGTCGGTCATGGGGCCAGCGCCTCCTCCAGCAGCGTCCGGTTGCGCTTGAGGTACTCGACGAACTCGGGACCCGCCGCCGTGATCGGCTGCAGGTAGCTCTCCTCGATGTAGGTGCGGTACTCCTCGGTCTCGAGCACGCGCTGCATCGTCGCGATCCAGTAGGCCTGCTGCTCCTCGGTGATGCCGCCCGGGGCGAGCACGCCGCGGAACTGGGCGAACGACACCGGGATGCCCTGCTCGGTGGCCGTCGGGATGTTCTGCAGCTGGCCGTAGTCGTAGCGCTCCTCGGCGAAGGCGCAGACCGCGCGCAGGTCGCCCGACTCGAGCTGACCGATCACCTCGCCGGGGTTCAGCGACGCGATGTCGATCTGGCCACCGAGCAGGGCGGCGATGAGCTCGCCGCCGGACTCGAACGCCACCCGGTCGAACGTCACGCCGGTCTCGTTCTCGGTGAGGCTCAGGACGATGTTGTCCAGGCCCGCCGTCCCGCTGATGCCGGCGACGACCCGCCCGGCACGCGCGGCGTCGACCACGTCCGTGCAGGTCTGGTACGGCGCGGCGGCCGGCACGACGAGGAGCGTGTAGTCCTCCGCGATCTTCATGATCGGGGTGAAGTCCTCGAACGTGAACTCGACGTTGCCACTCGCCGGCAGCGCGAGCAGGGCCGTCTCGGTGGCGAGCAGCGTGTGCGCGTCGCCGTTGCGGCCGAGGAAGTACGAGTAGCCGACCGCGCCCGACCCGCCCTCCCGGTTCTCCACCGACACGCTGAGGTTCGGGTCGGCCGCCTCCAGCGCCGCGGCCAGCGCGCGGCCCGCGCGGTCGCTGCCGCCGCCCGCGGAGAACGGAACGATCATCGTCACGTCGCCGTCGGGCTGCCAGCCCTCGCCGCCCCCGCCACCGCCGCCCCCGCCCTCCGCGCTGCCGCACCCGGCGAGCGCGAGCGCGCCCGCGAGGACGACCGCGAGGACGCTCCTGGTGCCTGCCCTGTGCCTGATGACGGGGTTCCTCATGCCGGGTCCTCCCTCTCGCTCCTGCCCGTGTGCTCGGGCTGCGGATCGCCGCCGAGGGCCACGACGCCCTGTGCGGCGAGGTCCTGGATCTCGCTCTCGGAGTAGCCCGCGGCCCGGAGGGCGTCGGCGGTCGCCTCGCCGAGCAGCGGGCCCGCACCGTCCCGGACGGCCGGGGTGCGCGAGAAGCGCATCGGCGACCCGAGCTGGCGCACCGGACCCAGCGCGGGGTGCGGGGCGTCCCAGAAGTAGTCGCGGTGGTTCAGGTGCTCGTCGGTGAACACCTCGCCGTAGTCGGCGATCGGCGCGCACGGCACGCCGGCGTCGTCGAGGGCGCGGACCAGGTCGGCGCTGCTCCAGCCGCGGGTGATGTCCTCGATCTCGGCGATCAGCGCCTCGCGGTGCGCGTGCCGGCTGGACGCGTCGACGTAGCGCTCGTCGCCCTGCAGCGCGCCGAGCCCGAGCACGTCGCACAGGCCCGCCCAGGTCTTCGGCGTGACGGCGCCGAGGGTGACGTGCCCGTCGGCCGTGCGGATCGCCTGGTACGGCGCGCTGGTCTGGTGCGCGGACCCCAGGGGCCTGCCGACCTCACCGGTGGCGAAGTACTTGCCGGCCTCCCAGACCGCGAACGACACGCCGGCCTCGAGCAGCGAGACGTCGATGTGCTGGCCGTGCCCGGTGCGGTCGCGCTCGCGCAGGGCGGCGGTGACGGCGAGCGCGACGTAGAGCGCGCAGACCAGGTCGCAGATCGGCACGCCGACCTTCGTGGGCTCCCCGTCGGGGGTGCCGGTGATGCTCATCAGGCCGCCGCGGGCCTGCGCCATGATGTCCAGCCCGGGCAGCGCCGCGAGCGGGCCGTCCTGGCCCCAGCCGGAGGCGGAGGCGTAGACGAGCTGCGGCGCGGACTCGCGGACCGTGTCGTAGTCGAGCCCGAGCTTGCGCATCGCGCCGGGCCGCAGGTTCTCGACGAGCACGTCGGCCTCGGCGGCCAGCCGCAGCAGCGCCTGGCGTCCCTCCGCGGACTTGAGGTCCAGCGCGACCGAACGCTTGTTGCGGTTGAGCCGGGCGAACGGCGAGCTGTGCCCGTCGAGGAACGGGCCGGTCTCGCGCACCGGGTCGCCCGACCCGGGTACCTCGATCTTGAGGACGGTGGCTCCCAGGTCGGCGAGCTGCATCGTCGCGAACGGCGCCGCCATGAAGGCGCCGACCTCCAGCACGGTGATGCCGGCGAGTGGGGCGTTGCGGTCCGGTCCCGGGCCGTCGCGTCCGAGCACGCACTCCTCCTGAGGTCTTGGCGGCGGTGACAAGTCGAACTACTGTCTACAGAAGTTCGTAGCCGCGAGACAAGGGTCACAAGCCCATCGTTTCCGAGGAGGTTGCGGTGTCCGCCCCGTCCGGCCGGCCCATCGAGGCGCCGCCGAGCATCACCCAGCTCGCCGCGTCCGCGCTGCGGAAGATGATCTTCAGCGGGGAGCTGCGGCCGGGCGACCGCGTGGTCGAGAACCAGGTCGCGAGCGTCCTCGGGGTCAGCAAGCCGCCGCTGCGCGAGGCCCTGCGCGTGCTCGAGCTGGAGGGGCTGGTCGTGCGTTCCCCGCGCCGCGGCGTGGTGGTGACCCCGCTGACCCTGCACGACGTCTACGAGATCGTCACGCTGCGGCACGACCTCGAGCGGCTCGCCGTCGACCTCGGCGTGCCGTGCCGGGCGCCGGAACGCATCGAGCGCTGCCGCGAGGCGTACGCCGACCTGGAGCGCGCCGCGCAGGACGGCGACGCGGCCGCCGTCACCGAGCGGGGTTTCGCCTTCCACGTCGCCGTCGTCGGGCTCGCCGGGCACGGCAGGCTGGAGGAGTCCTACCGGGCGCTCGCGCTGCAGCTGCGGCTGTGCATGGCGATGAACCGCCGCGCCCGGCGCAGCCACGAGACGCTCGTCGGCGACGCGCTGCGGCACCGCCGGATCCTGGAGCTGGTGGAGGCCGGCGACGCCACCGCCGTCCACGACGAGCTGGCCCACCACGGCGACCGGACGTTCCTGCTGGAGGTCGACAAGGCGTTCCCGGGCGGGTCACCCGAGTCGCTGGCCTGGTTGGAGCGGGTGCGCCGACAGGAAGCGGGCTGAAGGAGGAGCATGAAGATCATCCTCGGCAACGACCACGCCGGCTTCCCGCTCAAGGAGCACGTGCGCGGCGTCCTCGAACGGCTCGGCCACGAGGTGCGCGACGTCGGGACGCACGGCACCGAACCGGTCGACTTCCCGGACGTCGCCAAGGCCGTCAGCGCCCCGGTGCGGGCCGGCGAGGCCGACCGGGCCGTGCTCGTCTGCGGCACCGGCGTCGGCGCCGCGATCGCCGCCAACAAGATCGCCGGGATCCGCGCGACCGTCGCCCACGACACCTACACGGCGCGCCAGGCCGTCGAGCACGACGACGTGAACGTCATCTGCCTGGGGGCCTGGCTGATCGGCCCGGCGATCGCCACCCAGGTGCTGGAGGAGTTCCTCGCGGCGCGCTTCAGCACCGATCCCGCCTTCCGGCGCCGCGTCCGGATGCTGCACGACATGGAACGGGAGATGTAGCCCCTCGTCACCCCGCAAAGGAGCGGCCATGACGAAGACGACCGACTTCCTCACCTACCCCGAGCCGCCGCAGAAGCTGCGGCGGCGGCTCACGCTCGTCACCGCGCTGTCGGTGCTGGGGCCGGGCGCGATCGTGGCGTCGGCCAACATCGGTTCCGGCGAGATGGTGTTCGCCGCGCGGGGCGGGGCCCTGTTCGGCTACGCGCTGCTGTGGGCGTTCCTCGTCTCGGCGGCGGCGAAGGCGGCGCTCGCGTACTCGTTCAACCGCTACACGGTGGTCGCCGGCGAGCACCCGATGGCCCGCTGGGCCACGCTGTTCCGCGGCCCGCGCGGCTGGTTCACGCTGCTCATGGGCGTGGTGTCGATCGCGGCGGTGCCCTCGTGGGTGGGCGGGCTCGGGGTCGGGCTCGGTGACCTGATGGCGCAGGTCACGGCCGTCGGGACCGGCGCGCTGTGGGCCACCGGGCTGATCGTGCTGTCGGGCCTGCTGTCCTGGTTCGGCGGCTACCAGCGCCTGGAGCGCGCGCAGACCGTGATCGTCGGGTTCATGCTGCTCGCGATCGCCGTCAGCGTCGTGGTGCTGCAGCCGGACTGGCTCGCGGTGCTCGCCGGGCTGCTGCCCACCGTGCCGGAGTACAACGGGTGGGTCGCCGGCGCCTACCCCGAGATCGCCGAGCGCGCCGTGTGGCTGGAGCTCGCGGTGTACCTGGGCGCGGTCGGGGGAGGCACCTACGACTACATCGGCTACGCCGGGATGCTGCGCGAGAAGAAGTGGGGCCTGCTCGGCCGCGACGACCAGCCCGGGATGGCCGAGCGGCTGGCGGCGCTGCCCCGTGACGTCCGGCTGCCGTTGTCGGAGGACCCGGAGCAGGTCGCCCGCGGGCGGGCGTGGAGCCGGGCGCCGCTGGGCGACACGGTGCTGTCGTTCGCCGCGATCGTCGTGTTCGCGTCCATGTTCATGATCAACGGGGCGACGCTGCTGGCCGCGGAGCAGCTGATCCCCGAGGGCAACGACACCCTGACCTACCAGGCCCAGTTCCTCACGGCCGTGCACCCGACGCTGCAGTACCTCTACTACGTCGCGGTGTTCTTCGCGTTCTTCGGCTCGCTGTACGCGTTCTGGGAGCTCTACACCTACACCGCCTACGAGACCCTCGCCCCGGTGTTCGGACGGCTGCGCCGCGCCGGACCTCGCGTCCTGCGACCGTGGATGTACGGCTACATCCTGATCGCGAGCGTCGCGCTGGTGTTCACGGTCGGCGAGCTGGTCGTGATCGTGACGCCCGCGTCGGTGCTCGGCGGCCTGCTGGCCTCGGGGTTGTTCTGCCTCGCGATCCTGTGGACCGAGCACAAGGTCCTTCCCCCCGCCTACCGCCTGTCGACGGCGGGCCGCTGGTGGGTGCTGCTGTCCGGGGTGCTGCTGACGGTCCTGGGGGTGGTCTCGACGTGGCAGCTGTTCGCATGAGGGTGGGCCTTCCGAGTTGCAGCAAAGCCACTTTGCCGCAGCCCGATCGCAGCGAAGTGGCTTTGCTGCAACGAGGAGCGTCGTGAAGCCCGGGAGCGCCGTCGCCGCCGCCTGCCTCGCCGTGCTGTCGGTGTGGCGGTTCGCCGACGGGTCGCCGGTGTGGGCCGCCGTGTTCGCCGGGCTGGCGCTGCTGCAGCTCGGGTTCGCCCTGCGCGGCACCGGATCGCCCCGCGTCCCGGCCGCCGCCGACCCGGCCCGCCGCGGCTGGATCCGGATCGCCGTCGCGAACCTCGTGCTGGCCCTCGCCGCGGTGTTCTGGTTCCCGCCGCTCGCGCTGGTGCTGGCCGGGCTGGGGCTCTACTCGGCGCACCGCGCCCGCGCCGGCCGCCCGTCCCGACCCACCGTTCCGCAGCCGTGATCATCGGTTCGGTCCATTCCCGGCAGCATGTCGCCGCCGCCGCCCAACCGATGATCTCGAGGATCACGTGGCCGCCGAGCGGGCGATCCAGGTCCTGATGGAGCGGCGGTAGCCCTCGGGCATGGTCAGTCCGGCGACCTCGGCCACGTCGAAGAGCCCCACCTCCCGGTGCTCGGCCGAGAGCTCCGGTTCGGCGGCGGCCCCGGGTACGCAGCCGTAGGTCACCACGAAGACGTGCCGGTCGACCGTCGCGACGTGGTACAGCCGCGCATCGAGCAGCGGCCCGGCGCGCACGA
>Ga0196958_10000400_pt1 | contig 14081 bp, 11 predicted proteins | sample S1v_10metaG_FD_148654 | JGI IMG/M metagenome (GOLD analysis project Ga0196958, IMG submission 148654) | Soil microbial communities from Anza Borrego desert, Southern California, United States - S1+v_10 | ecosystem: Environmental > Terrestrial > Soil > Desert | place: USA: California | collected...
CGAATTCGCTTCGCGGTTTCCGCCCGTCGAGCTCGAACGTCAACAAAGGGGAACCCTTCAATGATTCACCGCCTCAAACTGCTGATCGTCTTCTTGATCGCCTTCGCTTCACTTGCTGCCGCCAGTCCGAGCACGCTCACGTATCGGCAGGAGGTTGGATTCGAGGAGAACGTAGGGCAGTTCCCGAAAGACGTACTTTTCCGGGCACGAACCGGCCAGATGCACGTGTACGTCCACCCGACAGACCTCCGCATTGCGCTGCCCGTCTCTCGAATCGAGCAGCCGTCGTTCGATTTCGTGCAGGTTGCGTTCGCCGGCGCGAACGACGATTCGTCAGTCCATCCGATGAAGCGATTGCCGGGCACGAAGAGGTACTTCCGGGCCGCTGACACATCGCTCGCCGACATCAGTTCGTATGCGCGCGTGGCGCTGCGCAAGCTCTACGACAACATCGATCTGGAGGTCTATGCACAGAGCGAGGAGATCGAGTTCGACCTGATCGTGCACCCCGGCGGAGACCCGTCACGAGTCCGCATCACGACCGGACAAGCGCCCGTTTCCGTCGACGCGAACGGTGATCTCCTCATACGAGGTTCGAGCGGAACGACGCTTCGGGTGAAGGCTCCCACGGCGTACCAAGTGCTGGATGGGAAGCGCCATGTGATCGCAAGTTCGTATCTCATCCAGGCGGATCGATCTATCAGCTTCCGTATCGAGCCATACGACCGCACGCGATCTCGTCATCGACCCCACCCTCGACTATGTTACCTACGTCGAAGGTAGCGGCAGCGAGACTGGTTCCGATGTCTACGCCGATGGCTTGGAAAACCGGTACATCGTCGGCACCACCGATTCACCGGACCTGCCGCCTACAGGCGTACCGACGTACGGCACGCGGCAAGGAACGTACGTGGATGCGTTCGTGAGCAAGTACAACGGCGCCGGCGCGCTTGAGTTCGTAACGATTATCGGCGGCGACTACAACGATATCGGGCACGCCGTTTACGCCGACGATGCAGGCTTCGTCTACGTCAGTGGCACGACGTCCCACAACCCGCTTCATGCCGAAGACGTGGACGTTTCCGACGACGCCGGGAGCGTACCGTTCGCAGTTTCCGAGTGCAGGGGCGACGGGCTGGGCCGTATGGGTCACGAAACTACATCCTACGGGCAATGTCTCCTTCTCCGCCCTCATTGGCGGCTCGTACATGTTGACACCACGCGGGATCGCCACAGACCGCGACGGAAACATCTACATCGGTGGAGAGGGCAGAAGCGCCACGCCGCCGCAGCAGCCGTTCCCGACGACAGCGGGAGCGTACCAACGCACTACTCGGGGCACCGACGCTCTGGTTTTCCGCTTGAACCCAACAGGGTCAACGCTGCTCTCCTCCACGTTCTTCGGCGGCACTGGTGAAGACCGCGTGAATGCGGTCGATGTTGATGCTGACGGCAATGTGTGGGTGGGTGGCACCACGACGTCAACGAACTTGCCAACGACGCCTAACGCGTACCAGAGCACATCACTGGCCGCGCGAGATCAATTCAGCACGAATGAAGGATTCGTCGCTCGCATTTCGGCCGACTGTCGGCGACTCCTGTATTCGAGCTACATTCGATCGACCACGGCCGGCGCGGCGAATGACGACGATGTAGTACGCGGCCTCGTTGTCGATCGCGAAGGGAATCTCTACCTCGGTGGCTCAACGTATTCGTCCGGCTTCCCGCTCACGCAAGGCGCGTACGGTACGACGAGCAATCCCGGGTTCATCATGAAGTTCGATGCGGCAAACGCCCTCCAATTCTCGGCACGCATGCCGATTGAGATGGTGGGCATCGGCGTCGATGCGAGTTCCGTGGTCGGGATCGGCTACACGTACCCAGCCTTCCCGATCCCAACCGTCTCCCCGACACAGCCGAACCACGCGGGCGGAGGTCAGGATGCGGTCATCATGCGACTAAGCATGAGCGGCTCGACGCTCGAGTTCTCAACGTACCTCGGCGGCTCCGGCCACGATGATCCAACGGCGATTGCCATGTCGCCGAGCGGGAACGCCACCGTCGTTGGAACGACATCCTCGACGGACTTCCCCGTGACCGCAAACGCGGCGCAACCAACCGCGCGGCCGGTGACGGCAGGCGGCGGAACCGGTGCGTCGCTTTCGGCGCGTTCCTTCCTCGCGACCTATGTGTTCGATCAAGACCGTGACGGACTCCTCGACATCTGGGAGACGAACGGAATCGACATCGACGGCGACGGGACGGTCGATCTCACGCTCACCGGTGCGACGGCGGACCACAAGGATCTCTTCGTTGAGGTCGATTACATGAGCGTAGCCGGAGCGCAGGGCCACACACACGATCCGAGACTCACGCCCGCTGGCCAAGCGCTCCCCGCAAACCCGATCCAGCAGGTCATCACGGCCTTCGCGAGCGCGCCCGTCACGAATCCCGACGGACAAACCGGCATCCGGCTCCACGTGCTCATCGATGAGAACCTGACCGAGCAAGCGACCGTGACGTTCACCGGTGCTGCCTCGCAATTTGATGCGATCAAACGCGGCTCGCCGGTGAATCCCTGCCAGAGCGGACACTTCGGCACCACGGCGGACCGGGCGAATCAGAACTGCGCGAAGATCCTGCGCGCGAAGCGTCTCGCCTACCGCTACGCGATCTTCGGCCACGAACACACGAGTCAAGGAAATGGCTCCTCTGGCATCGGCGAGCTGCCGGGCAACGATTTCATGGTCACGCTTCGCGTGCGCGACCAAGCAGGGGCGGACTTTGAACGCCACGCGACGAACTGGGCCGCTATGTTTGGAACAACGTTCGAAGCCGAGTGGACCGACATCGTTGCCGGAACTTTCATGCATGAATTCGGACACACGCTGCGGCTGACGCATGGAGGGTCGTACATTGACCGGCGGGTCAACTGCAAGCCGAACGTCCTGAGCGTCATGAACTACACGCGCCAGTTCAACACGACCGGTATTCAGGCGGGGACGACTGCCACGCAAACACGGGTCAACCGGGCACTCGACTACTCACGCTCCGTCCTGCCATCGCTCGATGAAACCGCGCTCGTGGAATCCCTCGGCATCGCCGGTCCCACGGGTGCGTTCTTCGGCTACGGCGAGGACACGAGCGGCACGTACAAGATCGAGGGCGCGGCGAATCCGGTCGATTGGAACGGGCAGAACGGCATCGATACAAATCCGGTTGTCGCGGACGTGAACTTCGTCGCCTACAACCGTGGGTGCCAAGCAACGCCCAATCAGACGCTCACGGGCTTCGACGACTGGAAAGCGCTCGTCTACAGCTTCCGCTCGTCGGCAGACTATGACGACGGAGCGTCTCGCATGACGCCGGACACCGAGGAACTTACAGACGAAGACGTGAGCGCGATGGTGAGCGGGTCACGGCAACCCGTCGTGGCGATCACCGCCCCCGCCGGCAACGCACGGTTCTCATCGGGCGCATCGATCGCGATCACCGCCACCGCGACCGACCCGGACGGCAGCGTCGCCAAAGTCGAGTTCCTCGGAGACGGCGTAGTGCTCGGGGAGGATACGACCGCGCCCTATGCGTTCACGTGGCAGAACGTTCCCGATGGCTCGCACACGATCCGCGCCCGCGCGACCGACAATCAGAACACGCTCGGCTCCGCAACGATCGTGGTGCATGTCGGCTGCACAACCTCCGTGACGTCGGCATCGTCCTCGGTCGCGTTCACCGGCGGAGCCGGAACCGTGCAGGTGTCGCTCGGCAACGCCTGCACCTGGGCGGCCGTGTCGAACGCGAGCTGGCTCACGGTCACCTCTGCGTTCGGCACGGGCCCGGCCACCGTCGCGTACAGCGCGAACGAGAACACGACCACCGATCTCCGCACCGCAACGGTCACCGTGAACGAGACGACATTCACCGTGACGCAGGCGGCGGCACCGCCGTTTGGTGCGCCGAGCGGCCTTCTCGCCACCGCACTAAAAGACCCCGCCGATCAACCGTACATCTACGTCGCGTGGAATCCTGTCGCGAACGCCGACTACTACGAGGTGTCGATCCAGCGCCCGTCGAGCACGTTCACACGCATCACGTATGACCGGTACTTTATCCTTCCGTCGACTGAGACGTTCGCCGACACAGCGTACCTGTTCAAGGTGCGCGCGATCAGTACCTCCGCGCAAACATCGGCGTACTCCGCGCCGGATCTCGCGACGGTGGTCTTTTTGACCGACGATCCGATCGTCGCGGGAACCACGCACGCGAAGGCGGTGCACATCACAGAATTGCGGCCCACCATGAACGCCGTCCGGGCACTCGCGGCGCTCTCGGCGACCAGCTTCCCGACGCCGGTTGCGCCCGGCGGGATCATCACCGCGACGCCGATCATGGAGCTGCGGAAGGCGCTCGACCCAGCACGAGCTGCGCTCGGTCTAACCGCAATCTCCTACACTGATCCGACGATAGGCGCAGGAACGCGCATCAAGCGCGCGCATGTGCAGGAGATACGTGATGGCATCAAATGAACGAGCATGGCATGTCGTCGTCGTCGTTCTCGCCCTATCAATGAGTTCGTGCGGCGCGACTGACGGACCCGCGAGGAGCCGTGACGAGGGGCAACCCGACACGGCAACGCAGGCCCGCGTGGAGGAATCAGCTTCTGCGCCGGCCGTTCGCCTCGTTTCGCCTCGCGATGGCGAAGTGTTCTCCGCAACAGCGGGACCGGTCGCGTTCGCGGCCGAGGTGACGATCCCGCACGCGGAAGTCTCGGCCGTCCGATTTCTCAGCGATGGAGGCGAGATCGTCAAAGTGGCGGCCCCACCGTATCGAGTGATGTACTCGCCGTCGCAGCTCGGCGAAGGTTCGCATTTGCTCCGCGCCGTAGCAGTGACGACTCGCGGGGATCTCGAGAGCATGCCTGCCACGATCAAGGTGCAACCGCCGGTGGATGAGGAAGTGACGGCAGAAGACCTCTCGGCCATGACGATCGGTCAGAACAACGTCGTGGTGCGCATCTACCTCCCAAAACCCGAACAGCGGTACCGCGCTCCTGCTGAGATCGAAATCCGGCCTGCCGCGCTCTCGACCGCTGGAGATATTAAACAAGTCGAAATCCATGGGGATGGGCAACTCCTTGCGACGCGCGAGCGCTCTCCGCACAACTACATGTGGAGCAACGTGCCGAGAGGGACGCACACGATCACCGTCCGAGCGCTCACGACGACGGGCAGGACTGCGGATGCCAAGGTCACGGTCCACGTCGAATGACGAGGAATGACGTCAGGTTCACCGTTCAAATCGGCACGCGATGGTTGCGATGTGCAGGAGCGCTGTTGATCGCGATGCTTTCGGCGTCGCCGCTGAACTCCGGCATCACGTCGTGGTGGGAAGATCACCTCGATGTCGAAATCGTCAGCTGCACATCGCCGTCCGTGCGGAACGTTCGTCTCCTTCGGCAGATGCCGGAGGAACCGCTCGAACCAGCGACGCTCCTCGATCACCTACCACCCGGCCGAATCGTGCGCGCGTGCGTTCTGCGCTCCCGCATCCGCGAAGGGTCCATCGAGCCCCTCATCACGGGGTGTGGACGCACGCGAACATTCACCCATGGCAGCCGCATGACTCGCGTCGCCTGCCGTGTACTTCGCTCCAGAGACTCGCACACATCCGCCAAGCCCGTCCTCGACGCGATCGCCTACATCGCGGCGCGAGACTGTGGCTGATCGCTACGACCGCCTCCGATTGCGACACGACGCCGTACCGAGGCCTGTGCCTCCTACACCGGTTGGCTATCGCATAAGGCAACGGCGCGGGACCGAGAGGATGCGGCTCGGTGATGGTGGACGGGCGCGTGGCCGGTTCCCTGAGAGAACGCGGTCTCATTGGGAACTCGCAGAATGACAATCCCGCGATCGATAGTTCCGGACCGTCGCAGAGCGAGCGCCGCGCCGACTTCCGAGGTAGTCACCGCCGGCACGAGCGTCCTTGTGGAGATCAAGGAGTTCACACCGAACTCTGAGGACCGTGAGCAAGCACGGTCGATGCGCGAATGCGGAGAGGCCGGTGGTGTCTTCGACGGCCCCAGAATTCGCGGCGATTGAAAAAGCGGCCAGTCAGCTCCGCCGCGCACGCATGACTGCGCAACCGGCTGTTCTCGTGCTGCACGACAACATCGTCGTGGACGGCGTGCGGCCGTACATACTGAACTACGTGTTCAACCCGACGCTCCTCGAATGGGGCATGTACGCGACCATGTTGCCGAGTTTGACGTTCCGCTGCACGGTCACGCCATCGACTGCGGAGCGACTCACAAATCGATCCTGTCGGAGCCCTCGCTGCCGGTTCCGTCCGAGGGCGAGCCGAGTACGCCTGAACCGGAGATCGTTCCTTCAAGGCGATCTTCTTACCACCTCGGGCATCGCTGCGCGCCACGTGCGTGCGTCACTACGCATGTGGGGCTTGATCCGTCCAGATCGGAAGGAACTCACGAATGAGGAATATTGTCCGGGCGCGATATCGTGCCGTCGGTGTCGAGCGATCTACGCCGGGCCGCTCGACACGAGTCCAACCGCTCTCTGCGTGGAGTGCGGGCATCCGCTCGTTCACGATCACCTGCTCGTCGTGAACGGTCATGCCGATCCGACGATGCAGTTCGCGGCGCTCGGGGACGCTTCGGGCGGCGAAACCCCGGACCCGATCTGGCGTTCGCCATTCATTCTGCTCCGGGTCCCGCCGCACGGAACGAACCCGTCACCAAAAGGGGCTTTTAGGTCGTTCCTTCGCCACGCGCGGAGGGAGCAGGCAGCGCAGGTTGAGAGCCATCATTTCCAGTTCGGTAATGTTCAACGTCTGAGCAACCGTTTCGTTTCGCTGGGCGAACCCTGAAGCTCGAATTGGCGCGTGCCAAGCTGCGCACGTCGTAATCCTCCAGAGGAGGTCGGAACGTGCGGTTCAGCGCGCGCGCCTTTTCGATCATGCGCGCGATCACTTCCCGAAACGGCACGCCCTTCGAGCCGGGAAAGGCGTCGAAGGTCTGTCGTGTAGTACAGCAGAAAGTTGTGCCGATGGCCCTCGGCGATGCCTCTCCGACATTCTGCGAGCACTTCGAGTTCGATACGTAGCTTCAACGGTCGAGTGGGATCGCGCTTTCCGGAATTACATCGACGGTTCCCCTTCGGTTCGATGCGGGCTCGGGCTCAGGTGGCAGCGTGGCTGCGAGTTCTGCCAGCGTCCAGTAGCGGATTCCCGCGAGATTTTCCGCAACGGCGAAGTACGTTGCGGGCTTCCCCGATAGTCCGGGCGCCTTGAATCCATGAGTTGGCCTGACTCCCATGGGCGCGACAGAAGCCGCAGTGGAAGTCAGCCCGCACGCTATACTCCGTCGGCGATGCCCGGGAGTGACGCGATCGATGACCCTGAGGCGCGCGCGCACCATGTGTGGTCGGCGCAAATCGGTACCTATCGCGGAATAGAGAATTCGTTTCCCGCGAGCTACCGCATTGCGGAGCACGAGCACGCCGCGGCCACGGTCTATCTCGTTCTGCGTGGCGGCCACACAGAGGTCGCGCGCAACGGACGAGTCGAGTGCGCCACCGGCACGGTCGTCTTCTCGCCGCCGGGCGCGCGCCACGCGGATCATTACGGTCCCCGAGGCGGTGAAGCGTTTCTGGTGGCCGTTCCGGAGTCGCTCCTCCTGCGCGGCCGGGAAGCGGGCATCCGACTCGAGCAGACCGTACACACCACCGCGCCGAACCCGCGCCGAATCCTGCGCGAGATCCGCTCCGAGATGCGGAGTGCCGATGCCGTATCCCATCTCGCGGTCGAAGCTCTCCTGCTCCACATCCTCGCGGCGCTCCATCGCGAGGACGCTCTGCCGGGAAATCCGCCCCGCTGGCTCCGACGAGTCCATGAGCTTCTTTCGGAAGAAACGGCGGACGATCTCTCCGTCACGCGATTGGCGGAAGTGGCAGGCATTCATCCGGTCTATCTCACGGCGACGTTCCGGCGTTTCTTTGGCGTGTCGATCAGCGCGTACGCGCGGCAGCGACGCGCCGAACGAGCGCGGCACCTGCTCGCCACCTCGCGACTTCCGCTCGCGGAAGTCGCACTCGCGTGCGGATACGCCGATCAGAGTCACTTCTCGCGAGCCTTCAAGTCCGCGTTCGGCATCACTCCCGCGGCGTACCGTCGCGGTCGTGCCTGCTGAGGGGACCTTCGCTCCACGCAAAAACCTTCGATTCGTTCAAGAACCAACAAGCCGTCGCGTGATCTCCTCGCGACATGATTACCGCTCTCGTCTTCGCAGTCACTCTGGACGCGTTCCTGCCGAGCGCTGACATCAATGGCGGGGTTCTCGTCGCCGATCGGGGCGCAGTCGTGTACGAACACGCCTCGGGATTCGCCGACTTCGCGCGCCGCGTGCCGAACACGATCGACACACCCTTTCAAACGGCGTCGATCACGAAAACGCTCACCTCCACGGCGATCCTTCAGCTTCGCGACCGCGGAAAACTGGAGCTCGACAAACCGGTACGCCGATACCTCCCCGACTTTCCCTTCGAAGCGATCACGCTGCGTCATCTGCTCTCCCACACCTCAGCGCTTCCCGACCTCGAGCTCTTCGAATCCGTCGTGCAGAACGATCCGGCTCGCGTCATCAGCAATGCTGACGTGATCCCCGCACTCCGCGCATGGCAACGGCCGCTCGAGTTCAAGCCGGGCGATCGGTTCCGTTACAGCAACACGAACTACATGCTGCTCGCGCTCGTCATCGAGCGGGTGAGCGGGCAAACGTATTCCGGGTATCTGGAGCGCTACCTCTTTCGTCCGGCCGGAATGCGTGACAGCTTCGTCGGCGACGCCGCGCACGAAAAGAAGCTGACTCGCGCTGCGAAGAATCATCTCCTGCCGACCATGTACACGACCGAGCCGGTCGACGTGGCCACCCTCGATCTGCGCGACGAGCGGAAAATGCGACGCATCCGATACGAGACACGGAACCTCGGCGCCACCGTCGGAGACCAGAACGTCTTCAGCACGCTTCGGGATCTGTACCGCTTCGACCAGGCATTGAGGAGCGGCCGCCTTCTGTCGAGGCGTTCCCTGGACGAAGCAGCCACCCCGGTCAAGCTGAACGATGGCAGCACCTACTTCGACGCAGAAGTTACGGTTGCGTACGGCCTCCGCTGCTCGTACGGATTGGGATGGGAGGTCTGTGACGATCCAGCGGTCGGAAAGCTGATGAGTCACAGCGGATACAACCGCGGAATCGCCACGGTCTTCTACCGCAACCTCTCGAAGAATCAGACCGTCATTGCCTTCGATAATACCGACGGAAATTCTCTCGCGCAGAAGGTGGCGTCGGCGGTCAACATTCTCAATGGCAAGGAACCGCTGGAGATCGACAGCCGTGCGTCGCTGACGCGTGAATTCGGCGCCACTCTCGTCGCGCGAGGCGCCGCTGCCGCGATCATTCGCCTGAACGAGATGCGTGCGCAATCCGACGAGTACGTCGGGACGCCGCGGGGCATGAATGTTCTCGGCTACGACCTCCTGCACAACGGCCACACGGCGCTGGCGCTGGAGCCGTTCCGCATCAATCTGATCCTCCACCCCGACGATGCGAACGTCTATGACAGCTACGGTGATGCGCTCGCCGGGAATGGCGACGCTGCGGGCGCGCTGGCCATGTACAGGAAAGCGGTCATGCTCGATCCGAACAACATGGAGAGCCGGCGCAAGCTGCAGGAACTGGAAACCGCTGCGCGGAAGTGAGGCGCGGCGGAGGCCGCAGGTGCAAACCGTGTCGCCGCAACCAGGTGAACGGAACCACGTGGCCCGCCGAAAGGCGGGCTGTTTTGTTTGTGAAAAGGACCGGGTGCCGACGACGCCCGCCCTGACGCCCTACCCCGCCGGGTGGGCTTCCCTCCCACCCCACCACGTGCCGCCGCCTACCCGGCCGGTCGTCGTGGCGTCCCTGCGATCTGCGGAGAATCGCATCATCAAATGGAGGACGCCATGAAGGCATGGAGACTCATCCTGACCGTGGTCGCAGCAATCGCCTTTCTGATCGGAGTCGTCAATCCAGCAGCAGCGCAGATCAAGCTGACGGACACCGAAACGCAGAAGCTCTTCATCACCGTACATACCGTCGGTACCGCCCAGACGCTGAACCACGAAAACGTCTTCGATGGAACAGGGAAGGCTCTCGCCAAAGTCGAGCCGGGATTTCAGACCGCTTTCGGCGACCTCGGGTTCATCGGCAAGTTCGGCAAGAAGCAGGAAATCGAGGTCGTGTTCGACATGTACCTCAGCAGCCGCAATCATCCCTCGCAAACGTACGGCAACGAGGGCTACATGATCCTGCGCGGCGTTCCTGAGAACCTGCAGAGCCTGAAGTTCCTCGAACCGATCCTGAACAAGGTCGACCTCAAGGCGGGCCACTTCCTCGTCGACTTCGGCGACAACAAGGACCACCGCTCCAATAACGCCATCGTCCAACAGAACCCGCTCGTCGGCAACTTCGTGGTCGACCCGAACATCGTCAGCATCGGCATGCAGGTTTCGAGTAAGCCCGGCGCGCGCTACGGCTGGCTGATCGGCGTGAACAACGGCACGACCACCGAGGACTGGAGCGTCGGTCGCGGATTCGCCGTCAACGGCAAAGTCTTTTTCAATCCCAGCAAACCGCTCCGCGTCTCGGCTTCGTACATGACTGCCGACCAGAGCGACAACCCCAACAAGTCGGGCGGCGGCAGCCAGCTCCAGATGTTCACCGGCAACCGCAGCGGGGAGCGGTATGCAGGAGTCATGGGCGGTGGACAGGCGCCGGGCAACGTCTTCCCGCAGGCGGGCGAAAAGTTCAGCGCTGCGCAGCTCGACCTCACGTACGACGACGCGGCCTTCCCGCTCGAGTTCTACGGTCACTACGGCCGGACGCAGGACAAAGACATCAACGGTTCGGCAGCCGGTGCGCCGGAAGAGACCTGGAACTACTACGCGGGCGACGTCGTGTACAGGATCACCCCGGCCCTCTACGCCGCGGCGCGCTACAGCAACGCCACGACCGACATGCTCGCCGGACGCGACACCGACGGAAAGGTGAGCCGCATCCAGATCGGCGGCGGCTTCTGGCTCACCAGGAACATGCTCATGAAGCTCGAGTACGTGACCCAGAAGTACAGCGGATTCCGGCAGGGCGACATGGTCAACAACAACATCCAGGCGTGGCGCGACCCTGAGTTCAACGGGTTCGTCGCCGAAGTCTCCTTCGCCTTCTGACCGGTTCTGGCGAAGGGCTCCCGCTCCGGGGGCCCTTCGCTTTGGAGATCGAAATCATGAGACACGCAACAATCGCCCTGCTCCTCACGCTGCTGGTCCTCCCCCTCCGCGGCGGCGCTTCCGACAACGCGCGCTTCGTGCCGGCGAAGGCATCCGCGAAGACCACGGAAGTCACGATCAAGGGGACGTCCTCGCTCCACGACTGGACCATGGAAGGAACCACGATCAACGGCTCGATCGAAACGGATCCCACCGCGTGGCGCGTCGCCGGCGACAAGCTGGCCAAAGCGGTCGTCTCGATTCCTGTGGCTTCCATCAGGAGCGAGCACAAGAAGATGGATGCGCTGATGCAGGAGGCGCTGAAAGCGAAGACGAATCCCGAGATCCGCTACGAGGTCACGGCGGCGAGCGTACCGAAAGTCACCAGCGAAGGCTTCATCGTGCGCACCACCGGCAAGCTCACCATCGCCGGCATGACCCGCGACGTCTCGATGGACGTGACGGCGACGCGGATCGGCGACGAACAGTACGCGCTGGTCGGCTCGGTGCCGGTGCGCATGCCGGACTACGGCATCAAGCCGCCCACAGCAATGCTGGGGACGATCAAGACCGGCGCCGATGTGACGGTGACGTTCCGCTGGGTCGTCGCAAAGGTCTGAGCCATGAACCCGCTGGCCTGCTTCGCGGCGATCGCCGTCATTCTCATCGGTGCACATGAGGCGAGTGGAGCAGGCACCACCCAGCTCGTCATCGCGCCGCGAAGCAGCCTGGTTCTTTCCGGCTCATCCAACGTGACAGGGTGGCGTTGCACCGGAACGACCCTGGAAGGGCGGATGGAGGTGGCCGCCCCGGTGGAGAAGGTCAACGAGGTCATTGACCGGATCGAGGACGGCAACATCGGGCCGTGGATGTCCAACCCGGCGGCGGGCCGTTTTCCTCCGCCCCGCTTCGATTTGACCATCCCGATCACCTCTCTTCGCTGCACCGGAGGCCGGCCCATGGAGAAGGACATGACCAGAGCCCTCAAAGCCGACCGCATTCCGGCGATCACGTTTCGGTTCACGGGGCTCCGGTCCGGCATCACACACCACATCGACGACCGGCAGTTCGAAGCAACGATCGCCGGCCAACTCTCCCTGGCCGGAGTCACGCGGGAGATCTCCTTCCCGGTGACGGCGCGACGATTGTCCCGCTCTCAGTTTCGCCTGACCGCGGACATGTCCGTACGCATGACCGACTTCGGCGTTGCTCCGCCCACCGCGCTGTTCGGCGTGATCAAGGCAGCGAATGAGCTGTCGGTGCGCCTCGACCTGACGGTGGAGGTGGTCCGATGACGGTCACCGGAAAACCCTTTCCAATCGGCGACGTCTCCGTCGCTCGAGTCGAGTCGCCGCTCGACCACGGGGCGGTTCCGAAATACGCTGTCCGGGGAGCCGATCTCGAAGTGACCTACAAACGTTTACGCTGGCTCGCGATTGCCGCACCGCTGGTCATCGTCGCACTGCTCGAAGGCATTCGCATGCTGACGATCGGCTCCACATCGTTGCGCAACCGTCTCACGCTCGACCTCTTCGTGGCCGGCGCGTTCATCCTCTTCGGGTTCATCATGGTCCGGGCCGTCAGTCGCGCGCATCGCAGGCTGGAGCGTCAGAACGCCGAGCTCCTCGCGCTGCACGGAGCAGGGCTCGACGTCAGCGCCGAGCTCGCCCTCGACGCCGTTCTGAACAAAGTCGTCGAGCGCGCCCGATCCCTCGTGGGGGCACGTTATGGCGCGCTGTCCGTCGTCGACTCGGATGGGAGAATCCAGGCCTTCATCACGTCGGGCATCAGCACGGCCGATCGTGAGCGCATCGGGCCCCCGCCTGTCGGCCACGGACTCCTCGGCGTCGTTCTTCGCCAGGGCCAGCATCTGCGTCTCGACGATCTCACCAACGATCCGCGGTCACAGGGCTTCCCGCCGAATCATCCGCCGATGAAGTCGTTGCTGGCGGTCCCGATTGCATGCAAGAGCCCATTCGTCGGCAACCTCTATCTCGCGGAGAAGGAGCGAGGAGAGACGTTCACGCAGTCGGACGAAGAGACGCTCGAGCGCTTCGCCGTCCAGGCCGGCATTGCGATCGACAACGCCCACCTCCATCAACAAGTCGCCGCCATGGCGGTCGCGCGCGAGCGGCTTCACATCGCGCACGAGATCCATGACGGCGTGTCTCAGGTGCTCGGCTACGTCAACACCAAAGTTCAGGCCGCCAATGAATACATCCGCCGCGGCAAGCCCGAGGAGGCGACCGTGCAGCTTCGCGAGCTCGCCTCGGCCGCGCGCGAGGCGTACGGCGATGTCCGCGAGTCGATCATCGATCTTCGGACGCTGCCCGAGCCGCATCGGACCTTCGCCACCGTCCTCGAAGAATACCTCGCGCGCTGGAAGGAACAGAGCGGGATCAGTACGCAGCTGACGATCGATGCCGAACTGACGCTCCCGATCAGCGCCGAGTTGCAGCTCGTCCGGATCGTCCAGGAATCGCTGACGAATGTCCGGAAGCACTCGAAAGCAACGACGGTAAAGATCGACGTACGGAAACGCGAAGGCACGCTCGCGATCACGATCGCCGATGACGGCGTCGGGTTCAATCAGGCCCAACGCTCGCGCAGCGATTTCCCGAGGTTCGGACTGGCGACGATGAGAGAGCGCGCATCGAGCATCGGTGGAACGCTCGTCCTCGATTCGACGCCGGGAGAAGGTACGCGCGTGCACGTCACCGTGCCGCTCACCAGTGCCTGAACCGGGCGACGCTATACTCCGA
>Ga0196958_10000401_pt1 | contig 14073 bp, 15 predicted proteins | sample S1v_10metaG_FD_148654 | JGI IMG/M metagenome (GOLD analysis project Ga0196958, IMG submission 148654) | Soil microbial communities from Anza Borrego desert, Southern California, United States - S1+v_10 | ecosystem: Environmental > Terrestrial > Soil > Desert | place: USA: California | collected...
GGCGTCCTTCAGCTCCGGCGGGCAGGCGAAGTCCGGGTAGCCCTGCCCGAGGTTGATCGCGCCGTACTGCGCCGCCAGCCGGAACGTCTCCCGGATCACCGACTCGGTGAACCGGCCCGCCTTCTCACTGGTGCGCGTCATCACGCCCCTCCCGCCAGGAGCTCTCCCCGGGAGCTGATCCCGAGCTTCGGATAGGCCTTGTACAGGTGGTAGGCGACCGTGCGCGGGCTCAGGATGAGCTGGGCGGCGATGTCGCGGTTGGACAGGCCCTGCGCCGCGAGCTGGGTGATCTGCAGCTCCTGCGGGGTCAGCCGGGCCGCGGCGGCGGCCGCGGGTGGGCGTTCGGCCGTGCGGGCCCCCGACGCGCCCAGCTCCGCGCGCGCTCGCGCGGCCCACGGCGCCGACCCGAGCTCCTCGAACACCGCCAGCGCCGCGCCCAGGTGCTCGCGGGCCTCGGTCTTGCGCCGCGCGCGGCGCAGCCACTCGCCGTAGAGCAACGCGGTGCGGGCGTGCTCGAACGGGCGACTCGCGGCCTCGTGCAACACGAGCGCGCGCCGGTAGTGCCGCTCGGCCCCGGCGTCGGGCGCGGTGAGGGCCCGGCAGCGTTCGAGCTGCGCGTCGATCCACGGCCGCCGCAGGATCGCTCCCCAGCGGGCGAACAGGTCCAGCGGTGCGACGGCCTCCTCGGCGCGGCCGAGCCGCACCGCCGCCTCGACCTCGGTGGGAACGCTGCGCACGATCGCCGCGAGGTGGCGGCTCGGGCCCCTGGCCATCACCTGCAGGCGGTCGAGCGCGTCCTGGACGCGGCCGGCCCCGAGATCGAGCAGCGCGAGCGCCGCCTGCGCCCAGGTGCCGCCGGACAGGGCGGCGGCCGGGACCGCGCCGTCGCACGCCGCCGCGTCGACGTACTCACGGCACCGCTCCTCGTCACCCTCCACCGCCGCGAGGTAGGCCAGCGCGCCGGCCGCGTAGCTGCCCCAGAGCGGCTGCCCGGTGTCCCGGGCGAGCGACACGGCCTCCGCGCCGCTGATCCACGCCTCGCGGTGGCGGCCGAGCACCACCTGCGACAGCGTCGCGAGCCCCAGCCCGGCGGGCAGCGCGTCGATCATCCCGTGGTCGCGGGCGTCGGCGACGAGCGTGGTCGCGATGTCGGCGCACTCCTCGTCGCGCGCCGCCACGAACGACCGGCTGGCGACCTCGACCAGCGCGCGGGGCCCGGCCGCGGCGCCGGCCTCGCGGGCGCGGGCGACGACCTGGTCGAGCGGCGGGAAGCCGGCCGGGTCCCGCTCCAGCACGAGGGTGGTGGCCCAGCGGGCGAGCCACGCCACGGCCATCAGCGGGCCGTCGCGGTCCAGGCCCAGCGCGTCGAACCGGTCGAGGGTCGGCGCGATCAGCTGGTCGTCGGTGGCCGCCGCCCACGCCGCGTGCACGGCCCGCATGAGCATCCAGAACGCGCGCTCGGGGTCGTCGGCCGCCACCCCCGTCGCGCCGTCGACGAGCAGCCCGTGCGCGCGGCGCAACTCCCCCTGCACGAAGTCGGCGCCGGCGCGCACCTCGGCCAGCCGGGCGAGGGTCGCGGGATCGGCGACGTCCCGCGCGGCCCGCTCGGCCGTCACCCGGGCCCACTCCAGCTGGCCGGCGTGCGCCCCCGCCTCGCAGGCCAGGGTGATCCGCCGGACGGCCGCAGCCCGGTCCTCGGAGAGGGCCGCCGCTCGCTCGTACGCCGCTGCGGCGGCGGCGTGCCCGGCACGGAGGTGGGCACGACCGGCCGCCTCCTCCAGGTCCACGGCCACGCGTTCGTCCGCCCCGGTGGCGGCCAGCGCGAGGTGCCAGGCCCGTCGGTCGGCGTCGTCGCCGTACGCGTCCGCAAGGGCCGCGTGCGCGGCGACGCGCTGGGAGAGCGGCGCCCCGTGGTAGACCGCGGCGCGGATGAGCGGGTGGCGGAACGCCAGCGTGCCCGTCGCGAGGGAGACCAGGCCGCTCGCCTCGGCGGGCTGCAGGTCCGCGACGCCACGGCCGAGGGCGGCGGCCGCCCGCAGGAGCACGGGCACGCTGCCCGTGTCGTCCGCCGCGGCCAGCAGCAGCACGCTGCGGCTCTCCGCCGGCAGGGCCCGGACCTGGTGGTGGAAGGCGTCGAGCACGCGGCTGGTCAGCGGGATGACGCCGAGGTGGGCGCCCTGCGTCGCGATCAGCGCAGGCAGCTCGCGCAGGGCGAGCGGGTTGCCGTGGGTCTCGCGGATGAGCCGCTCCCGGGCGCCGGCGGGCAGGGTGGTCCGCAGGTCGTCGAGCAGCTGCGCCGCGCTCTCCCGGTCGAGGCCGGTCAGCGGCACCTCCGGGACGCCGTCCGGGGCGAACGCGCCCGCGTGCTCCCGCACGGCGAAGACGATCGCGACGCCCTCGCGGTCCAGCCGCCGCGCCGCGAACAGCAGCGCCTCGGCGGAGGGGCGGTCCAGCCACTGGGCGTCGTCGACGAGGCACAGCAGTGGCGCCTCCTCCGCGAGCTGGGCCAGCAGCGAGAGCACGCCCGCCCCGATCAGGAACCGGTCCCCGCCGCCGGTGCCCAGCCCGAACGCCCCGGCCAGCGCCTGCCGCTGCGGGCCCGGGAGCGCGTCGAGCCGGTCCACCGCGGCGTGCAGGAGCAGGTGCAGTCCGGCGAAGGGCAGCTCGGCCTCGGACTCGATGCCGGCCCCGCGCAGCACTCGCATCCCGTGGGCGCGCTCGGCCGCGTGGCCCAGCAGCGCGGTCTTGCCGATCCCCGGTTCGCCCCGGACGACCAGCGCCCCGCTGATCCCGTCCCGGGCCGCGTCGAGGAGGGCCCCGATGCGCTCCTGCTCGGCGCGCCGACCCCGCAGCATGCGGGCAACCCTAATGCTGATACGGATACGGATTCCCGGTCGCTCGTCCGTTCGTAGCGTCCTCCGCATGTTGCTGGAGAACAAGAACGCGATCATCTACGGGGCCGGCGGGTCGATCGGCTCCGCGGTCTCCACCGCCTTCGCGCGGGAGGGGGCACGGGTCTTCCTCGTCGGGCGCACCCGCGAACCGCTGGACCGCGTCGCGAAGGAGATCGGCGCGGCGGGCGGCCGGGCCGACGTCGCCGTGTTCGACGCGCTGGACGAGCAGGCCGTCGACGAGCACGCGCGGTCGGTCGTCGAGACCGCGGGGAGCATCGACGTGTCGTTCAACCTCATCCACGCCCGCGACGTCCAGGGCATCCCGCTGGTCGAGATGACCACCGCCGACTTCACCCGCCCCGTCATCACCCGGCTCACCGCGAACTTCGTCTCGGCACGGGCCGCGGCCCGTCAGATGACGAAGCAGGGATCCGGGGTCGTCCTCGTGCTGGACAGCGGCTCCGCCTACGGCAGCCCGATGATGGGCGGCACCGGCCCCGCCGACGCGGCGACCGACACGCTCGTGCGCAACCTCGCCGCGGAGATCGGGCCCAGCGGCGTCCGGGTCGTGGGCATCTGGACCGCGGGGCTCCCCGAGACGCTGTCGCCGGAGTCGCTCGCCGCCGTCATCGGCGGGCAGCCCATGGACGACGCGGCGTTCCAGGGGCTGCTCTCCCACCTGGACGGGATGCGGATGACCCGCCGCTCCCCCACCCTCGCCCAGCTCACCGCCACCGCCGCGTTCCTGGCCTCGGACGGGGCCGGCGCGATCACCGGGACGTTCGTCAACGTCACCAGCGGCATGTTCCCGAGCTGAGAAGCGCGGGCGCCTGTTGATTTCACGCACCCGGTGTCGGCTCGCGCTACCCGTCGGCAGGCCGCGTCGGCGGACACGGGATGCGCGGGCGGAGACCGGTAGCGTCGGCCGGCGCCCGTCGGCGCACCCCGTGTCGGCCCCCGCAGCCCGTGTCGGCCCGCGCTACGCGTCGACGGGCCGCGTCGGCGCAGAAGGGGTGCGTGAGCGGAGACGGGCTACGAGGCTGCTCACGCCGCTCGGCAGAACCTGGCCACCACGGGGGCGAGGTCCTCAGCCGGCACGCCGTGCCACCCGCCCTGCAGGCTGTTGTGCCGGGCGTCCGGCAGGGCCGCCGCGACCCTCGCCGCCCAGCCGGTGAGGTCGTCGGAGCTGCCCTGGCTGTCCAGGACGAGCGTGGGCGTCGCCACCCTCGCCAGGAGCTCGCTGCCGGTCGCCTCGGAGATCAGGCAGTCGTAGACGAGGGTGTGCGCGACGGCGTCGAGCGCCGGCATCGACGGCTCCATCCCGGCGAGCACCTCCTCGGGCACGCCGCAGCCGGTCAGGAAGCGCCGCACCGCCTCCCGGCGCCGGCCCGCTGCCACCAGCTCGGCCATCTCGGCCGTGAAGGCTGCGTCGGTCGGGTCGTCGTCGGTGCCGATCGGCGGCTCCATCAGCACCAGCCTCTCGACGCCGATGGCCGCGGCCGCGGCCTGCAGCGCCAGCAGGCCGCCCGAGGAGAAGCCGTAGACGCACGCGCGGCCGCCGACCTCGGCGATCAGTGCGGCCATGTCCTCGACCTCGCGCTCGACCGCGTACGGGACCGTGTCGGCGCTGCCGCCGCGCCCCCGCCGGTCGTAGGTGACCACGGTGAAGTCCGCGGCCAGCAGCTTGCCCAGCCCACGGATGTTGTCGAACTCCCGGTACCCGAGTGCGGGGTCGACCATGACGAGGGCGGGACCTTCGCCCTCCCGTTCGTACGCGATCCGGGTTCCGTCGGCTGACGCCACTACACCCTGCATCCCGCCCTCCTCTGTCGAGTACTGGACGGTACAGTACTCACCTAGTACTGATCCGTCCAGTACTATCCGGCGATGACGCAGACCTCCCAGGACGTGCCGGACGGCCGGTCGGCCCGCAAGCGCCGCGCGATCCTGGACGCGGCCCGCACGCTGTTCCTGCGCAACGGGTACGCGGGCACGAGCATGGACGACGTCGCCGCGCTCGCCGCCGTGTCGAAGCAGACGGTCTACAAGAACTTCGCGGACAAGCAGCGGCTGTTCACCGATGTCATCACCGCCGACATCGCGGAGACCGAGCAGCTCACGCAGTCCCTCGCCGACGCGCTGCCGGACAGCCATGACCTCGCTCGGGACCTGCGCACGTTCGCGCGGCGGCACATCGTCGAGGTCCTGCAGCCGCACCTGGTGCGCATGCGCCGCATCCTCATCGGGGAGGCCGACCGGTTCCCGGAGCTCGCCTCGGCCTGGTACGCGGGCGGCCCCCAGCGCGCACACGAGACGTTCGCCCGCTGGTTCGAGACGCTCGCCGAGCGCGGGCTGCTGCGCGTGCCCGACCCGCAACTGGCCGCCGAGCACTTCAACTGGCTGATCCTGTCGGTCCCGCTGAACCGGGCGATGTTCTCCGGGCGCGACGAGCCGGCCGACCCGGCCGAGCTCGAGTACTACGCCGACGAGGGCGTCCGCGTGTTCCTCGCCGCTTACGGCGCCCCGCGAGCCTGAGGGTGTCACGCCCGCGCCCGCCGTACCGTCCTCCGACCGTGCGCAACGAAGACCTCGTCCACCGGTTGCTGCCGGTCCAGAACAAGCTGCTGAACCCGCTGATCGCGGCCCTGATCGAGCGCGGTCTCGAGCCGCCCACCTACGCGGTGCTGGAGACGGTCGGCAGGCGCACCGGGCGCCGCAGGCGGGTACCGGTCGCCAACGGCCTCGACGGCGACACGTTCTGGCTGATCGCCGCGCTCGGCGAGCGGTCCAGCTTCGTGCGCAACCTGCGCGCGCATCCGCGGGTCCGGGTCAAGGCCCGTCCGGCCCGGCTGCGCGACGGGTTGCACAGCCGGTGGCGCACCGGCACCGCCCACCCCCTACCCGACGACGACGCCGCCGCGCGGCACCGCGCGCTCGGCCGCGGGCGCCCGGGCTACCGGCTCGACGGCCTCCTGCTGCGCGGACTGGCCACCGGCGACATGCTCACCGTGCGCATCGATCTCGACCGACCCACGACGAGCCGGTCACGCGGCGACACCCCGGACGTGGTCGACACCGACGACGCGCAGGAGAGCTGACCGGTCGGAAATGCGGTCGCACGCCGGACCGCGGCATCGACAGCATGGCGGCGATGCACCGCGAAGCGATCGACGCCGCCCTCGCCGCCCGGCTCGTGGCCGCCCAGTTCCCGGAGTGGGCCGACCTACCGGTCGTCCCGGTGGAGCTGCCCGGCTGGGACAACCGCACCTTCCGCCTCGGCGACGCGATGACCGTGCGCCTGCCGACCGCCGAGGGCTACGTGGCCAGTGTCGAGAAGGAGCACACCTGGCTGCCGCGGCTCGCGCCGCGGTTGCCGCTCCCGATCCCCGTCCCTCTCGCCCTCGGCGCCCCGCGCGACGAGTACCCCTGGCCGTGGTCGGTGCGCCGCTGGATCAACGGGTACGTCAGTTCCTGCGAGCGGATCCGCGACCTCGTCGGCTTCGCCCGCGACCTCGCCGGTTTCCTCGTCGCCCTGCAGAGCACCGACCCGACGGGCGGCCCGGCGGCGGGCGCCCACTGCTTCCACCGGGGCTCACCGCCGCAGTTCTACGACGGGGAGACGCGCGGGGCCATCGCGGCACTCGGGCCCCGCATCGACGGCGCGGCCGCCACCGCGGTGTGGGAGGCCGCCGTCGCGGCGACCCACCACGGGCCGCCGGTCTGGTTCCACGGCGACGTCGCCTCCGGCAACCTCCTCGTCGACGACCACGGCGAGCTCGCCGCCGTCATCGACTTCGGCACGTCCGGCGTCGGCGACCCCGCCTGCGACCTCGTCATCGCCTGGACGCTGTTCCACGGGGAGAGCCGCGCCGAGTTCCGGCGGCTGATGCCCGCCGACGAGGGCATGTGGGCCCGCGCCCGTGGCTGGGCGCTGTGGAAGGCGCTGATCACGATCGACAACCGGCAGGCCACCGTGGGCGACCGCACGCAGGCGGTTCGCGTCGCCGACGAGGTGCTCGCCGAGCACCGGCTCGTGCCCTCTCGCGGCGCGTGAGGCCGAGCCGGGTGCGCTGATCGCCGGCATCGGCCCGGTCCCGGCGACCGGCGATCACCCAGCGCACGCGTACGTCGCGACGAGCTCCGCACCGAGGCGGGCCAGCTCGGCCTTGACCGACTCCGGCTCGAGCACCTCGACGGCGTTCCCCCAGCCGGCGAGCTCCTGCGCGATCCCGATGGGCAGGTGCGCCGCCACCCGGACGCGCACCCGCCCGTCCGCGCCGGTCCCGACGGGCTCGGCGTGCCGGCCGAACCGGTCGAGCAGGATCGGGAGCAGGCGCTGCGAGATCAGCACCGTCGCGGAGACGACCGCGCGGCGCCCCTCCATCTCGGCGACCACCCGCTCCCACTCCCGGGCCAGGTCGAAGCCCGCGGGCCGCTGGGCGGCGAGGTCGGTGACGGTCACCCCGACGATCCGGTCGACCCGGAACGTCCGCTGCCCATCCTCGGTGCCCGCGATCAGGTACCAGACCTCGTCCTTGTCGACGAGTCCCCACGGGTCGACCACCCGCCGGGTGCGCCGGTGCTCCCGGTTCTCGTACTCCAGCGCGACCTTGCGGCGGCGGACCACCGCATCCTGGAGCGCGTCGAGGCGCTCGGGACGGGCGCGGTCCCGCTCGCCCCAGGCCGCCGGGTCGACCACGACGGCGCCTGCGGCGGCCTCCGCGTCGTCCCGGAAGGTCGCGGGCAGCGCCCGCACGAGCTTGCGCAGCGCGGACCGGACCGCCGGGGCGACGTCCGCGGCCGGGCCCGCGAGCAGGAACAGCGCCCGCGCCTCGCTACTGGTCAGGCCGGTGAGATCGGTGCGGGCACCCCCGACGAGCGACCAGCCGCCGCCGCGTCCGGGCTGCGGGTAGACGGGGACACCCGCCGCGGACAGCGCCGCCAGGTCGCGGCGGGCCGTGGCCACCGAGACCTCGAGCTCGGATGCCACCTCGGCCGCGGTCACCCGCCCGCGTGCCTGCATCAGCAGCAGGGTGGCCACCAACCGGTCGGCGCGCATGCCGCGATCCTGCCAGTCGAAGTGCTCACCGGATGAGCACTTCAGCGGTGCAGGCCCGCGACCTCGGGAGGGCCGAGGAGCTCGCGCATCCTCCCGATCATCGTCTCGGCATCGCCGCCGGCCATGATCTCGTCCGCCTCCCCGAGGCCGGCCCGCGCGATCAACGTCTTCTCGTTCAGCACCCAGACGCCACGCGACGCGACGACGCCGTGCGCGGTCTCCATCGCGGCCTTGCCCAGCGAGCCGAGCGCGGCGGCGGTCCGCCCCTTCGACAGGTACTGCTCGGCGAAGAGCAGGGAGAACGCGCCGTTCCACCGCCAGCGCAGCTCCGCGACCTCCCGCAGGCGCTCCGGGAACTCCACCTCCGGCAGCTCCCCGCTGAGCACCTTCGCCACGGCCAGCTCCCCGATCGTCGTGTAGGTCGGCAGCCCGGCCAGGTGCCCCGGCACGTTGTCCACGTCGAACCGGCCGTCGCGGGCGTCGTTCCACCAGCGTTCGACCTGGTCGAGATCGCGCAGCAGCACGTCCACGCGCTGCCCGAGCACCGACATCCACGCGCCACCGTTGACGATCCGCCCCCACTCGCCGGGTTGGGCGACGTGGGCCGGGTGCCCCAGCCGGGCGAGGGCCTGAGCGTCGAACGTCCCGCGGTAGTACACGCCGAAGTCCCAGTCGCTGTCCGGACCCTCGGTCCCCTGCGCACGGCTCCCGCCGAGCACGACCGCGTGCACCCCGGGCAGCTCGGTGAGCTTCGGCACCAGTTCAGCGACCACGTCCACGGGTCGATCCTCAGGGGCGCGGCGGTAGGCGATCAACCGCCTTCGCCCACTGATTGCCTGCTGGGCGAGATGGAGGCGCGCCTGCGCGTGGCCTGGTGGGCGCTGCTCGCCGCCATCGACGAGATCGGCGACGACCCGCCCGCCGACGACGCCACGTTCACCGCGGTGATGGTCGCCAAGCGGCACGCGGTGCTGGAGGCGAAGGCGGTGGTCGACATCGCCGTCGAGGTGGTCGGCGGGCCGGCGTTCTTCCGGACCTCACCGCTGGAGCGCGCATACCGCGACGTCCGCGCCGGACCGTTCCACCCGCTCACACCCGAAGCGACGCTGCAACACGTCGCAGCCGGCGGGAGCACTAGTCCCCACGGCCGTGACCGACCTGGACGAGCAGGGCCGTCCCGCACCTCCCCTCGGCGGTGACGAGCCCGCGGCCTCCTCCGCTTCCTGGACCACCAGCGCGCGAGGCCGGCGTGGAAGTGCGCGGGCCTGAACGCGACCGTCGGTGCCTCGCAGTCGGTGTGTCAGTGCGACGACCGGTGCGCCGGCAGCGGGCGGTCGTGCACGATCCGCTTCATCACCAGGGTCGAGGTGATGCGGGCGACGCCGGGCAGCGCGGTGAGGTGTTCGTCCTCGAGCACCTGGTAGGCGGCCAGGTCGGTGGTGAGGATGCGCAGCAGGTAGTCGGGGTCGCCGAACAGCCGCTCGGCCTGCAGCACCTCCGGGATCGCGGCGAGGCGTTCCTCGAACGCCAGTAGGGTGTCGCGGTCCTCCTGGCGCATCGTGACGAACGCGAGCACCTCGAACATCAGGCCGAGCGACTCGGCGTCGACGACCGCGCGGTAGCCGCGGATCACGCCGTTGCGCTCGAGCTCGCGCAGCCGGCGGTGGCAGGGCGACACGGACAGCCCGACCCGCGACGCGAGCTCGGTCAACGTGAGGCGACCGTCCTCCTGCAGCAGCGCAAGGATCTTCTGGTCGATGCCGTCCACACCACGGATCTTTCCACAACACCCCCTCGTACGAGCAGGAGTTGGAAGCACCTTCGGCCGGTCCGCGAATAGCCTTGCCTGGTGGACCCCAGCTCGATCGCCACGTTCTGGAGCGTGGCGCTCCTGCTCATCCTCGCCCCGGGCGCCGACTGGGCCTTCACCCTCGGCGCGAGCCTGCGCGGCGACGCCGTCGCCCCGGTGGTCGGCGGCCTGGTCACCGGGTACGCGCTCATGACGGTCGTCGTCGCGGCCGGTGTCGGGGCCCTCGTCGCGGGCTCGCACGGCGCGCTGGCCCTGGTCACCCTCCTCGGTGGCGGCTACCTGGTCTGGCTCGGCGTCTCCACCCTGCGCCGGCCCGCGACCGCCGAGGTCGCCGACCGCGCAAGCCGCAGCGACCGCAGCACGTTCGTCCGGGGCATCGGCGTCAGCGGGCTCAATCCCAAGGCGCTGCTCCTCTTCGTGGCCCTGCTGCCGCAGTTCACCGACCCCGCCGCGCCATGGCCGATCCCGGCGCAGATGGCCGTCCTCGGCGTCGCCTTCACGCTCACCTGCGCCGCGTTCTACTCCGCCCTCGGCTCCCTCGCCCGCCGGGTGCTGCACGCACGACCGTCCGCGGCACGGGCGATGAGCCGGGTCTCCGGCGCCGGGATGATCGTCATCGGGTCCGCGCTCGTCGTCGGCCACCTCCACCCCTGACGCGGACGCCGAGGGTTCGGGACGCCCTGCTGGTCCGCGCCCGGGCTCCCGGCTACCCGGCGACCGGACGGCGTAGGGCCGATATCGTGGCGGCGTGACCGGCCCGACGCCGACCGCTCGCGAGGTGTTCGACGCCCTGGCCGCCGAGCACCTGGACCGACCGCAGGCCGGCCGCCGCTCGATGTTCGGGCGCGACTGCCTCACCTTCGAGGGCCGCAACGTCGCGTTCTTCCACGACGACCGGCTGGCGCTCCGGCTGCCTCCCGACGTCGCCGCGACGATGCTCGCGACCGGCGAGGCCACGACCCCGCTCATGGGTGAGCGCCCCATGCACAAGTGGGTCTCGGTGCCGTTGCCCGACGGCCCGGCGTCCTCCGACCGCTGGCGTGCCCTGATCGCCGACGCGGTGGCGGCTGGAGGGCGGTGAACCGGAGCGCGGACCGGCGCCGGCCGGGCGCCGCACCTGGACACCCTCGGCGTGATTCAGATCGCGCAGGCTGCACCCAGCCGCAGGCTTCGGTCCGTGGTCGTCCCCACCACGCCACCCACGGATCGCCGGAGGTTCGAGATGCAGCCCCACACCACCATCGACTCCCACCAGTCAGGCGGGCCCGTCCGCGCGCTCGGCGTGGTCGCCGCGGCACTGATCCTCCTCGGCGCGTTCGCCTGGGCGTACGCCGTGCACGTCTTCGGCTGGACCTACCACGGCTCGATCGCCCGGTACCGCCCCGGGCGGCTTCTCCGGCGCGCCGTTCGTCACCTCGATCGGCATCGTCCCGATGAAGCGCAGCGCCATCGTCCCGGGCGTCTCGACCCTGGTGAACCTGGTCGCGGCGGTGGCCTTCCTCGTCTGGCTCTGCCGCGCGAGGCTGAACGCCGAAGCGCTCGGCGGCGAGCAGCGACACGGGCGCGCCGCGGCGCGCGGGGCGCGAGGCGCTCCGCCACCCCAGCAGGAGGGCCTGGTCCGCGCGGAGGCGCGCGGGATGCTCCGGGTCAACTCCCTGTCGCCGGAGGAGATCCTCGAGCTGTTCCGGGTCCGAGCCGCTCTCGAAGGGCTCGCCGTCGCCGAGGTCCTCGCCCGACCGGACCGCGAGGCCGCCCTCACCGCCCTGCGCGCCGCCGTCGAGGCGATCGAGGAGGCGTCGCGGGCGCCTCGTCCGGGGGCCGGTTCATGCCAGCTCGAGGAGGGAAGGACCCGATGACCGGCACCGGCCGCCGGGGAGCCGCGGTTGCGTCCGTTCATCACCGAGCACCAGCGGATAGCGCGGTTGAAGCAGCAGATGTTCGTGCCGTCCAGCCGTCCCGTCGAGGCACTCCGCTCGGTGGTTCTGCACCTCGCCTGCGCAGCGGGGGAGCGCAGGTCGGCGTCGGACCGCGCCGGGACTCGCGAATGAGGTCACCACCGGCGCTGGACCACGGCCGGCGGCCGACGCGCGCCGGACCAACGATATTCGCGCCGAACCCGGTACCCGAGATGTCGCTGCACCGTCTGACCGGGCATGACAGGGTGTGGGCCTCCCGACGCGGATAGAGGTAGGCATGGCCGAGGAGGAAGTGGCGTCCGCGTATGCCGCCGCCCCGGAGGACGGCCACCAGCTGCTGGTGACCGAGGAGGACGGCGAGGAAGACCTCGCACGCTGGGCCGAGCGCGGACTGGCTCGTGGCGACAAGCTGCTCGTCGCCGCCGACGAGCGGCATCCCGACGGAGCTGCTCTGGTCGAGACGCTGACCCGGCACGGGCTGGCCGCGGCCGGCGCGGCGCGCGACGGCCGGATCGAGGTGGTGGCCGCGGCGCGCTTCTACAACGCCGAAGGCTACGAGCAGCTCGTCGAGCAGAGCCTGCGCGATGGACACGGCGGGGTGCGCAGCTTCGGTGGACCGCACATCGCCGCCGGCGTGCTCGACCCGGCGGGGTTCGCCGAGTTCGAGCGCCTGCTCGGCCGGCTGTGGGCCAGCCGCGGTGCCTCTGCCCTCTGCTGCTACCCGGGGGTCCGCGACGAAACCCTCGACGAGGCGATCCGCCGGCACCGGTCGGGATGGCGCCACCGGCTGCTGCACCTGCACGACCGCGGCCACGGCCGGCTGGACGTGCACGGGGAGATCGACTCGTCGAACGACGAGCTGTTCGCTGCCCTGCTCGCCGCCGCGACGCACCGGGTGTCCACCGGCACGGACACCGAGCCCCTACCCGGGAAGCGCAGGGTCCACGAGCCGGAGAGCGATCCGAGCGGGACCGAGGTCCATGGGCGCAGGCGGCTGCTGGTGCTCGACTGCACGGGATTGACCTTCAGCTCGGTCTCGGGTTGGCGGGCCACGGTGGCCGGCACCGAGGCGTTCCGCGCGGGCGGTGGGCGGGTGGCGCTGACCGGATTGCACCCGCTCGCGGTCCGGCTGCTGCACATGACCGGTTTCGCCGCCGCGTTCGACCTCCCGGAAACGGGTGGGGGGAACCGGCGATGACCACCTCCACTTGCACGCACGACCTGGTCCTGTTCGGCTCTGACGAGGAGCTGATCGACACGGTCGCCCCGTTCGTGGCGGACGGCGTGGCCGCCGGTGACCGGGTACTGGTCCACGGGGATCCCGGTCAGCTCGGCGCCCTGCACGAGGCCGTCTCCGGGCCGGGAGTCGAGTCCGGCGGGGCCGGTTACGCCACTCCGATCGCGACGCTGTCCGGATATCAGCGGCTGTGCGACGCCGAGACCGCGTCCGGCCGCGGCGTCCGCGCGATCGCACCGATCCCGGTCGGTTCCAGCCCGGCCGCCCGCGCGGATTGGACGCGCTACGAGGCGCTCGTCGCCCGGGCGCTGGGTCCTTACCGATTCGCCGGGCTGTGCCTCTACGACACCCGCGTCACCCCACCCGAGCTGATCGAGCGGGCCCGCGACGTCCACCGTCACTTCCGCGGCCCCACCGGTCTACGTCCCAACGCCCACGCCCGCCCCGACCTCGAGGTGCTGCGCGACATCGACGGCGCCCACCCGTGGCCGCCGCCCCCGCCCGATGCACGCACCGCCCTGGCCGCCGATCTCCCCGCCGGTGCCGGCCCGGTCGCCATGTCCACACCTCGTCACGCTGTGCGCGAGGCGCTGCGCGACGGCGGCTTACCGCACGAACGGGCGCAGGAGTACCTCGCCGCCATCAGCGAGGTACTCACCAACGCCCTCCAACACGGCCGGGGACCCGTGCAGATCCGGCTGCTCACCAGCGACGACCGGTGGTGGTGCACCGTCACCGACCACGGCTCCGGCATCGACGACCCCTACACCGGCATCGACTCCCCGCTACCCGGCAACCCCGGCGCAGCAGGCACCGGCCTGTGGGTGGCTCGCCAGCTCTGCGACCACCTCACGATCAACAACACTCCCAGTGGGGCGAGCGTCGTCCTGCACCAGCAGGCGTGAGCCGGCCTCACCTCGCGCACACTCCCGGGACGGCGAAACGGGCCGCCGCCGCATCCGCCACCGAGGATGTCTGTCGCGCGGCGCCGCGTGGGCCCGCAGCCGTCGACGGCGAACCTCTGCCACGTACGTGATCCGAAGTATCGGTTGGCCATTGTCGTCGGGACAACGATGGGCAACCGAAACTGCAGATCAACGGTCGGCACTCCCATGCTCGCCTCGGCCGCCGGCTCTCGGACCGGCAGACGACGGAGG
>Ga0196958_10000402_pt1 | contig 14062 bp, 11 predicted proteins | sample S1v_10metaG_FD_148654 | JGI IMG/M metagenome (GOLD analysis project Ga0196958, IMG submission 148654) | Soil microbial communities from Anza Borrego desert, Southern California, United States - S1+v_10 | ecosystem: Environmental > Terrestrial > Soil > Desert | place: USA: California | collected...
CGAACCGATGATCACGGCCGCTGCCGCTCCGGGGGCCCGCCGCCGAGATCACCGGCTCGGTGCACGAGCGGCCGGATGTGCCGTAGCGGCACCGACTCGGCGATCAGGGGCCGGACGGGATGAGGGCCGACCGCCCCGCAGCTCCGCGGCGACCTCGCGCCTCGGATCGGCCTCGCCGAGCTGTACGGGGGTGCCGTGTTTCACGTGAAACCGGCCGACCGACAGCGTTCCACGTGAAACATCGCGACGGCGTGCGAGACAGCGGGGGTGTGGCGCCAGCGACACCGTCGCTGCTGTCACGACGATGACGACCGATACTGCGGTTCGTCCGCCGCCTGTTTCACGTGAAACAGGGTCAGCGGGACGGGTCACGCCCGATCGCGCGCTCGACCAACCCGGCGTACAGCTCCCCCAGATCCATGCCGGCGGCCCGCACCGCGGTCGGGAGAAGGGAGGTCTCGGTCAGGCCGGGCGAGACGTTCACCTCGAGCACCTGCACCCGCCCGTCGGCATCCACGACCGCGTCCATGCGGGAGACGTCGCGCAGTCCGAGTAGCCGGTGCGCGGCGAGGGCGGTCTCCTCCAGGCGGCTCAGGACGGACGCGTCCAGGCGGGCAGGGCAGTGGAATGTGGCGGCGCCCGGCGTGTAGCGGGCGGTGTAGTCGTAGACCCCGTCCCGCGCGTCGATCTGGACGGGCGGCAGCGCGCGCGACTGCGCGCCGTCGTCGACCACGGTGACGGCCACCTCGGTGCCCACGACGAAGCGCTCGGCGAGCACGGTGTCGGCGTAGGCGAGACAGCTGACCATCGCCGCCGGGAGCTCGCCGCGCTCGGTGACGACCTGCGCCCCGAGCGCCGATCCGCCCTGGTCGGGCTTGAGCATCAGGGGCAGCCCGAGCCGGTCGACCATCGCGTCGAGCACGGCCTGCGCCCCGAGCGCGCGGAACGTCGTGTGCGGGAGCGCCACCCAGTCCGGGGTGTCGAGCCCGGAGCGCGCCAGCTCGGCCTTCGCGGTCGGCTTGTCCCAGGCGCGCCGGCACGCCGGGGCCGGGGTGCCGACGAACGGGACGCCGAGCAGCTCCAGCACGGCCTGCACGGAGCCGTTCTCGCCCTCTCCCCCGTGCAGTGCGACGGCGACGGCGTCCGGCCGGTCCTGCCGGAGCTGCGCGACCAGCGACCCGTCGACGTCCCACTCGCGCACGTCGGCGCCGGTGTCCCGCAGCGCCGCGGCGAGCCTCCGGCCCGACCGCAGGGACACCTCGCGTTCGTGGGAGAGCCCACCGGCCAGCACGGCCACCGTTCGTTCGATCACCGCCGCATTCTGCGCCACGGCGATCGGACGGGTTCAGGGTGTGCTGGGTCCCGGGGTCTGCGGACCGGCGCCGAGCGCGAAACGGGCCGGGCTGCCGAACGTGCGCATCACGTCGAGCTCCGCCTCCAGCACGCCGGCCAACCGGCGCACGCCCTCCGCGATGCGCTCCGGCGTCGGATAGCAGTACGACAGACGCAGCTGGCGGCTGCCGAACCCGTCGGCGTAGAAGCCGGTGCCGGACGCGTACGCCACCCGCGCCGTGACCGCCCGGGGCAGCATCGCCTTCGTGTCGACGCCCTCCGGCACCGTCAGCCAGACGTAGAAGCCCCCGTCGGGCACGTTCCACGTGCACCCCTCGGGCAGGTAGGTCTCCAGCGCGTCGAGCAGCGCGTCGCGGCGCTCGCGGTACACCTCGGCGAACGTCTTGATCTGGCTGCGCCAGTCGTGCCCCGCCAGGTAGCGCGACACGAGCATCTGCGTGAAGCTCGGCGGGCACAGCGTGGCGGACTCGGCGGCGAGCACGAGCCGGTCCCGCACCGCGGGCGGCGCCAGTGCCCACCCGACACGCAGGCCGGACGCGAACGTCTTCGAGAACGAGCCGAGGTACACGACGTCGCGGTCGAGCGAGCGCAGCGCCGGGTAGGTGCGACCGCTGAAGCCGAGCAGGCCGTAGGGGTTGTCCTCCACGACCGCGACCCCGTACGACGCGCAGATCTCCAGCACCTCGGAGCGCCGCTCGACCGCGAGCGTGACGCCGGCCGGGTTGTGGAAGTTCGGGATCGTGTACAGGAACTTCGGCGTGATCCCCTCGGCGGCGAGCGAGCGCAGCGCGTCGCGCAGCAGCTCGGGGACGAGGCCGTGCTCGTCCATGGCGACGTGAACGACGCGCGCCTGGTACGCAGCGAAGCTGCCGAGCGCGCCCACGTACGACGGGCCCTCGGCGAGGACGACGTCGCCCGGGTCGCAGTAGATGCGGGTGACGAGGTCGAGCGCCATCTGCGAGCCGACGGTGACGACGACGTCGTCCGGATCCGCCCGGATGCCCTCGAGCGCCATCACCTCGCAGATCTGCTCACGCAGGGTGGGCACCCCCTGCGCCGACCCGTACTGCAGCGCGACCTGTCCGTCGCGTGCGAGGAGATCGGCCACCTCGGCCGAGAGCGACTCCAGCGGCAGCGCCGCGAGGTTGGGCATGCCGCCGGCCAGCGAGACGACCTCGGGCCGGCTCGCGACGGCGAAGAGCGCACGGATCTCGGACGCGGTCATCCCCGCCGTCCGGGCGGCGAACCGCTCCGCAGGCGCCGCCGCTGCCGCTCCCGCCCGGGCGCTGACGGCACTGGACGGTCGTGGTGGCGTGGCCGGCTGCGGCACGGTGGACCTCCCGGATCCTCTGCGGTCAGGCGCCCAGTGTAACCGGGATGGAGGAACCTCCTGCCGATCGTCGTGGGTGGGGAACCGGTCGCAGCAGGTAGGCTGTCGTACGGAGCTGGATCGATCTATGGTCGTCGGGTCGGCGCGTCGAGCGGCGGCGTTCGCACCCGTGGTACTGCCGCCGGAGGTTGGCCTTGTCCTGGCACGTGGCGGCACTCACCCTGGACAATCTGGACGATCTGCCCAAACGGTGCCGCCGGTGCGTGTTCTGGGAGCTCTCCGAGCACTTGGGCAGCCAGGCGGCCGACTTCGGCTCCACGGAGCTGGAGAAGGAGGCATGGGTCTCCGAGGTGCTGCTCGAGTGGGGCTCCTGCGGCCGTGTGGTCTACATGGGCGGCGCCCCCGCGGGCTATGTGATCTACGCGCCGCCGTCGGCGGTGCCGCGCGCGGCGGAGATGCCCACCGGGCCGGTCAGCGCCGACGCGGTACTGCTCACCACCATGCAGGTGCTCCCCGAGTTCTCCGGTGAAGGGCTCGCGCGCATGCTCGCGCAGACCGTGGTGCGCGACCTCACGCGGCGCGGCGTCAAGGCGGTCGAGGTGTTCGGCGAGCAGCGGCCCGGCAGCGAGCCCGGCTGCCTGATCCCCGCCGACTTCCTCCGCGGCGTCGGGTTCAAGACCATCCGCCCGCATCCGCGCTACCCCCGGCTGCGGATGGAACTGCGTTCCGCGATGACGTGGAAGGAGGACGTGGAGGCGGCGCTCGAGCAGCTGCTGGGCAGCATCACGATCCCGATGCAGGCAGGCGGTGCCCGTCCCGAGCCCCTGCGTCAGGTACCGAGCCGGGCCGGAACGGCCGGCAGCGGCGCTCTCAAGGCGCCGTGTACGCCACGCTGACGGCTTCGCGGGAGCGGCCGAGCCCGATGGGCCCGACCCGGGGGAAGATCGTCTCTCAGATCGCCTGAGCGCCGCCGCGCTCGAGTTCGCGGGCCAGCACGTCCGAGAAGGTGAACGTGCCGGTCGGCTGGTCGTCCTGGCCGAGTAGGTACAGCCGCTTGACGGCGACGAGGATGCCCTCGGCCACGATGTCGCGGAACGCCGGGTCGAGCAGTTTGCGGCGATCGCCGAGATGGGTGAGGTAGCCGATCTCCACGCGCACCGTGGGCATCCGGGTGAGCCGCAGCAGCTCCCACGTCCGGGCCTGGGTGCGGCAGTCCTGCAGACCGGTGCGGATGAGCAGCTCGCGCTGGATGAAGCCGGCGAGGGCCTCCCCCACGGTGGACGTGGCACCGGAGCCGTTGCCGAAGTGGAACGTGGCCAGACCGTGGGCGTGCATGCTGCGGTTGGCGTCGGTGTGCAGCGACAGCACCAGGTCGGCACCCGCGGAGTTGGCGAACGCCGAGCGTTCCGGGTCGGTGGGGCAGGTGTCCTCCTGCCGGGACAGCATCGCGTCCATGCCGGTGGCGGTCATCCGGCCGACGAGCCTGCGGGCGAGGTCCCAGACGATGTCGGCCTCCGCGACGCCGGCCACGACGACCCCGCGGTTCGGCCCGCCGTGGCCCGGGTCCACGACGATCCGCTTGCCGCGCAGCCGCGGTCCCGCCTGCCGCAGCAGTTCCTGCTCGCGCAGCAGGTGCGGCCGCCCGCCGGTGACCTTGCGTCCCAGCTGGCGCAGCGAGCGCAGCGTGGCCGGGCCGCAGAGCCCGTCGGCGACGAGCCCGTACTCGCGCTGGAACTTCCGGAGCGCGGCCTCGGTCTGCTCGTCGAAGACACCGCCCGCGCGGCCCGGGTCGTACCCGAGCTCCAGCAACCGCTCCTGCAGGGCGACGACGTCGTCGCCGCTCATCGGCGCGGAGATCATGAGGGCGAGCATCCGGTCACCGAGCTGCCAGCCCGCCTCGCGCAGGGCGCGGTAGGTGGACGGGCCGACGATGCCGTCGGTGATCAGGCCCCGTTGCTGCTGGAACGCGCGGACCGCCTGCTCGACGTCGGGGTCGAAGTGGTCCTCCCGGGTACCGGCGGGAGCGGCCGCCGCCAGGAGGCCGAACCGTCGCAGCGTGGAGCGGATCTCGACGACGCCCGGACCGCTGTCACCTCGGCGCAGCAGCTGCATGCACCCCTCGCTCGCTCTCGTGGCTCGCTGTTCTGGTCCGGCCCGCCCCGCCGGGCCGTCGACCATTGTGCCCTGTCCGTTGCGCACGCACGGACAGCGGGGCGTGTCCGGCCGTGTTCGTGTCGTGATAGACCGTGCACACGCGAATGCCCCGCGCCCGGAAACCCCGGGGCGGGGCATTCGGCGTGTCGCTGTCAGCCGAGGTAGTCGGCCAGGTCGGAGAGCAGGGCAGCCTTCGGCTTCGCGCCGACGATCTGCTTCACCGGCTTGCCGTCCTTGAACACGATCATCGTGGGGATGGACATCACCTGGTAGTCGCGGGCCGTGGCCGGGTTCGCGTCGATGTCCAGCTTGGCGACGGTCACCTTGTCCTTGTTCTCACCCGCGATCTCGTCCAGCACGGGGGCGACCATCTTGCACGGCCCGCACCAGGTGGCCCAGAAGTCGACCACGACGGGCTTGTCGCTCTTGAGGACGTCACTCTCGAAGGTGGCGTCGGTGACCTCGACGGTGTTGGCCATGATTCTCCGTTCCCTGTGAACAGTGGTGGAAGTCGTGTTCAGCCGGTGACCGCGGCCACCTGGTGGGCCGCGGTGCCGTACCCGCCGCCGGCGAGCTCGCTGGGCACCGGCCCTTCGGCGAGCCAGCGCTCGGCGTCGATGGCCGCGGAGCAGCCCGAGCCGGCAGCGGTGACCGCCTGCCGGTAGGTGTGGTCGACGAGGTCGCCCGCGGCGAACACACCCGGGATCGCCGTGCGGGTGCTCGGCGACTCGACCTCCAGGTACCCGTTCTCGTCGGTGGCCAGCACGTCCTTGACGAGCTCGCTGCGCGGGTCGTGACCGATCGCGACGAACATCCCGGTGACGTCGAGCGTGGACTCCTCCCCGGTCTGCGTGTCGCGCAGCCGCAGGCCGGAGACGCTGCCCTCGCCCAGCACCTCGACGACCTCGGCGTTGGTGCGCCACCGCATCTTCGGGTCGTCCTGGGCGCGCTTCAGCATGATGCGGGAGGCGCGGAACTCGTCCCGGCGGTGGACGACCGTGACGGACCGGGCGAAGCGGGTGAGGAACGTGGCCTCCTCCATCGCCGAGTCACCGCCGCCGATCACGGCGATGTCCTGGTCGCGGAAGAAGAACCCGTCGCAGGTGGCACACGCGCTGACCCCGCGGCCGAGCAGCGTCTGCTCGCCGGGGACGTGCAGGTAGCGGGCCGCCGCCCCCATCGCGAGGATGACCGCGCGGGAGCGGTAGGTGACGCCGTTGGCGCGCACCGTCTTGACCTCGCCCTCGAGCGAGACCTCCTCGACGTCCTCCGCACGCAGCTCGGCCCCGAAGCGCTGGGCCTGCCCGCGCATCTGCTCCATGAGCTCGGGACCCATGATGCCGTCGGTGAAGCCGGGGTAGTTCTCCACGTCCGTGGTGGTCATCAGGGCGCCACCGAACTGCGTGCCCTCGAACACGAGCGGCCGCAGCTGGGCGCGGGCGGCGTAGACGGCTGCGGTGTAGCCGGCCGGTCCCGACCCGATGATGATCAGTTCGCGCAGCTCGTCGCCCCTGCCTGGGTCCGTGCTCACGGGTTCGGTCCTCCCTCGTCGCGTACAGCCGGTGTAACACGATCCCAGGACCCGGCATTCCGGCGAGGACGGGGCTCCGCGCCACCGACGTGATCGGCCTCCCCCCGTCGGCCTGCCCTCAGCGGCCGATCGTCTGCGCCTGCAGGAGCGTGCCGCCCTCGGGCCCGCAGCCCGGGGCGACGACGACGACGTGCAAGTGGCCGAGCCGGCCCGTGGCCAGCAGGAGCAGCACGCCGGGGCGGCCGTCGAGGACGACGTCGCGGCCGCCGAGCAGCGGTGCGTCCGGGGCGACCTCCGGTGGGGCCACCGCGCGGAGGCAGCCGGACCGCCGCGCGGGGTCGGCCAGCTCGCCGACGTCGAAGTCCCCGCGCACCGACAGGCCGGCGGTCGCGAGGTCCACGCCGTCGAGGGACAGCGGGGCGGGCTCCGGGGGCGCCGCCAGCACACCGCCGACGACCGCGGCGGCGAGGACGGCGGTGGCGACGAGTGCGGGCCGCAGGCGCCGCGGAACCGGGCGGCGTCGCTGCTGCCGGCTCCGCCACGCCCGGCCAGGGTGCGGCACGCCGTCCGGGCGGACGCCGCGCGGCGCGCCGTGGGGGGGCCCGCCCCGCAACGCGCGTTCGTGGTCGTCCGGCCCCCGGATGCCGGTGACGGCGCCTCCTCCCGGACCCGCCCGCGCGCCCGTACCGGCGGCCGTGCCCCGGGCTGCTCCGGGCGGTGCTCCCTCCGGTGGCCGGGCCTCCGCGGCCAGCGCTGCGTCCCACCGGGCCGCGACGTGCCCGGGCACCGGCGGGTCGGCGAGCGCGCCGAGGTCGGCGCGGGTGGCGGCGAGCCCGTCGAGCACGGCGGCGGCGCGCGGGTCCCGGGCAGCGGCGGCCCGCACCCGGGCGGCCGTGGTGGGGTCGAGCAGGCCGGCGTCGAGGTCGGCGAGCAGGTCGACGGAAGGCTGACGGGGGTCGGTCATCGCTCCTCCTCCCGCAGGTGGCCCAGCAGCGCGCCCAGCCGGACCCGACCCCTGGCGCAGCGGCTCTTCACGGTGCCGACCGGGACCTCCAGGATCTCGGCCACCTCCCCGAGGGGCCAACCCTGCACGTCCACGAGCACCACCGCCACCCGCTGCGGTGCGGGCAGGGTGGCGAGCGCGTCCGCGACGGACAGCCGCGTGACCACGTCGGCGGCGACGTCGCGCCGTCGATCCCGGGGCTCGACCTCGCGGAGGGACACCGTGTCGCGCCTGCGCTCGTGGCGCAGGCGGTCGATGCAGGCGTTGACCAGGATGCGGTGCAGCCACGTGCGCACCGAGGCCTCGCCTCGGAAGGTGGCCGCCCGCCGGTAGGCGGCGACGAGCGCTTCCTGCACGACGTCGGCGGCGTCCTCGGGATGGTGCAGGGTGCGGACCGCGACGCTCCACATCCGGTCCCGGTGACGGGCGACCAGGACGCCGAAAGCGTGCCGGTCGCCTGCCCGGTGCGCGGCGAGCAGCTCCGCGTCGGTCGGGGCGCACACGAGCGGAGACTAGGTCGGCGACGCCTCCGCCCGTGGGCGTTCCGGGAAACCCGTGACGGGCTGCGGGCTCAGACGCCGGCGCGGCGGAACTCGATCTCGCCGATCTCGCTCGAGTGGTCCTGCCCGCCGCCGGCCAGCTTCGTGATCCAGATCAGCACGTGGTTGACCGGTTGGCTGCCATCGAGCGACACGGGGGTGCGCCCGCTGTCGAGCGTGACCTCGGCGATCGGCACCGTCTCGTCCAGCGCCGCGTCGGCGTCGGGTGCGGCCCGCACCTCGACGACCGTGCCGCGGCTCGGGGAAGCGATCGTCAGCTCGGAGAGCTGCACCGCGGACGCGAACGAGACCATGATCCCGATGCCGGGCTTGAGCGCCGGGAACTGCTGGAAGTAGCTCGACGTGTTCCACGCCGTCGCCGGGTCACCGTCGATCACCCGGCTGACGATCTCGGCGTTGTCGCGGTCGCCGACCCGGTCGTAGACCTCGACGTCGGCCACCGAGACCGTGGGCCCCGCCGGGCTGGCCGCCACCTGCGGCGCACCGGGCGCGGGCTGCACGGGCGGCCCACCCTCGACCACGATCGGCGGCGAGCCGCTCTCCACGAACATGGCGCCGAGCTGCACACCGAGGTAACCGAGGACCACCAGCATCGCGGCACCGAGCGCGGTCAGCGTGATGGTCATCTTGCGCCGGCGCTGTGGGTCCGGGCTGACGGTGCGGGCGCGGTCCTGCCACACGTCACCGGGCGCGGACGGGACACCGTCGTGCGCGGGCGGGAACAGCGCCATCCGGTCGTCCTCGTCCACCACCTCGGTGAGCAGGCGGTGGACGGCGGCGGCCGTGTGCACGTGCCCGGGGGCGCCGTCGGGGCCGAGGGCGCCGCGGGTGAGCGTGTCCAGCTCTACCGGCACACCCGGCCGGTGCTCCGAGGGCGGCAGCAGCGCGCCGGCCGCGGTCCGTTCCGCGGCCGCGAGACCGGCGCGGGCCGCGTCGGCCGTGGAGAGCGGCCACTGCGTGGTGAGCAGGGTGTAGAGCACGGCCCCGAGGCCGCGGACGTCGTCGGCGGGCGTGACGTCGGAGCGCGGCAGCGCGAAGCAGAGCTGGGCGCGCCCGTCCGGCGTGATCCGCACGCGCTGCGGGTGGTCGCAGCCGAGCACCAGACCGTGCCGGTGGGCGGCCTCGGCCGCCGCGGCGAGCGGGGCCACGGCGCGGGCGGCGGCGAGCGGCTTGATCAGCCCGTCGGCCACCACCTCGCCGAGGCTGCGGCCGGGCACCCACTCCGTGACGGCGGCACCCAGCACGTCGTCGGGGACGCTCGAGCCACCCGGGGTGAGCACGTCCAGCAGCCGGGCGCACCCGCTGTGCTCGAAGCTGCCCGAGCGCAGCGCGCGCACGACCATCTGCTCGGCGCGGGCCACGTCGCTGAGGTCGTCGTCCTGCACCGCACCCGGGGCGGGGCGGCGCAGGACGGTGACGGCGACGTCGCGACGCAGGATCGTGTCCTCCGCCCGCCAGAACTCGGCGCAGGCGGCGGGATCGGTGCCGACGCGGGTGCGCAGCCGGTACCGGCTGGCCAGCAGGCTCCCCGCGATCGTGCCTGACGGAACAGGTGGGACCGCGGGTGCGGTGGGGAGGTCGGTCGCAGGTGTCGTGCGCACCGTGGGTGCGTCCGGAGCACCCTCCTCGGAGCGCTGCTGCTCGGGCACGTGCGGTGCCTCCTCGGGCGTCTCACCAGGCGCCGCCGCACCTGACGGTGGGCTCGCCAACTCACTCACCGCTGCGCCCTCCCCCGGGTACTCGCGAACCACACGCCGCCCGGGTCAGAGCCTACTGGAGCCCGCCCGGCCCCGCCGAGGTTTCCCCCGGTCGACGAGCCGTTCGAGTCGGCGCACGACGGCCGCCACCTCCCGTACCGCAAGAGCCACATCCCCACCACGGTGACGGGGGTAGCGAGGATCACCGCGACCGCGAGCGCGGCCCATGCCCGCGGCAGCGGCGTCAGGCCGGACAGCGGGCCGGACAGCAGCGCGACCACGCCGGCGGCGAGGAGCACGCCCGCCGCGGACGCCAGCAGCGCCCGACCCGCCGTGCCCAGCACCGCACCGGTGGCGACCGTGCCGAGCGCGCGCCGCAGCAGCAGCTGGCCGAGCACCGCACCCACGACGAACGACGCGCTGTTCGCCACCGCCAGCCCGAGCACCACGTCCTCCGGTGGCAGCAGCGCGGGGCAGGCCAGCATCAGCGGGATCTTCACGGCCACCGTGCACAGCTGGACGCCGGTCGCGGTGCGGTGGGCGGAGAGCGCGTAGAAGACGCGGGCCTGCAGCATCGTGACGGCGAAGGGCAACAGCCCGAACGCCGACACCGCGAGCGCCGCGCCGAGCTGCGCCGCACCGTCGAGGTTGCTCGCGCGGAGCCCGAACAGCGCGATCCCGACCGGCGTGCCGAACACGGTCAGCAGCACCGAGATCGGCACCAGCAGCACCGAGGCGAGCTTCCCGCCCAGCGCGAGGTCCGCTGCCACGTCCGCGCTGCGGCCCTCGGCCGCCGCCCGGCTCATCCGCGGCATCAGCGCCGTCAGCAGCGACACCCCGAGCACGCCGTAGGGCACCTGCAGCAGCAGCCACGCGTTCGTGTAGATCGCTACGGCGCCCTCGGCCGACGAGGACGCCACCCGGGTGGTGACGATCAGCCCTGCCTGGCCGATCAGCACGTAGACCACGGCCCAGGCGCCGAGCCCGGCCGCCCGGGTCAGGCGCGCGTCCCAGCCCCACAGCGGGCGGTAGGTGAACCCCACGCGGCGGGCGGCCGGGAGCAGCACCAGCGTCTGCACGGCGATGCCGAGCGTCGTCCCGACTCCGAGCACCAGCAGCTGCGCACCCTCGGGCACCACGAGGTAGACCCCCACGACGCCCAGGACGACGACGTTGTTGAGCACCGGTGCCCACCCGAACGCCCCGAACGCTCCCCTGCTGTTGAGGATCGCCCCCAGCAGGGCCCCGAGCCCGTAGAAGAAGATCTGCGGCAGGAGCATGTAGGCGAGCGTGGTGGCGAGCTGCGGATCGGCCGTCCCGGTCGTCTGGCCGCCGAGGTAGAGCCGCGTCAGCAGCGGCGCCGCGAGCAGGCCCGCGGTGGTGGCCACCAGCAGCGCCGTCCCGGTGAGGGTGAGCAGCTTGCGGGTGTACGCCTCACCGCCGTCCGCGTCCTCGCCCTGGGCGCGCACCAGCAGCGGGATCATCATGCTGCTCAGCGCCCCGCCGATCAGGAGCTCGTAGACGATGTTCGGCAGGGTGTTCGAGACCGTGTAGGAGTCGTTGAGGACCGTGTCGCCGAGCACGGTGAACAGGGCGACCTGCCGCAGGAACCCGGTGAGCCTGCTGGCCAGGCTGCCCAGCGCCATCAGGCCGCTCGAGCGGCCGAGCGACGGTTCCGCCCGCTGCGGCGGCACCACGGGGATCCGCTCGGTGACCGCGTCGTCGTGCACCGGCTCGTGCACGGGCTCGGTGACGGGGTCGGTCACGGGCTGGGGACGCGGGGCGGGCCCGGCGGGGGGCCGCCCCGCCGGCGCCGGACGGCCGGCAGCCGGTCGGTGTCCGCGTGGGGGTCCGGGAAGGGGTCCCCCGTGCGAGGCGGGCCCGGACCCGGCGCCCGGCCCGACGGACCGGGCGGATCCTGCTGCGGCGGCGGGGGGCCCACCGGTGGGGCCGGGCTCGCCGGCCGTCGGTCCGGCTCGCCGCGGATCCGGCGCACCACCCGGCGGACGGCCAGCACCACGAGCAGGATCCCCGCGCTCGCCGTCAACCACACGGTGATGGTGCCGTAGGCGGTGGAACGCACCCGCAGGCGGCTGGGGGGTCCGAGCAGCTCGCCCGCCGGTGTGCGGACGGCGGCGTGCACGCTGAACTGGCCGGACCGGGTCACCTCGGTGCTCACCCGCACCTGCCGCCTGCCCAGCGGCGGCACCTGCTGGGGCTCGATCGGGGCGACCCGCAGCCCTGACGAGGGCAGGATCTCCACCTGGACCTGCACCGTGACGGGCAGGCCGTTGGCGACGGTGATCAGCAGTGGCGCGTCGGAGGTGCCGAGCGAGTACGGGGCGGGCGGCTCGAGCACGCGGACGCTGCCCCGCAGCTCCGCCACGCGGTCGGCCAGCGCCGTCGCGGCCGCGCCCGCCGCGTCCGGGCGCGTGCGCAACGCCGCCGACACGGGCCGGGCGAGCCCGCGGCGCAGCGGGGTGAACACCTCCTCCGGGTCGACCCCGACGCCGGAGTCGGGCACGGCGGCCGAGGCGAGGTCGTCGATCTCGGCCGCGGTGGCGCGCACCGTGTCCACGACCGACGCCGGCACCTCCCGGCTCGCGACCTCCAGCGGGTACGCGACCGGCAGCGCCTCCGCACCGGCGGGTGGGCCGGCGGCCAGCACGGCGTCGAGCCCGCGAGGGACGATCCGGCCGACGTCGAGCAGCTGGTCCACGGCACCGAGCAGCGCCTCGGTGGCGACGCCGCCCGCGATCCACCCGTGCGGTGGGGCGAGCACGAGCGGTCCGCCCCCGCGCGTCAACGCATCCACGTCCTGCGTGCGAAAGGCCAGCGCTCCGATGAGGTCCTGCGTCGAGAGCGGGCTGTGTGTCCCGGCGGGGCTCACCGACGGGGCCGATGCGCCGGGCAGCGGGCCCAGGTCCTCGCCGGACCCCTGCTCTCCCGCGGCGCGCGTGAGCAGCGGGTCGGTCAGCACGGTGAACTGCGGGCGCTGCCCGCCCGCGATCGGGTGCACGCCCGAGGCGCGCGAGGTGGCGCCCTGCTCCACGGCGTCGGCCGACAGCAGCAGCGAGCGACCCCCGGCGTCCGCCGTGACGGCGAGCGTCTCGTCGTCGACGGCGCCCTCCACCGGCCACGTGACGTCCGGCACCACCGGGGTCTGGAGGATGTCCTGCAGGACCTCCCGCCCGTCGGTGATCGTCCTGGTCGCGAGGTCGGTCATGCCCCCGTGCGTGAGCGCGACGAGGTCGGCGTCGGCGTAGGGCAGCGCGATCACGCAGCCGCCGCGCGCCACCGACGCGAGCTGGTCCAGCCACCGGCTCGCGGCGGCTCCCCCGGTGCCCGGCACGGGCCCGCCGTCCGGCCCGATGACCTGGTAGCCCGCCGGGTCCCCCATCAGCGCCGCGGTCTGGACCAGGGCCGGGTCGATCGCCAGGCACGTGGCGGCCCGCACCCGCGACTCGGGCGGCGCGTTGCGCGCCAGGGCGGCGACCAGCCCGCCGAGGCGCCCGTCCGGGGCGAACGAGGTGGCCAGCTCGTCGTCGCCGAGCAGGGTCGACTCGCCGGGAACGGTCGTGAGCCGGCGCGGTGGCGCGGTGATCGGCACGAGGAGCGCGAACGGTGTGGCCCCGCCCGTGGTGGCCTCGGGGACCTGGTCCGGCGTCGCCGGGTGCGGTGGCAGCGACAGGACCGGCAGCAGCATCCGCACGGCCGCCAGCCGGGCGCGCGCCCCGTCGCGCGGAGCGCCGTTGACGTTCACCAGCAGCTCGTGCACACCGGTCTCGGCGAGCGCGAGGCTCGTCTCGGGCGGGCCGCGCAGCGGGACGGCCAGCCGCACCGGCATCTGGGCACCGGGCGCGAGCTCGCCGGGCAGCGGCGTGAACTGCGGGGTGACCGCGTCGGTACGCGCGCTGCCGTCCAGCGCGTCCTGCACGGCGCTCTCCGTCTCGAGCGGGTTGCCGCGCTGCAGCCGGATGACGAGATCGCCCACGGGCACGTCACCGGTGTTGGTGAGCGTGCCGGTGACCGTGACCGTGGCGGGGCTGCCCGTCGTGACCACGCGGGGGGTCATCTCGGCGAGCTCCAGCCGCAGCGGCCCCTCCGACTGCGTCTGCCGGGCCGGCGCAGGCGCGGCCGACGCGACCGGGCCGGGGCCGAGGAGCCCGGCCATCGTCAGCAGGGTGATCGCGACCAGTCCCAGAGCCGCGACCGGCTTCACGCGGTCTCCTCCAGCAGCTCCGTGGCCCGCCGAATCAGCCGGCGTTCGTCGGCGTAGGCGAGGCGGGCCTCGAGCTCGTCGAGCGGCACCCAGGCCACCTCGGCCACCTCGACGTCCTCGTCGGACAGCTCGCCGCCGAGGGCGTGCAACAGGAAGTGGTGCACGGTCTTGTGGACGCGGCGGTCCTCCGCCACGAACCAGAAGTCGATCGT
>Ga0196958_10000403_pt1 | contig 14035 bp, 6 predicted proteins | sample S1v_10metaG_FD_148654 | JGI IMG/M metagenome (GOLD analysis project Ga0196958, IMG submission 148654) | Soil microbial communities from Anza Borrego desert, Southern California, United States - S1+v_10 | ecosystem: Environmental > Terrestrial > Soil > Desert | place: USA: California | collected...
GCGTTCGCCTATTCCGGATTCGCGCTGGCCATGGCACTCGCCAGGTTGGTGGGCGCCTGGCTGCAGAACCGCTTCGGCGCGACCCGCGCGCTTGCGGTGGGTGCCGGGATCGCCGCGGCAGGGCTCGTTCTCGCCGCGCTGGCCCCCGTTCCCGTGTTCGGGTTCGCCGGCTTCGCGCTGGCGGGCGCGGGGCTGGCCGCGGCCTTCCCGATCGCGTTGAGCCTCGCGGGCGCGTCGGGCAAACGGGCGGACGGCACCGGAGGAGAGCGGGAACTGGCGTTCGTCACCGCGATCGCCTACAGCGGCTTCCTCGCCGGGCCGCCGCTGATCGGCGGGATCGCGCAGATGACGTCGCTTTCGGTGTCGTTCCTGTTCGTCGGACTGACCGCCGCGCTGATCGTGCCGTCCGCGGTGGCCGCGGCGCGGGCAGGCGAACGGGAGAAGGTCTCCGAACCCCTCTCCCGTTGACATCCTCGCTGAAACCCGGGCAAGCTTGTTGCGCGGTAAACTGAAATGAATGCGGCTCGGTCGCGGTTTCAGTACGGCTGATCCGGGGAGGAGCGGCGTGAGGGTGCTGATGCTCGGGGGCGGCGTGGGGATCCTGACCGGTCGTCACCACGTGCCCGGGATCCCGGCGCGACTGGTGCAGACCACGTTGCCCCGGCTCGTCCTGGTCCCGCTGGTCTTCCGGCTGGTGATGCTGGTGCAGGCGCTGTGGGCGGCGGGTCTCGGCGGGTCTTCGGTGCTGTGGACGGTGGCGCTGACGCACCTCGTGCCGAACGTCGCCGAAGCCGTTTGGGTCTTCCGGTGGTCTCCTGCCGGTACTCGAATGGTGCCGGTGGCCGACGCGGGGTTCGCCGTCCTCTTCATCCTGGTGGCGGCGCTGATTTCGCCGGACATCGCGATCACGTCGATCACCTGGACCCATCTGATGGGCACGGTGATGATCTGGGCCCTGCTGCGTGGCGCGGTGGCGGGTTCCTTGGTCATCGGCGGCGCGCTGGCGCTGAACATCCTGCTGGATCCGGCCTCCTCTCTGGGGCTCTTCCTCACCCTCTCGACCGCGCTCGTGGCGTCCCTCGCGATCGTCGGTCTGGTCGGTGCTTCGATGCGGTTCGCGCTCGGATTCGGGGAGCAGCAAGGCCGGGCGGCGGAGCGCGAACGGCATCGCCGCGACGTCCACGACACGGTTCTGCAGGTGATGGAGTCGTTCGCCATCCCCGCGCCCGCCGACGAACTCGATCCGGCGGCCAGCCTCGACCGCGTCCGCCGGACCGCTCGCGCCCAGGCGATGCGCATCCGGATCAGCCTCGAGCACGAATCCTCCGAGAAAATCGGCCTGCATCAGCGGCTGCGGTTGCTCGCCGCCGAAATGGCCGCGGAAGGCCTGCGCGCCGAGGTCGTCATCCAGGACGACTGCGCCCCGGACCTCTCGGAAGACGCGGCCATGGCCCTGCACGACTCGGCCAGGGAAGCCTTGCGCAACACGCTGAAGCACTCCGGGACCCGACGGGCCGTCGTCAGCGTCGAAGAGATCGGCGGCGGGGTTTCCTTGACGGTGCGCGATCACGGCGCCGGTTTCGACGTCGGCGACCGGCGGCGCGGCTTCGGCCTGGAGCACTCGATCATCGCGCGGATGGCGGAAATCGGCGGTTTCGCGCGGATCGAATCCACGCCGGGACTGGGAACGAGAGTGGTGCTGCTCGCACCCTCAAACCTGAGTCTCCCCGTCGGGTGAGTCCCGCCACTGGCGGAACGGACGGTCCAGCGTCCACTGGTCACCCGTACGCTCGACGACACGGTATTCGCAGGTCGTCGGGTTGGACAAGGACTCGAACAGCTCGATGCTCCAGCCGAAGAGACGGCGGCACAGCAACCTGATGGTCAGCCCGTGCGAGACGACCAGCACGGTTTCGGGGTGACCTTCGCCGCAGGTCGCCAGTTCGCTGAGGAACGCCGCGACCCGGTCGTCGACGTCCGCCCCGGATTCGCCGAAGGGGAGCCGGTAGAAGAAGTGCCCGAATTCGTGGCGCCGCTGTTTCTGGATCTCCTGCTCCAGCGGGTCCTGGAGGTTTCCCCAGTCCTGCTCCCGCAGCCTCGGCTCCGGCACGATCCGCTCGCACACGTCCCGCATGTCCAGTAGCCGCAACGTTTCCCGCGTCCGCAGATACGGGCTGACGTAGACCGCCGGTCGCTGCCCGCCGAGGAGTTCCGCGATCTCCGGGCCCGCCAGTTCCGCCTGCTCGCGGCCTGCCTCGGTCAGCGGGAGCGCGTGGTCGGGAATCCGGGTGTAGGCGAGCTCGTCGACGTTGCCGAGCGACTCGGCGTGCCTGAGCAGGATGATCCGCACGCCGCCATCTTGCCCCTTGCGCGCCCGGCATACCCTCGTAACGTGCCTTCAGACCCCGAGACGAAACCGGCCCCGTCCGCGCGGAAGGCCGGAGTCCTGCCGCTGGTGTCGATCGGTGCGCTCCTGGCGGCGGTGGTGGCCGTCGGCCTGGTCGCGCTGACCGGTGGTGCCGGTTACGTCATCGCCGGCCTGCCGGATCCCGGACTCGTGACCCGCTACGGCATCACCGTCGTCCGGGTGCTGGCCGAGGCGGCTTCGGTGCTGTGCGTGGGTTCGCTGCTGCTCGCCGCGTTCCTCGTCCCGCCGCAGAAGTCCGGCACGCTCGCGGCCGACGGATACGCGGCCATCCGTGTCGCGGGTGTCGCCGCGTGGGTGTGGTTCTTCGCGGCCGCCGCGTCGATCTTCTTCTCCGCGGCCGACGGCGCGGGGCGCCCGTTCACCGAGGTGCTCTCTCCGCAGGTCCTGATGGACCTCGTCGACGCCATCGAGCAGCCCAAGGCATGGCTGTTCACCGCGCTGATCGCGCTGCTGGTCGCGCTCGGCTGTCGTCTCGCGTTGACCTGGGGCTGGACGACGGTGGTCTTCTTCCTGTCCGTCGGCGGCCTCGTCCCGGTCGCGGTCACCGGGCATTCCGCGAGCGGTGGCTCACACGACATGGCGACCAACAGCCTGCTGTACCACCTGGTCGCCGCCGCGTTGTGGGTCGGCGGCCTGGTGGCGCTGCTCGCGCTGGGCTGGCGCCGCGGGGAGAACCTCAAGCTCGCCGCGACCCGGTTCTCCAAGCTGGCGCTGGTCTGCTGGATCGTGATGGCGGTCTCCGGCGTCGTCAACGCGCTGGTGCGGATCAGGATCGCCGAACTGTTCACCACCGACTACGGCCTGCTGGTGCTCGCGAAGATCGTCGCGTTGCTGCTGCTCGGCGTCTTCGGTCACCAGCAACGGCAAAAGGGTGTCGCCGGGTTGGTGAACGGCGCGGGCGGCGGGCAGTTGCTGCGGCTCGCCGCCGTCGAGGTACTGATCATGTTCATCACGATCGGCATCGCCACCGGACTCGCGAAGACCCCGCCGCCGCAGGAATCGCTCACCCAGCCGTCGACCACGGAACTGCTGATCGGCTACGACCTCTACGGTCCGCCGACCGTCTTCAGGCTGCTCACGGATTGGCGGTTCGACCTCGTCTACGGCACGCTCGCCCTCGTTCTCGCCGGGCTCTACCTCGCCGGGGTCCGGCGACTGCGGCGCCGCGGCGACACCTGGGCCACGGGCCGGACGGCCGCGTGGCTCGGCGGCTGTTTCGTGCTGCTGATCGCGACGTCGTCCGGTATCGGACGGTACGCGCCCGCGATGTTCAGCGTGCACATGGGCAACCACATGCTGCTGTCCATGGTGGCGCCGGTGCTGTTCGTGCTCGGCGGGCCGGTGACGCTCGCGCTGCGCGCGTTGCCCGCGGCGGGCAAGGACGCCCCGCCCGGACCGCGGGAATGGCTGCTCGCTTTCGTGCACTCGCCGCTTTCCCGGTTCCTGACGCATCCGATCGTCGCGCTGCTGCTGTTCGTCGGTTCCTTCTACGGCCTGTACTTCTCGGGTCTGTTCGACTCCGCGCTGAACTACCACTGGGCGCATCTGGCGATGAACGCGCACTTCCTGCTCGCCGGATACGTCTTCTACTGGCCGGTGATCGGCGTCGACCCGGCACCGCGCCGGCTCCCGCCGTTGGGACGGCTGGGGATGATGTTCGCCGCCATGCCGTTCCACGCGTTCTTCGGGATCGCGTTGATGAGCATGCAGACCGTGCTCGGGCAGGACTTCTACCGCGGGCTGAAACTGCCGTGGGTCGCCGATCTGCTCACCGATCAGCGGCTCGGCGGCGGGATCGCGTGGGCGTCCGGCGAACTGCCGGTCCTGCTGGTGCTGGTCGCGCTGCTGGTGCAGTGGGCGCGTCAGGACGAGCGGGAGGCCCGGCGGCGGGATCGCCGCGAGGACGTCTCGGGTGACGCGGATCTGAACGCCTACAACGCGATGCTGAAAAAACTCGCGGATCAGGGGCAGCGGCCGGGTTCCGGCTCGTAGTCGCACCGGTTTGACCAGGGTATGCACAGAGAGCTCCGGCGCTACCACATCTTTGTACCCGCGCCGGCCTTCCGGCCCGAGTTGTCCACAGGAAGTCCACCTCGGCCGGAGTTGTCCACAGATCCGGCTCGCGTCCTTTTCCGCCCTTCGATCCGAGGCAGTCTGTGCTCAAGGGAAACACCGGGAGCGGCCCGGATCGAGGAGAAAGGCGAGTGTGATGGCGATGGGCGAAACGTGGGTGACCATGATCGGCAACCTGACCAGCGAACCGGTCCACCATCCGGAGCGCGTGCACGGGCACGATGTCGTGTCGTTCGGCTTGCGGAGTGTCGAACGCCGGTACGACAAGGAAAGAGGGGAGTGGGGTGAGGGGCGGCAGCTCGCCGTGAAGGTCACCTGCTGGCGCAAGCTGGCGATGGCGGCGTTCTCCTGCCTGAGCAAGGGCGATCCGGTGATCGTGGCCGGACGGCTGCGCGGCGCCGAGACCGCGGAGGAGATCCCGGCGCCTCTGGGTCTACCTGAGCTTGAGGCCTTCTCCATCGGCCCCAACCTCGCGCGTTGCTCGGCGGAGATCCACCGGATGGGACGCGACCGGCCGAGGGCGATTCCGCTCTCACCGCCGCCCGTGGGGAATCCCATGGTCACCGCGCTGGAGGACACACCTGTGGCGGGAGGGGCCGATGCTCGTTCAGTGATGTCGGGCTGACTGTCGGTAGCTCGACGGTGACCGCCGTCAAGGCCGCGATCGGCTCGCTCTACGATCGCTTGTATGGCCGAGTTCATCTACACCATGAAGAAGGTGCGCAAGACCGTCGGGGACAAGGTCATCCTCGACGACGTCAGCACCGCGTTCTACCCCGGCGCCAAGATCGGCGTGGTGGGGCCGAACGGCGCGGGTAAGTCCACCGTTCTGAAGATCATGGCGGGGATCGAGCAGGCCAGCAACGGCGAAGCCTTCCTCCAGCCTGGCGCCAGCGTCGGCATCCTCATGCAGGAGCCGGAGCTCAACGAGGAAAAGACCGTCCGCGAGAACGTCGAAGAAGGTCTCGGCGACATCAAGGTCAAGCTCAACCGCTTCAACGAGGTCGCCGAGCTGATGGCGACCGACTACAGCGACGCCCTGATGGAGGAGATGGGCAAGCTCCAGGAGGACCTCGACCACGCCGACGCGTGGGAGATCGACTCCGCGGTGGAGCAGGCGATGGACGCCCTGCGTTGCCCGCCGCCGGAAGAGCCGGTCACCCACCTCTCCGGGGGTGAGCGCCGCCGGGTCGCGCTGTGCAAGCTGCTCCTGTCCGCGCCCGACCTGCTGCTCCTCGACGAGCCCACCAACCATTTGGACGCCGAAAGCGTGCTGTGGCTGGAACAGTTCCTGGCGAACTACGCCGGTGCCGTCCTCGCCGTCACCCACGACCGGTACTTCCTGGACAACGTCGCCGAGTGGATCATGGAGCTCGACCGCGGCCGCGTGGTCGGCTACGAGGGCAATTACTCGACGTACCTGGAGAAGAAGCGCGAGCGCCTTGAGGTCCAGGGCAAGAAGGACGCCAAGCTCGCCAAGCGGCTGAAGTCCGAACTCGAATGGGTCCGATCCAACGCCAAGGCGCGCCAGACCAAGTCGCGGTCCCGGCTCGACCGCTACGAAGAGATGGCCGCGGAGGCGGACAAGCACCGCAAGCTCGACTTCGAAGAGATCCAGATCCCGCCGGGGCCCCGGCTGGGCAGCGTGGTCGTCGAGGTCGAGAAGCTGCGCAAGGGATTCGACGACCGCGTGCTGATCGACGGGCTGTCGTTCGACCTGCCGCGTAACGGCATCGTCGGCGTGATCGGGCCGAACGGTGTCGGCAAGACGACCCTGTTCAAGACGATCGTCGGGCTCGAGGAGCCGGACGACGGCCGGGTCAAGATCGGCGAGACGGTGAAACTGTCCTATGTGGACCAGAACCGTGGCGGGATCGACCCGAAGAAAACGGTATGGGAGGTGGTTTCGGACAAGCTGGACTACATCCACGTCGGGCAGACCGAAATGCCCTCGCGTGCCTACGTCAGCGCGTTCGGTTTCAAGGGTCCGGACCAGCAGAAGCCGGCGGGCGTGCTCTCCGGTGGTGAGCGCAACCGGCTGAACCTGGCGCTGACCCTCAAGCAGGGCGGCAACCTGATCCTGCTCGACGAGCCGACGAACGACCTGGACGTCGAGACCCTGGGCTCATTGGAGAACGCTCTCGAGCAGTTCCCCGGGTGTGCCGTGGTCATCTCGCACGACCGGTGGTTCCTCGACCGCGTCGCGACGCACATCCTCGCCTGGGAAGGCACGGACGAGAACCCCTCGCAATGGTTCTGGTTCGAAGGTAACTTCGAAGGCTACGAGAAGAACAAGGTCGAACGTCTCGGCGCCGAGGCGGCTCGTCCGCACCGCGTCACCCATCGCAAGCTGACCCGCGACTGAGGGCCGGGGGTTCCCCGTGGAAGCCAGCAAGCGCCAACGGCCGGGCTCACCCACCACCTCGGTGGGTGGGCGGACGGCTGCCACCGGGGTAACCCTGTCCGCTGTCGGCAGGTTGATCGAACGCGCGGACGCCCTGCACCTGAGGGCGCCCGAGCTCGCCTTGGTCCTCGGGGAGCGCGCGGCCGCGCTCGCCGAGGCCGCGGGTGCCGACGAGCAGTGGATCCGCGCGGAAAGCCTGGTGGTGAGCGCGCGGGTGCGGCTCGGTGGCCGTCCCCGGGCGGTCGGCCGGGCGGTGGCCGCCCTGCGTGCCGCCGAACACGCGGGCTACGGCGACATCGCCGCTCGGTTGCGGATCGACCTGGCGGTCTGCGCGCGCAGTGTCGGCATCCCGTTGACGGGGCTGGCCGCACTGCGTCCGCTGCTGGCGGATCCGGCGGTCTCGCCGGCGCACCGGGCCGAGGCGTTGTGTCACCTCGTCGGCTGCTTGGCGCAGTTCGGCCGCAAGGCGGAGCTGGATCGCGTGCTCGCCGAGGCGGACAAGCTGGTGCTCGGTGACGGTTCGATGTCGGCGGACTCGCAACTGCTGATCCGCGCGATGCTGCGGGTCGGAGTGTCGGCGCACCGCCGCCGTCACGGAGATCTGACGTCGGCCGCCGACGCCGCGCGGACCGGGCTCGGCATGCTCGAAAAGCTCGCGAATCCCCGTGACGACGGAGGTCTCGTCCGGATCAGGCTGGTCCTGCAACTCGTCTGCACGTTGCTGGACAAGGGCGACACGGAAATGGCGCTGGAGGTCGCGCAGCCGATCCTCGACGCGCCCGTCCGGGCCGCCGGGATCGCGCCGGCCGCGTGGCTGCGGCTGGCGGTGGCCACCCGTGTCCTGCTGCCCGCGGGATCCGGGGAAGCCGCGGGCATGCTTGTGCGTGAAGCGGTCGCCGGAACCGAGGACCACAACCTGCACGCCGTCACGGCACGGCTGTGGCTGGAACTCGCGCAGATCGAGGAACGGCTCGGGCGGGCCGAGGAGGCCATCGGCTGCCTGCATCGTTCGCGTGCCGCCGAGCATCTGCACTCGCGTGCGCGCAGGCAGGCGTGCAACGTCCTGGTCGGTGAGTTCGGCGCGGCCGAGAACGCCGCTGTCGACCTCGACGACGTCCTGCGCGCCGTCGCCGCGAGGCCGACGGCCACGCCGATGCCGGTTCCGCCGCCGGAACCGGCCGAGGTGACCGCGGTGATGGCGCCGATCGACGCGGCGCCCCCGAAGCGGCCCGCGGCCGAGCCGCCGGTTCGTCGCGAGCCGACGCAGCCCGTGCGGCCGAGCAGGCAGGCGGAACTCCCGCGGGTGCGGCAGGTGCCGGTCGAGGTCCCACCTCCCGCCGAACCACCGCGTCCGGTGGAGCCTGCCGTGACTCCGGTCGTGGAAAAGACCGAAGCACCGGTGTTGAGACCGCCGTCCCGTCCGGAGCCCGCTCGGGAAGCGGCGGCGTCCGACAGCGACTGGCGGCGCCGGGTGCCGAAGAAATTTCAGCAACCCGAACCGTCGATCAGGTTCGAGCCCAAGGCCGAACCCGTCGCACCGAAACTGATGCCGCCGCCGAAACCGGAGCCCACACCCGCGTCACGTCCGGAGTCCGGGCGACGACGCCGTCCAGAGACTCCAGAAGCCCGCGAGACCGTCGCGTCCGAACCAGCGGTCGCCCAGCCGGAAATCCCCGCCGCGCGGCGGCGACGGCGGCCCGAGCCCGAGACGCCCGTCCGAATCGGGGAGCCGGTGGGGGCCGAGGAGCCGGTGCGGGCGGAGGGTTCAGTACGGGCCGAGGAGCCGGTGCGAACCGAGCAGCCGGTGCGAGCCGAGGGTTCAGTACGGGCCGACGAGTCGGCGCGGACCGAGGAGCCGGTGCCCGTAACCTTCTCGGAGTCTGTGGCCCCGGAGCTGCTTCTGGCTCCCGAACCCGCCGCCGAACCCCGGCCGCGCCTGGCGGCGGAGGTCCAGCCTCCGCGTCCGCCGGGGACCGCCGCCCCGTTGTGGGAAAGCGACGAGTGGGCGGCCGAAGAGCGCGCCCGCCGGTCCTCCGCCCCCGTTTCGCGCAAGACCAGGCACGACGCCGAACACGGTTCCGTGGCGGCGAAATCGGTGCTGGACCGGCTCGGGATCTCGAGCACCGGCGGGCAGGGCGGTGGCCGCCGTCGCGCGGACGACGCCGCGGATCCCGTGCATCCGGAACCCGTCGCCGAAGAGCGCGCCGACACCGGCCGTGCCCGTCGGGAGCCGCCCCAGTTCGAGTACGCCGAACCCGCCGTACCGCTCGCGCCGCCGCCTCGGGAAGACCCGGTGCCGCCTCCGGCCCGCGAAACCCGGGAAAGCCCCCGCTCCAGCGCCAACGAAGAGGTCACGGATCCGTGGCTGCCGCGGCTGCGGATGCCGCCCGCGCTGGACCCGCTGACCGACACCGGTTCGTGGCGGCCGATCACGCCGTTCCCGGAAAGCTACGCCCGTGCGATCGCGGAGGACGAGCCGCCGCCGGACGCCGGTCTCGCCGACCTGCTCGCCCGCGCGCTCGCGGAGCACCAGGCGGGTACCGCCAGTGCCGCCGCGCTCGTGAAGCAGCTCGGTTCCCAGGACTCGGGAAAGCGTCCGGTCAACGGCCACGACCGGCACCGCGCCAACGGCAGCGACTGAGCGCGCGAGAGCAAAGGTCCCTTGCTTCACCTCGATGGGGACCGAAAGTGGCTTGAACGATTCAGTCCGCCCGGTGAATTCGTCCGCCGCGCCACCGCGGGGGCAAGGGGTGCTGGTCACCTCGGTGCGGCGAGGCGCGGGAAGGTCCGGACAGACCGCCGATGTGACCGGCGAGTAGCTGAACCGATCACGGCGATTCCGGTATCTGAGCAGGGAAATCTTCGACGGCCGGGAAGGACCCGGCCTTGTGGGGCCGACTGTCCGGAGCTGTAGGTTGGGGCTGGGCCGGTACAGAGTCGTGCCGGTCGCGGTGTCAATCTCGCTACAGTGGAGAGTTGCCTCTAATGAGCTCGACGGGAGTCTCGTCCCTGCCCGGAAAAGATGTCGGCACCGAGGAAGGCGCCCGGCGCCGGTCGGTGAACCCGGAGCAGATCCGGGACGACCTGATCGACGCCGCCGCGGCATACGCCCCGGAGATCGGCGACTTGATCCGCTTGTACTACCGGCACATCCCCGCCGAAGAGATTCTCGGTGACGACCCGGTCGACCTCGTCGGCGCCGTCCGCTCGCACCTCCAGCTGGCGAAGGACCGGATGCCCGGCCGTCCCGCGGTGCGGCTGCTGAACCCGACGGGCCCCGAAGACGGCTGGACGCGTGAGGCGACCGTCGTGCAGGTCGTCACGGACGACATGCCGTATCTGGTGGATTCCGTCGCGGCGGAGTTCGCGCGGGACGGGGTGCAGGTGCAGCGCATCGTGCACCCGATCGTCGTGGTGAGCCGGGATCTGACCGGTGAGCTGCTGGAGGTCCACCCGGACGCCGACCCGGCGGAGCCGCCGTCGAACTCGGCCGCCGAGTCGTGGATGTACATCGAGATCGACCTGGTCACGGATCCGAACCGGGCCCGTGAGCTGGACAATCGGCTGTCTTCGGTGCTGGGTGACGTCCGCGAGGTCGTCGAGGACACCGACAAGATGGCGGAGACGGCTCGCCGTCTCGCCGACGAGCTGGACGGGAACCCGCCGCAGCTGCCCACGCACGAGGTCGCGGAGGGTGCCCGGCTGCTGCGTTGGCTGGCCGACGGCCACTTCACCTTCCTCGGTTACCGCCGCTACGAACTGATCGACAATCCACACCCGGACAGTGACGAGCCCGCCCTGCGCGCGGTGCTGGCCACCGGTCTGGGTGTGCTGCGCCAGGACAGTCTGGCCGCGCGCAGCCTCACCGCCGGTCCCGACACGGCGGTGTCCGCGCTCGCGCCGACGCTGCTGGTGCTGACCCAGGCGAGCGCGCCGTCCACGGTGCACCGCCCGGTCTACCCGTACTACGTCGGCGTGAAAACGTTCGACGACAACGGCAAGGTCACCGGCGAACACCGCTTCCTCGGCATGTTCACCACCACCGCCCTGCACGAGAACGTGCTGGACATCCCGGTGGTCTGCAACCGGGTCCGCGAGGTCATCCACCGCGCGGGTTTCCCGATGGAGTCCTTCTCCGGCCAGCGGATGCTCGAGGTGCTGCAGAACTGGCCGCGCGCGGACCTGTTCTCGGCCGACACCGACTCGCTGTACTCGACGACGACCGGCGCGATCACGCTTTCGGATCGCCGACGGCTGCGCCTGTTCCTGCGCCGTGACCCGTACGGCCGTTTCTACTCGTGCCTCGTGTACCTCCCGCGTGACCGCTACACGACCCGTTCGCGGCTCGCGATGCAGGAGGTCCTGCTCGAAGAACTCGAAGGCGCGCAACTGGAATACAGCGCGCGCATCGGCGAGACCGTGCTCGCGCAGGTGCACTTCATCGTGCACACCGATCCGTCGCAGCGGTCCGAACCGGACACCCTGCGCATCCAGGAACGGCTCAACGAAGCCGTGCGCGGCTGGGACGACCGGATGGTCGAGGCGATCCTCGCCGAGCGCCGCGAGCGTGCCGGCGACAGCGGAGTCGCGATCGGCCTGCTGGTCGAGGAGTCCGCGGGCGAACAGGGGCAGCGGTTCGCCGCGGTGTTCCCCGAGGGCTACAAGGAGGACTTCACCGCGCTCGAAGCGCTCGCGGACCTCCGTGCCCTGGAGTCGCTGACCGACGAGGGCGACCTGTCGATGTCGTTCTACCTGCCGTCGGACGCCGAGGCGGGGGAGCGGCGCTTCAAGCTGTACCTGCGCGGCGAAGGGGTCACCCTCTCCCAGGTGCTCCCGGTCCTGCAGCGGATGGGCGTCGAGGTCGTCGACGAACGTCCGTACGAACTGCGCCGCGAGGACGGTGGCCGGTCGTGGATCTACGACTTCGGCCTGCTGATCGACCCGCAGGTCCTCGATCACGCCGACCACGACCTCCGCAGCCGCTTCCAGGACGCCTTCCACGCCGCTTGGCGCGGGGACTGCGAGGTCGACGGCTTCAACGGCCTCGTCCTGCGCGCCGGGCTCACCTGGCGCCAGGCGGCCATCCTGCGGGCCTATTCGCGGTACCTGCGCCAGACGAAGATCCCGTTCTCGCAGGAATACATCGAGAACACCGTCCTCGCGCACACCGACATCGCCACCGCGCTGGTGCGGCTGTTCGAGACCCGCTTCGACCTCTCTCTCGGCGAGGAGGCCCGCGCGTCGCAGGCCGAGCAGCTGACCACCGAGATCGGCATGCTGGTCGACGAGGTGACCAGCCTCGACGAGGACCGGATCCTGCGACGCCTGATGGCGGTCATCCTCGCCACGCTGCGCACGAACTACCACGTCACCGACGCCGAGGGGAATCCCCGCCAGTACCTGGCGCTCAAGCTCGACCCGAGCGCGGTGCCCGAACTGCCCGAGCCGCGGCCGAAGTACGAGATCTTCGTGTACTCGCCCCGGATCGAGGGTGTGCACCTGCGCTTCGGTGACGTCGCGCGCGGTGGCCTGCGGTGGTCCGACCGCCGGGAGGACTTCCGCACGGAGATCCTCGGCCTGGTCAAGGCGCAGGCGGTCAAGAACGCGGTCATCGTGCCTGTCGGCGCGAAGGGCGGCTTCGTCGTGAAGCGTCCCCCGGTCGCGACCGGGGACCCGAGCCTCGACCGTGACGCTCAGCTGAACGAGGGCATCGCCTGCTACCGGATGTTCATCTCCGGCCTGCTCGACGTGACCGACAACCGCGTCGAGGGCAAGACCGTTCCGGCGCCGGGTGTGGTCCGCCACGACGGCGACGACAGCTACCTCGTGGTCGCGGCCGACAAGGGCACCGCGAAGTTCTCCGACATCGCGAACGAGGTCTCGGCGAATTACGGGTTCTGGCTGGGCGACGCCTTCGCTTCCGGTGGCTCGGTCGGCTACGACCACAAGGCCATGGGCATCACCGCGAAGGGTGCTTGGGAGAGCGTCAAACGCAACTTCCGCGAGCTGGGCAAGGACACCCAGACCGAGGACTTCACCGTCGTCGGCATCGGCGACATGATGGGTGACGTCTTCGGCAACGGCATGCTCCTCTCGGAGCACATCCGGCTCGTGGCCGCCTTCAACCACCTGCACATCTTCCTCGACCCGAACCCGGATTCGGCGACCTCGTTCGCCGAGCGGCGCAGGCTGTTCGACCTGCCACGTTCGTCATGGGAGGACTACGACCGCTCGCTGATCAGCGAGGGCGGCGGCATCTACTCGCGGTCGGCCAAGACGATCCCGATCAGCCCGCAGGTCCGCGAGGCGCTCGGCCTCGGCGAGGACGTGACGAAGCTGGCGCCGAGCGATCTCATGCAGGCGATCCTGCTGGCCCCGGTCGAACTGCTGTGGAACGGCGGCATCGGCACCTACGTCAAGGCCGAGAACGAGACCCACGCCGACGCGGGCGACAAGGCCAACGACGCCGTGCGCGTCAACGGGAACCAGCTCCGCGTCAAGGTCGTCGGCGAGGGCGGGAACCTGGGGCTGACCCAGCTCGGCCGGATCGAGTTCGCCCGCGCGGGCGGCAAGATCAACACCGACGCCCTCGACAACTCCGCCGGTGTCGACTGCTCCGACCACGAGGTCAACATCAAGATCCTGCTGGACCACCTGGTCTCGACCGGATCGCTCGGCGCCGAGCAGCGCAACGAACTGCTGGAGCAGATGACCGACGAGGTCGGCGAGCTGGTGCTGGCCGACAACTACCGGCAGAACGCCGTGCTCGGCGTCAGCCGTGCGCACGCCGGCCCGATGGTCTCGGTGCACCAGCGGCTCGTCGCGGCACTGGTCGCGAAGGGCGCCTTCGACCGCAAGCTCGAAGCCTTGCCGAGTTCGGCGGAGTTCCGCGCGCTGGAGAAGGCGGGTGAGGGCCTCACCTCGCCGGAGCTGGCGACGCTGCTCGCGCACGTCAAACTCGACCTCAAGAACGAGCTGCTGGCGAGCGAACTGCCGGACTCCGAGGTGTTCTCGCGCCGTCTGCCCGAGTACTTCCCGAAGCCGCTTCGGGAACGCTTCGGTGACGCGATCTTCCAGCACCCGCTGAAGCGCGAGATCATCACGACGATGGTGGCCAACGAGGTCGTCGA
>Ga0196958_10000404_pt1 | contig 14024 bp, 13 predicted proteins | sample S1v_10metaG_FD_148654 | JGI IMG/M metagenome (GOLD analysis project Ga0196958, IMG submission 148654) | Soil microbial communities from Anza Borrego desert, Southern California, United States - S1+v_10 | ecosystem: Environmental > Terrestrial > Soil > Desert | place: USA: California | collected...
CTGCTGCCGTTCAACACCTACGTGCAGACCCCGGTGACGCTGACGATCGAGCAGGGCTTCATCCGCGACATCCGCGGGGGCCTGGACGCCGAGCTGCTGTCGTCCTACATCGCCAGCTTCGACGACCCCCGGGGCTACGGCATGTCCCACGTCGGCTGGGGCCTCGACGAGCGCGCCCACTGGCACGGGCTCACGCAGTTCCCCGGCGGCATGGGCATGGAGCTGCGCAGCTTCTACGGCAACGTCATGTTCTCCATCGGCCCGAACAACGAGCTCGGCGGACCGAACGACACCCCGTGCCACTTCGACATCCCGATGCGCGGCAACTCGCTGTACCTCGACGACGAGCTGATCGTCGACAAGGGCGAGCTGACCGTGCCCGAGATGCGGCCCGCGGTGAAGCGGTGACGGCCGTGCGCGACCACCACATCGGGATGGTCGTCCCGAGCTCGAACCTGACGATGGAGACCGAGCTCCCGCGCATGCTCACCGCCCGCGAGCAGGTGATGCCCGAGGACCGCTTCGTCTTCCACGCCGCCCGGGCGCGCATGCAGCACGTGACCCCGGAGCAGCTGCGGGCGATGAACGAGCAGGCGGCGCGGGCGGCCACCGAGCTCGCCGACGCGCGGCCGGACGTCGTGGCCACGGCCTGCCTGGTGGCGATCATGGCCCAGGGCCCGGGGTACCACTGCACCGCCGAGGACGACATCACCTGCGCCCTGCGCGCCGAGGGCGCCGAGGCCCCGGTGATCTCCTCGGCGGGCGCGCTCATCGCGGGCATCCGGGCCCTGGGCGCGCGGCGGGTCGCGATCGTGACCCCCTACATGAAGCCGCTGACGCAGGCCGTCGTCGACTACCTCACCGACGCGGGCGTCGAGGTCGTGGACTCCCTGTCGCTGGAGGTGCCCGACAACCTCGCCGTCGCCCGGCTCGACCCGGCCGACCTGCGCGAGCACCACAAGAAGGTGGACCTGACGGGCGCCGACGCCCTGGTGCTCTCGGCGTGCGTGCAGATGCCCTCGCTGCCGGTGATCGAGGCGGTGGAGGACGAGGTGGGCATCCCGGTGCTCTCGGCCGCCACGGCGACGACGTTCCGGATCCTCTCGGAGCTGGGCCTCGAGACCCGGGTGCCGAACGCCGGACACCTGCTCAGCGGCTCGGTCACCGACCCCGGGGCGAGCACGCGCGCGGCCTGACCCGGACCGACGACGGCGCCCGCCCCGCAGCTCGGGGCGGGCGCCGACGTCTGTGGGGGTCAGAGCATCGCGCGCAGGGCGTCGCGGGTGGCGGTCATCGCGGCCGCCGGGTCGTCCCAGAAGACCATGTGGCCGGTGCCGGGGACCTCGACGACCGAGGCCTCCGGGTTGGCCTTCGCGGCCTCCTCCGCGCCCGCCGCGGTGACCACGGGGCTGTCGCCGCCGTGGATCAGCACGGTCGGCGCGGGGACGGACGGCCAGGTGGCGAAGAAGTCCTCGGACTCGAAGCCGGCGTGGGTGGCCGCGATCGCGTCGCGCGAGCAGGAGGCCAGCCAGCGGGCGCGCAGGTCCTGCTCCCGGCGGGCCCACCGGGGCCAGGACGCGGCGACCTCGTCGGCGTCGGTGCCGCGGCGGGCCTGGTCGAGCTGGCCGAGGAAGGCCTCGAGGGTGGTCGGGTACGGGCCGCGCCCGGGGCCGCTCATCGGGGGGTCGACGAGCACCGTGCCGCGCAGGTCCAGCCGCGTCGCCGCGACGGCCGCGATCCGCGCGCCCATGGAGTGCCCGAGCACGATCGGCCGGTCGAGGCCGAGGCCGTCGACGACGGCGGCGACGTCGCCGGCGTAGGCGTCGAGGTCGTAGGCGTCACCGTTGTCGGACAGGCCGCGGCCGCGGACGTCGAGCACGATCGGACGGACGCGCAGCGGAGCGGAGCCGGACCCTGGAGACAGCACGAGGTCGCTCAGCTCGCGCGCGACGAAGTCCATGGCGATCGCCGGGCTCGTGATCCCGGGGACGATCAGCAGCGGGACGCCGTCGGCGGGGCCGTGGTCGAGGAGGTGCAGGCGGAGACTCCCCGAGCGCACCCACCTGCTCACCGCCGGGGTCTCGGCGAGGTCGGCCAAGGCCGGCTGGGTCAGGACGCGCTGCGTGGGCGATTCGGTCACCGGTCGGCCTTCCGGAAGGGGTCGTCGAGGTAGGCCACCGCGTCGTCGAGGGCGACGACGTCGGCGTACTTGGCCTGCAGGTCGTACAGGGCGGCGTCGTGGGGGCCGCGGGCGCGGTCGCCGCACGCGTCGGCGACCACGAGCGTGTCGAACCCGGACTGCACGGCGTCGACCGCGGTGGCGCGCACGCAGCCCGAGGTGGTGGCGCCGCAGACGACGGCGGTGTCGACGTGCAGGCCGGTGAGCAGGGCCGCGAGCGACGACCCGTGGAACGCCGAGGCGCCCTTCTTGGCGATCAGGTGGTCCTCGGGTCGCCGGTCCAGTCGCGGGTCGAGGGCCACGGCGTCGCTGCCCTCACGCAGCGCGCGCATGCCGCGGGCCTTGCGCAGCCAGGCGACGGCGTCGCCGTCGGCCTCGGCGGAGGTGTAGCTGATGACCGTCCAGATCACCGGGACCCCGCCGGAGCGGGCGGCCTCGACGAGGCGGGCGGCCGCGGCCACCTCGGCGGAGAGATCCGAGCCGGACGGGAAGGCGGGCTCGGTGAACCCCCGGGTGAGGTCGACGACGACCAGCGCGGGACGCGGCCCGCGGGGCACGGCGGCGCCGAACCCGGCGCGGGCGAGGACGGCGTCGGTCTCGGCCCCGTGGAGGCTCCCCGGGCCGGCGTCGGGGTCAGCGTCGGCCATGGCGTCGCAGCTCCTCGATCAGCATCTTCTGGCCCTGCAGGCGCCCGAGCAGCCAGCCCTGGAACAGCCCCACGCCGGCGGTGGCGGCGAGCGCGACCCAGCGGCCGGCGCCGGGAGGCAGGAGCATCGCCAGGCCGTCGAGGGCGTCGTCGGCGGGCGCGGCGGCGGTCGGCGCCGGCGAGGATGTGGAGTTGCTGGCGCTGGGTGCAAGCGAGGACGCAGGGCTTGCACCGGAGGTGCTCGTGCTCGTCCCGGCGGGGGCGGAGAGCTCGCCGGCGAGGTTGCGGGCGAACTGGTCGAGCAGGCGGCTGGAGACCGTGGTGATGGCGCCCTTGCCGAACTGCGCGATCTTCCCCCGGATCAGGAGATCGGTGTGCAGGTCGAGCGTCGAGCCGCCGTCGGCCTCGGCCACGGTGAGCACGACGTCGGCCTCCGCGTCGCCCGCGCCGTGGGCGTCCGACGCCCGGGCGGAGAGGCGCAGCGTGCGCTGGTCGGGCACGACCTCGGTGAACCGCAGGGTGCCCGCGTAGGCGGCGCTGATCGGTCCGACCTTGACCTTCACCCGCCCGCGGTAGGCCTCGCCGTCGCGGCCCTCGAGCGTCGCGCCCGGCAGGCAGCCCGCGACGCGCTCGACGTCGTTGAGCAGCGCGAACACCGCGTCCGGGTCGGCGGGGACGGCGAGGTGGTTGTCCAGGATCACGAAGCGGCCTCCGGTTCGATGGGTCGAGCTCCGCCGGTGGCGTGCTCCCCGGGGCGCTGCGTCGCCCGCCGGGAACGCGCCGTGGCGCACACGGCGTCGACGATGGTCTGGTAGCCGGTGCAGCGGCACAGGTTGGCCGAGAGCGCCTCGCGGACGTCCTCGCGCGACGCGTCCGGCTGCTCGGCCAGCACCCCCTCGGCCAGCATGAGGAAGCCGGGCGTGCAGAACCCGCACTGCAGGGCGTGGTGGTCGCTGAACGCCTGCTGCAGGTCCGAGAGCTCGCCGTCGGTCGCGAGCGACTCCACGGTGCGCACCGAGGCGCCCTCGGCCTGCACGGCGAACACCAGGCACGCGCGCACCGGGGCGTCGTCGACGAGCACGGTGCACGCCCCGCACACCCCGTGCTCGCAGCCGACGTGCGTGCCGGTGAGGCGCAGGTCGTGGCGCAGGACGTCGGCGAGCGTGCGCCGCGGCTCGACGACGACCTCGTGCTCGGCGCCGTTCACGGTCAGCGTCAGCAGGTGGGGATCGGTCACGTCTCGCCCTCCAGTGCGGCCAGCACGGTCCGGGGGTGGATCGGCGTGGTGTCCAGCTCGACGCCGGTGTCGCGCAGGGCGTCGTTGACGGCGTTGAGCACGGCGGCGGGCGCGCCGATCGTGCCGCCCTCCCCGGCGCCCTTCGCGCCGTTGGCGGTGAACGCGCACGGCGTCTCGAGGTGCGCGATCGAGACGTCGGGGATCTCCGATGCCGTGGGCACCAGGTAGTCGATGAACGACGCCGCCGACGGCTCGCCGGTGTCGGAGTAGGTGACCTCCTCGAACAGCGCGCCCGCGATGCCCTGGGCGATCCCGCCGCGGCACTGCCCGTCGACCACCTTCGGGTGGATGACCACCCCGCAGTCCTCGACGCACGCGTAGCGCAGGATGCGGATCTGCCCGGTGCCCGGGTCGGCCTCGACGACCACCGCGTGGGTGGCGTTGGAGAAGGTCCCGTCGCCGGGGACGTCGAAGCTCGCCGTCGCGGTGAGCGTGGGCTCGACGTCCTTGGGCAGCAGGTGCGAGCGCAGGTGGGCGACGTCGGCGATGTCGGTGAACGACAGCCGCCGCGCGGGGTCGTCGAGCTGCACCACCCCGCCGTCCCCGTCGAGCGCGACGTTCTCCGGGCGCGTCTCGAGCAGGTGCGCGGCGATGCGGCAGAGCAGCTCGCCCAGACGCTCCGACGCGAGCGCCACCGCCGACCCGCCGATGGTCACCGACCGCGACGCGAACGTGCCCCAGCCGTAGGAGATGCGCTCGGTGTCGCCCTGGCGCAGCTTCACCCGCTGCGGGTCGATGCCGAGCCGGTCGGCGACGATCTGGGCGAACGTCGTCTCGTGTGACTGCCCGTGGTTCATCGTCCCGCTGGTCACGACCACTGCGCCGGTGGTGTCCATGCGGATCTCGGAGATGTCGAACCCGGGGACGACCGTCATCTTCCGCTTCGCGAACGCCTCGGACCCGTAGCCGGTGCGTTCGGAGAAGCAGGAGTAGCCGATGCCGAGGTGCCGGCCCCGCGCCGCCGCCCGCTCGCGCTCGTCGTACCAGCCCTCGTCGCGCATGATCGCCTCGGCGAGGTCGAGGGACTCGCGGTAGGTCCCGGGGTCGTAGGTGACCCCGTTGACCCCGGTGTACGGGAACTCGGTGATCACGTTGCGGCGGCGGACCTCCACCGGGTCCAGGCCCATCTCCCGCGCGGCGCGCTCCATCACGCGCTCGATCGCCACCACGTACTGGGGGCGGCTCACCCCACGGTACGGCGCGGTGGGGGCCTTGTTGCTGGTGATCGCGCGGCCGCGGACCCGGTAGGCGGGCACGCGGTACACGCTGGGCATCTCCGCCGAGGCCATCAGCGGCTCGATGCCCGCGGTGAAGGGGTAGCAGGAGTAGGCACCCATGTCGCAGACGACGTCGACGTCGAGCGCGGTGATCCGCCCGTCGGCGTCGAAGGCCGCGCGGGTGCGGTAGCGCTGCTCGCGGGCGAGGAAGCCCGCGGTGAGGGCCTCGCGCCGGTCCTCGATCCACTTGACCGGCCGGTCGAGGCGCTGCGCGGCGGCCGCGACGGCGATCTCCTCGCGGCCCACGACGCACTTCTGCCCGAACCCGCCGCCCATGTCCGGCACGGTCACCCGCACCGTCCGCTCCGGGATGCGCAGGCAGCGCGCCAGCACGGTGCGGACCTGGTGCGGGGTCTGCGTGGTGGTCTGCACGAGCAGCTGGTCGTCCCGCGCGTCCCACGACGCCACGACGCCCCGGGTCTCCAGCGGCAGCGCGTTCTGCCGTCCGCTGCGGGTCACGACCTCCACGACGCACCCGTCGCCGTCGGCGGCCTCCGCGAAGGCCTCGTCGACGCCCGGGGTGTCGAACATCGACACGTCGAGCAGCACGTTGTCCGGGGCCTCGTCGTGCACCGCCGCCGCGCCCGGGGCCAGCGCGCCCTCCTCGGTGGTGATCGCGTCGAGGGTGTCGTAGGAGACGCGGGCGGCCTCGATGCCGTCCTCCACCGCGTAGGGGTCGCGGGCGACGACGAGCGCGAGCGGCTCGCCGACGAACCGGACCCTGTCGCGGGCGAGGACCGGCATGGCGGTGGGGGTGAACTCCTCGGCGGGCCGGTCGAGGATCGCGACGATGTCGCCGAGGGCGAGATCGGCGGCGTCGTACGCGGCGACGACACCCGCGACCTCCCGGGTCGCGGTGAGGTCGAGCTCGGTGACGACGCCGTGCGCGACCGTCGCACGCACGAAGCCCGCGTGCAGCATCCCGGACATCGCGATGTCGTCGACGAAGCGCCCGCGCCCGGTGAGCAGCCGCGGGTCCTCGCGACGGGGCACCGAGGCGCCGACCCAGCGGCCCCGGCGCCCGTCGAACCGGGGCGCGGCCGCGGTGCCGTGGTCGCTGTCGTCCCCGCGCTCGGGGCGGTCGGGGTCGGCGTCGGGCGGCAGGCCGGGCACGTCCGTGGTGGTCATCGCGGGCCTCCCGCGGCGGGGTGTGCGGCTGCGTGGCGGGCGCGGTGGCAGGCGTCGGCGACGAGGGTGCGGGTGAGCCGGCGGCGGTAGGCCGCGGTGACCCCGGCGTCGTCGGGCGGGTCGATCGCGGCGGCTGCCGCGTCGGCGACCGCGGCGAAGAGCGCGTCGCCGGCCTCGCCGGCCAACGCCGTCTCGGCCTCGGGCACCCGCACCGGGGCCGGCGCGACGCCGCCGAGGACGACCCGGCCGCCGGTGACGGTGTAGCCGTCGTCGGCGAGGTCGAGGGCGACCGCGGCGTCGACGATCGCGAAGTCCCCGTGGCGTCGCGCGAACTCGCTGAGCGCGGCGTGCGGGGCGGGTCGGGTGAACCGCACCTCGACGACGACCTCGTCGGGGTCCACCGCGGTGGCGTAGAAGCCGTGGAACAGCTCGTCGGCGGGGATCTCGCGGCGGCCCGAGGGCCCCTCGGCGACGACCACAGCGTCGAGGAGCAGCGCGAGCAGGCACCACTCGGCGGTGGCGTCGCCGTGCACGAGGCTGCCCGCGACGGTCCCGCGGCTGCGGATCGGCAGGTGGCCGACCCACGGCATGGCGCGGCTGAGCACCGCGAAGTCGGGGGGCAGGGCGGCGGTCTCGACCGCGTGGTGGGTGACGAGGGCGCCGAGGGTCAGGACCGGTCGCCCGTCCGGGCCGGTGCCCTCGGCGATCGCCGTCATCGACGGCACCCGGCGCAGCGGGCCGAGGTCGACCAGCGCGGAGGGCCGGGCCAGCCGGAACGTCATCATCGGCATGAGGCTCTGCCCACCGGCGATGAGCTTGGGGTCCTCGCCCGCCGCGGCGAGGTCGGTGAGCAGGCCGACGGCGTCGGTGACGTCGTGCGCGCGGTGGTAGGTGAACGCCGCGGGCTTCATCTCCCGGGCTCCCTTCGGAGGTCGTGGTGGAACGGCACGACCGGGCCGGGAGCTGCCCCTCCCGACCCGGTCGCTCCGGCGCCCGTCAGGCCCGGGTACGCGTCGCGTCCGTCGTGCCCGTCGTGCCCTCGGGGGCGTCCGGCACGTCGGTGGTGATGCGGTCGAGCTCGCGGCCCGCGGTCTCCGGCGCGCCCACCCACATGAAGGCCACCGCGGCGACGACGAGCACGCCGAGCAGCGCGAACGTCAGGGGCAGGCCGAGCACGGGCCAGAGCACGCTGCCGAAGAGCAGCGGGGCGAAGCCCGTGATCGCGCGGCTCGACGACGAGGCCCAGCCGAAGCCCGAGGCGCGCAGCTCGGTGGGGTAGAGCTCGGAGACGTAGGCGTACATGACCGGGATGACGATCAGGGCGAAGAGCCCGAACGCGCCGATCGCGATGACGGCCAGGGTCGGGGTGCCGAGCAGCAGGGAGAACAGCACCAGCGTCGCGGCGGCCACGGGGCCGGCGATGGCGATGACGCGCTTGCGGCCGTAGCGGTCGACCACCAGCACCGAGATCGCGACACCGACGATGCCGAGCGCGTTCATCAGTGTGGTGGAGGCGAACGCGGCGATCTCGCCGAAGCCCTCGGCCCGCAGGATCGAGGGCATCCAGCTCAGGGCGGCGTAGTAGACGAGCATGACCGCGATGAACAGTGACCACGCGACGCCGGTGATGGTCGGGTTGAACGCCCAGACGCGGCGCAGCTGGTCGAGCGCGGCGGCCCAGGCGCCGCCCCGCTTGTCCTCGGCGACGGCGGGCGGGATGACGTAGGGCTCCGGGGTGGTGCCGGTGCGGGCCACGAGGTCGTCGATGACGAGGCGGGCCTCGGCCTCACGCCCCATGCGCGACAGGTAGATCGGCGACTCGGGCACCCCGCGACGGATCCAGAACAGCAGCAGCGCCGGCAGGATCATCAGCACGAGCATCCAGCGCCAGTTGCCCGCGACGGGGACGAGCAGCGTGGCGGAGACGCCGGCGAGGGTGGCGCCGATCGGCCACCAGCCGTCCATCGCCGAGAGCACGCGGCCCCGCTGCTTCTTGGGCGAGAACTCGCTGACGATCGCGTAGTCGACCGGGATGCAGCCGCCCAGGCCGACGCCGGCGAGGAAGCGCAGCGCCAGGAACATCTCGATGTTCGGCGAGAGCGCCCCGAGCACCGAGAACAGCGCGAAGATCAGCAGGGTGATGCTGAAGGCCTTCTTGCGCCCGATGCGGTCGGCCACCGTGCCCCAGGCGACGGCGCCGACCGCCATGCCGATGAGGTTGGCCGTCGCGACCAGGCCCTTCTGGCCCGGCGTCAGCCCGAACTCGGTGCCCACCAGCGGGGTGAGGAACCCGTTGAGGGCGACGTCCCAGGCGTCGAACATGTAGCCGAGGCCGCCGATGAGGAAGATCTTGCCTTGGACGCCCCACCGCCAGGGCAGGTCCTGGACGATCTGGTCTCCGGTGCGCATGCGTTCGCCTCCGTCGCGGGTGGTGTGGTCGGTCGGTCCGCGCGTCAGCGGGCGAACGTGTAGTGGATGGACTCGGTGTCGGGGTCGTGCAGCGGGCTGCCGTTCCACAACCAGTCGTACGAGACGTCGGACTCGCCGTCGAAGCGGCGCAGCTTCTCGTCGCGCTCGCGCTGCTCCGGGCCGTCGGGCAGGTGGTAGAAGGCCATGTTCTGCAGCGAGGCGTCCTGGACCATGCCCGCGTGCTTGGCCCGCCGGTCGACGTAGCGCACGAGCGCGCCGTCGATGCCGTCGCGGGTCACCCGGCCCAGCTCCTCGGCCAGCACCGCGGCGTCCTCCATCGACTGGGACGCGCCCTGGGCCTGGTACGGGAGCATCGCGTGGCAGGCGTCGCCGAGCAGCGCCACCCGGCCGTCGACCCACACGGGGTCGCGGCGGCGGCGGTACATCGCCCACACCGACACGTCCTCGGGCTTGGCCTTCGACAGCATCGCCGGCACGCGGTCGTCCCAGTCGGCGAACTCCGCGGCGAGCTCCTCGGGCGTCGCCGGCCCGCTCCAGTCGCGCGCGATGGTGTCCGAGCACGGCACGATCGCCACGACGTTGAGGTACTGGCCGTTGCGGATGATGTAGTGCACGAGGTGCTTGTCGGGGCCGTACCAGATCGTCGAGTGGTAGCGGTCGACGAGGAACCGGGTGGTCGGGTCGGCGGCGATCAGCTCGCCGGGGATCAGCGCGCGGTAGGCCATCTCCCCGGAGAACACGAGCGAGTCGTCGAAGCCGGCGAGGTCGCGCACCGCGGAGCGGATGCCGTCGGCGCCGACGAGCACGTCGGCGACGAAGCGGCGGCCGTCCTCGGCGACCGCGACGGGTCGCAGGGGGTCGCTGCGGTCCAGCTCGGTGACCTTGGCGCCGGTGGCGAGGGTGACGACGGGGCCCGGGAGCTCGGGGTCGCTGCAGGCGTCGAGCAGGACGCGGTGCAGGTCGGCGCGGTGGTAGTGCCAGTACGGGGCGCCGTACTGGTCGATCACGCGCTGGCCCAGCGGCAGCTGGGCGATGATGCTGCCGTCCGCCCAGCGTCGGCGGACCTGGTCCTCGGGCTGGGTGCGGACCGCCTCGAGCTGCGCGCGCAGCCCCAGCCCGATGAGGATGCGGCTGGCGTTCGGGGCGGTCTGGATGCCGGCGCCGATCTCGCCGAGCTCGGGCGCGGCCTCCACGACCGTCACGCGCAGTCCGCGCTGGCGCAGGGACAGCGCGGCGCAGAGGCCGCCCAGTCCTCCGCCGACGATGGTGACCTCGAACGACTGGCTCGCCATCTGGCCGCCCTTCCGGTGTCCGCTCGTTCTCCTGGGTGACAAACATCCGAGCACGTACTATCCGAGGACGCAATACCCTATCGACGCCGAGACGTGGCCGTAACAGATCGCGGGCGGCCGTGTGGGCCGACGAGAGGCAGGCGACTCCGCCCGCCGGGCTCCCGACGGTCGTGCTCTGCTCTCAGAGCTCGTCGCGGTCGGCGACGCCCTCCCACTGCTGGCCGAGGTCGTTGAGCAGCGACGCGAGGTGCGGCCGCTGCTCGGGCGGGCAGCCCGCGAGCAGTGCCTCGTCGAGGGCCCGGGCCCGGCGGTGCGTCTCCGCCAGGGCCGCCGCGCCCTCGTCGGTGAGCACCAGGACCTTCGCGCGGGCGTCGTGGGGTGCCGCGTGGCGCGTGATCAGTCCGCGGCGCTCCATGCGGCGGCACACGTCGGCCATCGTCGACGTGTCCAGTGCGACCGCACCGGCCAGGGCGGTCTGGTCGGCGTCCGGGTAGGCGCGGATGGCCGAGAGCACGGCGAACTGCGGGCCCGTGAGCAGCGCGTCGACGTGACGGTTCCACGCCGCGAGGTAGGCCTGGTAGAGGCGACGCGCCCCGTACCCGGGAGCGGAGACGAGGTCCGGCGGCGGGTCGGGGCTCACCCGGCGTGCCGGTGCGCGGACGCGCTCGTTCGTCGTCGTCGACCTCGTCACGGCCCACCTCGCCCGGTCGTGTGCCGCCCGGGGAACCGTCGCGACCGCGGGCGGACGGCCTCCCGGGCACCACCCGTCGTCGCCCCGCCGACGATGATACGTGTTCGGACCAAGTGATGGTCGGGTCGCCGACGTCAGGGTCGCCGGGTGAGGGCCCGGTGCGCGGCGGACGGGTCGCGCCCCAGCCAGGCGACGAGGCGCGCGTACGGGCCGGCGTCGTCGGCGACCGCGACCGGCGGTCCGAACGGGATCGGTCCGCCGCGCGGCTCGGCCGGGAGCACCCGGCGCGCGGTCTCCTCGATCGCCGCGGCGAGGTCGTCGTCGAGCCCCGCCGGGCGGTCGGTGGCCACCGCGAGGTCCCACGCGTGGACGGTGAGCTCCTGGACGTAGCCGAACCCGGCGATGCGACCCGGCATCGTGCCCCAGGGCACGGTGACCTCGCGGTCGAGCACCGCGTCGTCGGTCCCGTCGAGCCCCCAGACCCGGTCCACGTCGGCGCGGGCGGCGTCGAGCTCCGCGAGGTGGCGGTCGCCGGCGACCTCCGGCACGACGGTGACGTCGGCGAACGCCCCACCGCGGCCGACGTGGGCGATGCGGCGGTGCACGCCCACGAGGTGCCCGAGCAGCGCGCGGACGTCCCAGTCGGCGCACGGCGTCGGGCGGTCGAGGGCCCCGGGCGCGGTGCCGGCGACGAGTCCGCCGACCTGGTCGAGCGCGCGGACCAGCAGGGGGCGGGGGTCGGGAGCGGTCATCGGGGGCCTCCTCGGATCGGGTGTGCGAGGAGGGTGCGCCCCGAAAGACGACACCTGCTGTCGTGTTTCTCCGGCATCCTCGGCCGGTGCGCTCGGACCGGCTGCTCGCCACGCTGCTGCTCCTGCAGACCCACGGGCGCCTGCCCGCGCCCGAGATCGCCCGGCGCCTCGAGGTCTCGACGCGCACGGTGCAGCGCGACGTCGAGGCCCTGTCGTCGGCCGGGGTGCCGGTGTACTGCGAGCGCGGGCGCCGCGGCGGGGTCGTCCTCCTCGAGGGCTACCGCACCGACGTCACGGGGATGACCGACGAGGAGGTGCGCGCCCTCGTCGCGCTCGGGTCCTCGGCCGACGGTGCGCTGGGCCCCGCGCTGGCCTCGGCGTCGCGCAAGCTGCTGGCCGCGCTGCCCGAGGCGCGGCGGCCCGGGGTCGACCGTGCGCGACGGCGCCTGCTCGTCGAGCACCAGGGCTGGCGGCGCGCGCCCGAGGACCTGCCGGTGCTCGCCGACCTCGACGCCGCCCTCGTCGCCGACGAGCGGGTGCGCCTGCGCTACGCCACCGGTGACGCGCCCACCGCGACGTGGCGCACCGTCGACCCGTACGGCCTGGTGAGCAAGGCCGGCACCTGGTACCTGGTGGCCGCGCACCGCGGGACGCCGAAGATGTACCGCGTCAGCCGGGTGCGCGAGGTCGCGGCCACCGGCGTGCCCGCGCGCCGCCCCGACGACCGGGGGCTGGCGGAGGTGTGGGCGCAGCTGCGCGACCGGCTGGAGACGCCGAGCGCGGAGGTCGAGGTGCGCGTGCGCGTCGACCCGGCCTGGGCGGGCACCCTGCGCCGCGTCCCCCTCGCCGTCCTCGCCGGACCGTGGCGCACCGAGGGCACCGAGCCCGACGGCCGCGAGCTCCTCGCCGCCCCGTTCCGCTCCCTGGTCGCGGCGCGGGCGGCGCTGCTGGGCTACGCCGAGGCGGTCGAGGTGCTGGAGCCGGCGGAGCTGCGCGACGAGGTGGCCGCGGCGGCGGCGCGGGTCGTGGCGCTCTACACGGGCGGCGCACGGAGCGGCCGAGGGAGCGGCGTACGGAGCGGCGGGGAGCTCGAGCCGTGATCCGCGACTCGATCGATCGGTCCTGCGGGAGCCGCGCCCGCCCGATTAGGGTCACGCGCCATGACGAGCGTGCTGGTGACCGGCGGCGGGGAGCGACTCAACGAGGTGGCCGAGGCCATCCGGGCCACGGGGGCGGAGACCACGGTGGTCGACACCCTCGACCGGCTCGGCGAGGCGGTGCGGGACAAGACGTTCGACGCCTACGTGCAGCTCCCGGTCGCGATGACCCCGCGGAGCGGCAGCCTGGTCTCGCGCGTGGAGCAGTTCCTCTCCGAGGGCCTGCTGAACCGCTTCCGCGCCGCGGAGACCGTGCTGCCCACCCTGACGGAGTCGGCGACGGTGATCCTCGTCGGCGGGCAGACCAACGTCGACATCGACGCCCCCGACGACCAGGAGGCCCGCACCGCGCTGATGCGCGTGCTCGCCCACGCCCTGCGCGCCGAGCGCGCCCCCGGCCACCTGCGCGTGCGCACCGCGGGACCGGACTGGAGCGGCGCCGAGATCGCCGCGCAGGTGAGCGGCGAGGGGCCCGAGCGCTCGTCGACCCCGGAGCAGACCGGCAACCGCGAGGCGATCGGCAAGGCCTACGCCGACTGGCGCGCCGAGGTCCTGGGGCTCGCCCGCGCGGAGTTCTGAGCGACCGGGCGGGCCGGCGCCGGCCCGCCCGGCCCCTCGCGGCTGCTCACGCCGAGGCCAACGCCGAGCCCTGCCGGTACTCCTCCCACGGGATCGTCCAGTCGGCGATGTCCCCGTCGCGGGTGGTCAGCGGGCGGCTCGAGCCGACGATCTCCACCGGGTCGCCCATCTGGACCCAGTCGTAGAAGAAGCGTCCGTCGGCCGGGGAGAGGTTCACGCAGCCGTGGGAGACGTTGCTGCGGCCCTGCTGGCGCACCGTGGCCGCGTTGACGTGCACGAACTCGCCGTTGTTCGAGATGCGCACGGCGAGGGGGAGCTCCTCGTCGTAGAAGCCGGCCTGCCCCTCGGCGGGACCGCCCCACGTGTCCGAGCGCATCCGCTTGATCTCGTGCTTCTCGAACGCGACGTGGATGCCGTACTGCGTCGGGTAGATGTCGCGGCCGTAGGAGGCGGGCATGGTCCGCAGCTCGCGCCCGTCCTGGTAGAGCACGAGCGTGTGGGCGTTGACGTCGCCGCGGGCGCGCTGGTCACGGCCGACGGTGAACGAGAACCGGCGGTCCTCCGCGCCGTAGACGCCCTCGCCGCTGTCGACGCCG
>Ga0196958_10000406_pt1 | contig 13997 bp, 15 predicted proteins | sample S1v_10metaG_FD_148654 | JGI IMG/M metagenome (GOLD analysis project Ga0196958, IMG submission 148654) | Soil microbial communities from Anza Borrego desert, Southern California, United States - S1+v_10 | ecosystem: Environmental > Terrestrial > Soil > Desert | place: USA: California | collected...
TGATCGCGGTCTTCCCCGCCGGTTTCACCGCCGCGAAGATCTGGCCTCCGGTGCGGCGGGTCGACGGGGCCACGGGCGACCGCGACCTCATCTGCTCCTGCCCGCCACCGGAGGCCTTCGCCTGATGCTCAGCCGGGCATCTTGTCGAGAAAGCCCAACACCTGCTTGATCCGCCCGTCCTCGACGGTGATGACGTCGAAGCCGATCGCCAGCGGTTCTTCCGCGCCTTCCGGTGCGAGGTACCACTGGAACCGCGCGATGTCGTGGTGCGCGTCGGGGACGGCCGGCAGGCTGAACTGCAGACCGGCGAACTGGGCCTGCGCGCCGGCGATGAAGCCGTCGACACCGTCGTGGCCGGTGACGGCGCCGAGCGGGTCGGTGTAGGTGGTGTCCTCGGTGAACACTTCGGCGATGAGCGCGCGGCGCTTGTCCGCGTCGGTCTCGTTCCACACGGCGATGTACTGTTCGGCGACGCGCTGGATGTCCGACATGGTGTCTCCTCGTTCTCTCGGGGGTTGTTCGATGCCGCAACGATGTCGGCTGTCGGTGGGTCCCGTCGATTACGCGGGAGGTAATGGCGGCCCGTCGCCGGTGGCCGTAGGTTCGTGATCGTGACGACCACAGTGACCGTGAGCCGCGCGGGCCGCCCCGTCGGCGAACTCCTCCGCGAATGGCGCGACCGCCGCCGGATCAGCCAGCTGGATCTCGCCATCTCGGCGGACATCTCCACCCGGCACCTGAGCTTCGTGGAGACCGGCCGCTCCCAGCCCAGCCGCGACATGGTGCTGCGGCTCGGCGAACACCTGGAGGTGCCCTTGCGGGAACGCAATCAGCTGCTGCTGGCCGCGGGTTACGCGCCCGCGTATGCCGAAAGCGGCCTCGGTGCCCCGGAAATGGCGGCGGTCCGCAAGGCGGTCCGCCAGCTGATGACCGGTCACGAGCCGTATCCGGCCGCCGTCGCCGACCGCTGGTGGAACCTGGTCGACGCCAACTCGAGCATCTCGATCATGACCGGTCTGGTCTCGCCCGCCTTGCTGACGCCGCCGGTCAACGTCCTGCGGGTGACGCTGCATCCGGAGGGAATGGCACCCCATGTACTGAACCTGGGGGAGTGGCGGGCGCATCTGCTGGGCAGGCTGCGGCGGCAGGTGATCCAGACGGCGGATCCGGTCCTCACCGATCTCCTCGATGAACTGCTCGGCTATCCGTGTGCGGATCCCGTCCCCGAAGTGGAGGTCCCCGGCCCGGGCGACATCTTCGTCCCGTTGCGGTTGCGGCACGAGGGCACCGAACTCACGTTCTTCAGCACGGTCTCCACGTTCGGGACGCCGTTGGACATCACGGTCGCCGAGCTGGTGATCGAATCCTTCTTCCCCGCCGACGCGGACACGGCGGAGTATTTGCGCGCGTACGCCGCGCGCGGGGTGAATTGACGCGACCGTCCTCGCGTCCGAGCACGCGAGTTACGCGTCCGAACACGCGAGTCACGTGTGCAAGCACGCGAGTTACGCCTTCACCCCAGCCTGGCCGTTCTATTCACGAGACTTCAGGAACGGGAAAGGCCCCTTCCCGAGCGGTGAAGGGGCCTTTTCCGTAAGTCCGAGGCCTCAGGTGGCCTTGATGCCCGCGGCGGCGAAGTCGGCCTGCTGAGCGGGCTGCTGCAGGAACTGCCGGAACGTCTGCGAGGCGCGCACCTGGACCTCGTCGATGTTCTTCCCGGCGAGCCCGACGAGCGGGTAGTCGGCCGAACGCGCCGTCGCGACCGACTGGGCGGGCGATCCGATCAACTCGGGCTTGGCGGTGTTCAGCTCGGTCACCCAGTAGGAGGACTCGGGGATCCAAGCGGCGGGGAGACCGCCGATGGCGTCCAGATTGGTCCGGCCGACGAGGCCGTCGAGCACGGAGGCGGAGGGCAGCGCGTCGATCTGGATGATCACACAGTGGTCGCGGACCACGGTCGCGGCGTTGTTCCACCGCTCGGCCGCAGCCCGGACCGGTTTCTCGATGCTGGGGGTGACGATGACCCGCATCGGGGTGTCGCCGGCGCTGCAGGCCTTGGCCTGGGCTTCGGCGCGGGTGTTGAGCTCCCCGTCCGCCCAGTTCCAGCCGAAGACGCCGATCGCGACCAGGACCAGGAGGACCAAGCAGGCGATGGGCCACTTGGCGATCCGTCGCCGCGGGGCCTTGTTCCCGACGATCCGGTGCGAACCGGTCGCCTCACCGCGACCCTGAAGCCGCTTCGGCGGGTCGAGGGGATGCGGCACCGGCTCTTCGGCCACGCTGTGTCGCCCCATCGTTGTCCTTTCGAAACGTGCGCGCTCGCGCTGCGTATGCAATCAAACCGTTATCACCCTAACAGGGGAGGATGTTACGGGGAATGCGGCAACTCACAGTTGTTCTCCGCGTGTCGCGGGCGCGTCCCTTAACTCGGTCAGGAGTCGTTGGCAATGCGCTATCAGGTGCTCACGCAGCGGCGCGGCCCGGCGGGCGAAACCGGCCTGGGCCCGGGCGTACTCGGCCCGGCCCTCCGGGGTCTCGATGCGCACAGGTGAGTACCCGAACTCGCCCAGATCGTACGGGCTGGCCCGCATGTCCAGCTCACGGATGTCCGCCGCCAGCTCGAAGCAGTCCCCGACCAGCTCGGCGGGCACGAACGGGTCGAGTTTGTACGCCCACTTGAAGAGGTCCATGTTGGCGTGCAGGCAGCCCGGCTGCTCGAACTCGATCTGGTTCTCCCGCTCCGGCCGCAGCGTGTTGCGCGGCCGGGCGGGTTCGGTGAAGAACCGAAAAGCGTCGAAATGTCCGCACCGGATCTCCAACGATTCGACGACGCCGTCGGTTCCGGCGGAGCCGAGCCGGAGCGGAAGTTGTGAGTGACGAACCTCATCCGCTGATTCCCGGTAAACCATCGCCCATTCGTGCAGTCCGAAACAACTGAGTCTCGGCGAGCGGGACGCGGTCGCGGAAAGCAGCCCGAGGACGAATTCGGCGGTCCTGGCCCGGCCCTCGGTGAAGCCCGCCGGATCCAGCATGACGCCGTCCGGCGTCTCCAGGTAGCCCTTCCGCTCCAGGAACCGGCGCGCGGACCCGCCTTCGAGCAGGACATTCGGGCCCGGCTGCCAGCGTTCGACATGCCCGGGCCGGTGCGAGTAATAGGTGAACAGGAAGTCGAGCACCGGATGCTTCGCGCCCCGCGAGCGGCGGCGCTGGTGCGGTGTCGTCCAGCGCCTCATCCGCGTCACGTGGTCGTCCTCCCGGGCTCGCCACACGGGCTCGGGAAGAACGATCGGACCGGTCACGACATGACGTGGGTACCGTCGCGGACAGTTCCCACGTATTCCTCGACGAGGTCCTCCAGCGCGACGACGCCCACGGCGGTCCCCGCCGGGCTCAGCGCCCGCGCCAGATGACTGCCTTCCTTGCGCATCGCCGACAGGGCCTCGTCCAGCCGGGCGTCGGCGTGCAGTTCGGTCAGCGTCCGCGTCTTGTCCGACGGCACCACGGTGCTCGGGTCCTCGCCCACGAGGTCGAGGATGTCCTTCACGTGGATGTAGCCGGTCAGTGTCCCGTCCTCGGTGCACACCGGGAAGCGGGAGAACCCGGTCGAGGACACCGCACGCTCGACGTCGCCCAGCGTGGGCGAGCAGGGCAGCGTCGTCAGTTGTGCCGTCGGAACCAGGACGTCCGCCACCGTCTTCTCCACCGAAGAAAGCGTCTTGCTCAGCCGCTGGTGCTCGGAGTGCTCCAACAGCCCCTCGCGCCGCGACTCGCTGAGCAGTTCGGCGAGTTCGTCGGAGGTGTAGGCGGTTTCGAGTTCGTCCTTCGGCTCGACCTTGAACAACCGCAGCAGCGAGTTCGCCACGAAGTTCAGCAGCCAGATGAACGGGTTGGCGACCTTCACCCAGGCCACGTGGACCGGGACCAGCCACAGCGCCAGCCGCTCGGGCTCGGCGATCGCGAGGTTCTTCGGCACCATTTCGCCGACGAGGACGTGCAGGACGGTGATGAACGCCAGCGCGATCGCGAAGGAGATCGGGTGCAGCAGCACCTCCGGAATCCCGAACAGTTCGAAGAAGCCGGCCAGTTGGTGAGCGATGGCGGGCTCGCCGAGCCGCCCCAGCAACAGCGAGCAGATCGTGATGCCGAGCTGCGCGCCCGCGAGCATCAGGGAGACGTTCTTGCTCGCGTTGATGACGATCCGGGCACGGGTCTTCCCCTGCTCCAGCAAGGCTTCCAGCCTGTCACGCCGCGAGGAGATCAGCGCGAATTCGGCACCGACGAAGAACGCGTTGGCCAGCAGCAGGACCACGACGAGGAAGATGTTGAACCAGTCGTTCATCGGGCGGGCTCCTGCTCGATGGAGGTGGCGGTCTCGCTGACCCGGCGGACTTCGACCTCGGCGATGCGGAGACGGTCCATTTTGGTCACCGTGAGCCGCCAGGCGTCGAGCTCGGTGGCGTCGCCGGGGGAGGGGATCCGGCCGAGTTGCTCGAGAATCAGCCCGGCGATGGTCTCGTAGTCGCCGTCGGGCATGCGGAATCCGGTCTCGTCGGTGACCTCGTCGGCGCGAAGCTGTCCTGAAACGAGCCAGCTATCGGTACCGACCTGCTGGGAAGACGGCGCTTCGCGCTCGTCGTGTTCGTCTCGGACGTCACCGATGATCTCCTCGACGACGTCCTCCAGCGTCACCAGTCCCGCGGTGCCGCCGTATTCGTCGACGACGATCGCGAGCTGGAACCGGGAATCACGCAGCCGGTTGAGCAGCGAGTCGCCCGGCAGCGATTCGGGCACCGTCGGGATCGGCCGCATGACCGAACCGATCCGCACCGTGGCACGCTGGGCGCCCGGGACGGTGAAGGCCTGCTTGATGTGCACCGCGCCCTGTACGTCGTCGAGATCCTCGGTGTAGACCGGGAACCGCGAAAAGCCGGTGCGGCTCGAGATCTCGATGAGGTCCTTGATCGTGTCGTTCACGGTCAGCGATTCGAGTTGCACGCGCGGGGTCATCAGCTCGTCGGCCGTCCGCTCGCCGAAGCGCAAGGACTTGTCCAGCAGTTCGGCGGTCGACGTGTCGAGCGTGCCGCTTTCCGCGCTGGAGCGCACGATCGAGCCCAGTTCCTGCGGCGAACGAGCCGAACGCAGTTCCTCCTGCGGTTCGACGCCGAACTTGCGGACGAGGAAGTTGGCGCTGTTGTTCATCAGCGTGATGAGCCAGCGGAACAGCGACGAAAACCGCGAGTGGTACCCCGCGACGGCCCGCGCGGTCTGCAACGGCCGGGCGATCGCGAGGTTCTTCGGCATCATCTCGCCGAGGATCATCGACAGCGACGTCGCCAGGACCAGCGCCACGGCCAGCGAAACGCCGTTCGCCACGCCTTCGGAGAACCCGACGGCGGTGAACAGCGGGTGCAGCAGGTCGCCGATCACCGGTTCCGCGAGATACCCGGTGATCAAGGTGGTGATGGTGATCGCCACCTGCGCGCCGGAGAGCTGGAACGAGAGCGTGCGGTGCGCCTTTTGCACGGTGAGCGCACGCCGGTCGCCGACCTGGCGGACGTTCGCGTCGACCGTGCTGCGCTCGAGCGCGGTGAGGGAGAACTCAGCGGCGACCGCGAGACCGGTGCCGACCGTGAGCAGGAGGAACAGGAGAATGCCGAGCACCGCGAGCAGGACTTCCATCATTTCCTGCCTGCGGGATCGGCGGGAAAGTCCGCGGAACAGCCGGGTGTGCCACCCGGCTCGATACTGTCACCAGGTGACTGCGCGTCGCGCACGAAAAGAGTCACTCCTCGATCGAAACCAACGAATACCACCGCTGTACTGCGGCGATAGGACAATCTTAACGCGTTCCCCCGGCCGCGTGGGCGCGGTGCCGCCGCACGCTCTCCTCGACCAGGTCGAGCACCGGGCCGAGATCGTCACCGGGCTGGCCCATCGCGAGGTGCGAGACGAGCCCTTCCAGGACGAGTTCTAGATACGCGGTCAGGACGTCGACGTCGACGTCGTCGCGCAGGATCCCGGCGTCGCGCTGGCGCAGCAGACGGCGGCGGGTCGCGGCGGTCAGCTGATGGGACCGCTCGGCCCAGCGGGCGCGGAACTCGGGGTCGGTACGCAGCCGCCGGGAGACCTCCAGCCGCGTGCCGAGCCAGTCGGCGGGATGCTCGCTGCGGTTCGTCAGCAGCTCACGCATCACCTGGACGAGGCCCTGCTCGGCGACGACGTCGGCCATGCGGACCGCGTCGTCCTCGGCCAAGGCCAGGAAGAGGGACTCCTTGTCGCGGAAATGGTGGAAGATCGCACCGCGGGAAAGGCCCGTGGCTTCTTCCAACCGCCTGACAGTGGCTCCCTCGTAGCCATAACGCGCGAAACACACGCGAGAGCCGTCGAGGATCTGGCGCCGGCGTGCGTCGAGGTGATCCTGGCTGACCCGTGGCATCCTGGAATCCTGTCACCGGGAACCCGGTCAATGCAATCCGTACGTACGTACTGTGACCAGTTCGCGGAATGTTCGGTCGATCGGGGAACCGGCCGGTTTCGCAACACGTCCGACTACTCGGCCGGATCGGCTGACACGCCGTCCGCCGCTTGGCTACGCTTTGTCCGTCACGGTGCGTGAATGCTGAGGGGAAGGTGCGGGCGTGAACATCATCGACGACGCCGCGAGCGCGATCAAGGCCGTCTGGGGTGACCTCACCACGCCGAAGGAACCGACCGTTTACGGCGGTGGTGGCGGTGGTGGCGGCGGGTTCGAGATGAGCCCGGAGGAGCTGAAGACCGTCATCGGGCTGTGGCAGGACGAGCTGGAGAAGGTCGCCAAAGACGGTGCCAAGATCGAGCTGATCATGCAAGACTTGATGCCGCCGGGGCAGGACGACGCCAGCTCCAGCTATGTGAACTCCGGTATCGACTCGCTGCTGTCCCTGCAGAAGCAGAACGACTCGATGAAGGCCTACATCGAGGGCTACATCGCCAAGCTCGAAGTCGCCCGTTCGAAGACCATGGCCACCGACGCGGCCAACACTATGCGCACGACCTGAGGATGCCGAACGTGTTGAGGAATCGCGCCGCGGTGGTGGCGCTCGTGCTCGTCTTCGTCGCGGTCGCCGGTTGTGCGGGGGAGACCCCAGGTACGCCGACGCCGGCCCCGGGAACGGTGCCGGCGTCGGATTCGTCGGTCGCACCGGAGGATCCGAACGTCCCGAAGGTGGCAAATCCACTGGACGCCTCGGCGTTCGTCGGCGACGTCTGCAAGCTGCTTCCCGCGGCCGCGGCTGCGGGACTGGGATTCACCGAACCCGGCGAGTCGAACAACGACGCCAGCAACCCCGATTGCAGTTGGAATATTCGAGGTAAGGCAGACGGCCTGCATCTCATCCTCGGCAGTGGTAACCGCGAAAAGGGCATGGGCGGCCTGGCAGGTCTGCACAAGGCGAAGAAATCCGGGCAGTTGCGCTTCCTGGAGCCCGGCCCCGACGTCGACGGTTATCCGACCGTTTATTACGGAATCCAGGACAGGCGTGCGAGCGGTAACTGCGACCTCGCAGTCGGCGTCGCCGATGATCTGTCGGTCAGTGTGCATGCCGGGGGCTACGACAACGAACAGGAATCCTGCGGGAACGCGCAGAAGGCCGTGTCGGCCGTGATCAAGACACTCAAGGGGGCATGAGGGTGGACGGTAAACAGATCTACGAGAACTTCACCCAGGGGGACACCCGCAACCTGCGTTCGGCAGCCGATCGCATCGCCGAACTATCGGACGCTTATGTCGAACGCGGCATGGGCATCAAGTCCCTGCAGTCGCGGATGTCGTCCTCCTGGACCGGATCCGCCGCCGACGCGGCGAACGCCGGTGCGGGCCCGCTCGAGCAAGCCTTCAAGGAGACAGCGAGTCCGCTGTTCACCACGAAGGCTTCGGTCACCATGCAGGCCGACAGCTTCGACGATTCGGGGTCGTCCGTCGTCCCTGTGCCGCCGAAGCCGGACAAGCCCAATCCCTGGACCACCGGCCTGAAGGGCGCGATCCCGATCGCCGGGCCGTTCATGGTCAACAACGACATCAAGAACTACCAAGAAGGCGTCGCGAAGCACGAGGCGGCGAACCAGACCAACGTCCGCGTGATGGACCAGTACGACTCGGTCACCAGCAGCACGAGCTCCAGCCTGCCGACCGATTACGGCGTGCTGAAGAACGACGGCGCGAACGTCAGCGTCAAGACCCCTGGTGGACATCCTCCGATCGACCCCCCGCCGGTCATCCCGGTGAAGCCCGGCAGGAACGGCGGCGGGGACGACAACGACGGCACCGACACCAGCGGCACGGACGACAACGGCACCAGCCAGAACCAGAACCAGCACCAGAACAAGCCCGGTGCCGACCAGAACCAGGTCAAGCCGGGCGGCAATGACGATCGTCCGGTGAACCCGAGGGACAAGCCCGGCGGTGACACCAACATCACGACACCGACCCGTAAGCCGGGTCCCGGGGACACGACGCTCCCGTCCGGCGGTGGCCGGGGCAGGCCAGGGCCGACGACCGAGATCCCGGGCAGGAACCCCGGACGCGGACCCGGCGATTCGGACGACGTCATCGGCCTCCCGAACGGACCGGGCCAGAACTACAACCCCGGTGGTACCGGGCAGAACCCGCCCGGAGGCACCAGCGGGCGCAACGTTCCCGGGCCCAACAGCGCGGCGGGCAGGCTCCTCGGTGGCGAGGGCGGCACCGGTGGCCGCTCGGGTGGTCCTGGTGCTCCTGGTGGACCGGGTTCCGGCGGTCTCGGCGCGGGCAGGGGTTCCGGCATGGGCTCCGGCATGGGCGGGCTCGGTGGTCTGGGTGGCGCCGACGTGGCCGGTGGCCGTGGTGGCGCCGGCCGTGGTGGCGCGGGTCAGATGGGCCCGATGGGGGCAGGTGGCAGGCGTGCCGATGGTGACGAGGACGACGAGCACCAGCGTCCCGACTACCTGATCGAGGCCGACCCCGACGCGATCTTCGGCACCGACCAGCGGACCAGTCCGCCGGTCATCGGCGAGTAGCGGATGACCGTCAGAACAGGCCGGGTGGACGTCCCGGTCGAAGCCTTGGCGGTGCTCGCCGAACGCGAACGCGTCGGCGACCTGCACATCACGCTGCGCCCTGAGCCGCGCTGGCTGTCCAGGACGGCCCGCGCGGAGGCGGACAAGCGAGTGCAAGCGGCGTTGGCGCAAGCCGGGCTGCTGGATTCGAGCGGCCGCGCGTCGGTCGACTTCCTGGATTGGCTTCCGGTGCTCACGAAACCGGCCATCGAGTACTACGGCTGGGTGAACACCGGAGGCGAGACCTACGGCGTTCTCGCCGCTTCGCTGGGACTGCAAGCTGTGCTGGCGGTGGCGTCCGGCGACTGGGTCGGGCTCCAGGAGATCGATCGACGGCGGCTGCCCGAAACGCTGATCGAGCAGTTGCCGCCGGTTCCCGCGGGCGGTGGCAGGCTTCGGACGGTCCGCGCGTACGAGCTCGAAGAAGCGGCCAGGCGCGGTCCGGACACGCATTCGCTGCCGCCGGTGATCGCGGACATCGTCAGCCTCGTGCAGCGGCCGGTCGAGGGGAGCGGCGAGCTCTACGTCGGCAAGCGGGACGAAGTCGGCAGGCATGTGGCGGTCGAGGATCCGCTCCACTTCGCCGACACCGACTGGGGCCGGTACCTCAGCTACACGACCGGGCACGGCAAGGACGCGGTGGTCCACATCGGACCGGCCGGCCCGTCGGACCTGGCCGACGCGCTCCGGCACGTCTCGGGAACCCTGCCCGGCTAGAAGTCAGTCCTGTAAGTACATGAAGGCCCCCTTCCTGGCGTCTAGCGCAAGGAAGGGGGCCTTCATGTACTTAAAGCACGCGCGCCCGGGTGCCCATCCCGGCTATTGTGACAGCGCTGTTGTATTTCGGGCGGGGTCTGGGAGGACGAGAAGTGACACGGCTGTATCCGGAAATCGAACCGTACGACCACGGGATGCTCGACGTCGGTGACGGGCATCTCGTGTACTGGGAGGTCTGCGGGAACCCTGGCGGCAAACCCGCCGTCACGTTGCACGGTGGCCCGGGAACGGGGTGCAGTCCCGGTCTGCGGCGCTACTTCGACCCGGCCAAGTACCGCGTCGTGCTGTTCGACCAGCGTGGCTGCGGCCGGAGCACGCCCCACGCGGGCGAGCCCGAGGCCGACCTTTCCGCCAACACCACCGATCACCTGCTCGCCGACATGGAGCGGCTTCGGGAGCATCTGGGCATCGAGAAGTGGCTGCTCTTCGGTGGTTCCTGGGGCTCGGTGCTCGCGCTGGTGTACGCCGAGCGGTATCCGGACCGGGTCTCGGAGATGGTCCTGATGGGCTTGGCCACCGGACGCCGGAGCGAGACCGATCTGCTCACCCGCGGCCTCGGTGGCGTTTTCCCCGAGGCCTGGGCCAAGTTCCGCGACGGTGTGCCCGAAAAGGACCGTGACGGCGACCTGGCGGCGGCGTACCTCGAGTTGCTGATGGCCCCGGATCCGGCGGTGCACGGGAAGGCAGCGGCCGACTGGTGTGCCTGGGAGGACGCGATCGTCCCGACTTCCTCACCGTACAAGAGTTTCGAGACGCCGGAGTTCCGGCTCGCGTTCGCCAGGCTGGTCACCCACTACTGGAGTCAGGGGTCCTTTTTGGACGAAGGCGTGGTCCTGCGGGAGGCCGGGAAGCTGGCCCATATCCCGGCCGTGCTCGCCGAAGGAAGCCTCGACCTGGGCAACCTCATCGGCACCCCGTGGGAATTGGCGCACGCGTGGCCCGGCAGTGAGCTGGTGCTCATCGACGAGGTCGGCCACAGTACTCAGGACGAGCCGATGCGCGAAGTCCTCATCGGCGCGACGGACCGCTTCGCTTCCTGAGCCACGTGAAGGTCCCTTCCCTCGGCTCAGCCGAGGGAAGGGACCTTCAGGGGATCACGAGGGCGGTGGCGGCTTCCGGAACCCCGGCGGCGTCCGGATGGGTGGTTTCGGCGAGCCGCAGGCCGGTGGTGCGCGGGGCGATCCGGTCGAGGTTCCAGGAACTCAGCAGCAGTGCCACCTTCGCCCGCATCTCGGTCCGCAGCCGCAGGAACGAATCGGCGGGATCGGCGCCGACCTCGCCGAGCAGCAGCCACCAGGCCCACGCGGCCGCGCCGGCGTTGGCGACGAAGTCCGGGATCACCGGAACGCCACGAGCCGCCAGAGCGGCTTCGGCGTCGGGTGTGGTCGCCGCGTTGGCCGCCTCGATGACGACCTTCGCCTTGACCAGGCCCTGGTTCCTGGCACGCAGCGCGTAGGAGATCGCCGCCGGGACGAAGATGTCGGCTTCCGTCGCCACGATGTCGTCGCGGGGGAGCAGGTGGACGTCGGCGGGGAGGCGGCCGCGGTCGATCTCGCCGTAGGAGTCACGCAACTCCAGCAGCGCGGGGATGTCGAGGCCTTCGGGCCGGTACAGCGTCCCGGCGGCATCGGCGACCGCGACGACGGTCATGCCGGCTTCGTGCAGGTACCAGGCCGCGCCGCCGCCCATCGTGCCGATGCCCTGCACGGCGACCGTGGTCTTCCCGATCGGCCATTCCCACGCGTCGGCGACACCCAGGCAGGCCTGTGCGACGCCGTAGCCGCCGATCACGTCGCCGAGCAGCGGCCCGCCGGGGACCGGGGTGTTCAACCCGGCCTGAACGCGGCGAAGGGTGTGCGCCGGATCGGCCGAACGACGGATCGCGGCGTGGTACGACTGCTCCAGCCCCAGTTTCGCGAACACCTCGTCGATCAGGTGCTGCGGTACGCCGAGATCTTCGGCGGTCACCCAGTGGTTGTCGATCCACGGCCGCAGGAACGAGCAGAACCGTTCCAGCACACCGAAAGCGCGTTCGTCCTTCGGGTCGAAGTCGATGCCGCCCTTGGCCCCGCCGACCGGGAGGCCGAAGGTCGCGGTCTTGTTCGCCATCCCCCTCGCCAGGTCCTCGACCTCGGACATCGTGCAGCCCGCGCGCATCCGGGTCCCGCCGGTCGCGACACCGGAAACCAGGGTGTGCACCACGAGGTAGCCGGCGGCACCGGTGACGGGGTCGGTCCAGATCAGCCTCATCAGCGGTTCGGCGTTCCTCGCGGCCATGCGGCCACCTCCTTCGGATTCGGGGTCGTCCTGCGCCACTTCCGAGGGTGCGCCCCGCCCGGCACGGGCGTCCATTTACCGAATCTGAACGATGACGTGCAGAGAAACTGGTGTAACGCGTCACCCGGCATCGGCGACCGCGCCCGATTACGTTGGGCTCATGGAGCTTTCGTTGCACCGCCTGAGGATGCTCCGCGAGCTGAGCAGGCGCGGCACCGTCACGGCGGCCGCTGCTTCGCTGCATTACACCGCTTCGGCGGTGTCGCAGCAGTTGGCGCAGCTGGAGCGGGACGTGGGCGCGAAGCTGTTCGAACGGTTCGGCAGGCGGGTGCAGTTGACGGAACTGGGGCTGCTGCTCACCGAGCACGCCGAGGAGATCCTGGGGTCGGTCGAGCGGGCGACGCTGGCGCTGGAAGAGGCGCAGGAGACCGTTTCGGTCCGGCTCATGGCCGGGGTGTGGGCGTCGGTCGCTTCGGGGCTGCTGCCGCACGCACTGGCCGCGCTCGCGGGCGAGCATCCGGGCATCCAGGTCCGCACGCGCGAGCTGGCGCCCGAAGACACCGCCGACGCGGTCCGGGACGGCGAGCTGGACCTGTCCTTCGTGATCGACTACTCCGACGCGCCGATGCCCTGGGACGCGGGTCTGGAGCGCGCGGTGATCGCGGTCGAACGACTGCACGCCGCGGTGCCCGCCGGCGCCGTCCCCACGGGCAGCGCCTCCCTGCTCGACCTGGCCGAACATCCATGGATCCTCGCCAGCCCGAAGAGTCACTTCGGCCGTGCCGTGCGCACCGCCTGCCATCGACACGGGTTCGAACCCAAGATCAACCACGAGGTCGAAGAACAGTCCACGGCGATGGCGATGGTCCGCGCCGGACTCGGGGTGACCCTCGTTTCGGATCTCGGGCTCGGCCTCCGGCCGCCGGGGATCGACGTGGTCGCGTTGACCACACCGTTGCTCCGGACGGTTTCGATCGCCTACCGGACGACTTCGAAGCGGCGGCCCGCCTTGCAGTTGGTGGTCGAGGCGGTCCGCGACGCGGCCGCGTCGCTGGGGCTGGGCACCGAGGCCGCTTTGCCCTGATTCGTCCCGTCCTCAGAGCTGGGCCGCCGATCCTGCCCGGCGAGAACCGGCCTGAATTTGTCGGACCTCGCGTGTAGCGTCCGAAGTCGAGGTTCCTCATTGATCGGACAACCGACTGGACGGCGGAAAGATGACCACTGTTCATGATTTCCCCGAGAAGTCCGGGAGCGCGTCGAACGCGACGGCGAAGGTCCTCGCGGACCGCGCCGAGGGCGAGGCGTATGTGGCTTCCGTGTGCTTCAAACACGGGCCACCGAGACTTCTCGGCGTAGAGCTGGAATTCACCGTGCACTACGCCGACGAGCCCGCCCGGCCTCTCGACCCCGACGATCTCGCCACCGCGCTCGGCCCGCACACCCCGCGGACACTGCGCCCCGACAGCCCCGCCCTCCCGCTTCCGGCAGGTTCACCACTGAGCCTCGAGCCCGGATGTCAGGTGGAGATCTCCGCTCAACCACAGACCACGCTGCGCCACCTGGACGCCGTCGTCTCGGCCGATCTGGCCCACCTCGAAAATCTTCTCGCCGCCCGAGGCCTGTACCTGGGGGACTCCGGGATAGACAGGCATCGCGCCCCTGCCCGCAAACTGGGCACTCCGCGCTACGCCGCGATGGAACGCCGCTTCGCGGCGTAGCGCGGAGTGCCCAGTTTGCGGGCAGGGGCGCTACGCCGCGATGGAACGCCGCTTCGCCCCCATGGGCGCCGGGGGCGCGACCATGATGTGCAGTACCGCCGGCCTGCAGGTCTGTGTGGACACCGGGGAAGCAGACGACCTGGCCGACCGCTG
>Ga0196958_10000407_pt1 | contig 13986 bp, 17 predicted proteins | sample S1v_10metaG_FD_148654 | JGI IMG/M metagenome (GOLD analysis project Ga0196958, IMG submission 148654) | Soil microbial communities from Anza Borrego desert, Southern California, United States - S1+v_10 | ecosystem: Environmental > Terrestrial > Soil > Desert | place: USA: California | collected...
GAGCAGCATGGAGCAGGCCTCGTCCACCGCCATCCGGAGATCTTCGACGGCGTCCAGATCGAAGTCCTGGCGCATCGCGATATCCGCGACGATCGTCCGGAGAGTCGGCACCACATGCGGTACCGCGGCCGTGCGAACCTCGATGAGTTGAGCGCCCTCCCCGCCGGGCGGGGTGTTGTCCACCACGTGTGTTCCTTCCTCGAGCAGCGCTGCCGGTCCGGTGCTGGATCACTTCCCTGGGTGTGAGCAAACCAAACCCACGTTTGACCCGTGCAGGGGGCGGGCATGTAACCCGCGACAAACGATCTCCTGGGAAGGCGGGGACCGACATGGCTGACGTGAGCCGGCTGCCGAACGTGGTGGCGGAAGAGTGGGATTGGCAGCTCCGTGGGTCGTGCCGAGGCGCCGACAGCAGCTTGTTCTTCCACACGGACAACGAGCGTGGATCCGCCCGCGAGCGACGCGAATCGCGGGCCAAGGCCATCTGCCAGACCTGCCCCGTGCTGGCGCAGTGCCGTAAGCACGCGCTCGCGGTCCAGGAGCCCTATGGCATCTGGGGCGGTCTCGGCGAGATCGAGCGCCGCGAGCTGTTCCTCCGGGAACGCCGCGCCGGGCGCACGGCGTTGACCGCGCACTGAGCGCGTCCCGGGCACCGGTCGGCGACGCGCGCGATGGCGATCGTGGCGCCCCGTCCGGACTGGGTTAGGGTTGGGGCTGTCGTTGCGGGGACAGCCAAGCCAACCCGCCGAAGAAGAGCGTGCGTCCGTGTCCGGACTGGGCGCGGCCGCCGCTTGAGACCCCGGGCGCGTTCCGGCGCTGAGCGTCGGTTCTCACCTGATGAGGAGAATGTGCATGCCCGCAGCGGACCAGAACACCACGCCGCCCGGTTTCAGCATCACGCTGGACGCCGACGCGTCTGAACCGCGTGTGGTGGTCACCGGTGAGCTCGACCTGCTGACGAGCCCGCAGCTTCAGGAGACCCTCGGGGCCCTGATCACGGAGAAACCCTCAGGCCGGGTGGTCGCCGACCTGACCGGCGTGACCTTCTTCGACTCTTCCGCGTTGAACGTGGTGCTCCAGGCACAGCGCCAGGCCGCCGAGAAGGCGGTCGAGCTCGAAGTCGTGCCCAGCCCGCAGGTGAGTCGAGTGATCGAGCTCACCGGCGTCGCCGAGCACCTCAGCGTGTCGGAAGAGCCCCCCGCCTGATCCCCCGCTACGGTCGTGGGCTCGTGATCCGCGACATCTGGGGGCAGCACGATGATGGGGCGGACGCATGCCCTGACCGGCTGGTGCGCGGGGCTCGCGCTCGCACCCGTGGTCGGCGCGGGCACGGTGCACCAAGCGGTCGTGTTCGCCGCGACCACGGCCGGCTTCGCCCTCCTGCCGGACCTCGACCACCCGGGCGCTCGCGCGTCGAAGCTGCTCGGCTGGTTCACCGGCGCGATCTCGTGGCTGCTTCGCCGGGTGTCGGCGGCTCTCTACGCACTGACCAAGGGACCTCGGGACGAGAAGGTCACCGGTAAGCACCGGCATCTCTCGCACACCGTGCTGTTCGCCGTGGGCCTCGGCTTCCTCACCTCCTGGGGCACCACCGAAGGCGGACCGTGGGCGGTGTTCGGCGTCGTCGTCCTCGGCCTCCTGCTCGCGGAAGGCGCGCTCGGCGACTGGCTGCTGCCGGTCAGCGGCGCCGCGATCGCGTGGTGGGTGTGGACCGCCCCGCCGGACAAGGTGGCGCAACTCACCGAAATCTCCGGCTGGCTCGGCATCGCCGTCGCGGCGGGGTGTTTCGTGCACTGCCTCGGGGACTCGCTGACCGAGTCCGGCTGCCCGTTCCTGTTCCCGATCCCCATCGCGGGCGAGACCTGGTACGAGATCCGGCCGCCGAAGCCGCTGCGGTTCCGCACCGGCAAGAACGTGGAGAACCGGCTGATCTTCCCGGTGTTCGCGGTCGCCGCGGTGGTGCTGATCCCCGGTGTCTGGGATTACCTGTTCACCACGGTCCACGGGCTGCTCACGCCGGAGGGCACGCAGACCGCGGTGCAGTGAGGAATGCCCTCACCGCCGGCGGCGTTGAATCGGAACGCCGGACCCGGTTGAGGAGGGGAAGCAGTGGACAAGCCCGTGCTGCGCGCCGACGCGCGACGCAACCGAGCGAAGGTGCTCGCAGCCGCCGAAGAGGCCTTCGCCGTCAACGGCCTCGCCGTCCCCCTCGACGAGATCGCCCGTATCGCCGGTGTCGGCGCGGGCACGGTGTACCGGCATTTCCCCAGCAAGGAAGCGCTCTTCCAGGCCGTCGTCCTCGACCGGCTCGAGCAGTTCGCCAAGGAAGCACGCGGCCTGCTGACCGCCGAAGACCCCGGTGAAGCGTTCTTCGACTTCTTCACCCGCGTCGTCCAGCAGGCGTCCCGCGATCGGGCGCTGTGCGACGCGCTCGCCGAGACGACCGGACTGGGGTTCAAAACGAACGCGGGCAACGACTTCCGGTCGGCGACGCAGGCGTTGCTGACGCGGGCACAGGCCGCGGGGGCGGTCCGTGAGGACATCGACGGTGACGACCTGCGCGCCCTGATCGCCGGTTGCCTCGCCGCGGAGCGGTATTCGCTGGAGGAACGCCACCTCGTGCGAGTGGTGATCGACGGCCTGCGCACCTCCCACCCACCTTGCACGCTGCGTAACAAAACGTAAGATCAACGCGAGAAGTCCTCGTACCTGCGCTTCGCATGGCGAGGGGGTGCCGGATGTCGCGTCCACGTCCCATCACCGGTTCCGTCGCGGTCGCGGCCATCGCGGGTCTCGCCACCGGACTGCTCGTCGCCGCCCTTTTGGTGGCGGGCCGCGAGCCCCGGGTCCAGCAAGTCGGCACGACCCCTTCCCCGACGACGATCTCCCGTTCCGTCGGGCCGGTCACGGTGACCGTGCCGGGAAGCGTCCCGGAACCGCTCGTCGTCACCCGCATCAGCACGCCGGCGCCGCGCACGGTGACCAGAACCGTGACGCCGCCCGGTTCACCTTCCACCTCGACGGTGCCCCCGCCCACCACGACCACGGAATCCCGGAGCGACTGACGCAACCCGGACGGCCGTTCCCACCGTCTGTCCGGGTATGCGGCGGCTACCCGTTTTCGTGCTCCTGCTCGCGACGTCGAGCGCGTGCCATTCCGGCGAGAAGGCATGCCCGGCCATCGCCCTGGCGGAGGGGATCTCCCTCGACATCCCGCCGGAAGTGGCCGCCGGGGTCACCCGTGTGTCACTGGAGTCGTGCTGGGCAGGCGGCTGCGTGACCGAGTCCGCGCCCGGCGGCGAGCACGTCTTCCTCCCGACCCGGGGCCTGCCGACCACGCCGGTCAGGACCACGGTGACCTTCGACGACGAGAAACCCCACGTCCTCGACGTGACCCCGGCGATCGCCTACCCGGCGGGTGAGGCATGCGGAGGCGGCGTGCCGGTCGCGAAGCTGGTCGTGACGTCCGACGGGGAGGTACGGCAAGGACCGTGAAGGCCGCCCCCGATGACGGCCTCCACGGTCATCCCCCGTGGCTAGCCGACGTCGCGACGCCGCCAGCCCATGAGCCCGGCCACGAGCGCGACCACGGCGACCCCGGTCAGCCAGACCAGTGGTGTGGCGGCGAACTCCGCGGCGGGCAGTTTCGGAACGTGCGAGAACGGTGAGACGTCCAGCAGCACCTGCGGCAGGTCCAGCACCGGGCCGAACAGGCTGAGCAGCAAAGCCAGCCCGGCGATCGCCCACGCCGCCGTCGAGAGTTTCGGCGCCAGGCCGAACAGCGTCACGGCGAGGCCGATGATCACCCACACCGCCGGAAGTTGCGCCAGCGAAGCGACCACCATGTCCCCGACCGAGCCGGAGACACCGCCCGCCCGCATCCCGTTCGACAGTCCCAAGAGGACACCGCTGAGGACCATCATCAGCGCCGTGCCGCCGAACGCGAACACGAGATGGCTCCCCAGCACCCGCAGCCTGCCCACGCCGGTGGCGAGCAGCGGCTCGACCCGGATCGCGGTCTCCTCGGCACGGATCCGCAACGCGGCCTGCACCCCGTACAACGCGACGACCATGGCGAACAGGCCGGCCATCGCCGCCATGAAGGCGTCGATCAGCCCGTCCGTGCCGCCGAGCCGCTGGAAGATCTCCTTCGCCTGCCGGCTTTCCCCGACGACGTCGCCGATGCCGCTCGCGACCGAGCCGAACACCGCGGCGCACACCGCCGTGCCGATCAGCCAGCCGATCAACGGACCCCGGTGCAGCCGCCACGCCAGCGCGAACGGGCTGCGCAGCGAGGTGGCAGCTTCGGCGGGGCCGGGCCGCGGCGGGACGAGGCCGGTGCCGACGTCGCGCCGCGGGAGCAGCGCGTAGCCGAGGGCGCCGACGACCACGGTCGCGGCCAGCGGCAGCAGGAAGACCCACCAGCGCTCGCCGGCGAACGGCCGGATCTGCTGCGCCCACCCGATCGGGGAAAGCCAGGAGACCCAGGCCGCGTCCGAGGTCGAGTCGCCGACCGCGCGCGACAGGAACGCGACACCGACGGCGGTGGCGCCGATCCCGTTGGCCGTCCTCGAGTACTCGGCCACCTGGACGGCGACCGCCGCGACGGCCGTGAAGACCAGCCCGGTCGCCGCGGTGGCGGCGCCGAGCGCGAGCGCGCCGCCGACGGGCAGCTTCGCGCCGATCATCAGCCCGGTCTCGACTCCTCCGACGAGGACACTCGTCCCGGCGGACACCAGCACACCCGCGGTCAGCAGGGCGTACCGGCCGACCACCGCGGAGGCCAGGAGTTCCGCGCGGCCGGTGTCCTCCTCGGCCCGGGTGTGCCGGGTGACGGTGAAGACCGCCATCAGCGCGACGACCAGGGCGAGGAAGCCGCCGAGCCGCCACGCGGTGAACCCGCCCGCGGTCGAGAGGTCGAAGGCCGGGCCGTAGATCAGCGAAAGCGACGGGTTCGCGCCCAGGCTCGCGGTGAGCCCGGCCCGGTCTGCGGCCGTCGGGTACAGCGTTTCGAACGTCCCCGAGGACGTCGAGGGCATGATCCCGAGCAGGACGACCCAAATCGGCAGGACGATCCGGTCCCGCCGCAGCGCCAGCCTGGTCAGCTGCCAGGTGCCGACCAGCCCGTGCCCCGGTCCGGAGACGGTCACCGGACGGTCCAGCGTCGCGGTCATTTCGCGCTCGCTTCGGTGTAGTGGCGGAGGAACAGCTCTTCCAGCGTCGGCGGCTGGCTGATCAGGCTCCGGACGCCGACCTGGGTGAGCCGGCGCAGCGCGTCGTCGAGGGAACGGGTTTCGACGTCGAAACGGACCCGGTTGCCCTCGACCTTGAGGTCGTGGACGTTCTCCAGTTTCGCCAGCCCGTTCGGCGGGCCGGCGAGTTCGGCGGAGATCGACGTCCTGGTGAGATGCCGGAGTTCGGCCAGCGTGCCGGTCTCCACGGTGTGCCCGTTGCGGATGATGCTGACCTTGTCGCAGAGCGCCTCGACCTCGGCCAGGATGTGGCTCGACAGCAACACCGTGCGGCCCTGCTCGCGCTCCTCCTGGATCGCGTACTGGAAGGTGGCCTCCATCAGCGGGTCGAGACCGGAGGTCGGCTCGTCGAGGATCAGCAGGTCCACGCGCGAGGCCAGCGCGGCCACGATCGCGACCTTCTGCCGGTTGCCCTTGGAGTAGGTGCGCCCCTTCTTCTTGGGGTCGAGGTCGAACCGTTCGATCAGCTCCTTGCGGCGGCGCTGGTCGAGCCCGCCCCGCAGCCGCCCCAGCAGATCGATCACCTCGCCGCCGGAGAGGTTGGGCCAGAGGTTCACGTCACCGGGGACGTAGGCGAGGCGCCGGTGCAGGCTCGCCGCGTCCTTCCAGGGGTCGCCGCCGAGCAGACGGACGTCACCCGAGTCCGCGTGGAGCAGACCGAGCAGGACCCGGACGGTGGTCGACTTCCCCGCGCCGTTCGGGCCGAGGAAACCGTGCACCTCCCCAACGGGTACCCGCAGGTCGAGGCCGTCCAAAGCCTTGGTCCGGCCGAAGGATTTGTGGAGGCCGGAGATGGAGATGGCGTTTTCCATACGACTGAAGGTACAGTGATTTCATGAAGTTGTGAAGTTAAGAAAACATATGGATGGTGTGATCACTCTGGGGGACGTACGAGAGGATGTGCCCATGACGACGACGCCTGACCAGAGGGACGAGGACGCCGTCCGCCGTTACGTGGAGCACCTGGGCCTCACGCTTTCCCAGATCGGGATGCAGCGGATGCCCGCCAGGGTGTTCGCCGCGTTGATGACCACCGACGCCGGCCGCCTCACCGCCGCCGAACTGGCCGACCAGCTCTCGGTGAGCCCCGCCGCGATCTCGGGGGCCGTGCGCTACCTGGAACAGATCGGCCTGGTCGCCAAGGAACGCGAACCCGGCTCGCGCCGCGACCACTACCGGCTCTTCGACGACCTCTGGTACGCCACCTTCATGAAACGCGACCGCATGATCACCATGTGGCGCGACGCCGCCGACGAGGGCGTTTCGGCCCTCGGCGAGGGCACGCCGGCCGGTGAGCGGGTCGCCGAGATGCGGGACTTCCTGAGCTTCATGATCAAGGAGCTCAACGACATGTACGCGAAGTGGCACGAGATGCGGGCCGAAAAGGGCAAGTGACCGAGGCCACGGTGAAGTACATGAAGGCCCCCTTCCTGTACCTAGGCGCAAGGATGGGGTCCTTCATGTACTGGGAAGGCGTGAAACTCCGTCGCCAGACCGTCTCGATCGATGCGGTTGTCGCGTGCGCGACTTTTCGCGAGTAGAGGACAATCGCGGAAGTAGGGTCGCGGGGTGACCAATCGTGCGGTGGCGCTCGCCCCGATCCTGCTCGTACAAGCCGTCCGGGTGCGCCGTACGACGCCCAGGCTTCCCGGCGCCGCGGGGCCGGTCACCGGCGTCGTGCCGGGCGACGGCCGTCCGGTGCGGCTCGCGGTGCTCGGCGAGTCCACTGTGGACGGGGTCGGCGCCGCGACGCACGCCGAGGGGCTGACCGGACGGCTCGCGGACGAACTCGCGCGGGACGGCCGCGCGGTCGCCTGGCAGGCACTCGGCAAGACCGGCGCCAACGCCAGGGTGGTGCGCGAGGAGCTGTTGCCGCTGCTCTCACCCGCCGACCTGGTGGTGATCGCGCTGGGCGTCAACGACACGATCGAACTGCGTTCGGCCGCGCGCTACCGGCGCGACCTGCTCGACCTCGTCGTCGCGCTGCGGCGGCGAGTGGGTCGGGTCCCGGTGGTGCTGGCGGGCGTGCCGCCGATGGGCCGGTTCCCCTCGCTGCCGCGTCCGCTGCGGGACTTCCTCGGCACGCGGTCGGCCGCCCTCGACGCCGCGGCCGCGCGGCTGGCGTCGCTGCCCGGCGTCGTCCACGTCCCGATGCCCGCCGCGATGCTGGACCCGGCGACCTTCGCCGAGGATCGCTTCCACCCCGGCCCCGAGGGATACCGACGCTGGGCCGGGCAACTCGCGGACGTGAGCCGTCGGCTACTCAACGACACCTTTTTCCGGCAAAAGCGCTGATCAGGTCACCCTCCTGCGACAAATCAAGAAATTTCCGCGGAAAAACTGGCTCTGCGTGTATCTGGTGGCAGCCTCGTTGCGTCCTATGGAGCAGTCGAGGAAATGAGGGACACCCGATGACGACCGAAATCAACACCGCGACCGTCGACGAGGCCACGGCCACCGAAGACCTCGAAGAGACCCCGAAGCCGCGCCCGATCACGGCGCCGATCCCGCCCCGTCCCGGCACGGGCCCGGACGGCAACTGGGACCCGTACAAGACGCCGCCGCCCGCGAACTGAGCGCACACAGACGGGTGATGTCCGGAGGCCGAGGGGGCCGCCGGGCAGCACCTCCGGGTGCTCCTTCGGGGGAGGGGGACGTCCGGACGCGGGCCCGTTGGGGAGCGGGCCCGGGGGGAGGGGAAAAGGGCCGGCCGGTGCGCAGTCCACACCTACTCGCGCCGGCCGGTGCCTTCGTCCTCCGCCACACGATGAGGGAGACGACCGGAAAATCGACGAAAAAGTTAGTGACTTGATGTATCCCAGAGCCTCTTGCACGCTCCTTTCCCCCGAAAGGCCCGCGATACTGCCAGCGCCGACACGAAGACACGTCCGAAGTGGGGCAGATACGGTGACCGACGTGCAAACGACCGAGGTAGACCCGCCATGGGAAGGACTGACCGGCGCCGACCTGCATGCCGCCTGTATGCGTGCGGCCCGCGCCGGTGACCGCCAGGCGATGGACAGACTTGTGCACGAGCTGACCCCGCTCGTGTGGCATGTCGCGCGCGCGAACGGGCTCGATCGCCTGACCGCCGAGGACGTGGTCCAGACGGTGTGGCTCGCCCTCTTCAGCCAGCTCGACAAGCTGCGTGACCCCAAGGCGCTCGCCGCCTGGTTGATCACCACCACCAGACGTGAAGCACAGCATCCTTTCGGCCGCCGCGCCCAGCCCGTCCCGCTGACCGACGAGCTGGCCGAAAGCATGGAGAGCACCCATCCGGCTCCCGAGGAGGAAGCCGTCCGCGCCGACCGGGATCGCCGGGTCTGGCGCGCCTTCCTCCGCCTGCCGCACCGTTGTCAGCAGCTTCTCCGGCTGACCGTGCTCGCCGGGCGGGCCGAATACCAACTGGTCGCCGAAGCACTCCGTATGCCGCGCGGAAGTGTCGGCCCCACCAGGGGCCGGTGCCTCGAATCGATGCGCGACCTGCTGGCCCAAGAAGGGGGAAGCCGATGAACGACCTCGGGACGCCGGGGGAGATGACCTCCCCGGGCGATGAGGCCTTGCTCGCCGATATCGGGCGCTTCATGGACGAATTGGACCCGCCGCCGGGAGACCTGGTGCAGCGGGTTCAGTTCGCGCTCGCGCTCGAAAATCTCGACGTCGAGGTCGCCCGCTGGGAACGGATGGACGCCACGGCAGGCGTTCGCGGCAGCGACACCGGCACGATCACCTTCACCGTCAGCGACCTGACCGTGATGATCAACCTCACCAAGATCGGCAAGAAACACCGGATCGACGGCTGACTCGTGCCCGCCGGCGAGTACGGAGTGGAGGTTCGCGTCGCCGAGCACGGCACGAGTTCCACCACCGCCGACGAGGGAGGCCGGTTCGTGCTGGACAACGTCCCCCAGGGCACCACCCAGATCGTGATCCACCTCGGTGACGTGACCTGCCGAAGGACCGTCGTGACCCCCACCGTGGTGCTCTAACCGGACGGCTGTTCCGTTATGCGGCGCGGGTGTGCTCCCATAGTGCGTGTGCCCGCGCAGCTTCCCGTCGTCGACTCCGTAGTCGGGTCGGCGGCCGAGCTGCACCGCCGTGCCAGGGCCGCGGCGTCCGATCACGGGCCCGGCGCGGCGATCAGGTTGCTGCAGCGGGGGTTGTCCCTGCTCGGGCCGGTGGAGGCGGACCGGCCCGACAGGCTGGAGATCCGTGTGCGGATCCTGGTCAGTCTGGCGGCCGCGGAAGCGGAGATCACGTCGCAAGAGGACGGTTTCGCCCGGCTGGACGAGGCCGAGCGGACGCGGCTCCGGTTGCCGGGCGGTGAGGTCCGGCGGGAGCTGGGTTTCATCGTCGTGCTGCAACGCGCGCTGGTCATGATGCGCGTGGGGCGGCTCGACGAATCGCTCGCGCTCTACAACACGGTGATCCCCAGGCTCGTCGCCGAGACGGACCAACACAGCCTCCTGCTGACCCGGACGCTGGTGAACCGGGCTTGGCTCCAGCTGCAGAAGACCAATCCCGACGGCGCGCACCGGGACCTCGTCGACGCACTCGACCTCGCCGTCGAACACGAGCATCGGATGCTCGAAGGGAAGATCCGGCACAACCTGGGTGATCACGCCCAGCTGCTCGGCGACATCCCCGAAGCGCTCAGGCACTACGAGCAGGCGGCGTCGATCTTCGTCACCGAAGGCCCCGGCTCGCTGCCGCTCGTCCGGCTCGACCAGGCGAAGGCGCTGCTCACCGCGGGGCTCGCCGAGGAGGCGGCGCGGCATCTCGACGAAGCGATCCCCGAACTCCGCGGCAACGGCGCGGTCCACGTCGTCGCCGAGGCCGAGGTCGCGCGAGCGGGAGCCGCCATCCTCGAAGGCGATCACGTACTCGCGAAGAGGCTCGCGACCTCGGCCAGGCGCAGCTTCCTCCGCCGCGGCAACGGCCGCTGGGCGGAGATCGCGGAACTCACGCGGCTGCGGGCGGACGCGGTGAAGATGTTGGCGGACAGAGAAAAGAGGCCGTCCGCGAAACTGCCCGGCCGGCTCGCCGACCTCGCCGTCCGGCTGGCCGGACTCGGTCTGCGCGACGAAGCGGGCGCGGCCAGGATGTTCGCCGTGCGGTTGCTGATCCGTCGCGACGAGACGGTCGCCGCGGAGGAACTCCTGGCCCGGGTCTCGAAACCCCGGCAGACCACGCCGATCGACCACCGGATGCAGCTGCGGTTGTGCCGGGCGGAACTCGCGGTCGCGTCCCACCGGCCGCGTTCGGCCCTCGCGCAGGCACGGGCCGGGTTGGCGGAACTCGGGCAGATCCGCGACCGCATGGGCGGGCTCGACCTCGTCTGCGGGACGGCGGCACACGGCGAAGAACTGGGCAAACTCGCGCTGACCTTGGTGCTCAAGAAGGCGAGGCGCAGCGGCGCCGGGGCGAAGAGCCTGTTCGCGTGGCTGGAACGCACGCGCGCGCAGGTGTACCGCTACGAACCGCTCCCGGTCATCGAGGATCCGGCACTCGCCCGGCACATCAACGAAATGCGGCACGTGCAGGGAACCATCCAGGCGCGGCGGCTGTCCGGTGAACCGGTCGGGAAGCTCGAGGAACGCTACGACCGGTTGCAGCAGGAGGCGACCCGGCTCGGCTGGTACACCAGCCAATGGGGTCGGCCGCGGCCGGTCTCGGCACCCGACGAAGTGGTCGAGCGGCTCGGGGATCGGGTGCTGGTCAGCCTGATGGGGTACCGCGACACGTTGTACGCGGTGGTCGTCGACCGCGGCCGGTTCCGGCTCGTGAAGCTGGGCCCGCTCGCGGAGATCATCGAGACCGCGCGGCAGTTGCACGCGGACCTCGACGCGCTGGCCCCGGACAACCTGCCCGCGCCGCTCGTCGAAGTCGTCACCGGCTCCGCCCGGCGCCGGGCCGACAAGCTCGACAAGCTGATCTCCGCGTCGCTGGCGAAGACACTGGAGAACCGCGAGCTGATCATCGTGCCGATCGGCCCGCTGTACGCGTTGCCCTGGGGCGCTTTGCCTTCACTGCAAGGACATCCGGTGTCGATCGCGCCGTCGGCGACGGCCTGGGTGACCGCGTGGGGACGGCGCAACTCCGGCCCGGTCCTGCTCGCGGGCGGGCCCGGTGTGCCGGGTTCGGTCGGTGAGGTGCGAAACCTGCGAACGGTGTATCCGAACGCCCGGCTCGTCGACGGGAAGGACGCGACCAGCGACACCGTACTGTCCGCTTTGGACGGTTCCGGGATGGCGCACCTGGTCGCGCACGGCGCGCACGAACCGGCGAACGCGCTGTTCTCGCGGCTGGAACTCGTCGACGGGCCGTTGTACGCCCACGAAACCGCTCGGCTCGCGAAGCCGCCGGAACGGGTGGTGCTGGCCGCGTGCGAACTCGCGATGAGTCACATCCGACCCGGCGAGGAGGCGCTCGGTTTCGCCGGGACACTGCTCGCCAGCGGATCGCGGACGGTCATCGGCGCGATCGCGCGGGTCGGGGACAAGGCCGCCGCCGAAGCGATGGCCGACCTGCACCGGCGGCTGGCCTCGGGGACCGCGCCCGCCTTGGCACTCGCCGAAGCGACCGCCGCCGATCCGCTGCGGCGGCCCTTCCTTTGCCTGGGCGCGGGCTGATCTTCCGGCCAGGGACTGAAGGGGACTTTGCCCGCGTCTCATGCGTGAAGGGAGCTTTCGCTGCTTCTGTTGTGGTGAAAGGAACTTTCGCTGTGTCCGATGCGATGAAAGCTCCCTTCATCGCGTCTCATGCGACCAAGGCTCCTTTCACCGCTCACCGCGTCCGATGCGGCCATAGCGTCCTTTAGTTCCCCACAGAAGTTGTCCACAACCATCCCCACCTGTGGACAACTCCGCTCGCCGGCCCTTCCGAGCGCCCATCACCGGTAGACTGGACTCGGGGTCGCCCCCCTTGGGAAGGGCGGGGGGTGGGGTCAGGCGCGTTCGGCGTGTTTCACCAGGCGGGTGGCCAGGACCGAGACCACGGCGCGCAAAGCGGTGCGGACGGCGGCGCCGGTGCCCGGCAGCGGTTCGGTGAATCGGCCGGTCCACCGCAGATCCGTGCCGCCGGAGGCGTTCGGCGTGAACGAGACCTCGGCGCGGTAGTCCTTCAGCGGTGCGAGGCCCGCGAAGCCGTAGACGTGCTTTCGGTCCTGTTCGTATTCGAGCGTCTCTTCGTGGAGATACACCGGCCACAGACCGACAGCGCGGACGGCGCCCACCCCGTCCCCAGCCGGCTTCCGCGCCCAGCGCGAGTGGAACACCACCGGCTTCGCCCATTCCGACCACCGGGAACCGTCGGCCTCCAGCGCGAACAGGGCAGCGGGCGAGGCGCTGCTCGTCCGGTTGATCTCGAAGGAGTACTTCTTGCCCATGTGGCGACGATAACCGTTCCGGCCGCCACGGATAAGTCAAGATAGGGGCGTGAGCACGTCGCGCCGCGAGATCGCCGCACCGCATTGGCTGGTGCAGCTACTCCGCAGCACGCCGGTTCCCATCCCGTGGAACATGGTCGCCCGCGCCGTCCTCGCCCTCGCCGTACCGCTGGCCGTCGGCTACGCGCTCGGCGACATCGGCGTCGGCGCGCTCATCTCCACCGGCGCCCTGCCCACCGTCCTCTCCGAATCCGCCGGCCCGTACCGCTACCGCGCCCGGCGGCTCGGCGGCGCCACCGCGGCCGCCGCCCTCGGCTACTTCGCCGGATTGATCACCGGCGGTGTCCCGGCCGAGTCCATCCCGGTCGTCGTCGGGGTCGCGGCGGTGTCCGCGCTGATCAGCGCGGCGGGCAGCAACGCGTCGGTCGCCGGGTTGCAGATGTTCGTCTTCTGTGTGCTCGGCACCGGCCAGCACGTCACCGGCCTGCGCGTCGAAATCCTCCTCGGCTACTTCTGCGTCGGCGCCGCCTGGAGCCTGCTGATCGCGCTCGCCACCTGGACCTTCCGCGCCACCAGCCCCGAACGCGGCGCCGTCGCGCACGTCTACGTCGAACTCGCCGCGATGCTGTCCGCGACCGACGAAGCCACCTCCCGCGTCGCACGTCACCAGCTCACGACCGCGATGAACACCGCGTACGACCGGCTGCTCACCGCACGATCCTGGCTCTCGGGCCGAGACGCCACCTATCGCCAGTTGCTCAACCTGCTCTCGGCCAGCACCCCCGCCGTCGAGGCGGCGGTGGCGATGGTCAACGCCGGCCGCCGCGCCCCGGACGACGTGATCGACCACTTCATCGCGACCTCGGCCGCCGTACTCGCGAACCAGGAACTGCCCGAGCCGCCCGAAGCGCCCGAAGACGCCGACCCGGTCCTCGCCGCGCTTTACGCCGGACTCGCCCGGATCGGCAAGGGCGACAACCGGAAGCGGCGCGAGGTCCAGCCGTGGCCCAAGCGCCTGCGCGGCTGGGCGGGTTCGCTCGTCTCCGGTCCGCTCACCTGGTTCGCCGCGCTGCGCCTCACGCTGTGCGTCGCGATCGCCGAAGTCGTCGCGCTGCTCGTCCCGTTCGAACGCTCCTACTGGATCACGCTCACCGTCGGCATCGTCCTCAAACCGGACTTCGGCTCGGTCTTCGGCCGCGCCGTACTGCGCGGCATCGGCACGGTGATCGGCGTCGGCATCGGCGCGGCCGTGCTCGCCGCGGGCGGCGAAGGCTGGCTGCTGGTCCTGCTGATCGCCGTGTTCGCGGGTGGCGTCGCGGTCGGAAAGGTCCGCAACTACGGCATCCT
>Ga0196958_10000408_pt1 | contig 13984 bp, 12 predicted proteins | sample S1v_10metaG_FD_148654 | JGI IMG/M metagenome (GOLD analysis project Ga0196958, IMG submission 148654) | Soil microbial communities from Anza Borrego desert, Southern California, United States - S1+v_10 | ecosystem: Environmental > Terrestrial > Soil > Desert | place: USA: California | collected...
GCCCTGGCCATCGCCATCTGGCACAACTGGACCACCGGCCAGACCAGCAAACGATCACTCACCGCCTACGACCACTAACACCAACTTCACGGAATCACTCATCTAGGTACAGGAAGGGGTCCCTCATGTACTTCAACTGAGGCTCGTCAGGACCCGAATCGCACTCACGCGCGGCCTTGAGAGGCACTCACCCTCGCCTACCTCGTCACCTGGTGAGCAATCCGCCTCAGGGGACGACCCGAATCACTCACGAGCGTGACGTTCGCCTCCCCCGCGGTGGCGCATCCGGCCAAGGAGCGTTAACCTACTCACGAGTAGGTAAGCGAGGCAGGGAGACTCACCGTGGGTGCGCCTAGGAAACGAGACGCGATGGGCCTTGGCCTGTCCGCGCTCACCCGGCTGGCCGGGAGCAAGGTCATTGAACGGGCCGGACTTCGGAAGCCCGTGCAGAACCTGGTCAGTGCCGGGACGCGCAACGGCTTCCGGGTCGCGGGCGCGGCGGGACGGACGTTCAAATCCGCCAAGAAGCTCGGCAAACCGGCGCGGCTCGCGCCTGCCGAGGACACGGGACTGTTCGACCTCACCCCGAGTGAGGACCAGCAGCTCATCGTCGAGACCGTGACGGAGTTCGCGGCCGAGCAGCTGCGGCCCGCCGCGTCCGACGCCGACGCGAAGCTTCAGGCGCCCGAGGGTCTGCTGAGCCGTGCCGCCGAACTCGGCATCACGCTCGTCGGCATTCCCGAGGAGCTGGGCGGCGTCGGCACCGAACGGTCGGTCGTCACGAACGCGCTGGTCGCCGAGGCCCTCGCGCACGGCGACCTCGGCCTCGCGGTCGCGGTGCTCGCGCCGTCCGCGGTCAGCACCGCGCTGGTGTCCTACGGCGACGAGCAGCAGCAAGCGGACTACCTGCCCGCGTTCGTCGGCGAGAACGTCCCGGCCGCGGCGCTCGCGCTGCAGGAGCGCACCGCGCTGTTCGACCCGTTCAAGCCGGCCACCAAAGCCCGCCGCACGCCGAGGGGCTACCAGCTCGACGGCGTGAAGTCGCTGGTCCCCAGGGCCGCGGACGCCGAACTCTTCATCGTGTCGGCCGACCTCGAAGGCCGGGGTCCCGCGTTGTTCCTCGTGGAGTCGTCCAACGCGGGCGTCACCATCGAATCCGAACCGGCGATGGGGCTGCGGGGCGCGGCGACCGGGAAGCTGCACCTGGAGAAGGTCGCGTTGCCCGCCGGAGCACTGCTCGGCGGCGGCAACGCCGAGGTGTTCACCGAGGTCGTCCGGCTCTCGCGGCTCGGCTGGGCCGCGTTGGCCGCGGGTACCGCGAAGGCCGTTCTCGACTACGTGGTGCCGTACGTCAACGAGCGCAAGGCGTTCGGAGAACCGGTGAGCCACCGGCAGGCCGTCGCGTTCTCGGTGGCCGACATCGCCATCGAGCTGGAAGGGCTGCGGCTGGTCACCCTTCGCGCCGCTTCCCGCGCCGAACAGGGCAAGCCGTACGCCCGCGAGGTCGCGCTGGCCCGGAAACTGGCCGCCGACAAGGGAATGCAGATCGGCAGCGCCGGCGTGCAGCTGCTCGGCGGGCACGGGTTCGTCAAGGAACACCCCGTCGAACGCTGGTACCGCGACCTCCGTGCGATCGGCGTGATGGAAGGCGCCGTCCTCCTCTAGGACTTGTGAAAGGCGATCATGATCAACCTTGAGGTTCCGAAGAAGGCCGGCACCCTGATCAATCAGGCGTATCAGGCCGCGGCCGAGGTGTTCCGGCCGATCTCGCGCAAGTACGACCGCGCCGAGCACACCTATCCCGCCGAACTCGACATGTTCGCCGCACTACTGGACGGGCTGAACTCCTCCGGCGAGGGCGGCGCGGGCGCGGCGGGCGTCCGCCGGTCCGAGAAGAACGAGAAACCGGGCAACCGCAACGGTTCCAACCTCAACATCGTGCTCGGCACGATCGAGATGTGCTGGGGCGACGTCGGTCTGCTGCTGTCGATGCCGCGTCAGGGGCTCGGCAACGCCGCCATCGGCTCGGTCGCCACCGACGAACAGCTCAAGAAGTTCTCCGGGCTGTGGGCCGCGATGGCGATCACCGAACCGGACTGCGGCTCGGATTCCGCCGCGATCACCGCGACCGCGCGGCTGGACGGCGACGAGTACGTGATCAACGGCGAGAAGATCTTCGTGACCGCAGGCGAACGCGCGGACGCCGTCGTCGTCTGGGCCACCCTGGACAAGACGAAGGGCCGCGCGGCGATCAAGTCCTTCGTCGTCGAGAAGGGCACTCCGGGCTTCGAGGTGGTGCGCGTCGAGCACAAACTCGGCATCCGCGCCTCCGACACCGCCGTGTTGCGGTTCGAGAACGTCCGCGTGCCCAAGGAGAATCTCCTCGGCACGCCGGAGATCGACACCGCCAAAGGTTTCGCCGGGGTCATGCAGACCTTCGACAACACCCGCCCGCTGGTCGCCGCCATGGCCATCGGCGTCGCCCGCGCGGCACTGGAGGAGACCCGGAAGATCCTCACCGACGCGGGCGTGGTCATCGACTACGACAAGCCCGTCCACAGCCAGCACGCCGCGGCCGCGACGTTCCTTCAGCTGGAGGCGGACTACGAATCGGCGTACCTGCTGACGATGGAGTCGGCGTGGATGGCCGACAACCGCAAGCCGAATTCGCTGCAGGCCTCGATGGCCAAGGCGAAGGCGGGCCGGTCGGTCGTCGAGATCACGCTGAAATGCGTCGAGCTGGCCGGAACCTGGGGATACACCGAGGAATCGTTGCTGGAGAAGTGGAGCCGGGACGCGAAGATCCTGGACATTTTCGAGGGCACGCAACAGATCCAGCAGCTCATCGTGGCGCGCCGGATCCTGGGCAAGACGAGCGCCGAGCTCAAGTAGCGCCCGAACTGCCGTGAAGAGGCCCGTGCAGCTGCACGGGCCTCTTTCTCGTTTATTCGCAACGGAGTGACGACACCATCAAGTGAACGGCCTTGACGGCCGGACAAAGGTACTCTCAAACCTTCCTTTTGCCCGCCAAGGCCGGAGTCGCGATGAGACCGCTCTCCCCCGCCGCACGCTGGTGTCTCATCGTCCTCGGCGTGACGATCTGCTACTTCGCGACCGCACAGGTCGGATCCAGTGGGCGATCGTGCGCGAGCAGATTTCGCCGCTGTGGCCGGCCGCGGGTGTCGCGCTGGCGGTGCCGATGCTGCTGGGTCCGCGGTTCTGGCCGGGGATCTTCCTCGGCGCCCTCCTGACGAACATCGCCCTCGGCCCTTCGCCGGTCGCGATCCCGGTGATCTCGTCGGGGAACACGATCGGCCCGATGCCGGCTTACGCGGTGATGCGGCGGCTGGGCGGCCGCAACCGGCTCGACCGGCTGCCCGACGCCGTCCTCCTGGTGGTGGTCGGGGCGATCGGCGGCACCATCGTCAGTGCCGTGCTGGGCACCGGTGTGCTGATCCTCGACGGCGCGCTGGTTCCCGCGGATTTCCGGGCGACGGCGCTCGTCTGGTGGACCGGTGACGCGATGGGCGTCCTGGCGATCACGCCGCTGTTGCTCCTGGCGCCGAGGTTCCGCCTGCCGAGGGGCGTTCCGCTCGCTCGCCGGGGTGAAGCGGCGGCGCTCTCGCTGTTCGGTCTCGGCACGGCGATCCTCGCGTCCACCACCATGTCCAAGCTGTTCCTGGTCTTCCCGGTGCTCGTCTGGGCGGCGCTGCGGTTCCGGCAAGCCGGGGCGCTGATGCGCTCCTTGTGCGTCTGCACCTTCACGATCTTCGCCGCCATACACGGGCTCGGCCCTTACGGTTCCTACGCGCTGGCCGCCCGGATGTTGCACGTCCAGGCGTTCGACGCCACCGTGGGGCTGACGGCGCTCGTGTTGTCCACGATCGTCCTGCAACGCGATCGCGCGACCGCCGAGATCACCGACGCCTGGCGTCAGATCACCGCAATGGTCGACTTGATCGCGCCACGCCAGTCGCTGCGCAGCGCCATCACCCAGCGCAAGGACGCCGAGGCTCAGGCGGCCTGTTCGTCGAGGAAGCGGTCGAGGTAGCGCCAGGTGGTCCCGCGCGCCTTCCGGCCGGTCAGCACGCCCAGGTGCCCACCGGGCGCGGTCTCGAAGGTGACCGACGGCGAGTTGTCCAGCAGCTCGGTGAGCCGTTCGACGGCCGCGCGCGGGGCGATCGTGTCGTTCTGCCCGGCGATGACCAGGGTCGGCACCTTGATCCCGGACAGCGCGATGATGCGGCCGTTGAGGTCGACCGTGCCCTCGGCGAGGTCGTTGGCGCGGAAGAACCGGTGGTAGATCTGGCCGAACGTCCGCCCGGGGTAGGCGATCATGTTGTCCATGAAGTGGTCGACGGCCTCGATCTGCGCCAGGTAGTCCCGATCGTCGAGATTCTTCAGTATCGCCAGCGGTTTGGTGATCTCCTTGCTGATCCCGGTCGCCCGGAAGACCCGGCTGACCAAATAGGACGGTGCGCCGCCGAGTACGCGGTAGATCGGGGTCAGCAGATGGCCGCCGGTGAGGTCCACCAGCGGGCGGAACGGCGCGATCAGCGGGATCGCGGTGAAGTCGAACGGCGAGGCGACGGTCGCGATCGATTCGATCGGCAGCCCGGGCTGGTCCGCGGCGGTCAGCAGGGAGAAGATCCCGCCGAGGCACCAGGCGACGACGTGCACACCCTGGCCGCCGGAATCCTCGCTGACCTTGCGGATCGCGCGCGGGAGCACTTCCTCGATCCAGTGCTCGATGCCGAGGCGCCGGTCGGAGAAGGCGACGTTCCCGTAGTCGACCAGGTAGGTGTTGCGGCCGCCGTCGACCAGGTGTTCGGCGAGGCTGCACCCTCGGCGCAGGTCGAAGCACAGCGCGGGCGCGGCCAGCGGCGGCACCAGCAGCACCGGCGGACCCGGCACCGGGGCCTTGCCGTTCGTCAGCCGGTACAGCGAACGATTCGGGCCCTGGTCGATCAGGACGCGCGGCACCGGGCGAAGATCGGCGACACCACCGTGCAGCACCTTCCCGACGACGTTCGACGCGGCGGCGGCGAGCCGTGCCGGGGGTGTGGCCATGGTGTGCCTCCTGAGGAATCAACGCGGTAAGAGGTAATCTTGCCGCGTGCGGGCGCACGACTCAACACCGTGGCCGCCCCAGGCCGTCCATTTCGGACAGTGACTGGGCCGTACGAGTCAAGAATCGGCGTTCTTCTCCACCGCCGGAGCACTCCGCGCGGCACGCGATTCGTACTCCGCGCGAGCACTGGAATGCGTTGCGGAGGACAAGATCTTGTCGCCGCCGAGCGCGCGGAGCAGTCCCTCGCCGAGGCGCCGCGGAAGCAGCCGTGTGATCCTGCCCATGGCGTCCAGCGACGCGGGAACGAAGACGTCGAACCTGGGACGGCGTAACGCATCGACAATGGCCTGCGCCACATCCTCCGGCTGCACCGACTTGAAGAACTTCGCCTCGCCGAGTCCGCTCGCCAGCTCCGTGCGCACCACCGCGGGCATCACGCAGGAGACCAGCACGCCCGTTCCGTGCAATTCCAGGTGCACCGATTCCGACAAGCCGACGACGGCGTGTTTCGTCGCGCAGTAGGTGGCGGCGCCGGGGAAGCCTGCCTTGCCCGCCATCGAGGCGATGTTGACGATGTGGCCGGTGCCGCGCGGGCGCATCCGCCTCACGGCCTCTCGGGTGCCGTGGATGACCGCGTGCAGGTTGATCTCGAGGAGCCTGCGGGTCGCCGCGTCGTCCTCTTCTTCGAGCGGCGCGAGCGGCATGATGCCCGCGTTGTTGATCAGCACGTCGATCGGGCCGACGCGCCGCTCGACCTCGTCGAGGAACTCGGTGAAGCCCTTCGTGTCGGTGACGTCGAGCGGCAGCGCTTCCGCGCCCAGTTCGGCGGCGGTCTTCTCGGCGAGGACCTGGTCCAGATCGCCGATGACCACCTTGGCGCCGAGCCGGGACAGTGCCGCCGCGGTACTGGCGCCGATGCCCCGCGCCGCTCCGGTGATCACGACGACCTTGCCTGTCAGGGAACGTCCACGCTTGGCCATGCCGGTCTCCTCTGCGACTTCGCGTCCCGGGGGCACTGTTGGCGATGCGTCAACTATGGTGCCTCGCAAGCCGCGCGAACGCCAGTCCTACGGGCGCTGCTCGAACACCTGCCCGATCCAGCCCTTGACGTCGAAACGTTCCGTCGGCTTGAAGCCCTGGCTCTCGTAATACCGCTGAAGGTCGCCGTCGCCTCCGGCCCAGCAGTCGACCCGCACCAGCCCGATGCCCCGTTCCCGAGCCTCGGCCAGCGCGAACTCGATCAGCCGCGAGCCGACCCGGTGACCGGTGAACCGGCGTGAGGTCAGCAGCAAGCCGATGTAGATCTCCGGTTCGTCGACCGGCGAGACATGCGGGAAACGGTCACCGAGGATGATCGCCCCGGCCGCCTGGCCGTCGATCTCGGCGAGGTACAGCCCCGGCCCGTCGGCCATCCCCCGAACCCGCTCGACCCGTTTCGGGATCGTGGACCACGGCTCGGTGCCCCACTGCCCCGCGCTGCCGCGATCGGCCAGCCACGCGACGACCTCGTCGAACATGTCCAGCAACGTCGGGAAGTCCCCAGAACCACCCTGTCGGATGACGAAATCGCTCATGCTTCCGTTCTACAACATCGCGAGGAAGCGCGGGTGTTCTGTCGGGTCAGGCGACACCGAGGTGCCGCGCGATCAGCATCCGCTGCACCTCCGAAGTCCCCTCACCGATCTCGAGGATCTTCGCGTCCCGGTAGAAACGGCTCACCGGGAACTCGTTCATGAAGCCGTATCCGCCGAAGATCTGCGTCGCCTCCCGCGAGTTGTCCATGGCGGCGTTCGACGCGACGAGCTTCGCGATCGACGCCTCCTGCTTGAACGGCTCACCGCGCAGCATCTTCGACGCCGCCGCGTAGTAGGCCAGCCGCGCGGTGTGCGTGCGCACCTCCATGTCGGCGATCTTGAACTGGATCGCCTGGTACTCACCGATCTTGTGCCCGAACGCCTCGCGTTCCTTCACGTACCGCAGGCATTCGTCGACGCAGCCCTGCGCGAGTCCGACGCTCAGCGCGGCGATCGCGACCCGGCCTTCGTCCAGAATGGACAGGAACTGGGCGTAGCCGCGGCCGCGTTCCCCGACCAGGTTCCCGGCCGGGACGCGGACGTCGTCGAACGAGAGCTCGTGCGTGTCCGAGCAGTTCCAGCCGACCTTGGAGTACTTCGGCGCGACAGTGAAGCCCGGCGTGCCGGACGGGACGATGATCGCCGAGATCTCCTTGCGGCCGTTCTCCTTCACGTCGGTGACGGCGGTGACCGTGACCAGTTTCGTGATGTCGGTGCCGGAGTTGGTGATGAACGACTTGCTGCCGTTGATCACCCAGGTGTCGCCGTCGAGTTTCGCGCGCGTGCGGGTGGCGCCGGCGTCCGAGCCGCCGCCGGGTTCGGTGAGTCCGAAGGCGCCGAGCGCGGTGCCGGCGCACAGCTCCGGAAGCCACTTCTGCTTCTGCTCCTCGGTGCCGAACCGGTGGATCGGCATGGCGCCCAGGGAAACACCGGCCTCGACGGTGATCGCGACCGAGGAATCGACGCGCGCCAGCTCCTCCAGGGTCAGGCAGAGCGCGAAGTAGTCGCCGCCCATGCCGCCGTACTCCTCGGGGAAGGGCAACCCGAACAGGCCCATCTCGGCCATCTTCGCGACGATCTCGTACGGGAACTCCTCCCGTTCGTAGAGGTCGCCGATGACCGGGGCGACCTCGGAGCGCGCGAATTCCTCGACCGTCTTGCGCAGCGCCTCGTACTCGTCATCCAGTCGAAAGTCGATCATTGTCCATCCTTTTGGGGTGTCACAACGGCTACCGTCTCGTCCAGCGCGACCTGTTGGCCCACCCGGACGGGGAGTTCGCTGACCACGCCGTCGATCGGCGCGGTGATCGTGTGCTCCATCTTCATCGCCTCGACGACCACGAGCGGCGTTCCGGCGCTCACCACGTCACCGGCGACGGCCTTGACCACCAGCACGGTTCCGGGCATCGGGCTGGTGACCGGTCCGGCGCCACCCGCGGCGCCGGCGGCCGAGCGCAGTCTTTCGCGCTCGCCGATCGCGAAGCTGTGACCGTCACGCGCGAGCCACACGGTCCTCCCGGAGCCGACGGCGTGCCGGTACCGGTGGAAACCGGTGGGGTGCCGGACTTCCAGCAGGTCTCCCTCGCGCCGCGCGGACACCCGGACCGGCTCGGCGCCGTCGACGCCGACGAGCGCGTCCGCCGGAGTGCCCTGCACCCGCACGACGACTTCGGAGCTCCCCGACTTCAACGCGAAGTCGATCCCACCGGAAGCGCCGAGCCGCCAGCCATCGGGAACATCCCACGGATCGATGACGGAACCCGTCGGCTGCAAGGAAAGCAGCCTGTCGAGCGCCGCCGCCACGAAGAACTCCGGCGGCACTTCTTCGGAAACCAAAGTGGACAGTCGACGATCGACGAGCTCGGTGTCGAGCTTGCCCTCGCGGACGTCACCGTCGGCGAGGAGCCCGCGCAGGAAGGCGATGTTCGTGCCGAGGCCGAGCAACGCGGTGTCCGCGAGCGCCAGATCGAGCCGGTGCAACGCGGCCGCGCGGTCCGGCCCCCAGGCGATGACCTTGGCCAGCATCGGGTCGTAGTTCGATCCGACGACCGCGCCCTCGCTCATCCACGAGTCGACGCGCACTCCCTCGCCGGACGGTTCGTGGACCGCGAGCACGGTTCCCCCCGTCGGGATGAAGCCGCGAGCGGGGTCTTCGGCGTAGACGCGGGCCTCGACGGCGTGACCGTCCAGCCGGACGTCGTCCTGCGAAACGGTGAGCACGTCGCCGGCGGCGATCTTGACCTGCCATTCGACCAGGTCCAGCCCGGTGACCAGTTCGGTCACCGGATGCTCCACCTGCAGGCGCGTGTTCATCTCCATGAAGAAGAACTCGTCCGGCGCGGTGGCCGAGACGATGAACTCGACCGTCCCCGCGCCGACGTAGCCCACCGAGCGCGCGGCCTCGACCGCGGACGCGCCCATCTTCGCGCGCGTGGCTTCGTCGAGGAGCACGGAAGGTGCTTCTTCGATGATCTTCTGGTGCCGCCGTTGCAGGCTGCACTCGCGCTCACCGAGGTGGATCACGTTGCCGTGGGCGTCGGCGAGCACCTGGATCTCGATGTGGCGCGGCGTGGTGACGAACCGCTCCATGAGCAGGGTGTCGTCACCGAAAGAACCCTTGGCCTCCCGGCGGGCGGACTCGACTGCCGCGTCCACTTCGGACAGTTCGTTGACCAGCCGCATCCCCTTGCCGCCCCCGCCGGCGGACGGCTTGAGCAGCAGGGGGAACCCGACGCTCTCGGCGGCGGCGGCGAAGCCACCTTCGGGAATGTCCACATCGGACGCACCCGGTACCACCGGGACACCGGCCTCGGACACCGTCGCCTTGGCGCGGATCTTGTCGCCCATGGCGTCGATCGCCGCGACCGGCGGGCCGATGAAGACCAGCCCCGCCTCGGCGCAGGCGCGGGCGAATTCCGCGTTCTCCGCGAGAAAGCCGTAGCCGGGATGGATCGCCTGCGCACCCGTGTCGAGCGCCGCGCGGACGATCGCCGGGATGGACAGATAGCTTTTCGCCGCTTCGGCCGGGCCGATGCGCACCGCGGTGTGCGCCTCCCGGACGTGCCGGGCGTCGGCGTCCGCGTCGCTGTACACCGCGACCGAACGAATGCCGAGCCCCCGCAGCGAGCGGATCACGCGGACGGCGATCTCCCCGCGATTGGCGACCAGAACCGTGTCGAACATGCTCACATCCCGTGTTTTCCGGCGGCGCGCGGGTTCGGGTCGTACACAGCGCGCCGGCCTCGGCCGAGTAGGACGATCCTCCGCATCGTCGCGCTCACATCCTGAAGACGCCGTAGTCGACATCGGACAAAGGCGCGTTGGCCGCCGCGGACAGCGCGAGGCCGAGCACCGTGCGGGTGTCCGCCGGGTCGATCACGCCGTCGTCCCACAGCCGCGCCGTCGAGTAGTACGGACTGCCCTGCGCCTCGTACTGCTCGCGGATCGGATCCTTGAACGCCTCTTCGTCCTCGGCGGACCACTCGCCACCACGGGCCTCGATGGCGTCCCGGCGGACGGTGGACAGCACCGACGCCGCCTGCTCGCCGCCCATCACCGAGATCCGCGCGTTCGGCCACATCCACAGGAACCGCGGCGAGTACGCGCGACCGCACATCGAATAGTTGCCCGCGCCGAACGAGCCGCCGATGACGACGGTCAGCTTCGGCACGCGCGCGCAGGCCACCGCGGTGACCATCTTCGCGCCGTGTTTGGCGATGCCGCCCGCCTCGTAGGCGCGGCCGACCATGAAACCGGTGATGTTCTGCAGGAACAGCAGCGGGATCGAGCGTTTGTCGCACAGCTCGATGAAGTGCGCGCCCTTCATCGCGGACTCGGCGAACAGCACGCCGTTGTTCGCGATGATGCCGACGGGGTGGCCGTGGATCCGGGCGAACCCGGTGACCAGCGTCGAGCCGTACTCCTTCTTGAACTCGCCGAACCGGCTGCCGTCGACGATCCTCGCGATGACCTCGCGGACGTCGTACGGGACGCGCGGGTCGGTGGGGACGACGCCGTACAACTCGTTCGGGTCGGCGACGGGGGCCTCAGTCGGAAGGATGTCCCACGGACGTGGCGTCCGCGGCCCCAAAGTCGACACGATCGAGCGAACGATGCGCAGGGCATCGGCGTCGTCCTCGGCCAGGTGGTCGGTGACGCCGGATTGGCGCGAGTGGACGTCGCCGCCACCGAGTTCCTCGGCCGTGACGACCTCGCCCGTCGCGGCCTTCACCAGCGGGGGGCCGCCGAGGAAGATGGTGCCCTGGTTCCGCACGATGACCGCTTCGTCGCTCATCGCCGGGACGTACGCGCCGCCCGCCGTGCAGGAGCCGAGCACCGCGGCGATCTGCGGGATGCCGCGTGCGGACATCGTGGCCTGGTTGTAGAAGATCCGGCCGAAGTGCTCACGATCCGGGAAGACCTCGTCCTGCCTGGGCAGGAACGCGCCACCGGAGTCCACCAGGTAGACGCACGGCAGATTGTTGTGCAGCGCGACCTCTTGCGCGCGCAGGTGCTTCTTGACGGTCATCGGGTAGTAGGTGCCGCCCTTGACCGTGGCGTCGTTGGCGACGATCACGCATTCGCGGCCCGAGACCCGCCCGATCCCGGTGATGATCCCGGCCGACGGCGCTTCGTCGTCGTACAGTCCGGTGGCGGCCAGCGGGGACAGCTCCAGGAACGGCGAACCCGGGTCGAGGAGGGTGTCGACCCGGTCGCGTGGCAGGAGTTTGCCCCGCTCGACGTGGCGGGTACGGGATTTCTCCGGGCCCCCGAGCCGGGCGGCGGCGAGCCGCTTGCGCAGGTCCTCGACCAGCTCGGCGTGGGAGGTGACGCTGCGGGCGTACTCGTCGCTGCCCGGATCGGCCGAAGTGCTCAGTACGGGTGTGTCCATGGCTCCTCGTCGCCAAGTTAGCCGTCGTTAACTCGCGCTCGTAGGTTAACGCCCACTAACCCGCTCTGTCCACCGTGCCCCACAAGTACGTGAAGGCCCCCTTCCTGTACCTAGGCGCAAGGAAGGGGGCCTTCATGTACTTCGAGCAGGTCAGCCGATCGCGGAGACCAGCGGGGCGTAGTAGCCGCCGCGCTGGCCGGCGGCCGTCGGGTGGTACGAGTTCACGATCGGCCAGGTGAGGCTGTGCAGGTAGTCGTTGGCCGCCGAGCAGATGTTGTGCCCGGTGAAGGCGGGCCGCACGTCGACGAACTTCGCGCCGTTCGCGGAGGCGCGGGCCGAGAGCACCGACGCGAGCGCGTCGGAACCCGAGTTGATCGCCGTGCGCTTGGTGTCGCTCAGCCCGACCGAGCACGAACCCGGCACCGTGTAGAAGCGCGGGTACCCGAGCACGACCAGCTTCGCGCTGGGCGCCTTCGCCTTGATCTTGCTGTAGACGTTGTTCAGCAACCCCGGAAGCGTGTTGTTCACGTAGGTCTTCGCGGTGTTGACCCGGTTGATGCAGGTCTGGTCGCTGCCGGTGGTGCAGGTGGTCATGACGTCGGCGAACCCGGCGTCGTTGCCGCCCACCGACACCGTCACCAGCGTGGTGCTGGAGGTGACGTTCGCGATCTGGTTCAAGACGTCGCCGGTGCGCGCCCCCGAGCACGCGACGAACTTGAACGTGGTCCCGGCGTGGGCGTTGGCCCACAGCTGGGGATAGGCGTTGGCACTGCGCAGGCAGTCGCCCGAGTTCCCGTAGCTGCCGGCACCGACGCCGGACGAGTACGAGTCACCGAGCGCCACGTAGTCGGTCGCCGCCTGAGCGGTGCCCGCGAGACCGAGGGTGGCGAGGACAGCGACCCCCAAGGCCGCACCTAAACGAGTGAAGGAAAGAGCTTTGATCCGAGCAGGGACGGCCATGGCCACTCCTTCGTGACAGGTTGACGAGACACAGCATTACCAGGTGGTAGACACCCGCAAAAGGGCCATTTCCGCAGGTAACCCGCTTGGCCCAAGCTGGAAGTACGGCCGCGTGTTAGTGCTCGCTAACACGCGGCCTTAATATGGCCAGATGCCGGCGAACTCCACCCCACTCGTGAACGGCGAGAAGGCGAACAGGCGCGAACAGATCATGTCCGCCGCCGCCGAGCTCTTCGCCCACCACGGTTTCCACGGCGTCGGCATCGACGACATCGGTGCCGCGGTCGGCATCTCCGGTCCGGCGCTGTACCGGCATTTCCGCAGCAAGGACGCCATTCTCGGCGAGATGCTGAACTCGATCAGCCGCTATCTGCTCGACGGCGGGACGGCGAGGGCGGGCCAGCGGGACGAGCCGGGCGAGGTTCTCGAAACATTGGTGCATTTTCACGTCGATTTCGCGCTCGCGCATCCCGCGCTGATCACCGTCCAGGAACGCAACCTCGCCAATCTCACCGACAGTGACCGGAAACAGGTCCGCGCCTTGCAGCGTCAGTACGTCGAGGTATGGGTGCGTGCGATCAGTGACGCGGTCCCCGGAATCGGCGAACGTCAGGCGCGCTCGGCGGCACACGCGGTCTTCGGATTGATCAATTCGACGCCCTACAACCGCCATCTCGGTGACAGCGAACTGGCCGAGATGCTCTGCCGTCTCGCGCTGGGTGCACTGCACGCCGCGAAGTGACCACGTCCGGGTTTCGGCCTATCCCCACTTGTCCGTCCTCTGGTGTTTGATAGGCATGTGGAGCCGGACAGGAGCGAGTACGAGCGGAGGCTCGTCGAAAAGGCGCAGCGTGCGCTCGTGGCGATCAGCCTCGGGGAGGACGCCGAGGCGCTCGACGAGCTCATGCCGACCGCCGTCGAGCCTCAAGCCCGTTCCGAAGAGACCAAAGAGCTCGTGATGATGCTGTTCGGCGAATGCAGCGCCATGGTGTCCACTCTCGGCGACGGCGGGAGTGCGCCGGTCAAGGTGCAGGTGTTCGACGAGGACGGTGAAGAGGTCTCGATCGACCAGGCGGACCCGCCCGTGCGGACGGCCGTGCGCACACTGCTGGCCGAAGTGCACGGCAACAGCGAGGCCGCGCAGGAACAGGTCGAGATCGCGCTCGCCAACGCCGCGCCCGACGAGGTCGACAGCCTGGTGCTGCAGGCGCTGCGCTGGACGATCCGGCTGTCGTCGGAATGCCTGGACCGGGACCTGCCGGTGGCGCCGTGGATCTCGGACGCCGTCGCGGACTAGCCGGGCGTGTTGGGCCGGCCCGTAACGGACGACCCGCGTGATCAGCCGGCCATCACGCGGGTCGCCTAGTCGAGCAGGAGCTTCACCAGCCGCGCGATCTGCTCGGTCTCGATCAGGAACGAGTCGTGCCCGTAAGGCGACCCGATGACGGCGAACTCCGCCCCGCCGATCCCGTCCGCGATGGCCCGACT
>Ga0196958_10000409_pt1 | contig 13964 bp, 9 predicted proteins | sample S1v_10metaG_FD_148654 | JGI IMG/M metagenome (GOLD analysis project Ga0196958, IMG submission 148654) | Soil microbial communities from Anza Borrego desert, Southern California, United States - S1+v_10 | ecosystem: Environmental > Terrestrial > Soil > Desert | place: USA: California | collected...
CCCACCCGGCCACCCCGCCCGGCGGCCAGCCGCGGGCCGCGCCACCCGGCCGGGCGGGACGGCCGTGGTCACCCGGGGTGCCGGCGGCGGACTCCCCGCTGCTCGACCGGGTCCGCGCCCTGCTGGGCCGGGTCGCGCCGATCTATCGGGGCGGCCCGGCCGCGCCCGTGCTCGACCACGCCGTCCGCCGCCTCGACGAGCCGCTGCGCGTGGCCATCGCCGGGCGGCTCAAGGCGGGCAAGTCGACCCTGCTCAACGCGCTGGTCGGGCAGGAGCTGGCGGCCACCGACGCCGGGGAGTGCACGCGGATCGTCACGTGGTTCCGCGACGGCCACACCTACCGCGTGCAAGCGCTGCTGCGGGACGGGTCGACGCGCCAGTTGCCGCCCGGCCCGACCGGCGGGCTGCTGGAGGTCGACCTCGGGCGGCTCGGCTCCGACGACGTCGACCGTCTGCTCGTCGACTGGCCCTCGCGCGCCCTGCGGACGATGACGCTGATCGACACGCCCGGGCTGGACTCGCTGAGCGCCGAGCTGTCGCGCCGGACCGAGGCCGCGCTCGTCCCGGGCGCCGGCGGAGCCGCCGAGGCCGACGCCGTCGTGTACCTCATGCGCCACGCCCACGCCTCGGACGTGCGCTTCCTCGAGGCGTTCCGCGACGACCCGGCCCATCGCCGGCCGATCAACACGGTCGGGGTGCTCGCGCGGGCCGACGAGGTGGGCCACGCCCGGCCCGACGCCCTCGACAGCGCCGCGGCGATCGCCGGGCGCTACCGCGAGGACCCCCGCCTGCGCGGCCTGTGCCAGACCGTGGTGCCGGTCGCCGGCCTGCTCGCGGCGAGCGCGGCGACGCTGCGCGAGGACGAGTTCCGCGGCCTCGGCAAGCTCGCCGCCGCGCCGGTCGCCGACGTCGACCGCCTGCTGCTGAGCGCGTCGCGGTTCGCCGGCGCCGAGAGCGACGTCGAGCTGGACGCCGCGCGGCGCGCGCTGCTGCTCGACCGCTACGGGCTCTACGGCGTCCGGCTCTCGGTGCGCCTCCTGCGCGAGGGCACGGTGACGACGGCCGGCGAGCTCTCGCGCGAGCTGGTGCGCCGCAGCGGCCTGGGACCACTGCGCGACACCCTGGTCACGCGGTTCGCGGGGCGGGCGGACGTGCTGCGCGCGCAGTCGGCGATCACCGTGCTCGAGGGCGTCCTGCGGCGCTGGCCCCTGCCGGGCGTGCAGAACGTGCGGAGCGAGATCGAGCAGATCACCGCGGGGGCGCACGAGTTCGTCGAGGTCCGGCTGCTCGACCGCCTGCACACGGGCACGGTCGGGCTGGCCGACGAGGAGCGCCGCGAGGCCGAACGCGTGCTGGGCGGCGACGGGCTGGCGCCGGCGACCCGGCTCGGCCTGCCGGACGACGCCCGGTCCGAGGAGGTGGCACGGGCCGCGACCGCGACGCTCGGCCGCTGGCAGCGCCGCGCCGAGCACCCCGGCTCGACGCGGGACGTGCGCGACGCCGCGCGGGCGCTGGTGCGGACCTGCGAGGGGCTGCTCACGGGGGCCCGCCGGGCCGGGCCGCCGGCGGGCCGGGCCGGGTGAGCAACGCCGGGAGCCCCGGCGGCGATGGGTGAGTACCCCGTTGCTCTCGACGGTCGCGCCCCGAGGGGACGACAGTGGACACGGACAGGACGGACGAGGAGGACCGGTGGCGTACGGGCTGGGTGTCGATCTCGGCACGACGTTCACGGCGGCGGCCATCGTCCGCGACGGCCACGTGGAGATGGCGTCGCTGGGCGACCGCTCGACGGCGATGCCGTCGGTGGTGCTCGTGCGCGCCGACGGCGAGGTGCTCACGGGCGACGCGGCCGACCGGCGCGCGGCCACCGAGCCGGACCGCGTGGCGCGCGAGGTGAAGCGGCGCCTCGGCGACCCCACGCCGCTCGTGCTGGGCGGCACGCCGTACTCGGCGAGCGACCTGCTCGCCGCGCAGCTGCGCGAGGTGATAGCCCAGATCAGCGAGCGCGAGGGCGGCGCCCCGGCGGCGGTGCGCCTGACCCATCCCGCGAACTGGGGGCCGTACAAGCGCGAGCTGTTCCAGCAGGTCCCGCGGCTGGCCGGGCTCCACGACGTCACCATGATCACCGAGCCGGAGGCCGCCGCCGCGCACTACGCGGCCAGCGAGCGCATCGGCGAGGGCCGCACGGTCGCCGTGTACGACCTCGGCGGCGGCACGTTCGACGCCACCGTCCTGCGCACCACCGGTGGCGGTTTCGAGATCCTCGGGGTGCCCGAGGGCGTCGAGGGCCTCGGTGGCGTCGACTTCGACGAGGCCGTGTTCGCGCACGTGGACCGCGCCCTCGACGGTGCCGTCTCCGCCCTCGACCCGGCCGACGCGGCGTCCACCAGCGCGATCACCCGGTTGCGCCGCGACTGCGTCCTGGCCAAGGAGGCGCTCTCGGCGGACACCGAGGCCACCATCCCCGTGCTGCTGCCCTCCCAGCAGACCGAGGTCCGCCTGACCCGCGGCGAGTTCGAGGAGATGATCCGCCCCTCGATCACCGCGACGATCGCCGCGCTGGGCCGCGCCCTGGACTCGGCGGGCGTGGCGCCGGAGGACCTGGACACGGTGCTGCTGGTCGGCGGGTCCTCGCGCATCCCGCTGGTCTCCCGCATGGTCTCCGCCGAGCTCGGGCGCCCCACCGCGGTCGACGCGCACCCCAAGCACGCGGTCGTGCTGGGCGCGGCGATGCTGGTCGAGCCGCCCGCCCGCGCGGTCGGGGCCGGCGCGGCGAGCGCCGTGCACACCGCGGTCTTCCCGAGTTCCGGCGCGCCGTACCGCACCCCGGTGCGCCGGGTCGCGCCGCGCACCCCGGCGGGCGGCGTCCCCGTGGCGGGGCCCGCGGCGGCGGTGGCCGGACCGACGACGGCGGCACCGGTGGGCCCGGGAACGGGCCCGGGAACGGGGCCGGGAACGGGGCCGAGCACCGGGCCGCGCTCGGGGGCGATCCCGACCGTCGCCTCGACGCGGCCGACCACCGGCGCCACCAGCACCGGCGCCACCCGCTGGGTCAACCCCGGCCGCACGCCGAGCGGCGGTTTCCCGGCCGCCACGACCCGGGTCACCGCCGGGCGCGGGCCCGCCCCCGGCGCGGCCACCGGGGCGACGACGTGGGTCAACCCTGGGCGCGCCCCGGGCGGCACGGCGACGGGAACGGGGACCGGCTCGAGAACCGCCACCGGGACGCACACCACCGCCGTGCACGGTGCTCCCGCCGCGGACGCCCCGCCGGTGGGGCGCTCGCGGCGGCGCACGCCGCTGGTCGTGGCGTTGGCCGCCGTGGCGGTCCTGCTCCTGGGCGGCGGCGCGCTCGCGTACTCGACGGTCGCGGCCGACACGCCGCCCGGTCCTGCGCCCGCACCGTCCCAGGTCGTGGCCCCGGCGCCCCTGCCCACGACGACCGTGGCACCGGTGACCACCGTGGGCCCCGATCCCGACACCGGCGGAAGCGGCGGCTCGGGCGGCGGCGGAGGTTCGGCCGGGTCCGGCGGCTCGGGCGGTTCGGGCGGCTCGGGCGGTGGTTCGGGTGGCCGCGACCGGCACGAGGCCACCTCCTGGCCGCCCAGCGGCACCCCCCACCCCGGCGAGCCCACGTGCTGCGAGGAGACCGGCGGCGGCACCGACGGCGGCGGGGGCACCTCGGGGACCACCGACGGGGGGCAATGACCGGCGGGTCCGAGCGCGACGTCAGTGGGGGCGGAGCCCGAGGGCGTCGGAGAGCTCCCCGCGCCCGGCCACGCCCAGCTTGGCGTACACCGCGCGCAGCACGTTGTTGACCGTGCGGACAGAGATCACCAGCTGGTCGGCGATCGCGCGGCTGGTGAGCCCGCCGGCCGCCAGCGCGGCGATCTCGGCCTCGCGCGGGGTGAGCTCTCCGGTGCGCTCGAGGAGCCCGGCCGCCGGCGTCTCGGCGCCCTCGCACGCCTCGGCGGCCGCACGGCTGCGCGAGGCCGACCACCCGGCGGCCCCGGTGTGGCCGGCCGCCCGGTGCGCCGCGCACGCCTGGGCCCAGGCCTCGGAGGCCAGCAGGACGTGCCCGAGGTCGGCGAAGCCGCCGGCCACCGCGTCGAGCTCGGTGCCGTGCCCCGCGGCCAGCGCGCGGGCGTGCCGGGCGTACCACGCCGGCAGCGGCCCCTCGGCGTCCGCGGCCAGGGCGTCCAGCGCCTCGACGACGGGACGCCCGACGCCGAGGCGGACCGCGGCGTGCAGCGCCTGGAGCCGGTGGGCGTGCCCGGCGGCCGGGCGCTCGTCGAGGGCGAGCTCGGTGGCCCGGGTGGTCCGGCCCTCCACGCCGGCGAGCCAGACCTGCGCGCCCTGCAGCCACCCGGTGAGCGGGCCGCCGGCGGGCCCGTGCGCCTCGGCCAGGACGTCCTGGGCCTCGGTGGTGCGCCCGAGCCCCGCCAGCGCGACCGCGAGCTCGCTGACCAGCGGGACCGTGAACGGGAAGCGGCGCGCGGAGACGCCGGAGGCGGCCTCGTGCAGGAGCCGCACGGCGGTCTGCAGCCGCCCACGCCGCCCGGCCACGATGCCCAGCCACCCCAGGTAGAGGGACACGTGCTCGCCGACCCCGCCCGGGCCGGCCTCGACGTGCCAGCGCCGGGCGAGATCCTCGGCCTCGTCGAGGCGACCGGCCGCGAGCACCGCGGCCCAGCGGGCGATGCGCAGCTCGACGGTCACCCAGCCGCCACCGGCAGGGGTGCCCGCGACGAGCCCGCGTTCGGCGAGGGCGCCCGCCCGCTCGTGGTGGCCGAGGGCGAGGCGGGCCAGGGCGGCCACGGCGAGCGCGGCGACGGTCGCGAGGTCGTCGTCCGGGCCGTCGAGCAGCGGCGCCACCGCGGCGAGGGCGTCCGCGTGGCGGTGGTCCACCAGGTGCACGAAGCCGCGCAGGGCGCCGGTCAGCGGGCCCTCGTCGGTGCCGCGCAGCACGGCCGCCGCGAGTGCCGTCGACGCCGCCGCCCGTGCGCCGGCCTCGTCGCGCAGGCCCCAGTAGAGGTTGCGGCACCGGGCCGTGGCCACCAGTACCGGATCGGGGTCCGGGCCGACGCCGTCGCTGGCCTCGGCGAGCTTCGCGGCGCTGGCGAAGGCGGTCTCGGCCGGGTCGAAGAGGCCCAGGTCCACGCGCAGCAGCCCGAGGCGCCACAGCACGTCGAAGCCGGCGCCGTGGTCGGAGGCGGCGCGCAGCAGGCGCTCGGCGGTGCGGGGCTCGTGCGCGGACACGCTGACCGCGGCCTCGAGGAGCTCGCCGGGGTCGACGGGTAGGCCCTCCGCGACCCGCCAGGCCAGCAGCCGGTACCGGTCGCCCGAGCGTCGCGAGCCCGCGGCCTCGAGCGCGGTCCGCAGCCGGCGGTACACCTCGCGCTCCTGCAGCGGGGTGGCGCGGCTGCGCAGGAGCTCGGTGTAGAGCGGGTGGGCCAGCGACACGTCGAGGCGGCGGCCGTCGCGCGTCGAGGTGATGAGGCCCTCGGACTCCAGCCGCGCCAGGGCACTGTCGGGGAAGGCGGCCGCGAGCACCTCGCAGCCCAGCGGCTGGCCGAACGCCAGCGTGCGCATGAGGTCCTGTTCGACCGGCGCCAGCCCGCCCAGGCGGTCGGTGAGCAGCTCGATGAGGCGCCGGGGTGGGTGGCGCGGGGCGTCCCAGCGCCACACCGACCCGGCGGGCCGCAGGGCGCCCTCGTCACGCGCCCCGTCGACCAGCTCGCAGAGGAACCGCGGGTTGCCCAGCGACAGCTCCCACAGCCGGTCCAGCGTCACGCCGTCGACGTGGCCGCCGAGCGTCGCGGTGACGAGGTGGTCGGACTGGGCGCGGTCGAGCTCGCGGAGCTCGAGGCGGGTGGCGTAGCCGTCGCGGTAGAGCGCCTGCAGCGGATCGGGGGCGACCGAGCCGGTGGGCAGCGTCAGCAACAGGAACGCCTGCCCGCCGCGCGCCAGCTGGGCGAGCAGCACCGCCGACGTCCCGTCCAGCAGGTGGGCGTCGTCGACGACGACGAGCCGGCGGGCGCCGTCCCCGGTCAGCCGCCGGCGGGCATCGCGCAGCAGCACCGCCGTGTCGGTGATGGCGGGGTCGAGGTCGCCCAGCAGGTGCCCGAGCGCGCCGAGGGGCACGTCGACGGTGACGCGGCTGGTCATCACGGTGGCCGGGCGCCACCGCCCCGCCCCGGGCCCGTGGGTGATCGCGGCGACGGCCGTGCGCAGGAGCCGGGTGCGGCCGATGCCGCGGGGGCCGCCGACGACGGCTGCGGCCAGCCGATCGTCCCGGGCGGCCGCGACGAGGGCCGCGATCGCGTCCGACCGCCCGACCAGGGGCCGGCTCTCCGGCATGACCGACCGTCCCTCCCCGCCCGTTCTGCGTCCGCTCGTGGGGGGAGTGTCGTGCAACGTCGCTGGTCGCGGAAGGTCGACGGCTCCTCTTGCGTCGTTCTGCTGGCGCGATGCCGGTGACCGGCGGCAACACCTACGATGTCCCTGCGGGCCCGCCGCGGGCAGGGGAGACTGGCGGGACCACGCCACCGTCCGAGGGGGACACCCAGCCGTGAGGATCGCGCTCGTCGCCACGTGTCTCGGCGACGCGATGTTCCCGCAGGCCCTGAAGGCCACGGTCGAGGTCCTCGAGCGCCTCGGCCACGAGGTGGTCTTCCCCGAGGCCCAGACCTGTTGCGGGCAGATGCACGTCAACACCGGCTACCTGGACATGGCGCTGCCCCTGGTGCGCCACCACGTCGAGGTGTTCTCGGGCGCCGCCGACGTCGCCGTGGCCCCGTCGGGCTCGTGCGTGGGCTGCGTGCGCCACCAGCACGCGATGGTCGCGCGGCGCGGCGGCGACGAGGGCCTCGCGCGGGCGGCCGAGGAGCTCGCCGGGCGCACGTACGAGCTCTCCGAGCTGCTCGTCGACGTCCTGGGCGTCACCGACGTCGGCGCCTACTACCCGCACCGTGTCACCTACCACCCGACGTGCCACTCGCTGCGCATGCTGCGGGTCGGCGACAAGCCGCTGCGGCTGCTGCGCGAGGTCCGTGGCCTCACGCTGACCGAGCTGCCCGACGCCGAGGTGTGCTGCGGCTTCGGCGGGACGTTCGCGGTGAAGAACGCGGAGGTCTCGACGGCGATGCTCGCGGACAAGATGGCGAACGTGCTGACGTCGGGGGCCGAGGTGTGCACCGCCGGCGACTCGTCGTGCCTCATGCACATCGGTGGCGGCCTGTCGCGGTTGCGCTCCGGGGTGCGCACGGTGCACCTGGCCGAGATCCTGGCCTCGACCGAGGAGGGGACGCGGGCGCGCGACGTCGTGTTCGACACCGCCGAGGCCGGGGAGACCAAGGGGGTGCACCCGTGACCAGCGCCGCGCAGCGCAGCGGAGCCGGCGCATCGACGAGAACCGATCTCGGGATGCCCACCACCGCCCCGGACGACGTCGGCTTCCTGCGCGGCAGCGAGTCCTTCCCCGCGGCGGCGCACCGGGCGCTGGCCGACACCCAGCTGCGACGCAACCTGGGCCACGCCACGCGCACCATCCGGGCCAAGCGGGCCGGTGTCGTGGCCGAGGTGCCCGACTGGGAGGAGCTGCGCCGCGCCGGCGAGGCCATCAAGGCCGACACGATGGCGCGGCTGCCCGAGCTGCTGGTGCAGCTCGAGGAGTCGGTGACCGCCCGCGGCGGTGTCGTGCACTGGGCCCGTGACGCAGGAGACGCGAACGCGATCGTCGCGTCGCTCGTGCGCGACACCGGCGCCGACGAGGTCGTCAAGGTCAAGTCGATCGCGACGCAGGAGATCGGGCTCAACGAGGCGCTCGCCGAGCAGGGCATCACCGCGACCGAGACCGACCTCGCCGAGCTCATCGTCCAGCTCTCCGACGACCGTCCGTCGCACTTCCTCGTCCCGGCCATCCACCGCAACCGCTCGGAGATCCGCGACATCTTCCTGCGCGCCATGCCGGGGGTGGACCCGGAGCTCACCGACGAGCCGCGCCGCCTCGCGATGGCGGCGCGCGAGCACCTGCGGCGCAAGTTCCTGTCGGCCCGCGTCGGGATCTCGGGGGCGAACTTCGCCGTCGCCGACACCGGCACGATCTCGGTGGTCGAGTCCGAGGGCAACGGCCGGATGTGTCTGACGCTGCCGGACACGCTGATCACGGTGATGGGTGTCGAGAAGGTCGTGCCGACGTGGTCGGACATGGAGGTGTTCCTCCAGCTGCTGCCGCGCTCGTCCACCGGCGAGCGCATGAACCCCTACACGTCGACGTGGAGCGGGGTGACGCCCGGCGACGGGCCGCAGACGTTCCACCTGGTGCTGCTCGACAACGGCCGGTCCAACGTCCTGGCGAACGAGCAGGGCCGCGCGGCGCTGCACTGCATCCGCTGCTCGGCGTGCCTCAACGTCTGTCCGGTCTACGAGCGCGTGGGCGGGCACGCCTACGGCTCGGTCTACCCGGGGCCGATCGGCGCGGTGCTCTCCCCGCAGCTCACCGGCATCTCGGGCCCCGACGACCCCAACGCCTCGCTGCCCTACGCGTCGTCGCTGTGCGGGGCGTGCTTCGACGCCTGCCCGGTACGCATCGACATCCCCAACCTGCTCGTGCAGCAGCGCGCGGCGTCGATCGCGTCGCACCGCACGCCGACCGCGCAGGACGTCGCGATGCGCACGGTGGCGGCGGCGATGGTGTCGCCGGGGCGGTTCCGCGCCGCCGAGCGGGTGCTGGGCCTCGGGCGCTTCGCGGGCCGCTCCGGGCGCATCCGCTTCCTGCCCTACCCGGGGTCGCAGTGGACCTCGGCCCGCGACGCGCCCACGCCGCCCACGGAGACGTTCCGGCAGTGGTGGAAGCGCACGCGGGGTGATCGATGAGCTCGGCGCGCGAGGAGGTCCTGGCCCGGCTGCGGGCGGCCCGGGACGCGGGCGCGCCGCGCGGCGGGGTCCCGCCGACGCCGCGGGAGTACCGCCGCGGCGGGACGCTCGCGGCGGGCAGCGCCGAGGTCGTCGACCGTCTCGCCGAGACCGCCGCCGAGTACCGCGCCGTCGTCCACCGGGCCGCGGCCCCGGAGGACGTGCCGTCGGTGCTGGCCTCGGTGCTGGAGGGCGTGGCCTCGGTGGTCGTGCCGCCCGGCCTGCCCGCGGCGTGGACCGCGGGCCTGGCGGCGGCGGTCCGCCGCGACGACCCGCCGCTGTCGGTGCCCGAGCTCGACGCGGTGGACGCCGTGCTGACCGGCGCCGCGGTGGCCATCGCCGACACCGGCACGATCGTGCTGGCCGCGGGCGAGCCCGACCAGGGCCGCCGAGCGATCTCGCTGGTGCCCGACCACCACGTGTGCGTGGTCGACGCGGCGGCCGTGGTGTCCTCGGTGCCCGAGGCGCTGGCCCGGCTCGACCCGACGCGCCCCCTGACCTTCGTCTCCGGCCCCTCGGCGACCAGCGACATCGAGCTCGACCGCGTCGAGGGCGTGCACGGTCCCCGCCGCCTGGACGTGGTGCTGCTCGGCGCTCCGCGCTCGTGAGCGCGTGCCCGTGCCGGGGCACGGGCACGCGCGCACACCTCGCCCGGGACGTCACGGTCGGCGCTCAGCCGCCGGCACCGACCGGGGTGGTCGGGACCGACACGGCCCGCGAGCGTCGGGCCCGCTCCGTGGCCCAGGAGCGTCCGGCCCAGGCGATGTAGACGGCGACGAGCAGGTCGAAGCTCAGGCACGGGATCGTGTAGGTGTCCGGGGCGAAGGCGTGGCCGGGCCCGACGTAGTGCAGCGCGATGTCCCACACAGGGTGGGCCGCCCAGCCGGCGACGAGCCACCACCGGGAGCCGCGGACGCCGAGGGCCGCCAGGCCGCCGTAGGCGACGACACCGGCGAGCTCGCCGGCGATCCACGCACCGCCGGCGTCGGCGGCGAAGAAGACGTAGACGACCGCGGCGACGACGAGCACGACGGCGAGCAGGACGCGGATCCAGACCTCGGCCAGGACGCGTGAGAGCGCCCAGGTGAGGCCGAGGAGGACGAGGGCGAGCACGGCGCCGTCGACGAGGCCGCCGAATTCGGGAGGGATGGACACAGGGACTCCTGGAGGTGTCGCGGGACGGGACGGGGCGGCTCAGTGCCGATGGCGCGTGTACTCGTCGGGGCGCAGCAGCATCGCCAGGGCCATCGCCGCGAGCATGAGCACGTGTCCGGCGAGGAGGAGGCCGCGAGCGGTGATCAGGCCCGTCCAGAGCGGGACGAAGAGCACGACGAACGGCAGGTACATCGCCGCGGCCATCTCGGCGATCGGACGGGCTCGGTGGCCGCGATGGCGCATCCACGCCGTCATCGCGACGGTCATGTCGGTGGCCATGACCAGCGCGTGGAGGTCCGGACGCTCGAGGAGCACCTCCCAGCCCAGGGCCGGGAGGAGGAGGCCCCACAGCGGCTCGAGGGCGACCATGCCCACGACCATGGCGACCACCATCTCGAGGTAGTGCCGGAGGAAGGCTCGGGTGCGGGACGGGCCGGCGGACGGGCCGGCGGACGGGTGGGTCACGGTCACGAGGACCTCCGGCTGCGGTGGACGACGGGGACCGCACGAGCGTCGCCCGGATCGGGCCCCCGTCGCGCCGGTGAGATCGCCGGGTCGGTCGCCGGGACGGGCCGCCGGAACGGGCCGCCGGGTCGGGCCGCCGGGTCAGCCCAGTGAGAGGTGGGCGAGCTCGCTCCGGGAGCTGACGCCGGTCTTGGCGAAGACGTTGCGCAGGTGGAAGTCGATCGTGCGGGGGCTGAGGAACAACTGCGCCGCGACCTCCCGGTTCGAGGTGCCGCGCCCGACCAGTCGCGCCACCTGCAGTTCCTGCGGGGTCAGCCCGACCGCGGCGTCCGGCACCCGTCGGCGAGCCGTCTCGCCCGACGCCCGGAGCTCGCTGCGCGCCTTCTCGGCCCACGAGGTCGCGCCGAGGTCGTCGAACAGCTCGACCGCGGTCCGGAGGTGCGCCCGCGCGTCGACGCGGCGGCGCCGGCGCCGCAGGTACTCCCCGTAGGCCAGGGCCGTGCGCGCCCGGTCGAAGGGGTGTCCTGCCTCGCCGTGGTGGGCGAGCGCCTCCTCGAAGTGCGCGACGACCGCCGTCCCCTCGGCGACCAGCGCCCGGCCGTGGGCGGCCGCGGCCGCCACCCAGGGCGTGCCCACCGAGTCGGCGAACCGCTCCAGGTCCTCGATCCACCGCTCGGCGGTCGCCGCCTCCCCGGCCCGCACCGCCGCCTCGACGCGGTCGACGGCGGCGAGCCGGGAGACGAGGCCCGAGGAGATCCGGGACAGGTGGCGGAGGGCCTGGTCCGGGGTGTCGCCGATCCGGACGCCGCGCGCCCAGTGGAGGATGTCGCGGATCGGTTCGTCGAGGATGCCCATGGGCCCCGTCGCGGCGACCTCCTCGGCCGCGGCGAGGCGCGCGTCGGCCTCGGGCTCGACGCGCCACACGGCGACCAGCGCGCGCAGGGCGAGCGGCAGGCCCGTCAGGCCGGGCTGGCCGGTGTCGCGAGCCAGTTGCAGGGCACGGTCCGAGGCCGCGGTGCCGGCCGCGGTCCACTCACCCGTCGCGATCTCGGTGAGACCCAGGCGGGTCAGCGAGTAGAGCACCATGACCACGGCGCCCGTGGCGCGCGCTCGGGAGAGCAGCTGGCCGTGCCACCGCAGCGCCGCCTCGTCGTCGCCCAGCTGGAGCGCGGCGATCCCGAGGTTGGGCAGCAGGTCCTGGTCGTCCTCGCCGAGCTCCTCGGCGACCGCGAACGCACGGCGCAGCTCGATCCCCGCGAGGTGTCCGTCGCCCCGCGCGACGGCGTCGAGGCCGACGAGGAGGTGCGCGAAGCAGCGCCGCCGTGGCGTGTCGGTCTCCGCGGGCGGGGGCACGAGGCCGACGGGATCGACGGCCGTCCCGGAGTCGGCGCCGAAGGCGGCGAGCGCCGCGGCGAACATCGCCATCTCCCGGGCGCGGTCGGGGGACGAGGGAGCCACGTCCCGAGCGGCCAGCAGCACCATCCGGTGACCCACGTGGATCGACCCGGTGTTCCACTCGATCCGCGCCCGCAGCCGTGCGACGTCGGCGTGCAGGCCGGGATCGTCGGCCTCCCGCAGCGCCGCGTCGGCGAGCTCGCGCGCCGACGCGACGGCGCCGGCCAACCAGGCCGCCCGGGCCGCGGACCAGCGTCGGAACGCCCGGCCGGCACGCGTCGGCGACAGCTCGGCGGCCCGGGCCCAGGCCGCCGCCGCGGCCTCGGGACCACCCGCGCGCTGCGCCCGGTCGGCGACCGCGTCGAGTTCCCCCACGACGTCGGGGTCGGGGCCGACCGCGGCCGCCGCGCGGTGCCAGGCACGGCGGTCGGGATCGTCCTCCTCCCCGAGGACCTCGGCGAGCGCGGCGTGCGCTCGCCTGCGCTCGCTGCTCGTGGCCGCGTCGTGGATCGTCGAGCGCACCAGGGGGTGCCGCAGCTCGATCCGTCCGTCCTCGACGTGCAGCAGCCCGGACCGCTCGGCGGCCTCGAGCGCGGCGTCGCCGGCGTCGAGCCGTGCGGCGGCGCGCCGCACCGTGGCCAGGCGCCCGGAGTCGTCGACCGCGGCCACGAGCAGGAGGGCGCGCGCGTCGGCGGGCAGCCGCTCGTGGCGGTCGAGGAAGGCGCGCTCCACCGCCTCGGTCCGTGGCAACCGTTCGGGCAGCGGGGCGCGCCCCGCGAGTTGGTCCGTGGAGAGCTGCGCCGGCAGCTGGAGGAGCGCGAGCGGGTTGCCGCCGGTGCGCTCGACCAGCTGCCGGTGCACCGGCTCGGCCACCGGGGTCCCGGTGCGCTCGGCGAGGAGCGCGCCGGCGGCCTCGTCGTCGAGGCCCGCGAGCACCAGCACCGGGAGCTCCTCGCTCGAGAACTCGCGCGCGCCGCCGGCGCGGGCCGCGAAGAGCACCGCGACCCGCTCGAGCTGGACCCGACGGGCGACGAACAGCAGGGCCGCCGCCGACGCCTCGTCCAACCAGTGGGCGTCGTCCACCAGGCAGAGCACCGGAGCGTCCTCGGCGGCCTCCGCCAGCAGGCTGAGGGCCGCGAGGAAGACCAGGAAGCGGTCGCCCACGTCGCCGCCCACCTCGCCGAACGCCGCGCGCAGTGCGTGGGCCTGCGGACCGGGGAGGGTGGCGAGGCGGCCCCACAGCGGCAGCAGCAAGCGGTGCAGTGCGGCGAAGGCCAGGGGTGACTCCGACTCGATGCCCTGTGTCCGCAGCACCTGCACGTCGTCGCCCGCCCGCGCGGCGGCGTCCGCGAGGAGCGCCGTCTTGCCGATCCCGGGATCGCCGCGGACGACGAGTGCCCCGCCGTGGCCGCGGCGCGCGGCGTCCAGCAGCGCCGTCACGCCCGCTTGCTCGGCGTCGCGCCCGTGCAGCACCGGATCAGCGTACGCGGGGGGACGGGGTCGATCGGCGGACCGGAGCACGTCCGTGGCAGTCTATTGCTTGACGGTAATATGAGTGCATGGCAAAGTACGCCACGTGGACGTGTTCCAGGCGGTGGCGGACCCGGTGCGGCGCTCGATGGTCGAGCGCCTGGCCGACCGTGGCGAGGCGACGGCGGGCGAGCTCTCCGAGCTCGCCGCGGCGCGCTTCGGTATCCGCCAGCCGACGGCGTCCAAGCACCTCAAGGTGCTGCGCGAGGCCGGGCTGGTCACCAGCACGGTCGACGCGCAGCGCCGCGTCTACCGGCTCGAGCCCGGTCCCCTCGACGACCTCGCCGGGTGGGCCGCCCGCCAGACCCGCTTCTGGAGCGGGCGCCTGGACGCGCTCGAGCGCCACCTCGACAGCGACGGGAGCACCTGATGATGACCACCGACCTGCTCGGCGCCGTGGACCGCGCCGCCGGCACCGTCCACCTCGAGCGACGCCTCGCCGCGCCCGTCGACCGGGTGTGGGCCGCGCTCACCGATCCGGCGCGGCTGGGCGACTGGCTGGC
>Ga0196958_10000410_pt1 | contig 13919 bp, 12 predicted proteins | sample S1v_10metaG_FD_148654 | JGI IMG/M metagenome (GOLD analysis project Ga0196958, IMG submission 148654) | Soil microbial communities from Anza Borrego desert, Southern California, United States - S1+v_10 | ecosystem: Environmental > Terrestrial > Soil > Desert | place: USA: California | collected...
TTCACGCGCAAGCACTCGCGCGTCGACGGGAACGCGATCATCACCGATCTCCGTGAAGCCGGCGACCCTCCCGCGGGGAACCGTTTCCTCGTGTACACGATGTTCCCCGCGGCGAACATCCAGGTGCGCATCTTCGACGGGCGCAAGGGGGAGTTCATCGTGTGCGCCGTCGGCCACAGCATCTTCAACCGGACGTCGAAAACGGATGTCGGCAAACTGATGGACCGCTACGGCGGCGGCGGTCACCGCGGCGCAGGCACCTGCCAGTTGCCGCTCGCCTCGGCCGATGCGCAACTGCGCGAGATCATCGAGGCTGTGAAGAAGGACGGATAACTTCCGCCCCACCCGGAGACGACGAGGCCTCCCGGCGGGGGGAGAATCACGCCGCCTTCTTCACCGGCTCGGCGGGGGTCGCCGTGGTCGCGCTCTTCCCCCAACTGGCCGTCTGCACGAGCGCCACGCCTGCGAGGATCACCACCATCGCGAAGATCGACATCGCCGTCAGCGGCTCGCTGAGGATCAGCCAGCCGAGGAACACCGCGACGACCGGATTCACGTACGCGTAGAGCGACGTCACCGTCGTACGCAGGTGCGCGAGGGCGAACACGTACGCGCTGTACGCGATGATCGAGCCGAAGATCGTCAGATAGACGAGTGCGGCGAGCGTGCGCGGCGTGAGGGAAAAACGCTCCGCTTCGCCGATCGCGAAACCGGCGACCGTCACGATCGCCCCGCCGAACAGCATCTGCAATGCGGACGACGCCATCAGCGGCACGTGGCGCAGGTTGTACTTTCCGTGTGCGGAGCCGAGCTGCCAGCAGATCCCGCCGACCTGAATGGCGAGCGCGCCGAGGACAAAGTACAGGCTCCACGCGCCGGAGGTCCCGGGGCTGACGAGCAGCGCCACGCCGATGAAACCGATGGCCATGCCGATCGCGCCGCGGGTGCCGACGCGTTCCCCGCCGCTGCGGAACAACTCGATCATCGCCATCCAGAACGGTGCGGTGGCGACGAGAAGCGCGGCGAGTCCGCTCGGCACCCATTGCTCGGCCCACACCACGGCCAGGTTGCCGACACCCACCATCAGAAACCCGATGAGCGCGAGATGGCCGAGCGTGCGTGCGTCGGTCGGAATCGTCTCGCCGCGCAGCTTCGCGACGGCGAGCATGATCACGCCGGCGACGACGAAGCGCGAGCCGGTGAGCAGCAGCGGCGGAATCGTCTCCAGCGCGATGGCGATCCCGAGGTACGTGGTGCCCCAGACGACGCAGACGATGGCGAAGGCGGCGTAGGCCCAGGCGCGCTCGTGTTTCACTTGTCCCCTCCTCCGCCGAGATCGATGCCGCCGACCTTTTCGCAATGCGTCTGCATGACGATGGTCGTGCGCGTCGACAACCCGAACGGTGCGGCGCTGAGCTGCTGCACGAGCGTGTTGAGCGCGCCGATCGACTCCGCGCGGACCTTCATGAGATAGCAATCGTCGCCGGCGACGGTGTGCACTTCGAGCACCTCGTCGCGCTGCATCAGCTCGCGGAACTTCTTCCACGCGCCGGACGACATGGTGGCGCCGCGGGCGGCGACGAATGCGGTGATGGTGCGGCCGAGGGCAACGGGATCGACGACGGCCGTCGTGCCGCGGATGACGCCGAGGCGCTCGAGCTTGTCGAGGCGATCGGCAACCGCAGGGCGCGAGAGACCGATCTGCTCGGCGATCTGGGCCGCGGGCGTGCGGCCGTCCCTCAGAAGAAGGTCGACGATGCGAAGGTCGAGTTCATCCAGTTCGACAGCCATGACGACAACATGGCGCCGAATCGTCGGAAAATCAAGTCACGAACCTGCGAACCGTCAGAAATGCAGACTCTCGGGAGTGGCCGCCGGGTCGAAGCCCGGGCCGCCCCCTGCCCGGCGCCACTCAGGCGTGGGCGAGCTTCGGGAGCGTCAACGTGATCTTCACCGCCGGATGCACCACCGGCCGCGGGTACCGGAACTCGCAACGCTGCTCCGCCGTGGCCAGCAGGTCCCGCTGCAGGTACTCGATCTTCACCGCCGCCGCCGGATCCTCGGCCAGTTTCCGCAGCGACTTCCGGCTCAGGACGATCGTCCGCAGCTTCAGCCCCTCGGCGCGCACCGCGTAGCGAATCGTGTCCCGCTCGGAAGAGAACTGGCGCGCGACGCCGGCCGGCAGAATGCTCACGATCTGTTCTGCGATGGTCGTCTCATCGGATTTCCTGGTCATTTCACTACCCTCTGTACGCTGTGTTCTCATGCTGTAATAGACGCCGGATCCGGACGAAAGTTTTGTCCGCGGATGCGAAATCCCGGTGAACGCCCCGTCAAAGGTCGTGACATTCACGCCGCTCGGCAAAGAGGCCGCGGCCCGCGACGACGAGACGCTGCTCGACGTCGCCCGCCGTACGTCCGCCCCTCTCGGCAACTCCTGCGGCGGCGTGGGCGTTTGCGCACGCTGCAAAGTGCGCGTCCTCACCGGGGCGGAGAACCTCAGCCCCCCGACCTCGATCGAGCTGCGGTTCGGCCACGCCCGCGGATTTGCGGAGGACGAGCGCATGGCCTGTCAGGCGGTGGTCACGGGCGACTGCACCGTGACCACCACCTACTGGTGAGCCGCGGCAGCGCTACGGAATCGTGACCGGAGCGATGCCGTCGGGCATCGGCGCCGTCTCCACGGCCCGTCCGAACTGCATCTGCTCCAGGTCGAGTTCGACGACGGCATCCGGCTGGTACCGCAGGATGTACGCGCGTTTCGCGTCCACCACGACGCCGCCCACCGGCACGCCTTCCCGCGGCACGGCCCGTCCGATTTCCTTGCGCGTCGCGCGATCGAACACGACCACGCTGCGCGTCGGCATGTCGTACAGCAGCACCTTTTTTCCATCCGGTGTGAACGTGACGCGCGCGCTGTAGAGCTCCGGCGCAATCGTGGCCACGACGGTATCGGTGGTCGTGTCGATGATGGAGATCCCTCCCCCTTTCCGATGCGCCACCCAAAGCTCCCGGTCATCCGGCGAAAGAGCAAGCCCCTCGGGACCCGCGCCCACGGGAATGGTCTTGTACGCCTCCGCCTCGCCCACACGAATGACCGAGACGTCGTTCGTCTTCATGTTCCCCGTATAGACCTTGCGCTCGTTCCCGGAGACCGCAAGCATGTGTCCGAGCTCCCCCTTCGTACTCGCGCGCCACGTGACAGCACCTTTGTCCGGATCGACACGCGCCACCGCGTTCTCCTTTTCCAGCGTGATGTAGATGCCGCCGCGGCGCCACGTCACGCCGTGCGCGCGCTCGCTCGGCGAGAGGTCGATGCGCTTCACGATCGTCTGCTGCCGCGGATCGACGATCAACAGCTCGTGACTCGGCAACTGGCGTCCGTAGAGCGTAATGGCGGCGCGCTTTCCGTCCGGCGAAGCCGCGGCTTCGTGGGGTCCCAGTCCCGCTTCGATGGTCTTGACGACGTTCATCGACGAGCGATCCACGAACGAGATGCTGCCGCCGCCCTGATTGGCGACGACGAGCAATGCAGCAAAAAGAAATGGAATGTTCATAAAGCCCTCCCTAACCGTCTTTGAAAGAGATCGCGATAGCTGTCGCCAACGCTCAGTCGCTGTCCGCTGCGCAGCGTCACGTACAGACTGCCGTCCGCGTCCGTGTCGAGCTCGCTCACGTATTCGAGACTGACGATCGCGCTGCGATGGATGCGTGCGAATTGCGCCGGATCGAGCTGCTCCTCGAGCCTGCCGATCGCGTCGCGCATCAGGTGCGAACCGGCCGGTGTATGCAGCCGCACGTAATTACGCTCGGCGCCGATCCACTCGATGTCCGCCGCGCGCACGACCACGCGCCGCCCGCGGCTCTTGCGCACGAGGAAGCGATCCGGAAACTCGGCCGCGCTCTGGATGCCCTGCGCAAGCTGGCGGCGCACGCGATCCAGCGCCAACGCCAGACGTTTCGGATCGATCGGCTTGAGGACGTAGTCGAGCGCGGCGGCGTCGAATGCTTCCACCGCGTGACTGTCATACGCCGTGAGGAACACGATCACCGGCCGCGGCTCCGGCAACGACTCCGCGAGCTTCACACCATTGCCGCCCGGCATCTGGATGTCGAGCAGCACGAGATCCGGCCGCTCGTTCGCAATGGCCGTACGCGCGGACGCACCGTCCCCCGCCTCGCCGATGATCTCGACGTCGTCATGACTGGCCAGCAGCATCGTCACGCGCGCGCGAGCCAGTGGCTCGTCGTCCACAATGAGTGTGCGGATCACGGCGCATCCTCGACAGGAATGTCGATCGTGATCACGAACGCGTTGTCCCTGTGTGCGAAATCGATGTGTGCAGCGCCGCGATAGAGCTGTTCGAGCCGTTCGATCGTATTGGTGATTCCGACGCCGAGGCGTGCGGTGGCGGGATCGAACCCCGGCCCGTCGTCTATGACACGCAACAGCAGCCGCTCCGCCTCCCGCGTCGCACGGATCTCCACCTTTCCCCCCGCGGGGCGCTGTGCGATCACATGCCGCAGCGAATTTTCGACGAGCGGCTGCAGGAGCAGCGGCGGCACGGGACAGCCGAGGGCGGCGGTGTCGACTTTACGGCTGACCTTCAATCGATCGTGAAACCGCATCTGCTGGATGCGCACGTAATGGTCGAGCAGTTCCAGCTCGCGATGCAGCGGAATGGTGTGACTGCGGCTGAGATCGAGCGTGGAGCGCAGTAATGCAGCGAGATCCATGAGCATTTCGTCGGCGCGATGCGGACTCGTATGCACGAGCGTGGCAATGCCGTTGATGGTGTTGAACAGAAAGTGCGGCTGCAATTGAAAGCGCAGATGCTCCAGTTGGGCGCGTGCGAGCTGCGCTTCCAGCGTCAGTGCGCGGCGCTCCTTTTCACGCATGGTGCGCACGCTGTCATAGAGGATGCGCATCCCCAGCACGAGCAGGATCAGCGTGACGTTGCTGTGGAAGCTGACGAGGAGGACCTGGCCCCAGTCTTCCCGGACGATTGGCCGCAGGTCCGTCCACGGCAGGATCAGGACACTGAGAATCGTGCGCAGCAGTGAAAATATCAGCGTGATCGCGACGACGCGCACAATGAGGCGCGGGACGCTCGCGGAGCCTTGTCCGAAATAGAGCACGAACGGCGTGAGGAGCATCCAGACGATCACGCTCATCGTGCCGAGGTAGGCGATCTCGTAGAGCGGAGCGTTCCGGCGCAGCATCGTCAGGACGAGGTCCTGCGAGACGAAAAACGCGCCCATGAGGCTCCACCCGCCGACGATCGCGGCGGCAATGACGAGGCTGCGGGTGAGGACGCGGTTCACTGGGCTCGCATCTTCGTCGTGCATGCGCGACGCCGCAAGGGTGCCGGTCCCGCACCACCGGCAGTTCGTCCCACACTGTCGCCGCTCTGCAACAATGCCCCGAGCACGCCGCAACGCCTCCGTAACATCGGCCGCATGAAACGCATCCTTCCCATCCTCCTGCTGTTGTGCTTCTCCGCATCGGCGGACGTCCTCCCGCGCCGTCTCACTGCCGGTGTCGCCGCCCACCCTCTCACGCCCGAATCGCAGCAATCCCTCGGCATCCGGAACGGTCTCGCCGTACAGGCGGTGACGCCGGGGCTCCCCTTCGCGGAAGCGGGCATTCGCGAAGGCGACGTACTCCTCGCGCTCGACGGCGCGCTGCTGACGCACCCGCGGGAGCTCGTAGCCTCACTGCGCCGCCACAAAGCAGGCGAAATCCTCCGCGTCGAATTACTGCGCGGCGGACAGAAGCAGTCCTTCGACGTGAAACTGCGCGAGGCGCCGCGCATCAGCAGCAATGCGTATGACGTCCTGTACGACTCCGTATCTGCCGATGGTGCGCGGTACCGCGTCATCGTGACGAAGCCGCGTCATGTGGCGAAAGCGCCCGCACTGTATCTCGTGCAGGGTCTCGGCTGCTTCAGCGTCGACGATCCGAAGGACGGCTACGACACGCACATCCTCGACGCCGTGACGCGCGCCGGATATGTGACGCTGCGCGTGGACAAACCGGGCACCGGGGACAGTGAAGGCGGGCCGTGCCCCGAGGTCGATTTTCGGACGGAGCTGCGCGCCTATCAGGCCGGCCTGCAATGGCTCGCTGCGCAGTCGTATGTCGATACTGCACGCATCTCGCTCTTCGGCCACAGCATGGGCGGCATCATGGCGCCGATGATCGCCGAAGCGGCGCCAGTGAAGAAGGCGATCGTCTACGGCAGTGGCTTCAACAGCTGGCTGTATTACATGCTCGAGAACAGCCGCCGCCAGTCCCGCCTCGGCGGCACCGCATTCGACGTCATGGCGGACGAGGAGAAGCAGTTCGAGAAGTTCAATGCGCTGCTGTTCGTGCAGAAAAAGTCGATGGAAGAAGCGCTGCAGGAAGTCCCGCAAATGCGCCAGCATTTTCCCGACGGGCGCTCTTATGCGGCGGGAAAACCGGTGACGTATTTCCAGCAGATCTACGACACGAACCTGGCCAGAGAGTGGAAGGAAGCGAAACTGCCGGTCGTAGCGATCTGGGGCACGTCCGATTTCGTGGCCAGCGAGACCGATGCGGAATGGCTCGCCGCGGCGGTCGACTCATGGTTGCCGGGCTCGGGGAAACTGATCCGCCTCCCCGAGACCGATCACTGGTTCAACAAGGCGGCGACGTTCCGCCAGAGCATGATGCAGGGCCCTGACGGAACGTTCAATGAGGAGGTGCTCAGGATCATTCTGCGGGAATTGCAGTAGGTCATTGGCGTCGGGAGTCGTGCGTCAGGCTTCCGGGAGGTTTCGCCTGGACGGCGTGCCCGGAAGCCTGACACCTCCTCAATCGTCATTGTGCGTAGCGTTCACCGTCGCGGCCGCGCCCCACGTTTCGCCGCCGGACTGCTGAAAGAAAAACGGCTTGCGCGTACGCGGGTGATTGCCGATCTCGTTCATCGTCGCGGCGTCGAAGACGCGTCCATTGACCACGGTGTAGCGGACCGAGTGCGTGTTGCGGATGTTCTCCAGCGGATTGCGATCGAGGACGATGAGGTCGGCGAGCTTGCCCGGTTCGAGCGAGCCGATCTCGCGATCCATGCCGAGGTAACGGGCGCCGTCGATGGTGGCGGCGCGGAGCGCTTCGAGCGGCGTCATTCCGCCCTGCTGGAACATCCATGCTTCCCAATGCGCGGCGAGACCTTCGCGTTGTCCGTGCGCGCCAAGCTGCACGCTCACGCCGGCCTCGTGGAGGCGGTTCGCGACCCGCGCGTTATCGAGATGGCTGTACTCGTCTTCCGGCACCATGACCCGGCGGCGCGAACGCTGATCGAGCACGCGGCGCGGCACGAACGTCTGGAGACGCTCGTCCGCCCAGACATTGGTGTTCTGATACCAGTAGTTCTCGCCCCAGTTGCCGCCGTAGCCGACGACGAGCGTCGGCGTGTACCCCGAGCGTGTCTTGCTCCACAACTGCACGACGTCGTCGTAGATCTTCGACACGGGAATCGAATGTTCGATGCCGGTATGCCCGTCGACGATCATCGACATGTTGTGCTGGAACAGCGATCCGCCCTCGGGGACGATCATCATGTTCGTCTGCCGTCCCGCTTCAATGATCTGCTGGCGCTGATCGCGGCGCGGCTGGTTGTAGCTCTTCACACTGATTGCGCCGACGGCCTTCATCCGGCGCAGGTGCGCGAGTGCGTCGTCGAGTGAATTGACGTCCGCTTTGTACGGCGATTTCGCGCCATAGAGGATCGTGCCGGTGGAGAAAATGCGCGGCGCGACGATCTGTCCCGCTTTCGCCATTTCACTCGACGTGAAAATCTCGGCGGTGTCGTTCGACGGATCGTGAATCGTGGTCACGCCGAATGCGAGCGAGGCGTACGTGTTCCAGTTCTGCTGCGGGATGAGCTGGTCCGCGCCCATCGAGCCGTGCCAGTGCACGTCGACGATGCCGGGCATGATCGTTTTGCCGGCGGCGTCGATCACTTTGGCGCCAGTGGGGACAGCGACGTTCGCGCCGAGGGCGGTAATGCGATTGCCTTCGACGACGACTGTGCCGTTCTCAATGACCTCGTCGCCGCTCATCGTCACGATGCGCGCATTGGTGAACGCCACGCTGCCGCTCGGCACGTCATACGGACGGGAGAAGCCGATGGGAACCGGCTGCGGTTCGGGCGCGGCCTGTTGGGTGCCGTCGCGCAGGAAGGCGAAGGCGTCCCGGAGATCGCGCGAATAGAGCTGCGGTCCGAGGGACCAGTAGAGGCGTGCGCTGTCGCCGGACCAGTGCAGGAATTCGCCGGCGTCCTTCGTCACGGTGGTGACGGGCGTCGACGTCATCTTCGGTCCGATCTCCACGCTCTTGCCGGTGCGCACGAACGGCGTCACGTGCGCATCGAAGTTTTCGGTCCAGGCGAGCCATTTCTCGTCGGGCGAGATCGCGAAATCGGTGGCGAACGCGGAGAGGACGTGCTGGCGCTCGTCGCTGCCATCGAGCTCGACGGAGCGCAACGCGCGTTTGCCTTCCTCTTCGAATGTGACGAAGAAGACGCGATCGTTCGCCGCGCCGAACATCGGCAACGCACCTTTTTTCGTGATCAGCGCCGACTTGCCGCCCGCGGCGGGAACGGAGTAGATGCCGAGGTTTTCGGACCAGAGGCCGGAACGGAGGAAGGCGTCGCTGGTGGTGCGATAGACGATCTTCGTGCCGTCGGGCGAGAAGGCGGGCTCGATGTAATGGCCGGGCTGCGTCGTGACGACGCGGCCTTCGCCACCGGTGGCAGGTGCGACGCGGATCGTGCCGAGGGTGTCGTCGTTCCACGTCACGTACGCGATGGAGCGGCCGTCGCGCGACCAGGTCGGATAGAACTCGAAGTGGTCGTTCTGTTTCGTGAGCCGGCGAGGCGTGCCGTTCGGCAGGTCTTTGACGTAGACGTGGCCGAGGGCGCCGTAGAGGATCTGGTTCCCGCGGGGGGAGACTTCGACCCAGCGCAGCATGCGCACGTCGAAATTGCGCGGCGCGACTTCGACGGGAAAGCGCACCGCCTCCTGCACGCGGCGCGTGCCGCTGACGTGGAACGGGATGTTCGCGACCTGCTTCGTCGCGACGTCGATGCGGTGGATCTTGCCGCCGGCCCAGAAGACGAGCGATTTCGAATCGGGCGTCCACGCCATCGACGGATAGACGCCGTGCACGGCCCACGTCTCCTGCATGTCGCGATCGAGACCGTCGAAGATCGGCGTCTCACGGCCCGACTCGAGGTCGCGCACGAAGAGCGTCGACACGTAGCGGACGCGGCGCACGAAGGCGAGCGACTTGCCGTCGGGCGAGGGCGTCGGACGGATCGAGCCGCCGGGACCGGTGACGTAGCGCTCGACCTCGCCGGACTGGCGGTCGAGGCGCTGGATCACGTAGATCTGGCCGTTGGGATCTTTGTTGTACTCGAAGATCGCGCCGGGCGTGACGTCGTCGCTGAAGTAAACATGTTGACCATCGGGAGAGAAGGCCGGCTCGCCGGTGTCTTTCTGGTCGGTGCGCTTCTTCGTCAGTTGCAGGCCGTCGCCGCCGGTGCGGTGGTAGAGCCACATTTCGCCGGCGCCGAGGGAGCGCTCGGAGGTGAAGTGCTTGCGGGCGACGAGGTACTCGCTGTCGGGCGACCACGCCGGCTGGTTGAGGAGGCGGAACGTTTCCTTCGTGACCTGCTTCGGCTCGGAGCCGTCGCGGTTCATCGTCCAGATGTTGTCGCCGCCGCTGCGGTCGGACGTGAAGGCGATCCATTTGCCGTTCGGCGAGAAGCGCGGCTGCATGTCCCAGGCGACGCCGGTGGTGAGCGCTTTCGCTTCGCCGCCGCCGATGGGGATGACGTAGAGGTCGCCGAGGAGATCGAAAACGATCTCACGGCCATCGGGGGAGACGTCGACGCTCATCCACGTCCCTTCGGTGACGTCGATGGGAACGTCATACGAAGGGCCGGGAGGATTCATCACGTCCCACTTTTTCTCGTCCTTCTTCTCCGGCTCGGTCGCGGGCGCGACGGCTCCCGCCGGCGTGGGCGCGGGCTGCACGGGCGCAGGCGCGTCCTTCGATTGCGCTTCCTGCTTCTGCAACTCCTGCTGCACCGGCCGCGGCTCCTGCTCCGCTTTCTCCGGCTTCTTCGGATCGGCTTTCTTTGGAGGAGCCTGGGCGGCGAGAGTCAGAGTGGCGAGGAGGAGGATGAGGAGGTGTTTCATGGGGTCCTTTCTGCAGGTGAGCTGTCGAGGTGTAGAGCTGTAACGCTGTAGAGCTGTAGAGCTGTAAGGCTGTAAAGCTGTAGAGCTGTAAAGCTGTAGAGGGAGAGGCACGGGGTCGTGGCCGCGGGAGCCCCTCTATCGCTCTATAGCTCTAACGCTTTATAGCTCGATCCGGTCTACGGCTCCTCGCCCGTCACGAACATGCAATCACCATAACTGTAAAAAAAATACTTCTCGCGGATGGCTTCCGCGTACGCGTTGCGGATTTCTTCGACGCCGGCGAAGGCGGAGACGAGCATGAGCAGGGTGGATTCGGGGAGATGGAAGTTCGTGAGGAGGCGGTCGACGGCGCGGAATTCGAAGCCGGGGGTGATGAAGATCGAGGTTTCGCCGTGACCGGCGATGAAGCGTCCTTTGCCGGCGCGGATGGCGCTCTCGAGCGTGCGCACGCTGGTCGTGCCGACGGCGACGATGGGGCGCTTTTCGTCGAGCGCGGCGTTGAGGCGATCGGCGGCGTCGGCGGTGATGTCGTAGCGCTCGGTGTCCATGCGATGGTCTTCGATCCGCTCGACCTTCACGGGCTTGAACGTGCCGATGCCGACGTGGAGCGTGATCCGCACGATGTCGATGCCGCGGGCGGCGACGGCGTCGAGGATCTCGGGCGTGAAATGCAGTCCCGCGGTCGGGGCGGCGATCGCGCCGCGCGCGGCGGCGTAGACGGTCTGGTACGACTCCTTGTCCGACTCGCGCGCTTCCCCGCGGGCGATGTACGGAGGCAGCGGCGGGATGCCGATGCGCTCGATCTCGGACAGGTCGCCGCGGAAACGGATCACTACCGTCCCTTCCTCTTTTTCGACGACTTCGGCGCGCAGGGCATCGGAGAACTCGACGACGTCGCCCGGCTTGACGCGCTTCGCCGGACGGCACCACGTCTCCCACGTCACCGGATCGCGCTCGCGCGTGAGGAGGAACTCGATCGGCTTCTGCATCTGGCCTTTCGGTTTCGCAAAGAGGCGCGCGGGGATGACGCGCGTGTCGTTGATGACGAGGACGTCGCGCGCGCCGAGACGGCTGGCGAAATTCGCGAAGGAGTCGTGCTCGATGCCGTCCGGCGTGACGACCATCATGCGCGACTTTCCGCGCTCGCGCGGCTCCTGCGCGATCCGTTCGGGAGGGAGATCGTAGGAGAAGTCGGTGCGCAACATTAGAATCGCGCGCGAATGATACGCGCACGAGTGATCACCTGTTCCGACGCAGCTTCGCGGGGTGAGCGGGTGGATCGCTCGGGTCCGGCGGTGCGCGACCTGCTCATCGCCAACGGATGCGAGGTCGACGCGATCGTGATCGTCGCGGACACGATCGAGTTCATCGCCACAGCCATCATCGACGCCACGGAAGCGGGCAATCGTCTCGTGGTGACGACGGGCGGGACCGGCATCGCGCCGCGCGACGTCACGCCGGACGCGACGATGCGCGTCTGCGAGAAGCTCATCCCCGGCTTCGGCGAGGTCATGCGCGCGGCGTCCCTTCAGAAAACGCCGATGGCCCCGCTCTCCCGCGCGCAGGCCGCCACCCGCGGAACGGCACTGGTCGTGAATCTGCCGGGTAGCGAGCGCGGTGCGGTCGAGAATCTGGGAGCCGTGCTCGGACTGATCCCGCATGCGTTGGAGCTCTTGGCGGGAGAGACAGAACATGAGAAAGGCTGAATGCAGAATGCAGAATGCAGAATGAGGAATGAAGAAGAGGACCGGCCGCGGACCATGTCCTTCTTCATTCTCCGTTCTGCATTCTGCATTCTGCATTCAGCTCTGAAGGAGCTGACTTGAACGTCTTACCGGGCCTCGAGGTCCTCATCGATGCCGAGCCTTTCCGCATTCAGGGCAAGCGCATCGGGCTGGTTACGAATCAGAGCGCGGTCACGCGCGATCTGCAGCATGGGGTGAAGCTGCTCCTCGCCGGGCGGGGGTGGAAGCTCACCGCGCTCTTCGGTCCCGAGCACGGGATCTGGGGCGAGGCGCAGGACATGGCGCACATCGAACATTCGGTCGACCCGCTGACCGGCCTCCCCGTCTATTCGCTGTACGGGAAGAGCGAGTCGGATCTCGCGCCGCGGCGTGAAGTGCTGCGCAATCTCGACGCGCTGGTCATCGACCTGCAGGACATCGGCTCGCGCTACTACACCTTCATCTACACGATGGCGCTCTGCATGCGCGAGGCAGCCACCCTCGGCCTGCAGGTCATCGTCCTCGATCGCCCCAATCCGATCGACGGCGTGCATCTCGAAGGGAACATCCGCGAGGACAAGTACTCGAGCTTCGTGGGGATGTTTCCGCTGCCGACGCGGCACGGGATGACCGCGGGCGAGCTCGCGCTGTGGTTCAAGCGGTATTACGCCGAGGTGCACAAACTGGATTGCAACCTGGTGGTGGTGCCGATGAAGGGATGGCGCCGCTCGATGTGGTGGGGCGACACGGGACTGCCATGGGTCATCCCCTCGCCGAACATGCCCACGGTCTACACGGCCACGGTCTATCCGGGCATGTGTCTCATCGAAGGCACGAACCTCAGCGAAGGACGCGGCACGACGCATCCGTTCGAGTTCTTCGGCGCGCCGTGGCTCGATTCGTTCAAGCTCGCCGACAAGCTCAATCAGCTCAACCTCCCCGGCGTGCGCTTCCGCCCGCACTACTTCATGCCGACGTTCCACAAGCACGCGAACCGCGTCTGCGGCGGCGTGGAAATGCACGTGACGAATCGCGCGACGTTCGAGCCGTACCGCACGGGACTCTGGTGCGTGAAGGTCGCACGCGACATGAACCCGGACGAGTTCAAGTGGCGCACGGAAACGTACGAGTTCGTCTCGGACCGCCTGGCGATCGACCTGCTCGCCGGCAGCTCGCAATACCGGGAGATCGTGGAGAGCGGCGGGAACGTGGACGACTGGGTGGCGGAGTGGGAAGACCCGCTGCGCGAGTTCGCCCGCCTGCGCGACGAGTTTCTGCTGTACCGGGAGTAGGCGCTGCCGCTCGGGCTACGTCCGAAGGCTGCCGGCGGTCGATGCCGTCGGCAGCTCGTCGCCCTGGCCGGAACGCACGCTTCTCGCCGGAGCGCCTACCGCGGCGCGTCCTCCCCGCTCCAGCGAACGCCGCGCAGCGTGATCGTGCGATTCGGGTCGAGGCGGTCGCGGGCGATCGTGCCGGTGCCTTCGTCGAACGCGAAATGGCCGACGAGGCCGCGGTCGCCGGCAGGTGCGGCGAGCTCCGCGGGCGTTTTGGCGCGGTCGTAGAAGCGCAGGTCGTCGAGGAGCCCTTTGTAGTCCTCGTATTGCGTGAAGTAGAAATCCCACGCCGTCATCACCTCGGCGCCCCACGCCCATCCGCCCAGCTCCTTCGGGTCGTTCGGGTGCGGCACGGAGTCCCAGAACCTGCGCATGTTCACGCGCTGCGGGATGCTCGTTTTCGCGACGAGTGCTCCGTCGATCCAGAGCTCGAGATCCGCTCCCGACTCGCCGGTCCAGCGGCGCACGCAGGCGATGCGATGCCATTGACCGTCGAGCAGGGACGGCGCGTTCTTCGCGGGCGCGGGCTGCACCGTCCAGACCATCCCCACCGGCACGATGCGATCGTCGTCCGCGAACATCCAGCGCAGACGCCCGCCGCCGAAAAACTGCAGGCTGAAGGTGCCGGCGCGGC
>Ga0196958_10000412_pt1 | contig 13914 bp, 12 predicted proteins | sample S1v_10metaG_FD_148654 | JGI IMG/M metagenome (GOLD analysis project Ga0196958, IMG submission 148654) | Soil microbial communities from Anza Borrego desert, Southern California, United States - S1+v_10 | ecosystem: Environmental > Terrestrial > Soil > Desert | place: USA: California | collected...
CAGTGGCTGCGCGTCGCGGATCTGCTGCGCCAGCTGGTCGACTCCGCCGGCGGTGAACCGCTCCTTGCACGCGCCGAGCGGCAGGATCGTCTCGTCGATGAGGGGAAGCAGGTCGGGCAACGGCACCGGAGGAGCGGGGATCCCGAACGGCGGCACCGAGATGCAGGTCATCGCGGCGGCTGCGATGCCCGCGTCGTTCCCGCCGATCCCGACGGTCACCAGATCGGTGCTCCGGGTCAGCCGGTCGAACTGCGGCGGGTTCGTGCCTCCCATCGGGAGCTCCTGCGGATCCGTGAAGTGCGCGGTCGTGGCCGAGCCGCAGGTCGCGTCGCGCAACAGCTCGACGCCGAGCGCCTCGGCGACCAGCTTCGGGTAGTTCACGCGGGACTGGAAGCAGTCCAGCGGGGCGTGGGTGCTGTCCGGTCCCCCGTGCTGGTTGAGGAACACCACGTCGGCGGACCACGAGTCCCCGAGCGCGACGTACTCCTGGTAGCGCGGGCGGCTCTCGGCCGCCACCCCGGCCGGCGCGGGCTCGGCGCCGGCGGCGGTGCCGGCCGGCGCGAGCAGGGCGAGCACGGCGGCGCCACCCGCCAGCCCGCTGCGGAAGTGCTTCACGGCCTGTCAACGACCGGTTGCGTCCGTCGTCACCCCCGGGTGTCGGTCGGGGGTGCCATCGTGGCCGTCATGGACCAGCGGATCAGCTTCGTGACGCTCGCGGTGGCCGACATCGACGCCACCCGCCGGTTCTACGTCGACGGGCTCGGTTGGCGACCGGAGCTCGACGTCCCGGGGGAGGTGATCATGTTCCGCGCCGGTGAGCACCTGGTCCTGTCGCTCTGGGACCGCGCTCATTTCGAGGAGGAGGTCGGCCCGATCGGCGCCTCGTCCGGGATCGCCCCGATCACGATCGCCCACAACCTGCCGACCAGGGAGGGCGTCGACGACGTTCTCGCGACCGCACGCGCCGCGGGGGCGGAGCCGGTCCACGTGGCGGTCGAGCGCGAGTGGGGCGGCTACACCGGCTACTTCGCCGACCCCGACGGCTACCGGTGGGAGATCGCATTCAACCCCGGGCCGATCGGACAGCTGGTGCTGCCCTGACCCCCGAGGATGAGACGGCCGTCTCGCGATCCGGGACGCCGTGACAGACTGGCGTGCGGCACGACGTACGACCGCGTACGGTGGTCCCATGCGCCCGAACCTCCTCGTACGCACCGGACGCGCCGGCTGAGCGGAGTCAGTTGACGAAGCTCCCCCAGCGCGTCCACCCCTCGTTGCCCGGCAACCGAGGGGTTTTTTGTTGAGTACGACGTGGGTGTCCCGGGCGGGACGCCGTGAGACGAAGGAACGACTCGGATGAGTGAGCAGCAGGTCGTCGGTGGTCAGATCACCGGAGCGGAGAGCCTGGTCAGGTCGCTGGAGGCCGCGGGGGTGACCGACATCTTCGGCATCCCGGGCGGCGCGATCCTCCCGGCGTACGACCCCCTCATGGACAGCCGGATCCGGCACATCCTCGTCCGCCACGAGCAGGGTGCCGGGCATGCGGCGCAGGGGTACGCCGCGGCCACCGGCCGGGTGGGCGTGTGCATGGCCACCAGTGGTCCCGGCGCGACCAACCTGGTGACCCCGATCGCCGACGCCCACATGGACTCGGTCCCGATGGTGGCGGTCACCGGCCAGGTCGGCGCCGCGATGATCGGCACCGACGCCTTCCAGGAGGCGGACATCCGCGGCATCACGATGCCGATCACCAAGCACAACTTCCTGGTGACCGACCCCGCCGAGATCCCGCGGACCGTCGCCGAGGCCTTCCACATCGCCTCGACCGGCCGCCCCGGCCCGGTGCTGGTCGACGTCGCGAAGTCCGCGCTGCAGGCGCAGACCGGGTTCGCGTGGCCGAGCGAGATCAGCCTGCCCGGCTACCGTCCGGTGACCCGGCCGCACGCCAAACAGATCCGGGAGGCGGCCCGGCTGATCCTCGAGGCCCGCAAGCCGGTGCTCTACGTCGGCGGCGGCACCATCCGCTCGGGTGCGTCGAAGGAGCTGGCGATCCTCGCCGAGCTCACCGGCATCCCCGTGGTCACGACCCTGATGGCGCGCGGGGCGTTCCCCGACAGCCACCCGCAGCACCTCGGCATGCCCGGCATGCACGGGACGGTCGCCGCGGTGGCCGGCCTCCAGAAGAGCGACCTCATCATCAGCCTGGGCGCCCGCTTCGACGACCGGGTGACCGGCAACCTCGACTCGTTCGCCCCGAGCGCGAAGGTGATCCACGCCGACATCGACCCGGCGGAGATCGGCAAGAACCGGCACGCCGACGTGCCGATCGTCGGCGACGTCCGCGAGGTGCTGATCGACCTGGTCACCACGCTGCGCACGGAGGCCGAGGCCGGCCGCACGGGCGACTACGAGGGCTGGGTGGCCTTCCTCGCCGGCGTCAAGCAGAAGTACCCGCTGGGCTATGACGTCCCGGGGGACGGCGGCCTCGCGCCGCAGTACGTCATCGAGCGGATCGGTGCGCTGTCCGGCGAGGACGCGGTCTACACCGCCGGCGTCGGGCAGCACCAGATGTGGGCAGCCCACTTCGTCGGCTACGAGCAGCCGAACAAGTGGATCAACTCCGGCGGCCTCGGCACGATGGGTTTCGCGGTGCCCGCCGCGATGGGTGCCAAGGTCGGCGTGCCGGACCAGGTCGTGTGGGCGGTCGACGGCGACGGCTGCTTCCAGATGACCAACCAGGAGCTCGCGACCTGCGCGATCAACGACATCCCGATCAAGGTCGCGATCATCAACAACGAGTCGCTCGGGATGGTGCGGCAGTGGCAGACGCTGTTCTACAACGCGCGCTACTCCAACACCGACCTGCACTCCAAGCGGATCCCCGACTTCGTCAAGCTCGCCGACGCGTACGGCTGCGTGGGCCTGGCGTGCGACTCGCAGGACGACGTCGACGCGACCATCCAGAAGGCGCTGGAGATCAACGACGTGCCGGTGGTCGTCGACTTCCGGGTGCACCGCGACGCCATGGTCTGGCCCATGGTCGCCGCGGGCACCAGCAACGACGACATCAAGTACGCGCGCGACCTCGCGCCGCAGTTCGAGGAGGACGAGCTGTGAACACCCCACGAAGTTCTGCAGGGCGGTCGCTTCGCGACGAGCGTGCACAACTCCGCGGGGGCCCCGTTCCCTCGTGGCGGTCAATCAGCAGAAGGAGTCACTGACGCAATGGCCCGGCACACGTTGTCCGTCCTCGTCGAGGACAAGCCCGGCGTCCTGGCCCGGATCGCGGGCCTGTTCAGTCGTCGCGGCTTCAACATCGAGTCGCTCGCGGTCGGACCCACCGAGCACGCCGACATCTCCCGGATGACGATCGTGGTCAACGTGGAGTCCTCGCCGCTGGAGCAGGTCACCAAGCAGCTCAACAAGCTGGTCGAGGTGATCAAGATCGTCGAGCTCGACCCGGACGCGGCCGTGCAGCGCGAGCTGGTGCTGGTGAAGGTCGGCGCCACCGCGGAGACCCGCGGCCAGGTGCTCGACGCCGTGCAGCTGTTCAGGGCGAAGGTCGTCGACGTCGCCTCGGAGGCGGTGACCATCCAGATCATCGGCAACGCCGGCAAGATCGCCGACTTCCTCCGGGTGGTCGAGCCGTTCGGCATCCGCGAGCTCGTGCAGTCCGGGATGGTCGCCATCGGCCGCGGTTCGCGTTCGATCACGGAGCGCGCCCGCCCGGTCGCCGTACCCGTCCCTCCCGCCAGCTAGATCCCGAGAAACCGACCAGCAAGGAGAAGCCACCAGTGGCTGAGATGTTCTACGACGACGACGCCGACCTCGCCCTGATCCAGGGCAAGCACGTGGCGGTCATCGGCTACGGAAGCCAGGGCCATGCCCACGCGCTGTCGCTGCGCGACAGCGGCGTCGACGTCCGGATCGGCCTGCAGCCGGGCTCGCGGAGCCGCGCCAAGGCCGAGGCCGAGGGGCTCAAGGTGCTGACGCCGGCCGAGGCGGCAGAGGAGGCAGACGTGATCGTCATCCTCGCGCCCGACCAGCACCAGCGGAAGCTCTACGCCGAGGAGATCGCGCCCGCGCTCGCCGCCGGCGACACCCTGGTGTTCGGCCACGGCTTCAACATCCGGTTCGGCTACATCACCCCACCCGCCGGCGTCGACGTGTTCATGGTCGCGCCGAAGGGCCCCGGCCACCTGGTGCGGCGTGAGTACGTCGACGGCCGCGGTGTGCCCGTGCTCGTCGCCGTCGAGAAGGACGAGTCCGGCAAGGCCTGGGACCTCGCGCTGTCGTACGCGAAGGCGATCGGCGGCCTGCGCGCCGGCGGCATCAGGACCACGTTCGCGGAGGAGACCGAGACCGACCTGTTCGGCGAGCAGGCGGTGCTCTGCGGCGGAGCCTCGCAGCTCGTGATGTACGGGTTCGAGACCCTGATCGAGGCGGGCTACCAGCCCGAGGTCGCCTACTTCGAGTGCCTCCACGAGCTGAAGCTGATCGTCGACCTGATGTACGAGGGCGGGATCGCCAAGCAGCGCTGGTCGGTCTCCGACACCGCCGAGTACGGCGACTACGTCTCCGGCCCCCGGGTGATCACGCCCGAGGTGAAGGAGAACATGAAGGCCGTCCTCGCGGACATCGTCGACGGCAAGTTCGCCCAGCGGTTCATCGACGACCAGGACGCCGGAGCGCCGGAGTTCGCCGAGCTCCGCAAGAGGGGCGAGACCCACCCGATCGAGCAGACCGGTCGCGAGCTGAGGAAGCTGATGGCCTGGGTCAAGTCGCACGACTCCGACTACGTCGAGGGAACCGCCGCACGGTAGTCCGCAGTCGTCCGAACGCCGAGAGCCGCAGCGACCAGGCCGCTGCGGCTCTCCGCACCTCCGGGGTCACGCGCTGCGACGGCTCAGGATCCTGACTCGGGGCGGTCCTCCTGCAAATCCGCTGCGGCCAGGGAGGCCGAGCACCTAGCCTGCGCGGGTGAACGAGACCCCCTGGCTGCCGGCCGACTGGGACCATCCGACCCGGGTGGAGCTCCGCACCGGCCATCACCTGCGCCCCATCCACCCCGACGACACCGAGCTCGACATGCCCGCAGTGATGGGCTCACAGGAACGGCTCTGGTCGATCTACGGGGAGGCGTGGGGCTGGCCGCCGGCGACGATGACCGCCGAGCAGGACCGGGAGGACCTCCAGCACCACTGGGACGAGATCCAGGCCCACGAGTCCTTCAACTACGCGTTGTTCGACGCCGACGAGACCGAGCTGATCGGGTGCGTCTACATCGATCCGACCGACAAGCCCGGTGCGGACGCAGACATCTCGTGGTGGGTGCGGGACGAGTACGTCGGCACCGACGTCGAGGCTGCACTGGACGAGCTCGTGCCCACGTGGATCGCAGAGGAGTGGCCGCTCGAGGCGCCTCGGTACGTCGGTCGCGACCTGACCTGGGCGGAGTGGATCGCGATCCCGCGCAGGCGAGCCTGACGTTCTCCCGTTAGCGGATCCGGACGATGTCCGAACGGGAGCTCCAGAGACCGTTGCCCAGCTCGTTCACGGCGCGGACCGTGAACCGGTACTTCCCGCCCGACTCCGACCACGTCGCGTCGCGGGTGTCGGCCGGGAGCACGTCGGAGATGGTCTTCTGCACCACCCGCCCGCGGCGGATCTTGAAGGCCCGGAGCTGGTAGCCGGTGATCGCCGCGGCCCCGGCGTTGGCGGGAGGCTCCCACGAGACCGTGGCGGTCCGTTCGCCGCCCCGCTCTCCCGGCACCACGTCGACGATCGACGGCCGCTCCGGTCGTTCGGGGTCGAGGACCGGGGGCGTGAGGTCGCACCCGGACGCCGCGAGCGTGTAGGTGCCGACGCTCCCGTAGTCGCTGTACGACGTCGTCGCGGGCCCACGGCCCACCCCGTCGACCCGGACGAAGTACGACGCGGCTGACGTGGCAGTGCCCGCGATCGAGGCGTCCAACCCGGTGGCGGTCCGGTCGTCGACCGCCTGCGAGGGCGGGTCGTCGACCGCGACTTCGTCCCCATCGCCGTCGAGGAGCGTCAGCTCGATGTCGAGGTTGGGGCTGACCGACGCAGGTCGCGCGTCGATCTCCATCGGGCCCTCGCACTCGCCGAGCGCGAACACGTCGGCGTCGGTGCGCTCGGTGATGATCGCCGGCTCCGCGGGGAAGGCCCCGGCGCTCGTCACGGTCCCGCCGGCCTCGTCGGCTCGGAACGGGGCGCCGTTCCGCGCGATCACCGCGATGTCGTCCTGGTCCCTGGTCCCCCCGTAGTCGCCGTTGCTCCACTGCGAGAGCGGGACGTTGTCAGGCGCGCCCATCAGCGGACCCCACCCGTCGTGGTCCTCGAGCTCGGGTTGGTAGTACTCCTCCTTGCCCAGGCCGTCGTGGTCGAGCCCGAAGTTGTGGCCGACCTCGTGGGACACCGTGTCCGCGATCGACTTGGTGGTGTTGTCGCCGGGGAACACCCAGGTCGGCTGGTTGTACGCGTGCCCCTCGGTCTTGTCGAAGACGTCGAGGTTGGCGACGCCGTAGCACCCGTCGCAGTCCTCGGACGCGTTCGCCTCGGCGTCGTCGGTGAGCAGGACCCGGGCGCCGTACGTGGGGTCCGCAGGGCCGGTGCGGGTGATGGCGTCGTCGCCCGGGTCCTCGGTGGTGACGTCGACGTCGAACGGCGCGAAGTCCTCGGCGACCCACAACCAGATGTCGTGGATCCGGTCGAGCTCGGTCGGGCTGAAGGCGGGGCCGTCGGCCTCCCGGTCCCAGCCGGGGTAGAACCGCTCCGGCATGCCGTTCTTCCCCTCGTTCCACACGGTGTCCTCGACGGTGTGGCCGTCGAAGTCGAGGTAGATGACGTGGTCGGAGCCCGGGAGGCTGTGCAGCTCGAGTGCCGCCGCTCGCTTGGCCCGGGTCAGTGCAGGCGCCCGAGCGGGTCCCGCCGGTCCGGTCGGCTGTGGCTCGACGTAGAAGACCTGACCGTTCTCGTGGACGCGGAACGTGGGGTCGTCCGCGCTGGGTCCGGGTGCAGGGCCGGCGGACCCCCGCGCGGCGTCGGCGGTGCCGCCGACGGAGAGCGCTCCGACGAGACCGGTCACGAGCAGGGTCGCTGTCGCCAGGGGAGCCTTGGCACTAGGGAGCATCTATCGAACGTAAGAGCCGGACGAGGCTCACTCGAATTGTTTCGACCATCGGGCAGCGCTACAACAACCCGAGGCGACGGCCCGCCCGGGCTCCCCGGGCGGGCCGTCGGACATGAGATCGGGCTACTTGATCTCGCTGCGCATCAGGGACCGCAGTCCGATCGCGAGCGGCAGCAGCAGCCAGACCAGGCTGGTGACCCCGAGCTGGGCCCAGTTCTCGGCCGTCATCTGGTCGCTGAAGAGCCGGGTGGCGGCCCAGTTCAGGTCGAACCAGTCACCGTGCTCGAACCACCAGTCGTTGACCTCCGTCAGCGCGGTGGAGATCCCAGGCAGCACCAGCGCGTAGACGAAGTACGCCACGATCGCGCCCGGCGAGCTGCGGAGGACGACGCCGAGCATGAAGCCCACCAGCATGCCGACCTCGTTGCCGAGGATGATCCGCGAGAACTCCACGACCTCGAGGTTCCAGGTCGGGTCGACTCCGGCGATGGCCGTGCCGACCAGGTTGCCGACCGCGCCGACGAGCGCCGCGACCAGCATCGACACGAGCCCGATGATCACCGTGAGGACCAGCTTGGCGCCGACCACCCGGGCCCGGCTCGGCACCAGGGTGAACGTCGTGAGCGCGCTGCGCTGGCTCCACTCGCTGGTGACCGCGAGCACGGCGATCATCGGCAGGACCACCGACATCGGGAACCCGATCGCGGACGCGAACGTCTCGTAGGTCAGCTCGTCGTCCGGCGCGAAGATGATCGTCGCCGCGGTAGCGATCACCGACAGGATCGCGATGCTGGCCATCAGCCAGAACCCCGAACGGGTGTCGAACATCTTCCGCAGCTCCACGCCGAGGATCCGGCTGAACGGGATCGGCGCGGGGACGGCCCGTTCCCGGGTCAGCACGGCCCCGGCAGGGGTCGTGGGGGCGAGGGTCGTGGTGGTCATGCTGCTGCTCCTTCGGTGTGGTCGCGCTGGCTCTCGGCGGTGAGCTCCAGGAACATCTCCTCGAGCCGGGCGCCGTCTGCGGGCCGGAGCTCGAGCAGGGGGATGCCGGCGGCGAAGGCCGCCTGGCCGACGGTGGCGAGGTCGGCGTCGGCGAGCACGGCGCCGTCGGCCGGCGACACCGGGATCCCGGCGGTCGACAGCGCGGCCGCGAGCCGGCCCGGCTCCGCTGCCCGGGCGAGGGTGCCGCCGGCGGCGAGCAGCTCCTGCTTGGTGCCCTGGGCGACGATCCGGCCGTTGCCGATCACGACGATGTCGTCGGCGACCACCTCGATCTCGTGCAGGAGGTGCGACGAGAGCAGCACGGTGCCGCCCTGGTCCGCGAAGTCCCGCAGCAGGTCGCGCATCCAGCGGATGCCGGCAGGGTCGAGGCCGTTGGCCGGCTCGTCGAGGATCAGCACGTCGGGGTCGCCGATCAGTGCCGTGGCGATGCCCAGCCGTTGGCGCATGCCGAGGGAGTAGTTGCGGACCCTGCGGCCCGACTCCTCCTCGGTGAGGCTGACCCGGGCGAGCATCTCGTCGACGCGACCCTTCGGCAGGCCCATGGTGCGCTGGGCGATCGTGAGGATCTCGCGGCCCGTGCGCCCGGCGTGCTGGGCCGAGGCGTCGAGCAGCACGCCGACCTCGCGGCCAGGGTTGGGGAGTTCGGCGAAGCGCCGGCCGAGGACGCGGACGCTGCCGGAGGTGGGGTCGGTGAGGCCGACCATCACCCGCATCGTGGTGGACTTGCCGGCGCCGTTCGGGCCGAGGAAGCCGGTCACACGGCCGGGTGCGGCGGTGAACGACACCTCGTCGACGGCCCGGAACCGGCCGTAGTGCTTGGTGAGCTTGTCGATGGTGATCATGCCGAGAAGACTCGCGGTCCGGACCGCCCCGCCGCGTCGGGCAGGTCCCCGGAAGCAGCCCTGGCTCGACCCCGAGATCCCTCAGGGACCGTTGACCGGAACATCAGGGTCGGAGGGCGTGTTGGGGCCCGTATGCGCATCGACATCTGGTCCGACGTGGTCTGCCCGTGGTGCTACATCGGCAAGCGCCGCCTCGAGCGGGCACTCGACGACTTCCCGCACCGCGAGCAGATCGAGGTCGTCTACCACTCCTTCCAGCTCGACCCGGCCGCGCCCACCGACCCGACCGAGAGCGCGCTGCAGATGCTGATGCGGAAGTACCGGCTGACCGAGACCCAGGCGCGCGAGGCCCAGGGCCGGGTCTCCTCTGCAGCAGCGGAGGAGGGGATGCACTGGCGGCACGAGGAGTCTCCGTTCGTCGGCACCGGTGACGCGCACCGACTGCTGCACCTGGCGCTCGAGGCCGGCCGGCAGGCCGAGCTGAAGGAGGCGCTGCTCCACGCGTACTTCGGCGAGGCGCGCAACGTCGCCGACCACGAGGTCCTGCGCGAGCTCGCTGTCGGGGCCGGGCTGGACCCGCACCGGGTGGAGGAGGTGCTCGCGAGCCGGGAGTTCCAGGACGCGGTCGAGGCCGACTTCCAGCAGGCGGCGGCGTACGGCGCCACCGGCGTGCCGCTCTTCGTGATCGACCAGAGGTACGGCGTCTCCGGTGCCCAGCCGGTCGACGTCTTCCGCACGGCGCTCGAGCGCGCCTGGGCGGAGTCCCACCCCGTCCTCGAGACCGTGCCCGGCGCCGTCGATGCCGACGCCTGCGGGCCCGACGGGTGCCCGGTCTGACACGAGTTCGTAACAGACGCTGGGCTCGGGTACCGTGAACGACGGCACAGCGTCGTGCACCACCCACTTCCGCACGAACCCACGAGGACACTCGCTGTGACTTCCCGTCCTGTCGTACTCATCGCCGAAGAGCTCAGCCCCGCCACCGTCGAGGCGCTCGGACCGGACTTCGAGATCCGTCACTGCAACGGCGCCGACCGCGCCGAGCTGCTTCCCGCGATCGCCGACGTCGACGCGATCCTGGTGCGCTCCGCGACCAAGGTGGACGCCGAGGCGCTCGCCGCCGCGAGACGGCTGAAGGTGGTCGCCCGGGCCGGTGTCGGCCTCGACAACGTCGACGTCAAGGCTGCGACGCAGTCGGGCGTCATGGTCGTCAACGCGCCGACGTCCAACATCGTGTCCGCCGCCGAGCTCGCCGTCGCGCTGATGCTCGCCGCCGCCCGCCACCTCTCGCCCGCCCACGCAGCTCTGAAGAACGGTGAGTGGAAGCGGTCGAAGTACACGGGCATCGAGCTGTACGAGAAGACCGTCGGCATCGTCGGCCTCGGCCGGATCGGTGTCCTCGTCGCGCAGCGACTCTCGGCGTTCGGCATGAACGTGATCGCCTACGACCCCTACGTGCAGGCCGGCCGCGCCGCGCAGATGGGCGTCCGGCTCGTCGACCTCGACACCCTGCTGGCGGAGTCGGACTTCATGTCGGTGCACCTGCCGAAGACGCCCGAGACCGTCGGCCTGATCGGCACTGCCGAGCTGGCCAAGGCCAAGCCGTCGCTGGTGCTCGTCAACGCCGCCCGCGGCGGCATCGTCGACGAGGCCGCGCTGTTCGACGCCCTCAAGACCGGCCGGATCGCTGCCGCCGGGCTGGACGTCTTCGCCAAGGAGCCGTGCACGGACTCGCCGCTGTTCGAGCTCGAGAACGTCGTCGCCACCCCGCACCTGGGCGCCTCCACCGACGAGGCGCAGGAGAAGGCGGGCATCGCGGTCGCCAGGTCCGTCCGTCTCGCGTTGTCGGGCGAGCTGGTGCCCGACGCGGTGAACGTCCAGGGCGGCGTGATCGCCGAGGACGTGCGCCCGGGCATCCCGCTGACCGAGAAGCTCGGCCAGATCTTCACCGGCGTCGCCGGCGAGGTCGCCCAGCAGCTCGACGTCGAGGTCCGGGGCGAGATCACCGACCACGACGTCAAGGTGCTCGAGCTGGCCGCGCTGAAGGGCGTGTTCACCTCCGTGGTCGAGGACCAGGTCTCCTACGTCAACGCCCCGCTGCTCGCCGCCGAGCGCGGCACCGCCGTCCGCCTGGTCACCGAGCCGGAGAGCCCCGACCACCGCAACCTGATCACCATCCGCGGCACCCTCGCCGACAGCACCCAGGTCTCGGTGAGCGGCACGTTGGTCGGCATCGCCCAGCGCGAGCGCCTGGTCGAGGTCAACGGCTTCGACGTCGACATCGAGCCCACCGACCACCTGGCGTTCTTCACCTACGTCGACCGTCCGGGCATGGTCGGCACCGTCGGCCAGATCCTCGGCGAGGCCGGGGTGAACATCGCCGGCATGCAGGTCTCCCGGCAGACCAAGGGCGGTCAGGCGCTGGTCGCCCTCTCGGTCGACTCCGCCATTCCCGCCGAGGTCCTGACCGAGATCGAGTCGGCCATCGACGCCACCTCGATCCGGGCCGTGGACCTCGTCGACTGAGGTCTGCCCCCTGGCGGTCGGGTTCCGGACAGCTACCTGGGTGTTCTGTTCACTGCCTCGGTGCTGTGACCGGTCACAGCACCGAGGCAGTAGACGGAGCACCGTGGCAGTTGTTGAGCGCGGCGTCGCAACCGGCTCCCGTCGGACGGTCAGGCGACGAGCACCCCGGTCGACGGCCGGGATGCGGACGCCGACGAAGCCCCCGCCGTGGCGCCCGCGACCACCCGCCACGCCGCGGCGATCCGGCGTACGGCCTCCTCCAGCTCAGGGGCGGGCGAGCTGAACGGGATCCGCAGGTAGCGGTCCAGGCCGCCCTCGGGGGCGAAGGCGGGGCCGGCGGCGAGGAGGACACCGTGTCGCTCGGCCTCCTGCACCAGCGCGGTCGACCGGGCGAGCGGGAGCTCGCACCACAGCGCCATCCCGCCGGCAGGTAGCCGGAACCGCCAGTCCGGGAGCTCGGCGGCGAGGGCTGCGGCGAGCGCATCGCGCTGCTCGCGAAGGCGCGTGCGGTTGTGTGCCAGCAGACCGTCGATGTCGTCGAGCAGACGCGTGAGCACCAGCTGCTCGAGCACGGGCGCGCCGAGGTCGAGGCCGACCCTGGTGCGCGTGAGCCGGTCGACCAGGTCGTGCGGAGCGCGGATCCAGCCGAGGCGGAGACCGCCCCAGATGCTCTTGCTCGCGCTGCCGACGCTGATCGCCTCGCGGTGGAACCGGGCGAAGGGCGGCAGTGGCTCGTCGTCGTCGAGACGAAGCGTGTGATGCGCCTCGTCGACGACCGGCAGGCAGTCGTGCTGACGGAGCAGCTCGGCGAAGGCCCGGCGCTGCGACAGCGGCATCACCAGGCCGGTCGGGTTGTGGAAGTCGGGCATCAGATAGGCCAGTCGCGGCCGGCGCCGGGCGAGCAGGCTGCCGATGCCCTCGAGGTCCCAGCCGTCGGGGTCCAGCGGTGCCGGCAGCAGCCGGCCGCCGCCGGTGCGCAGCGCCTCGGTCGCGTTCGGGTAGGTCGGCGACTCCATCAGCACCCGGTCGCGCGGACCGGTCAGCGCCCGGGCGACCACGGCGGTCGCGGCCAGGGCCCCGGGCGTCACGATCACCTGCCCGGGGTCGGTCGGCAGGCCGCGGGCGTCGTACGTCCTCGCGATCGCGGCCTGGAGCGCGGGCAGTCCGGCCGGGTAGTAGCCCGGCCCGCCGAGGTACGCCGGCAGCTCCTCAGCGGCGTCGCCGTAGGCGGCGGCGATGCCGGGCGGCGCCGTCGCCGCCGCGCAGACCAGGCTGATCGCGCCCGTGCCGGGGTCGCCGGGCAGCAGGGCGCGGTCGTGGGCTCGCACCGGGCCCCCGGGCAGGCGGGTGTAGGTGCCGGATCCCTGGCGGGCCTCGGCGTACGACGTCTCGCGGAGCAGCGCGTAGGCGCGGGTCACCGTCGTCCGGGACACCCCGAGCTCCGCGGTCAGCTCGCGCTCGGACGGCAGCCGGGTGCCGTAGCCGATCCGGCCGTCGCCGATCAGCTCGCGCAGGGACTCGGCCAGGCCGACGTAGGCGGGGGAGCGGTCGAAGTCGCCGACCAGCGCGGCCACCCGGCCGGCCGAAATGGACTGGCTCATGCAGTCCAGTGAACCACGATTGGCTATTTGGGAACAGTCCAATCCCGGGCAGCCTGGTGTCATGACCGTGGACGCCGCCCGCGCCGCCGCGCGCCCCGCTGTCGCGCCCTCCGGGCTCGTCGATCTGGGCCCGATCGCCCAGCTGCGCGCCGGCCGACTGTCCCGCCGGCTGGTGCAGCTCTACGTGGGCCTGGTGGCCTACGGCGCCAGCCTCGCCATGATGGTGCGCGGCGACGTCGGCCTGGCCCCGTGGGACGTGCTGCACTCCGGACTGATCCGCCACGTGCCGATCACCCTCGGTCAGGCCGTGGTGGTGATGAGCTTCGTGGTCCTGCTGCTGTGGATCCCGCTCCGGGAGATCCCGGGCCTCGGCACGATCTCCAACGCCCTGGTCGTCGGGCTCTCGGCGGACGCGACCCTGTGGCTGCTCGACCCGCCGTCGGCGATGGCGGCCCGGGTCGGCCTGATGGTCGGCGGCGTCGCCCTTTGTGGACTGGCCTCCGCGCTCTACATCGGCGCGCAGCTGGGCCGCGGACCACGGGACGGGCTGATGACCGGCCTGCACCGTCGTACCGGCCTCTCCCTGCGCCTGGTCCGCACCCTGATCGAGGGCGCCGTCGTCGTGATCGGCCTGGTTCTGGGCGGCGTGCTCGGCATCGGCACGGTGGTGTACGCGCTGGCCATCGGACCGCTGACCCAGCTGATGCTGCCCTGGTTCCTGGTGGATCTCCCTGATCCGGACCCGGACATGGATGTTCTCGACCCTGAATTCACTCCCTGAACCGTGCAT
>Ga0196958_10000413_pt1 | contig 13910 bp, 16 predicted proteins | sample S1v_10metaG_FD_148654 | JGI IMG/M metagenome (GOLD analysis project Ga0196958, IMG submission 148654) | Soil microbial communities from Anza Borrego desert, Southern California, United States - S1+v_10 | ecosystem: Environmental > Terrestrial > Soil > Desert | place: USA: California | collected...
GGTGCGCGAGTTCATGCGCCTGTTGCTCCGCTACAAAGACCTCATCCCCTCCGGTTCATTGGGCGAAGAGCTCGTGCGCGCCTCGCGCGCGTTGAAGGAAGTGCAGGCCGCTCTCACCTCGGAGAGGACGGCCGTCGTCGTGGTCACGCGTCCCGAGCGCATCGTCGTCGCGGAGACGAAGCGCCTCATCGACAACGTGCAAGCGCGCGGGATCCGCATCGGCGGCGTGATCGCGAATTACGTCACGCCTGCGAACGGCGACGAGTGCGATCGGTCGATGCGCGGCTACGAGCTCGAGACACTCGAAACGCTCGACGCCCCGATCCTCATCGAGCGCCGCGAGCGTCCGCCGATGACCGCGGAGGAGTTGCGGAAGCTGGTGCCTTTGCAGCCGGCGGTCCCGATGTAGACTCGGCGCGTGCTGTACGTCTACGCCATCAGCCGCGAGCCGGTCCTCCCCGAGGGGGAAGCGATCGATTCCTCGGACCGCTTTGGTGCGACGGGACACGACGGTGTCTGCGCGATCTTCACGCCCGTGAGCGCGGACGAGTTCTCGCAGGACGTCATCGACCGCCGCGCCGGCGATCTCGAATGGCTCGGCGCGATCGGCTATCGCCATCAGGCCGTGATGTCGCAGCTCATGAAACGGACGACCATCATCCCGCTGCGCGCGTTCACGCTCTTCTCCGGCGAAGGAGCGGTGCGCACGTACCTCGACGAAAACCGCGAGCTGCTGGACAAAACACTCGCGCGACTCGCGGGGCGGCAGGAGTGGACGCTGCGTGTCGAGCTCGATCCGCCGAAATGGGCGGACTCGCTCGAAAAGCGCGTCGAGTCGCTGCGCGCGCTGCAGGACGAGATCGCGAACGCGGCGCCGGGGAAAGCCTTCCTCCTGCGCAAAAAGATGGACGAGGCGAAGAAGAAGGCGTCGCACACGGCCGAGGATTCGCTGGTCGGCGAGATCGAATCGGCGGTGCTGGAGAAGCTGCGCTGCGAGACCGTCGCCGAATCGCGCCAGCGCCGCGAAGGCGCGTTCCCGCAGATCAACGTGCTCGTCAACCGCGACGAGGAATCAGTTCTGCACGAGCTCCACGCGGAGCTTTCCGCGCGCTACGAGCCCGAGGGCGTCACGATCGCGCTGCTGGGACCGTGGCCGCCGTACACGTTTGCCGGACCAGGAGGACGGGCGCAGGGATGAGGGATGAAGGAGGAAGGATGAGCCGCGACGCGAGATTGCAGCCCTCAGCCCTCATCCCTCATCCCTCACCCCTGCCCCCGTCGTTGACACGATGACCGACCTCACCCTCGAAGAGCTCCCCCTGCTCGAAACCCTCGATCACCTCCTCGACCGCGGTGTGATCATCGCCGGCGAGGCCGTCATCTCCATCGGTGACGTCGATCTGCTCTACCTCGGACTGAACGTCGTTCTCGCCAACGTCGACGCGATCATCCGGACGTCGAAGCGATGAAGTCGATCGTGATCGGCGCGCATCTTCTGCGCGACGACGTCGAGCCGCTGGCGGAGGCGATTCCGGTCGGCGATCTTTTTCTGAGCGCGTTGTCGATCGCGGACGATCAGCCGGTGGGTGATCGCGAGTTGTTGCTGCGGGTCGCGGACGTGCGCGCGAAGCTGCTCGACGTGGCCACGTTCGTGGCCATTCGCTACGGCTTCACCGTCACGACGCCGGATGAAGCGTTAGCGAAATGCGCGGCGCATTTTGCAAAGTGGAAGCGCCTCCTCACGAAACATCGCGAGCACGTCGAGATGACGCTCAAAGTCGCGGCGAGCTCGCCGCAGACGCGTCCCGACCGGCACGACTTCACGAGCGGCGCGGACTACCTGCGCGCATTGCACGCGGCGATGCAGGCCACGAACGTTTCGCCTGCGTTCCGCGAAGCCGCGGAGCGATTGCTCGTGCCGCATGCGATCGAGCATCGCTGGCAGCATCGCGACGAACGAAGTGTGGAGCTCGCGATGCTCGTGCAGCGCGAAGCCGCGCCGCGCGTGCTCGCGGCGGGCGAAGCGCTGCGCGAGACGAACGTCCCTTTTCTCCTGTCCGGTCCCTGGCCTCTGGAGGTGTTTGCCGATGATGCTGACGAATGAAGAACAGGAGCTGCGGCACGCGCTCTCCTTCACCGACACGATGGTGCCGGAGCGCATTTCCGCCGATTCCGAGGCCGTGGAAAACGGACTGGCGAAGCTCGTCCTCTCCATCATCGAGCTCGTGCGGCGTCTCCTCGAAAAGCAGGCCTTGCGTCGCATGGACGCGGGCAATCTCACCGACGCGGACATCGAGCGGCTCGGCAGCGCACTCATGAAGCTCGAGGAAAAAATGGCGGAATTGAAGAGTGCGTTTGGCCTCTACGACGAGCAGCTCAACATCAAGCTTGGCCCGTTGAAGATGTGGGAGTGATGCGGTACTGTTCGCGGACCACAGAAGGGGGAGGCAAGATTGCCGATCGAAGATCGAGGCCCGCTCCAGCGTCAGCCGCAGGGCCTCGTGGATATCCTCGACAAGATCCTGGACAAAGGGCTCGTGGTCGCGGGCGACGTGAAAGTGTCGCTGGCGAACGTGGAGCTCCTGACGATCCAGCTCCGCCTCGTGATCTGCTCGATCGACAAGGCGGAGGCGATCGGCATCAACTGGTGGCGGTCCGACCGTTTCTACTCCGCCGATGCAGCGAAAGCGCTGCCCGCGGCCGAGGAGTACGACGAACTGCGGAACCGCATCGCCGAACTCGAACGTCAACTCAATGCTCGTGAGCTTCCCGCGGGGAAGCCGGGAGAGAGGAAAGGCAGGTAAGTCATGGCTGTCGAACGCGCCCCGGGCGGAACCAGTCTCATCGACGTACTCGACCGAATTCTCGACAAAGGAATCGTCGTCGACGCGTGGGTTCGCATTTCCCTCGTTGGTATCGACCTGATCACCGTCGAAGCTCGCGTCGTCATCGCATCGATCGACACGTACCTCAAATACGCGGAAGCAGTCGGCATCACCTCCACGGTCGCGCGTCCCGCGCTCGGACCGGGAGAGGGTGGCGGCGGATTGGCGTCGGGGACGACCGCGCCGAGCACCGTGACGAGGCCGTAGTCGCAGTTGATCCCCGCGCGCAGACGCGGGGATCTCCGGTCACACCTGCGTGGCACGAGCCACAGGCAGCGCCGGTGCCGCCGGAGATCCCGCGTCTGCGCGCGGGATGAACTGCAGGCCTCCTATTTCAGCCAGCGGTCGAACCAGTCGCCCACCGTCTGGAACCACAGTTTCGAGTTCTGCGGCTTCAGCACCCAGTGTCCTTCGTCGGGGTAGTACAGCAGTTTCGACGGGACGCCCTTGCGCTGCAGCACCGTGAAGAGCTGCAGCCCTTCGCCGATCGGCACGCGGAAATCGAGCTCGCCGTGCGTCACGAGCGTCGGCGTGTTGAAGTTCTTCGCGAACCGGTGCGGCGACCACTTCTCGTACTGCTCGGGGTTTTCCCAGTAGGGTCCGCCGAACTCCCACTCCGGAAACCACAGCTCCTCGGTCACGCCGTACATCGACTCGAGGTTGAACACGCCGGCGTGCGAGACGAGCGCCTTGAAGCGGTTCGAGTGGCCGAGGATCCAGTTGACCATGTAGCCGCCGTACGAGCCGCCGGCCGCGCCGAGGCGCGAGCTGTCGACGTACGGGAGCGCGGCGAGCTTGTCGACGCCGTTCATCAGGTCGACGTACACGCGGCCGGCCCAGTCGCGCGAGATCTGCTCGACGAACTGCTGCCCGAAGCCGGTCGAGCCGCGCGGGTTCGGCATGAGGATCACGTAGCCGCGCGCCGCGAACGGCTGCGGGTTCCAGCGATACGACCACGCGTCGCTCCACGCCCCCTGCGGCCCGCCGTGGATCAGCACGAGCGCCGGATATTTTTTGTTCGGATCGAAGTTCGGCGGCTTGATGAGATGTCCCTGCACCTGCGCGCCGTCCGCGCCCGTCCACCACATGTCTTCCGCGCTGCCCATGTTCAGTTGCGCGAGCAGCGCGTCGTTCTCGTGCGTGAGCTGTTTGCGCTGCCCGTTGCGCGTCAGTGAGTAGATGTCCGCGGGCCGGCGCAGCGTGGAGAGCGTGTAGTAGATCGTGCGTCCGTCGGGCGCGACGTCGATCGAGCCCGCGGAGCCGCCGCTCTCGATGAGCTTCGCCTTCCCGTCGAGCGTCACTTCGTACAGCGCGTTCTTGCCCTTGAGCGGCGCGTCGACGATGAACGACTTCGCGTCCGGCGCCCACGCTACTTCGCTGATCCAGTCCGGAAACTCGGCGGCGATGCGGCGCGACTGACCGGTCGCCCGATCGTAGAGCCACAGCTCCCACAGATCGGATTCGTAGCCGTTGCGCGACTGCGAGCGATACGCGATCCACTTCCCGTCCGGCGAGTACGAGGGGGAGGTGTCGGCGCCGGTGCGCGCGGTGATGCGCTTCGCCTCGCCGCCGGTGAGCGGGACGACATAGAGATCGGCGTTCGTCGAGCGCTCGGGATTCGTCTCCACGTTGCGTGCGTAGACGAGCTCTTTACTGTCCGGCGAGATGTCGAACTCGTCGCCGCCTCCGACCGAGAACGGCGGCGCGTCGAACGCGCCCGGCGTGAGATCGCGCGCGGTGCCGTTCAGCGCCACGTGGATGATGTGCGCGCGCGTCGGCGCCTGCCACGAGCTCCAGTGGCGATAGAGGAGCGAGTCGATGACGCGCGCCTTCGTCGGCGTCTTCGACGCGGCGGTGTCCTTCTGCTCGGTGCATTGCGGATCGACCCCGCAGTCGGGATAGACGTCGGAGACGAGCACGAGGCCCGAGCCGTCCGGCACCCACTTCACCGAGGCCGCGCCGTTGGTGAGATTCGTGAGCTTCTTCGACTGGCCGGATGCGACGTCGAGCAGGTAGACCTGCTTCGCCGCGCCGTCGCGATTCGAAACGTACGCGATGCTCTTCCCGTCCGGCGACCAGGCCGGACCTTCGTCCTGCTTCGTGCCGTCGGTGAGCTGCTTCCACCCCGTGCCGTCCGCGGCCATGAGATAGATCGCGCTGCGCCGGATGTTGTTGCCGAGGTCGATCGTGCTCGCGTCGTAGGCCACCCACTTACCGTCGGGCGAAACCTTCGGCGCCCCGATGCGCTTCATCGCGGCCATGTCTTCGAACGCCATCGGACGCTGCGCGAACGCCGCGCCTGCCGCGAGGATCGTGATGAGGAGAGTCAGTGTTTTTCGCATGTTCCTCCTGGTTGAGCTGTGGAGCTGTAGAGCGGTAAAGCTGTAAAGCTGTAGAGGGGTTGCGGCTACCAGCTCGACACCTCTGCCCCTCTATAGCTCTATAGCCCTACAGCTCTCCAGCTTTACAGCTCCTATCGTATGTACCCCAACGACTTCAAATTCTCGTAATACTCGTCATTCACCACCGCTGCGGGGGAGCGTGTTTCGCGCGGGCCGTAACTGGCGATGCGGGTTTCGTTGCGTGTGCCGCCGGGCATTTCGTCCGAGAGCGGAAAACCGAGCAGGTCGAGCAATGCCGGGGCGATGTCCCAGGCGCTGCGGGCGGGCAGCGGGCGCGTCGATTCGAGGACGCCGGTGCCGCGCTGGCGCTCGCCGGGCATGCCCACGAGCACGACTTCGTAGCCGCGCGCGCGGACGAGCGCGACCGTGTTCGTGAGGTGCTCGAGCGCGCGGATGGAAGTGGCGAGTCGCGTGGTCTCGTCGGTGTCCTGGCGGTTGAGGATCACGTCGAGCGCGGGGAGGTACACGGTCGCGAAGCGCGGCCGCTCGCGATCGAGTGCCTCGAGAAAACGCAACGTCGCCAGAGCATCGACGCGCAGAGCTTCGCCGCGCGCCGCGGAGAAAACCGACTCCGGACCGATGACGTGCAGCCCGCCCTCACGCGCGTCGGCCGTCGCCCACCAGTTCACGGCCACGCTCGGCACGCCGCGTCCGGCCACGATCTCCCAGACGTAATCGCGGCGGCGCACCGTCGGCGGGAGCGGCTCGCGACGGGCGACGCCGAGGAGCGGGGCGATGCGCATCAGGACAAAGTCGCGCGGGGAGATGCGCTGCAGTACGTGCGAACCGCCGCGAAAACGCACCCCCTCGATCGCGCGCACGCCATGAGCCTCGGCGCGGACACCCGTGCCGAGGGAGGCCCAGCGTTCGGTGGTGGAGCGGGCGGGGAGGGGAGAGAGGCGCTGTGCGTGTGGCAGGAGCGCCGGCCGCGACTGCAGGATCTCGTGTGTCAGGCCATCGACCGCGATGAGCGCGATACGCGTCGTCGTCGGCTCCGTCACCACCATCGGCGCAGGCGGCGTGCGTTCGCGATCGGCATACGCGGGCACGAACAGCAATGCGATCAGCACCGCCGCCGCGACGATCATCGGCACGCCGCGCGGTTTCTGATGAATCGCAGGGACGCGCTGCAGTTCGTAAATCGAGAACGACAGCATGGCCGCGGAGATCACGATCGTGGCCACGAGAAAAAAGATCGCGCAGAGCGCCACGCCGACGAATAGCTCCGGCAGCGCCGGGCTCGCGTCGAACTCGTACCACCACAGCGCAACCGGCGCGACGAGCAACGCACTCGCCGCAAACGAAATCGCCAGCAGCGCCCGCGGCGTGTCGATCGGCAACGACGGCCGCAGCTTCAGAATCAGCGCGATGGCGACGACGAACGCAAACGCCACCACCAGCCACACCGCCGCGTACGACACGAACAGTCCGAACGTCTCCAGCGCATGGAGCGGGTAATTGCGGAACACCATCACCGCCGCCATCGGCAACGCGCCGAACGCGGCAATCAGCACCGCCGCCTTGAGCGCGACGAACACGAGCTCGACCCAGAACGTCCGCGACGACCACGGATCGAGCGCAAACCAGCGCTCGATCCCATGCGTGAGATACCCGCGGTCGCGGAGAGCGCTGCGCAGTGCGTCGACGTCAGGCACGAGAGGGGATGCTAGAGCATGAATGCAGAATGCAGAATGCAGAATGGTGAATTGAGAAAAGCTCCTCGGCGCGGTCGCGGCGAGCTCCGTGACGTCAGGCACGAGGAGGACGCTGGAACATGAATGCAGAATGGGTGAATTGAGAATCCCCCGGCTTCTTCATTCCAAATTCTGCATTCTGCATTCTGCATTCGGGTTTTCTCCCTCCGGAATACAGCGCCGGGCCGATCGTTCTATCGCCCTCGGTCCATGACCTCTCGCCGTCCGGCGCGTTTTCCGATGGAGTGAGATAGGCGCGGTCGCGGCGAGCTCCGTGACGTGCCTTGACGTCAGGCACGAGGGGGGACGCTGGAACATGAATGCAGAACGGAAGAATTGAGAATCCCCCGGCTTCTTCATTCCAAATTCTGCATTCTGCATTCTGCATTCGGGTTTTCTCCCTCCGGAATACAGCGCCGGGCCGATCGTTCTATCGCCCTGGGTCCATGACCTCTTCTCCCCCTCGGCGTCGGGTGTTCCCGAAATTCCTTTCCGGCCTCGTTCTCCTCCTCGGCGTAGGCGCGCTGAAGGCGAAGGGGCTGATCATCCTTTTCGTCGAAAAGGTCCGCCTGTTCTTCGTCAATCCGTTCGAGGGATTCGGGGCGGTGCAGTACGCGATCGCGGGCGGCTCGTTCGTCGTCACCATCGCCGCGTATGCGACGCAGTTCCCGCTCGCCATCGTCGTGGGCTTCGTCGTCATCACCCTCATCCACGAAGTCGGACACGCGCTCGCCATCCGCATGAAAGGGCTGCGCGCCGGCTTCATGGTCTTCATCCCCTTCGTCGGCGGCGCGGTCACGCTCAAAGACCAGCCGCATTCCGCGTACGACGACGCGCTGATCGGGCTCGCCGGCCCGTTCGCCGGTACGCTGGCCTCGCTCGTCTGCCTGCAGGTCTACAAGTGGACCGACGATCCGCTCTGGCTCCTCATCGCCTTCCTCGGCTTCGCCCTCAACCTCTTCAACCTCCTGCCCATCGGCATGCTCGACGGCGGACGCATCTCCGCGGCCGTGACCAAATGGATGTGGGTGTTCGGCGGTGCGGCCGTGGTCTACAAGGTGTTCGACCAGCCGAACCCGCTGACGATCATCATTGCCGTGCTCGCCGCGTTTCAGGTCTACGCCTCGATCGTGCGCGAGCAGACCGACAAGCGTTTCTACGAGGTCACGGCGCCACAGCGGGCCGCAATTGCTGTCCTCTATTTCGCGTTGGTGATTTTTCTCGGGCACCAGACCTGGATGACGTACGACCGGCTGGAACTGCTCCGGCACTGACTTTTTGATACGCTGCCCCGTCTCGAACCCATGACGTTTCTCTCGCTCATCGCCTTAGCCCTCGGAATGATCGGTGCCGCCGACGCGGCCGCGCCTCGTCCGAGCTTCGCGGCGATCTCGATCTCGCGCGCTTCCCGCGCCTCGCGCCGCGCCTTTTCCGGCGTAGGCGTGTCGCGGCGCTTTGCCCGCGAGCACAGCGAGAACAAGCCCCGGTTCCGCACCTCGCCGCTGCGCCGCATCGTCGCTCCCCTCTCCGGCGCCGCCACTCCTCGCGCACCCGAGCCCGTTCGCTGATTCCCGCGTCCGCCCGGCTCGACTGTTGCTGCGAATCCCATTTTCGATTGAGAGATCACCATGATTGACAAAGTACTGACCGCCATCTTCGGCTCGAAACACGAGCGCGACGTCAAGGCGATGCGTCCCATCGTCGCCCAGATCAACGCCTTCGAGCCGCGCATCAGCGCGCTCACCGACAACGAGCTGCGCGCGAAGACCGACGAGTTCCGCGAGCGCCTCCGCCCCTTCGTCCAGGCCATCGACGAGGCGAAGAAGGACGTCCCCCGCGACGAAAACGCGGTCAAGGCCGCGCAGGCCGACCTGCAGGCCGCCCTCGACGAGCTGCTTCCCGAGGCGTTCGCCGTCTGCCGCGAGGGGGGCAAACGCGTGCTCAACATGCGGCACTTCGACGTGCAGCTCATGGGCGGCATCGTCCTTCACCGCGGCAGGATCGCGGAGATGAAGACGGGCGAAGGAAAGACGCTCGTCGCCACGCTGCCGGTCTACCTCAACGCGCTCACCGGCCGCGGTGTGCACGTCGTCACCGTCAACGACTACCTCGCCCGCCGCGACGCCGAGTGGATGGGCCGCCTCTACAAGTTCCTCGGCCTGACCGTCGGCATCATCCAGAACCATCACGGCGATCGCGAGCGCCAGCACGCGTATCGCTGCGACGTCACGTACGGCACGAACAACGAGTACGGCTTCGACTATCTCCGCGACAACATGAAGTTCGATCTCGAGGCGATGGTGCAGCGCGATCCGGTCTACGCGATCGTCGACGAGGTCGACTCGATCCTCATCGACGAGGCCCGTACGCCGCTCATCATCAGCGGTCCGTCGGAAGAGTCGACCGAAAAGTACTACACCGCCGCGCGCGTCGTGCCGAAGCTGATCAAGGACAAGGACTATCAGGTCGACGAGAAGCAGCACACGGCCGTTCTCACCGAAGATGGCGTGCTGCACGCGGAGAAGCTCCTCGGCAACATCGAGCTCTACGACCCGCAGAACATCGACATGCTGCACGCGGTCACGCAGGCCGTGCGCGCGCACGCGCTGTACAAGCACGACGTCGAGTACGTCGTGAAGGACGGCGAGGTCATCATCGTCGACGAGTTCACCGGACGTCTCATGCCGGGACGCCGCTGGTCGGATGGTCTGCATCAGGCCGTCGAAGCGAAGGAAGGGGTGCGCATCGAGTCGGAGAATCAGACTCTCGCCACCATCACCTTCCAGAACCTCTTCCGCATGTACGAGAAGCTGGCCGGCATGACCGGTACGGCGGATACGGAAGCGGCGGAGTTCGACAAGATCTACAAGCTCGAAGTCGTCGTCATCCCGCCGAACCGTCCGATGCAGCGCAAGGACATGGCGGACCTCGTCTATCGCACCGAGCGCGAGAAGTTCGATGCGATCGTGCAGGAGATCAAGGAGAAGCAGAAAACCGGGCAGCCGTCGCTGGTCGGCACGATCTCCATCGAAAAGTCGGAAGCGCTGTCCTCCGCGCTCAAGAAAGGCGGCGTCCCGCACGTCGTCCTCAATGCGAAGTACCACGAGAAGGAAGCGGAGATCGTCGCGCAGGCGGGCCGCAAAGGCGCGGTCACGATCGCGACGAACATGGCCGGCCGCGGTACGGACATCCTCCTCGGCGGCAATCCCGAGTTCATCGCCGCGCAGAAGACGCGCGAGATCGAGGATGAGGGCGAGCGCAAGACGATCGAGCGCGAGATCCGCACGCAGTGGGAGAGCGATCACGAAGACGTCGTGCGCGCGGGCGGCCTGCACATCATCGGCACCGAGCGTCACGAGTCGCGCCGCATCGACAATCAGTTGCGCGGACGTTCGGGACGCCAGGGCGATCCCGGTTCGTCGCGTTTCTACCTCTCGCTCGAGGACGATCTGATGCGCATCTTCGGCGGCGATCGGATCATGGGCCTCATGGAGCGCCTCGGCATGGAAGAAGGCGTCCCCATCGAGCACGGCATGGTCACGCGTGCGATCGAGCGCGCGCAGAAGCAGGTCGAAGGGCGCAACTTCGAGGCGCGCAAGCACCTTCTCGAGTACGACGACGTGATGAACAAGCAGCGCGAGTCGATCTACACGCTGCGCCGTTCGATCCTCGACGGTCGCGAAGGGAAGGAGTACATCCTCAATGCGGCCGAGGAGATCGTCGAATATTTGATCGACACGCATTATCCGGAGGACATGCGGCAGGCTCCGGATGAGGCCGAGCTGAACGCGGAGCTGTACGACTACTTCGGCGTCGATCTGAAGGGCGCGGGCGTGGACGTTTCGGCCGATCGCCGCGACGACGTGCGCTACAAGGTCGTCGAGGCCGTCGGCAAGCGCTACGCGGAGAAGGAGGCGATGGTCGGCTCCGACAACATGCGCCTCAACGAGAAGTACCTCCTGCTGCAGGTCATCGACCAGCAGTGGAAGGATCACCTCCTCAACATCGACCACCTCAAAGAAGGCATCGGCTTGCGCGGCTACGGTCAGCGCGATCCGCTCGTCGAGTACAAGCGCGAGTCGTTCGAGCTGTTCCAGTCGATGATGGAGCGCATCCAGGATCGCGTCGTGAAGATCCTCTGGAAGATCGAGCTCGCGGGCGGCGGCACGCCGTCGCGTGAAGGGGAGCGCGAGGAAGCGCAACGCGTGCAGCGCGCCCTCCCGCCGCAGCCGCCGCGCCAGCAGATGACGTTCTCCGGCGCGCCGAAAGAACCGGCCGCTCCGGTGAAACGCACCGCGGCGAAGATCGGCCGCAACGATCCCTGCCCCTGCGGCTCGGGCAAGAAATACAAGAAATGCCACGGCACGGACGCGGCGTGATGAAACGGCGGACTCCGGTCCGCCGTTTTTCTTTTGGAACCATCCTCACACTTCACCGTACATGCACCCATGCGCGAACGCTTTTTCGCGGTGGGCTGCGGCGGTCTCGCCCTGCTCCTCGCGTTCCTCACGCTCGGCGTGACGACCGCCGGCGTCTACGTCGGTGAGGGCATCGGCAGCGTCATTTTCGGCTGGATCACCGCGGGGCTCATCGCCCTCGCCGCATTCGCGTCTTTCGCGATTGCCATCCGCCGCGGTACCACCGACGAAGACCTCTTCGAAGGCAATCGCGGCCTCGCGGTGGCCCTCACCGTCGTCGTCATCCTCGCCGTCACCGCCTTCGTTCTCGTCACCTTCATGCAACCCGACTTCTGGCGCGGCGCCACGGGCCAGTAGAATCAGCGGCGATGCCCTCGCTTGCGATCGAGATCGACAAAGCCAGGCTCCGCGACTTCTGCCAGCGGTGGAAGATCACGGAGTTTGCGCTTTTCGGCAGCGTCACGCGGCCGGAGGAGTTTCGCGAGGACAGTGATGTGGACGTGCTGGCGCGATTCACGCCCGATGCACCATGGTCGCTCTTCGATTGGGTGCACATGGAGGAGGAGCTGGCGATCATCTTCGGCCGTCCCGTCGATCTCGTGGAGTGGGAGGTCGTGGAAAAGAGCGACAACCGGTTCAGGAAGCGCTCGATCCTCGGTTCGGCGGTGCTGCTTGACGTCGCCTGATCATGGCCTGCTGGAAGATATGCTGCGCGAAGCGCGGACGGCGCTCGAGTTCGTCGGCCGGGTTCACGGAATCGGACGTTGAGCACGATCGCAGGACGCAATACGCCGTGATCCGATGTCTCGAGATCATTGGTGAAGCGGCGTCGCGCGTCTCGGACGAAACACGGAGACGGATCGCGATTCCCTGGTCCGACATCATCGCCCAGCGCCACATTGCGATTCACCACTACGGCAAATTGAAGACGCCGCGCATCTGGATCACCATCCGTGACGACGTACCTGCGCTCGTGAGCGTGCTCGAACGGCACCTGGAGGCAATTTGACCCGAACCATTGGTTTCATCGGCGCAGGCAACATGGCCGAGGCGATGATCCGCGGGCTGCTCCGCGGGAACGATTTTGCGCCGGAGAGCATCTCCGCCTCCGGTCCGAGAAACGAGCGGGTGGGGGAGTTGGCGAAGGCGTACGGGATCACCGCCACGACCGACAACAAAGTCCCGGCATCCGCGGAGATCGTGGTGCTCTCGGTCAAGCCGCAGATTCTGAGCCGGGTGCTCGACGAAGTCGCGGACACGATCAAACCGGAGGCGCTCGTGATCTCCATCGCCGCCGGTGTGCCGGTGGCCACGATTCAGGCGAGGCTGGCGAGCGGGACGCGGGTAATCCGCGCCATGCCGAACACGCCCGCGCTGGTGGACGCGGGAGCGACCGCGATCGCGGGTGGGGAGCACGCCAGAGACAGCGATCTGCAGGACGCGAAAAAGATCTTCGACGCGATCGGCCTGACGGTCATCCTCGAAGAATCACAGCTCGACGCCGTGACCGGACTTTCGGGATCGGGACCGGCCTACGTGTTTTTGATCCTCGAAGCATTGAGCGACGCGGGCGTCAAAGTGGGTCTGTCGCGCCGCACCGCCCAGCTCCTGGCCGCGCAGACGGTCCTCGGATCTGCGAAACTGCTGCTCGAAACGAACGAGCATCCCGGCCGCCTCAAGGACATGGTCACGTCTCCCGGCGGCACCGCGATCACGGGGCTGCATACGCTCGAAAACGGCGGGGTGCGCACGACGCTCATGAACGCGGTCGAAGCGGCCACGCGCCGCTCGCGCGAGCTCGGGGAAGCGTTTTCGAAGAAGGACTGATGGCCGGCAGCGACGCGATCGAAGAAGTGGAGAGGGAGCTGAACGACGCCACGCGCCGTGCGTGGACGCTCGTCCACTCCACCGACGGCCGGCTCTTCACCGTCCGTCCCAATCCGAGCAGTTGGTCCGCCGCGGAGTGCATCAGTCACCTCAGCATCTCCACGGAAATGTTCCTCCCCATCCTGCGCAGCGCCATCGAGGATGGGCGCAAAAGAGGGCTGAAGGCGAAGGGGAAGCCGAGGATGGACCTCCTTGGCCGCGTGCTGCGCTGGTTCCTCGAGCCGCCGACCCGTAGCCGCGTCAGAACGACCGCGCCGTTCGTGCCGCGCGCCGTGCGCGCGAAAGCGGAAGCGTTCGGCGAGTTTGCGAACCTGCAGCAGAAGCTCGGGGAGATCCTGCAGTCGGCGAAAGACGTCGACCTCGGGAAGATCAAGATCGTCTCCCCCTTCGACAAGCGCGTGAAGTACAACCTCTACTCCGCGTTCCGGATCGTCGTCGCGCACCAGCGGCGCCACCTCTGGCAGGCAGAGCAGGCCGTGGCCGCGCTCCGCCACTAAGCAGCGTTGCAGTTGCCACGCTGGCGCCGATGCCGCATCATGCGCCGCTTCGAGGAGAACGGATGACGACGGCAGGCCACGATCACGACGGCGAGTCTCTCGCGGAAAAAATGCAGGCGACGCTGGA
>Ga0196958_10000414_pt1 | contig 13897 bp, 10 predicted proteins | sample S1v_10metaG_FD_148654 | JGI IMG/M metagenome (GOLD analysis project Ga0196958, IMG submission 148654) | Soil microbial communities from Anza Borrego desert, Southern California, United States - S1+v_10 | ecosystem: Environmental > Terrestrial > Soil > Desert | place: USA: California | collected...
AGTAGGTACTTGATCGAAGGTACGCGACCGCCCAGCATGGAGTCATCCCGACGATTTCCTTTGACTGGAGCGAAAAATGCCGAAGACGCCGGTGACCGTCCTGGGCCTCGGTTCGATGGGCTCGGCCCTGGCGGGCGCGTTCCTCGCCGCCGGGCATCCGACCACCGTGTGGAACAGGACGGCCGCGAGGGCCGATCCCCTTGTCGCGCTCGGAGCGCAGCGGGCGGCGACGGCCGAGGAGGCGGTGCGGGCGAGCCCGTTGACCATCGCCTGCCTGACCACCTACGAAGCCACCCTCGCGGCCTTGCTGCCGGTTTCCTTGACCGGACGCGCTTTGGTCACCTTGAACAGCGGCTCACCGGCGGGCGCGCGCCGCATGGCCGAGTGGGCGACGAGCCGGGGCGCGCGGTACCTCGACGGCGCGATCAAGAACGTGCCGTCGGCCGTGGGCGCGCCGGACACCCTGCTGTACTACGGCGGCGACAAGACCGTTTTCGACGAGCACCTCGACACGTTGCGGGTACTGGGCGGCGACACCGTCCACCTCGGCGAGGACACCGACCTCGCGGCGTTGTACGAAACGGCCGTCGGCGGCACCCTGTTGCCCGCGCTGATCGGGTTCTTCCAGGGTGCCGCCGCGTTGCGCTCGCGCGGGCTCGAAGCCGAGACGCTCCTGCCGTACGCGACCAAGTGGTTCGAGATGATCATCTCGGTGCTTCCGATGTACGCCAAGGAAATCGACAGCGGTGACTACTCGGATCCCGCCGCCTCGGTGGACATCTTCCACGCCGGCGCCGCCGCCGACCTCGGACTGGCCGAGGAAGGCGTCGACGTCGGCTGGCAGCTTCCGATGCACGACCTCGTGCGGCGGGCCGCCGAGGCCGGGCACGGGGACCGCAGCATCGCGGTCCTGACGGAGTTGCTCAGCGTTGGGGCTGCAGGGTCTTCGACCACAGCGAAGCGCCCGTAGCGTCCCTCAGGTCCACAGTGAGCGCACCGCTCCTCCCGTCGATGTTCACCTCGCCGAAGTGCTGGAAACCGTCGGCGGGTGAGGTGTTCGCGGCGGGCGGGGCGTGCACGAACACCGCTTCGGGCCCGAAGGTCGGGTCGAGCGTGTTCGGTCCGAAAGCGCCGGCGTTGAGCGGTCCGGAGACGAACTCCCAGAACGGGTCGAAATCGGTGAAGGACGCGCGATCCGGCGAGTAGTGGTGCGCCGCGGTGTAATGCACGTCGGCGGTCAGCCAGACGACGTTGCGCACCCGGCGCCGCGAGATCTCCCGCAGCACCCAGGCGAGTTCGGTCTCGCGGCCGCCGGGCGCGCCGGGCAGGCCGTTGGCGACGCCCTCGATGGCCTTGCCGTCCGGAACGGTGAGACCGATGGGGAGGTCGGCCTGGATGATCTTCCACGTGGCGGTGCTGCGATCGAGGGCATCGACGAGCCAGCGTGCCTGGCGGTCGCCGAGGACGCGGCCCGGCTTGGTCTGGTCGGCGGTGTTGGCGTCCTTGTAGGTCCGCATGTCCAGCACGAAGACCTCGGCGCGCGAACCGTGCCGGAAGTTGCGGTACACCCGGCCGTCGACGGCCTGGCGCCGATCGATCGGATGCCATTCGTGGAACGCCTGGAACGCCCGCGCGGCGAGCACGTCGACACGCTTCTCGGTGTATTCGGGGCGGTCGTCGAGGATCTCCCCGGGGTACCAGTTGTTCACGACTTCGTGATCGTCCCACTGGACATAGGCGGGCACGTTCGCGGTGAACCGCTTGAGGTTGTCGTCGAGGAGGTTGTAGGCGAACTGGCCGCGGTACTCGTCGAGCGTCTCGGCGACCTTCGACTTCTCCGGGGTGACGATGTTGCGCCACACGCGCCCGCCGGGCAGCGCGACGGTTTCGGTGAGCGGCGCGTCGGCGTACACCGTGTCTCCACAGTGGAGGAACAGATCCGGGCGACGGTCGGCCATCGCGCGGTAGATCGTCATTCCGCCGCGTTCGGGGTTGATGCCCCAGTTCTGCCCGGCGACGTCACCGGACCACACCAGGCGGACGTCGGAGCGGCCGACCGGGGCGGTGGCGAACCGGCCGGTGACGGCCTCGCTGTGCGTCCGGCCGTCGAGTGCTTCGGCGGTCACGCGGTAGTGGACCTCGGTCCCCGGCGGCAGGCCCGCGACACGGATCTTGCCGGTGCCGCCGGTCTCCGGGCTCATCACCGGCCCGCGCACACGGCGCGCGTGCCGGAACGAGGGGTCCCTCGAGACCTCCACGATCAGTCGCGCGGGCCGGTCGGCGCGCGACCAGACGATGCCGGAACCGGTGGTGACGTCACCGGACTGGACACCGTGAGTGAGCACCGGACGCGCACGGCGGATCAGCGGGACGGCGTTCGCGGACGCGGTCCCGGGCAGGAGCAAGCCGCCCGCGACCGCTCCGGCGCCGGTGAGACCGGCCTTGAGCAGCGTGCGGCGGTTGTGGTGGGTTGCGGTCATGGCGCGGTTCTATCCCGTGGCCACGGCCGGTGGGCCAACGGCGGTTTGCGCGGCGGTGAACGAACGGACGGTAGCCGGCTCAACCGTTCGGCCGATGCTTCCCGGATCTCCGCGCCGGTAGTTTCGAGCGGGGGGGATGATCGATCCGGAGGGGGAACGATGCGAAGATTCCAGCGTGGTCTCGTGCTGCTCACCGCGGCTTTGGCGACGTCGAGCCTGGTGACGGGGGTTTCGTCGGCGGACGAACTGGGCCGCACGAGGGCGGTGATCGCGTACACCGAGTACGGGATCCCGCACATCGCCGCGAAGGACTTCGACGGGCTGGGCTACGGCTACGGGTTCGCCGCGGCCAAGGACAACATCTGCGAACTCGCGAACACCTATCTGACGGTCTCCGCGCGCCGGTCCGCGCACCTCGGCCCCGGTGGTCAGGGCAATCCGGCGATGAGCGAGGCGAAGAACAACCTCGACAGCGACCTGCACTTCCAGCGGATCAACGATTCCGGTGTGATCGAACGGCTGCTCGCGCGGCCCGCGCCGCACGGCCCGCGGACGGAGGTGCGGGAACTCGCGGCCGGATACGTAGCGGGGTACAACGAGTACCTGAAGCGGACCGGCGGGCAGCGGATCACCGATCCGGTGTGCCGCGGCGCGGACTGGGTCCGGCCGATCACCGAACTGGACTTCTACCGGCACTTGTACGCCATCTCCTCGGTGGCGGGGCAAGGCGCGCTCGCGGCCGACCTGGCCCGCACCCAGCCGCCGTCCACGAAGGACGTTCCGGCCGCGGGCCCGGAATCGGCGCCGAAGATCGCCGACGGGCTCCACAAGGCCATGGGTTCGGGCGAACTCGGCAGCAACGGCATCGCCATCGGCGGTGACGGAACGAAGTCCGGCGGCGGCCTGCTGCTCGGGAATCCGCATTATCCGTGGCAAGGCGGACGCCGGTTCTGGCAGTCGCAGCTGACCATCCCCGGCCGGTTCGACGTCGCCGGCGGAAGCCTGCTGGGGCTCCCGTTGCCGCAGATCGGGCACAACGCCGACGTGGCGTGGACGCATACGGTGTCGACAGCCATCACGTTCGGCCTCTTCGAGGTGCCGCTGGCACCCGGCGACCCGACGACGTACCTCGTCGACGGGAAACCGGAGAAGATGACCGCGCACGAGGTGAAGGTCGAGGTCCGGGAACCGAACGGCGAGCGCCGGCAGGTCGGCCGCACCTTCTACAGCACGCGGTACGGCCAGGTGATCGGATCGGCGTTCGGCGTGCCCACGCCGTGGACGACGACGTCCGCGCACGCGTTGCGAGACGGGAACGCGGGTAATCTGCGCGCCCTGAACACCTGGTTCGAACTGAGCGGAGCACGCAGCACCAAGGACGTCGCCGCAGCACTCGCGCACACCCAAGGTGTCCCGTGGGTCAACACCATCGCCGCCGATCGGGCGGGCAACGCGTTGTACAGCGACATCCAGGTCGTCCCGCACGTCACCGACGATCGGGCGGCGAGCTGCGGGACCGCGCTGGGCCGCGCGCTCTTCCCCGGCACCGGACTTTCCCTTTTGGACGGTTCGAAGTCCTCGTGCGGCTGGGGTTCCGACCCCGGGTCGTTGGAGCCGGGCCTGTTCGCGCCGTCCCGGTTGCCGCTGCAGCAGCGACGCGACTACGAACTCAACGCCAACGACAGCGCCTGGCTCTCCAACGCCCGCGCACCGATCGCGCCACTGCCCCGGATCGTCGGCACGACCGGTACCCAGCGCTCGGACCGGACCAGGGAAGCGCTGATCTCCGCCGAGGAAGGCTTGGCGGGCAAGGGTTTCACGTCGTCGTCGATGAAGGAGATGCTGTACCGCGATCGAAGCCGCACCGCCGAACTCGCGGCCGCCGACACGGCGAAGATGTGCGCGGCTTTCCCCGGAGGCGAGGCTCCGTCCACGTCAGGGCCGGTGCCGGTCGGCAACGCCTGCGCGACGCTTTCGGCCTGGGACCGCACGTTCCGGCTCGACAGCCGCGGTGCGCTCTTCTTCGAGCGATTCAGGAACCGGCTCAACGGGCTTCGGAACATCTGGCAGGTCCCCTTCGACCCGAACCAGCCGGTCACGACGCCGCATTCGCTCGCGACCGGGAATCCCGACGTGCGAAAGGCCTTCGGTGACACGCTCGCCGAATTCCGCGCCAACGGTCTCCCCGTCGACGGCAGGCTCGGCGACAACCAGGCGGTGACCCGCGCCGGGCAGCGGATCCCGATCCACGGCGGGCCGAGCGGCCTCGGCGTGCTCAACGTGATCACGTCGCTGTGGGATCCGGCCAAGGGCAACCACGAGGTCGTGCACGGATCCAGTTACGTGCAGGTGGTCGGATTCACCGGCAAGGCCTGCCCGGACGTCTCGACGATCATGACGTACTCGCAGTCGACCGACGTCACTTCGCCGCATTTCGCCGACCAGACGCGGTTGTACTCGCGGGGCGGCTGGGTGCGCGGGCGGTTCTGCGCCGCGGACATCGCGCGATCTCCGGAGCTGAAAGTGGTGCGGCTGCGGTAAACGCGTGATCGGAGGCGTAACTCACGTGATCGGAGGCGTAACTCGCGTGGTTGGAGGCGTAACTCGCGTGGTTGGTCACGTGAGTTACGCCCCGGCTGCGAAACCCGGCGAACGCTACTGCGGTTGCTGCTGCTGACTCGGCAGCGTTCCGGCGGCCATCCGCCGCGCCACGTCCTTTCGCAGCCACAGCAGCCACAGCCAGATCCCGAGGAAGACCACCCCGAGGATCGCCACGGCGGGCAGTGCGACGAAGAAGGCGATCAGCGCGACCTGCAACACCAGCACCGCGGGCACCGCCCAGGGCTTCTTCAGGAAACCGCACAGCACGATCAGCGCGACCGCGATCACGATCACCGACCAGCCGGTGAGCGAGCCGACGCCGCCGCCGAGTTTCGCCACCACCGGCAGCGCGAGCGCGACGGTGATGCCCTCCATGATCAGGGAACCGGCCATCACGCCGCGGAAGGACTTCATCGGGTCCTTGGCGGGCGGTTTCGGGGTCTCGTCGGTCACGCCGGCTCCTTACCGAACAGGGTCCTGGCCTCGCCCGCGGTGACGACCGAGCCGGTGACCAGCACGCCGCCGCCCGCCAGGGGCTCTTCGGGGTCGTCGCTCTGCTCGACGAGGCCGATGGCGGTTTCGATCGCGGCGTCCAGGCTCGTCTCGGCCACGACACGGTCTTCGCCGAAGATCGAAAGGGCGATGTCGTTGAGTTCGTCCAGCGGCATCGCGCGCGGAGACGAGTTCTTGGTGACGACGATCTCGGTGACGACCGGTTCGAGGGCGTCGAGGATGCCGCGGACGTCCTTCTCGGCCATCACGCCGACCACGGCGACGAGGCGCCGGAAAGCGAACTCCTCGGCGACGGTGGTGGCGAGCGCCTTGGCACCGTGCGGGTTGTGGGCGGCGTCGAGCAGCACGGTCGGCGCGGCGCGGACGCGCTCCAGCCTGCCGGGGGTCTCGACCTCGGCGAAGGCCTCGCGGACGGCTTCGACGACCAGTTGCTTGTCCTTGCCCGCACCGAAGAACGCTTCGACGGCGGCCAGCGCGAGCGCGGCGTTGGCCGCCTGGTGGGCACCGTGCAGGGGCAGGAAGATCTCGTCGTAGACCCCGCCGAGGCCCTGCAGCTTCAGCATCTGCCCGCCGACGGCGATCTCCCGTTCCATCACGCCGAACTCACTGCCCGCGCGGGCGACGCTCGCGTCGACCTCGATGGCGCGTTCCAGCAGGATCTTCTGCACGTCGGGGTCCTGCTCGGCGATGACCGCGACGCTGCCGGGCTTGATGATCCCGGCCTTCTCCACCGCGGCCTTGGCCGGAGTGCCGCCGAAGTACTCGACGTGGTCGACGCCGATGGGGGTGATGACGGCGACTTCACCGTCCACGACGTTCGTGGCATCCCAGGAGCCACCGAGACCGGTTTCGACGACCGCGGCTTCGACGGGCGCGTCGGCGAAGACCGCGAACGCCATCCCGGTGAGCACTTCGAACTTGCTCATCGGCACCGCGTCCGGGCCGCCCGCGTTGTCGACCATGGTCACGTACGGCGCGACATCGCGGTACAGGTCGACGTACGCGGCGGCGGAGATGGGGGCGCCGTCGAGCGCGATGCGCTCGGTGACCAGTTGCAGGTGGGGGCTCGTGTACCGGCCGACGCGCAGCCCCATCCGGGTCAGCAGCGCGTCGATCATCCGGGTGGTCGAGCCCTTGCCGTTGGTCCCGGCGACGTGCAGCACCGGATAGCCGCGGTGCGGTTCACCCATGAGGTTGACCAGGGCCGCGATCCGGGCGAGGGACGGTTCGATCTTGGTCTCGGGCCACCGCTGGTTCAGCTCGGCCTCGACGGCGAGCAGTTCGCGGCGCGCCTGCTGCCCGTTGGGGTCGGCCGGGGCGAACTCGTCGCCCTGGTCGTCCAGTTCGTGCAGTTCCACGTCCTCCGGGGCGACGAGGTCCGGCACGGGGCCGAGCGCGAGGTTGTCCCCCAGCTGCCCGATCCCGCCGATCCCGCCACCGGCACCGCCACCCGCCTGGTACGCGGCGTCGGGTGCGTCCAGATCCGGGTCGGTGTCGTCGGACGGATCATGGGCACGTGCCCCCAATTCGTCGACACCGGCGAAACTGTCCAGATCTGCCAGGTCCGGGGATTCCTTGAAGTCTTCGGAATCCCGGCCGTCACCTCGCGGCACGAACTCTCCTTTTAGCCTTGCTCCCTGTCGGACCGAGTCTACGTGCGGCTTTTGCTGGCACTCTCGACGCATGGGGTTCAACCACAACGACCACTACCACCCGCTGCTGCTCGACCAGCTGCCTCCCGGCCCGGGCGTGGCGCTGGAGGTGGGCTGTGGCGGCGGACGGTTCGCCCGGCGGCTCGCGGCGACCGGGATGCACGTCGAGGCGATCGACCGGTCCGCTTCGATGATCGACCTCGCCCGCGCCGCCGGCTCACCGGGGCCCGGCACGATCTCGTACCGACAGGCCGACGTCGTCACCGAGAAGCTGCCGGAGGGGGCGTACGACTTCATCTCCTGCCTCGCGTCGCTCCATCATGTGCCGTTCGACACGGTCACGAGGCTGCGGGACGCACTGGTCCCCGGCGGTGTCCTGGCCGTACTCGGCCTCGGCAGACCCAGCACGTTCGCCGACTACGCGCGCGCCGTCGTGGCGTCGCCGGTCAACGCGCTGGCCAGGATGGTCGTGTACGCGGGCGAGCGGCTCAACGGCGGGATCGATCCGCTGCCGACGGCGCCGATCGCCGAGACGTTCCCGCCGATGAGCCATGTCCGGCGCGACGCGGCTCGGCTGCTGCCGGGCGGCAAGGTGCGGAACCTGCTCTTCTACCGCTATCTCCTGGTCTACCGCAGGCCGGAGGACGACCACCCGAGCTGACACCCCAAGCGGGTGAAACCCGCGCTCACCACCCGATCGGCGGCGCCGGACAGGCCGGATCCGGTTCATTTTTGAGAGGCCGTCCAGTCCGGAGATCGGGGTCCTCATGCGCTTAAGACGTGTCCTGTTCGCGGCCGTCTCGACCGTCGTCCTGTTGATCGCCTCCGCCACGGCGGCCACCGCCGCCGAGCGGTCCTACCGGAACTACGTCGCGCTGGGTGATTCCTACACTTCCGGACCGCTCATCCCGCTCCCCCGCCTCAACCCGCTCTTCTGCGGCAAGTCGACGCAGAACTACCCGTCGATCCTCGCCTCCGCGCTGCGGGTGCGTTCGTTCACCGACATCAGCTGCGGTGGCGCCGACACCACGAACATGACGCAGCCGCAGCGCGTCACCCTCGGCGGCAACCCGTCACAGTTCAGTGCCCTGCGCGCGAACACCGACCTGGTCACCGTCGGTATCGGCGGCAACGACTACGACGTCTTCGGCACCCTGGTCGGCACCTGCCCGTCGCTGCGGGCGAGCGATCCCACCGGGAGCCCGTGCCGGGACAAGTTCACCGTCGGCGGCGTCGACACCGTCAAGGCCAAGATCGCCGACACCGGCAAGAACGTCGAGAAGGTGCTGGCCGGGATCCACGCCCGCTCGCCGCGCGCCGACGTGCTCGTCGTCGGCTACCCGCGGATCGCGCCGGAATCCGGCTATTGCCCGAAGATCCTGCCCTTCGCCGAGGGCGACTACGCCTGGCTCAACGACGTCGAAAAGGCCTTGAACTCGGCGATCGAGAAGGCCGTCGCCGCCGACGGCGAGGCGACCTTCGTGGACACGTTCGGCCCGTCCGCCGGACACGACGCCTGCGCGCCGAACGGTGCCGCGTGGATCAACGGGCAGCACACGAAACTGCTCGCCGCGGCGGCGTACCACCCGTACCGCACCGGGATGGCGGGCGTGGCCGGAGTGGTCCTCCGTCACCTTCGCTGAAGGTCGCGCGGGCGATGAAGGGGCCTTTCCTCGCTAATTTTGCGAGGAAAGGCCCCTTCATCGCAGTCGTCAGGAGGCGGGGAGGGCGGCCAACCGGGCGTTGATGCGCTCGATGTCGGCGACCGCGGTTTCCTGGCGGGCCCGGATCTTGCCGATCACGTGCTCCGGCGCCTTGTCGATGAAGGCCTGGTTGCCGAGTTTGGCCTCGGCCTGCGCCAGTTCCTTCTCCGCCGCGCCGAGGTCCTTCTGCAGGCGCTTGCGCTCGGCGGCGACGTCGATCGTGCCGGACAGGTCCAGTTCGACGGTGACGACACCGGCCGACAGCCCGACTTCGAGCGACGCGCTCGGCGCGAAGCCGTCCTCGGGCTGCGTGAGCCGGACCAGCGCGCGGATCGGCTCGTCGTGCCCGGTGATCTCGGCGAACCCGTCGCCGGACAGCCGCGCGGCCACCTTCTGGCTGGGCTTGAGGCCCTGGTCCGCGCGGAACCGGCGGACCTCGGTGACCAGCTTCCGCACGTCCGCGATCCGCTTGTCCGCCACGAGATCGGCGTACGAGGCGTCGGCCACCGGCCACGGGGCGATCACCAGCGACTCGCGGCCGGTCAGCGCCGTCCACAGCTTCTCGGTGATGAACGGGATGAACGGGTGCAGCAGCTTGAGCACCGTGTCGAACACGTGCCCGAGCACCGCGCGCGTCGCCGTCACGCGGGCCTCGTCGCCTTGGAAGACCTGGACCTTCGACAGCTCCAGGTACCAGTCGCACAGCTCGGTCCAGGTGAACTGGTAGAGCGTGTCGGTGGCCTTGGCGAACTGGTAGTCCGCCAGGTACCCGGTGACCTCGTCGACGACCGTCCCGAGCCTGCCGAGGATCCAGCGGTCCGCCTCGGTGAGTTCGGCCGGAGCGGGCAGCGGGGCGTTCGCGTCCGCGCCGTTCATCATCGCGAACTTGGTGGCGTTCCAGAGCTTCGTGGTGAAGTTCCGGGAGCCCGCGACCCACTCTTCGCCGATCGGCACGTCGGTGCCCGGGTTGGCGCCGCGGGTGAGGGTGAACCGCAGCGCGTCGGTGCCGTAGCGGTCCATCCACTCGATGGGGTCGACACCGTTGCCCGCGGTCTTCGACATCTTCTTGCCGAACTGGTCGCGGACCATGCCGTGCAGCGCGATGGTCTTGAACGGCGCCTCGCCGGTGGCGTAGAGGCCGAACATCATCATCCGCACGACCCAGAAGAACAGGATGTCGTAGCCGGTGACCAGCACCGACGTCGGATAGAACTTGTTCAGGTCCGGGGTCTTCTCGGGCCAGCCGAGGGTGGAGAACGGCCACAGGCCCGACGAGAACCAGGTGTCGAGCACGTCCGGGTCCTGGGTCCAGCCCTCGCCCGACGGCGGCTCCTCGTCCGGTCCGACGCAGACGACCTCGTCGTTCGGGCCGTACCAGACCGGGATGCGGTGGCCCCACCACAGCTGGCGCGAGATGCACCAGTCGTGCAGGTTGTCGACCCAGTCGAAGTAGCGTTTCTCCAGCTCCGGCGGGTGGACGTTCACCCGGCCGTCGCGCACCGCGTCGCCGGCGGCCTTGGCGAGCGGGCCGACCTTGACGAACCACTGCAGCGAAAGCCGCGGCTCGATCGGCTCCTTGGAGCGCTCCGAATGCCCGACGCTGTGCAGGTACGGACGCTTCTCCGCGACGATGCGACCCTGCTCACGCAGCTTCTCCCGCACCGCAACGCGGGCCTCGAAGCGGTCCATGCCGTCGAACTCGGTGCCGGTGCCGTCGATGCGGCCCTGCTCGTCCATGATCGTGATCATCGGCAGGTCGTGGCGCCGGCCGATCTCGAAGTCGTTCGGGTCGTGCGCGGGGGTCACCTTGACCGCACCGGTGCCGAACTCGGGGTCGACGTGCTTGTCCGCCACGACCGGGATCTTGCGTCCGGTCAGCGGAAGCTCGACCTCGGTGCCGATGAGGTGCGTGTAGCGCTCGTCGTCCGGGTGGACCGCGACGGCGGTGTCGCCGAGCATCGTCTCCATCCGGGTGGTGGCCACGACGATCGCGTTCTCGCCGTCGCCGTAGCGCATGGAGACGAGTTCGCCCTCGACCTCTTCGTGCTTCACCTCGGCGTCGGACAGCACCGACCGCAGCTCCGGCGACCAGTTGACCAGCCGCTCGGCGCGGTAGATCAGGCCGTCGTCGAAGAGCCTCTTGAAGATCGTGTTGACGGCCTTGGAGAGGCCGTCGTCCATGGTGAACCGCTCACGGGTCCAGTCGACGCCCTCGCCGAGGCGCTTCATCTGAGCGAGGATCTTGCCGCCGTGTTCGTTCTTCCACTGCCAGACGCGCTCGACGAAGGCCTCGCGGCCGAGCTCGCGGCGGCTGGTGCCCTCGGCGCGGAGCTGTTTCTCGACCAGCGCGTGGACCGCGATGCTCGCGTGGTCCATGCCCGGCAGGTACAGCGTCTCGTCGCCGAGCATGCGGTGGTAGCGGGTGACGGCGTCGATCAGGGTGTGCTCGAACGCGTGCCCGATGTGCAGCGAACCGGTCACGTTCGGGGGCGGGATGACTACCGTGAACGGCGGCTTGTCCGACGTGGGGTCGGCCGTGAAGTAACCGGCGTCTACCCAACGCTGGTAGAGCGAGGCTTCTTCGTCGGCCGGGTTCCAGGCACCCGGAAGGTCGGTCTGCTGCGGCTGGGCGTTCTCGGTCACAGTTGACAAGTCTACGAACCCGCTCTATCGAGTTCCTCACCGGCCGTAACGCCCGCCGTTCCCAGCCGATGAGGGGATGTCGTCACGCATTGGGGGAAGGCGGGCTCTTGGAAGACCGGCAGCTGGAGACGCATCCGGATCTGCTGGATCCGGACTGGCGCAAGCAGGCCGAACGCGCCGCCCGGCTAGGCGCGAAGCAGGACCTCAAACGACGGCGGAGACCGCGGCCGCGCCGCCGGTTCCGGATGTCCCGGTGGCAGGTCGTGGTCCTGTTCGTGGTCATGACCGTGGCCGTGCTCTCGGCCGCCGCGGTGGTCGTGGCCCAGCTGCGGGGACACCCCGGCTCCGGGCAGCCTCCGAAGGCCGCTCCGGTGCTCGGTACCGTCGACCTTGCCCGGCCTTTCGACCGTACCCCCGCGGCGACCTGGCGCGAAGGCGTCGCCGGGATCACCGTGCCGCCGGGGCAGGTCATCGGCGGCTTCGCCGCGCAGGAGGTGGACGCCGCGTATCGCAAGGTGACGGAGGCCATCGCGGCCGCACGGCTCGGCTCACGGGCACTGCGCGACCACGACGGCTCGGAACTGCTCGCCTTGCTGACCCCGAACGAACGCGCCCGGCTCGAACCGACGCTCACGGGCGCGCTCACTGTCGAAAAGGGCAACTACCTGACGCTCACCGGGCCGAAGCACCTGCTGCCGGCGCTCCCGCGCATGACCGGCTCTCTGACGGCGAAGCCCGGTGACAAGGGCGAGTTGATCGTCCACGCGAGTTACGCGGTCGCCTACGCCTTCGACGCGCATCCGGGCGAGGCCCGGTCGCCGGCGGACATCGTCCCGTTCGTCCGCGAGGAGCAGGACTACGTGATCCGCACGGCGCCGCCGTTCGCGAAGGCCGACGCCGGGTTGAGTTTCGGGGATGGCGCGAGCTACCGCTCACGCATGGCCTGTGACGCGATCAAGACGGGCGTCCTCGCACCCCAGTACGCTGACAAGGACAGACCGGTCGTCGGCGTACCCGCCGGCGACGATGCCGCTGCCTACGACCCGACGAAACCCCTGCCGTCACTGAACACCTGCGGGTAGCGGGCCGAAACCCTGGGGAAGAGGACCGAGATGGACGAAGAGGACCGGCGGATCGAGACCCACCCGGACCTGGTCGACCCGAACTGGCAGAAACACGCCGAACTGGACGCCTGGCTGGGTGCGAAGAAGGAGCTCAAGAAGAAGCGCCGCAAGCAGCGCAAAGCGGTGGCCTCCGGTGGCGGCTACCGTGAGCCGGGGTCGAGCCGATGGCCGGGCGTCGCCGCGATCGCCGGCCTGATCGTGCTGGTCGTGGCCGCGGTGACGGTGAACGCGGTGCAGGAGCGCGGCGTCAACGAGACGCCCTGGTTCCCGCTGGACGAAGCGCAGATCACCCGGCTCGTCACCGACGCCTGAGCCCTCTCGGTCGCGTATACGAGCGGTAAGGCGCACGATGGAGCCATGACCCGCGAAGCACCCGCGAACGACGTTGACGAGACCGAGCTCGAAGTCGGGAAACCTAAGAGCTGGGCGGCCGGGATTCCCGGGGTCGCCGTCTCCCTGAAGCGCGGCATGGAGCAGATGGGCGCCGCGCGCACGGTGAAGACACTGCGCCTGCTGAACCAGCGCGACGGTTTCGACTGCCCCGGTTGCGCCTGGCCGGAGCCGCGAGAGGTCGACGGCGAGCACCGCAAGCTCGCGGAATTCTGCGAGAACGGTGCGAAGGCCGTCGCCGAGGAGGCGACGAAGCGCCGGGTCGGCCGTGAGTTCTTCGCCGAGCACTCCATCCGGGATCTCGCGGACAAGACCGATTTCTGGCTCGGCCAGCAGGGCCGCATCACCGAGCCGTTCGTCCTGCGCGAAGGGGCCTCGCACTACGAGCCGATCTCCTGGGACGACGCCTTCACCCTGGTCGCGGACGAGCTTCGCGCGCTGCAGAACCCGGACGAGGCGATCTTCTACACCTCCGGGCGCACCAGCAACGAGGCCGCGTTCCTCTACCAGCTGCTCGTGCGTTCCTACGGCACCAACAACCTTCCGGACTGCTCCAACATGTGCCACGAGTCGTCCGGCGCGGCCCTCTCGGCCACGACCGGGATCGGCAAGGGCTCGGTGTCGCTCGCCGACATCCACAAGGCGGACCTGATCGTGGTCGTCGGCCAGAACCCCGGCACCAACCATCCGCGCATGCTCTCCGCGCTGGAAGAGGCCAAGGGCAACGGCGCCAAGATCATGGCGGTCAACCCGTTGCCCGAAGCCGGTCTGATGCGGTTCAAGAACCCGCA
>Ga0196958_10000415_pt1 | contig 13889 bp, 12 predicted proteins | sample S1v_10metaG_FD_148654 | JGI IMG/M metagenome (GOLD analysis project Ga0196958, IMG submission 148654) | Soil microbial communities from Anza Borrego desert, Southern California, United States - S1+v_10 | ecosystem: Environmental > Terrestrial > Soil > Desert | place: USA: California | collected...
AGCGCTCGGGCAAACCGGCCAATTCGACCGCGCCGTCGAGCTTTCGGCAGGATTCGGCGAGATCGGCACGCTCGAACGGGCCGCCAAGCTGCACACTCAGCTCGCCTGGGCCGCCTACATCGCCGGACGGCACGACGAATGCCTCGGCCAGATCGAACGGGCCCGCGCTCCCCTCGGTTCGGCGATCTCGCCCGCTCAGCAGGCCGCACTCGACGCCGTCGAAGCGAACCTCTGGCTCGACGTCCCCGGCAAGACCGGCACGGCGGAACGGCTCGCGCGTCACGCGTGGAAGGTGGCCGAGAAGACCGAGCAGCCGTTCGTCGTATGCCAGGCACTGCAGGTGCTCGGCATGCTCGCGCTGTCACGGGACCTCTCCGAATCCGAGCAGTACATGCAGCTCGCGCGGCGAACCGCGGAGGACAACCACCTGCACCACCTCCGCACCCAGGCGCTGGTCCGGCTCGGCGGGCATCGCGTGCTGATGAACGGTGACGAGCAGACCCTGCTGCTCGCCCGCGCGGACGCCCAGCGGACCGGGTCGATCACCCTGCACTGCGCGGTCGATTCGGTGCGCACCATGCACGCGATCCTGCGCTGCGAGTTCGACACCGCGCACACCCTGCTGGAAGAGAACCTCGCCGTACTCGGCAGGCTCCGGCTGACCGCGTTGCTGCAGTACGCGCATATGACCAGGGCGATGTCGGCCGGGCACCGCGCCGACCGCCCGGCGATGGAGCGGGCGCTCGACGACTTCCGGAAAAGCGGCGGCGAGAACGCGCAGGAAATGGTGCTGAGCATCGGGCTGGCACGGGTCTTCTGTTCGCTGCTCGAGGAGGATTTCGAACGGGCTCGCCGCGAACTCGACCAGGTCATCGAACTGGAGGACCGGCGGCCGAGCCGGTTCCACCTCGCCGGACAGCACGGGCTCAGGACGCTCGTCGACACCCTCGGCGGTGTTCGCTGCCCGGAGGCGGGCTCCGCCGTGAGCGGGATGCGATGGAACCGGCAGTTCGTCGAGTTCGCGCACGCCGTCGAGTACGGCAGGCGCGGCGACACGGTGGAAGCCGAACGGTCGGTGGCCGCCGCGCTGGAGACGTCGGTGCCCTATCCCCTCGCCCGGCACCTCGGGCTCCGGCTGATCGCCGAACCGGCCGCCGCCGACGGCTGGGGAGATCCGGCAGGCTGGCTCAACGAGGCCGAGGAGTACTTCCACGGCAGGAACATCCAGGCGGTCGCCACCGCCTGCCGGAGCCTGCTGCGGAAGCTCGGCGCCCCCGTGCGACAGCGCCGGTCCGGGGTCGACCGGGTCCCCGGTGATCTGCGCGCGTCCGGGGTCACCGTGCGCGAATACGAGGTGCTGGTGCTGCTCGCCGAGCGCATGGGCAACAAGGACATCGGCGCCCGGCTGCACATCTCGCCCCGCACGGTCGAGAAGCACGTCGCGAGCCTGCTCGCCAAGACCGGCCTCGCCGACCGTTCGGCCCTCGCCGAACACGTCGCCGGACCACGACCTGGCATGCTGTGAGCCATGAGCGACCTCACCGTGTACGGCGCCGGCTGGTGCCCCGACGTCAAACGCAGCCGTGCCCTGCTGGACGCGAAGGGCGTCGGGTACGACTACATCGACGTCGAGGCGGACGCCGCCGCTGAGGAGACCGTGCGAGCGCTGCAGAACGGTGCACGCCGGATCCCGACCATCGTCTGGCCGGACGGCACCCACCTGGTCGAGCCGAGCGACGACGAGCTCACCGCGCACCTGGACCGGTGACCCTTCCGGACGTCCCGGTCGGCACGAGGGTCGTCGTGCGATACCGGATCGAAGGCGGGTTCACCGACGCGCTCGGCTACCTGTGCTCCCGTGACGACGCGGAATGCGCGGTGGAGACCAAACGCGGGCTCGTGACGATCCGGCTGGCGGACATCGTCCTGGCGAAGACCGTCCCTCCTCCCCCGCAACCGCGTCCTCGCCCAGCTTGATCACTGTTTCGTCTCGGCGCTTCCGGGTAAGTGAGGGAATCCCCTTCAGGAGGTCCCCTTGGCTGCCACAACGGAAAATCCGGACGGTCCCACGGAGTTGTCCCGCCGATCGTGGTGGGCGGTGCTCAAACGGACGTTCACCCAGTTCAACCACGACAACATGCTGGACTGGGCGGCCGCCCTCACCTATTACGGCGTCCTCTCGCTCTTCCCCGGACTGCTGGTCCTCACCGCGCTCCTCGGTCTACTCGGGCCGTCCGCGACCCAGAGCCTGATCGACAACGTCGGCCGGATCGCCCCCGGTCAGGGCCGGGACATCCTGGTCGGCGCGATCGAGGAGCTGTCCAAGTCCGGCGGACTGGCCGGAACGGCGGCGATCATCGGCTTCGTGGGCGCGTTGTGGTCGGCGTCCGGCTACATCGGCGCGTTCATGCGTGCGTCCAACGTCATCTACTCGATGCCCGAAGGCCGCCCGATCTGGAAGACCGTGCCCTTGCGGGTCGGACTCACCATCGCCGTCCTGATCGTCCTCGCCCTGTGCGCCGTCGGCGTGGTGGCGACCGGCGGGGTCGCGCGCTACCTCGGCGATCTGATCGGCCTCGGTTCGACCGGTGTCCTGGTCTGGGACATCGCGAAATGGCCGGTGATCGCTTTGCTGGCGGGTCTGGCGTTCGCGATGCTCTACTGGGTGAGCCCCAACGTGCGGCAGCCGAAGTTCCGCTGGCTGACACCGGGCGGGCTCGTGGCCGTGGTGCTCTGGGCCGCCGCCACCGCCGGATTCGCCTTCTACGTGAGCAACTTCGGCTCGTACAACAAGGTCTACGGTTCGCTCGCCGGGGTCATCGTGTTCCTGATCTGGCTGTGGATCTCGAACATCGCCGTCCTCCTCGGCGCCGAACTGGACGCGGAACTCACGCGGGGCAAGGAGCGTGCCTCCGGACGCCCCGCCGAAAGCGAGCCGTTCCTCCCGCCGCGTGACACCAGGGCGATGGACGACGACGAAGCGGCCGCCGTCGCCGAAGCCGAAGCGAAGGCCACCGACTGATTCATTCGGCCGACACCGCACATACTGAGGGGTAAGGCAAAGAGGTGTCCGGACGTCGAAGCCTTGAATGGCGTGATCGCCACCGGGATCGAGTGCTTCGCGCAGCCTCGCACAGGGTCGTGAGGGGTGAGGACGGTCAGGGCCAAGAGTGTCTTCGGCTACCTATTTCGTCGGCTGTGCCAGTGCGCCTGGCGTACATGAAGGCCCCCTTCCTTGCGCTAGGCGCAAGGAAGGGGGCCTTCATGTACCCCGCAAAAGAGAACCACGGCGGGCATAGCGGGCACTGGGGTCGTGATGTCCTTGAGGACTGTTGAAGCCACGCCAGGCCCCTTCAGCGACTTCGCGCCTACCTCAAACTTCAGTACGCCAAGTTTGCTCTATCCCTCAATAAGAGGAGCCCTTCCCCGGAGGTACTGGGGAAGGGCTCCGTCAGTTCTCTACTAGCTCTTGCTCGACTTGGTGGCCTTCTTCTTCGCGTCCTTGACCTTGCCCTTCACCGTCCCGATCGCGTCCTGGACCGGTGCGTAGGTGCCGTAGAGCGCCGGGTCGGGCTTCGGAGCGGTGCCGGGTCCGCCGAGGGCCTCGGGCTCCATCAGGTACTCGATCCCGTCCTCGCCGAAGCTCCAGCCACCCTTCGCACCGTCCGGGCCGTCGGAGAGATGCCAAATGGTGTTGTTGTGTTCCTGGTTCTCCTCGTCGAACAACGCCGTCGGCGCGATGTCGCTTTCCAGGCCGTCGGCCTTGAGTTCCTCGATCGCGGCGAGCCACTGCTTCTGGTGGACCGTGTCCCGCGCGAGGTTGAACTGCAGCATGGCCTTCACGCCCGGGTCGTCGGTCATGTTGTACAACCTGGCCGTCTGCAACCGACCCTGCGCCTCGGCCGCGACGTTCGCGCGGAAATCGGCCAGCAGGTTACCCGACGCCACGACGTAGCGACCGTTCCAGGGATAGCCCTGGCTGTCGCTCGGCGTGGCGCCGCCGCCGGAGATGATCGCCTGCTGGGGGTCCATCCCGCCCAGGATCGCCGCGGTGGCCGGATCCTTCGCGGCCTCGGCCACCATGGTGGCGGGAGCACCTTCGAGCAGCCGGGCGACCATCGTCGCGAGCATTTCGACGTGACCGATCTCCTCGGTCGCCGTGTCCATGATCAGGTCCTTGTACTTGCCCTCGATGCGGCAATTCCAGCCCTGGAACAGGTACTGCATGGTGACGGTCATTTCACCGTAGGCGCCACCGATGAGTTCCTGCAGCTTGCGAGCGTACAAGGCGTCGGGCTTTTCCGGCTTGGCCTCGAATTGGAGCGATTTGGTATGACGGAACACTGAGGAACCTCCGAAGAATTCAGAAAGAAACAGGTACTAGCGCGAGTCGGCGATCGGCGCCTTCGGGCCGGAGAGCGGAATGAGCCCGAGGGCGAGCATCCCGACGGCGAGCCCGAGGTGCAGCCAGTTGTCTGCGTTGTTGACCGGCACGAAATTGGCCGCCGAGCCGTGGTCGATCAGCAGCCCGTACAGCCAGAGCACGAGGTAGATCACCCCGCCACCGACGAGGAACGCCTTCGCGCCGCTCACCGTCCGGGCCAACAGGATCCCCGCGACGCCGAACGCCAAGTGGACGATGTTGTGCAGAATCGACACCTGGAACACGCCCAGCAGCAATGCGCCGGACTCGTGACCGGCGCCGCTCAGCTGTTCGTAGTTCGTCGTGATGCCGGGGATGAAACCGAGGATGCCGACGAGCAGGAAGACCGCGCCCACGCCGAGGGCGATGAGTTGGCGCGGAGCCCGCCGGGCCGTGGCCGGCGATGCAGTCATGTTTTCCTCCGATCCAGGTGCATGGGGAACTGTGCGAACATCGTGTCGAGTACCCGGACGAAGGCCGTTCACACCGGAGATCCGGCTTTCGTGATTTCGTGCGAATTCCCGTGTAACCCGGCCGGACGGGGGGTAGCCAGCGCGGAGCACCTACGTCACAAGGAGGTCGGAATCGTGGCTGAGGACGCCGCAACGCAGGCCGGACTCGGCGGCAAGCTCTTCCGTGCCGGATTCCGCGCTCTCGCGGCCCTGCGCGGGGCAAGAGCTTTCCACCCGGATGGGCTACTGCTCACAGGCGAATTTCACGGCCTGAGCTGTGACGACCTCGTCCTGCCGGAGGAGCCGGTGGCCGTCACCGTACGGATGTCCAAGGGGGTAGGTCTCCCCGGACGGGTGCCGGACGCGCTGGGGCTGGCGGTTCGGATCCCCTCCGCGGACGGTCCTCCCTGGGATCTGACGCTGACCACCTCGGGCACCGGCCTGGTCGGCCGCGTTCTGCCGCGGCCGGCGCGAGCCTGGACCACCGGGCGATACAGCACGCTGCTGCCCTATCGCACGGAAGGCGAACTGGTCTGGCTTTCGGCCCACGCGGAGACGCCACGGCACGCCGAAGCGTCACTGGACGCCTTGAGGCGCCTGGTGACGGAAGGGCCGGTGACCTACCTCTTCGAGACCGTCCGCGCGAACGGGCGCCGGAAGCCCTGTGCGACGCTGACCCTGCACGAGGTGGACGAAGACTCGGCCCGCCCCGCTTTCGATCCGATGCTGCACCGTCCTCGAGGTTGGGAGCCGCGGCCCGGCTGGCTCGCCGGGCTTCGCGAGCGGGCCTACGAAGGCAGCCGCGAGGGCCGCTGATCAGCCGGCGAGGGGCTTGTCCAGCACGGCTTTCACGTGGCTGAAGTTGTCGATGGAGTAGCGGCCGTGATAGCGGCCCATCCCGCTCTCGCCCACCCCGCCGAACGGCAGCTCCGGCGCCGCGAGGTGGATGATCGCCGCGCCGAACACCAAGCCGCCTGAGGACGTCTCCGCCTCGATCCTGCGCTTGGTTTCGTCCGATTCGGTGAAGGCGTACAACGCCAGCGGCTTGTCCCGTTCGTTGACGAACGCCAGCGCCGCGTCGACGTCGGGCACCTCGATGATCGGCAGGATCGGGCCGAAGATCTCGTCACGCATCACCGGGGCATCCGGGGAAACGCCGGTGAGCACGGTGGGGGCGATGTACTTCTCGTCGCGGTCGGCCTGGCCGCCGACGACCGCGGTTCCGTCGCCCAGCATCGCGGCGAGCCGGTCGTGATGCCGTGTGGAGATGATGCGGCCGTAGGAGTCGCTGGTGGCGGGGTCCTCGCCGAACATCGCTTCAACGGTCGCGGCCAGCTGCTCGGCGAGCTTCGGCCCGGTGTCGCCGATCGCGAGGACGTAGTCGGGCGCGACGCAGGTCTGGCCGGCGTTGGCGAACTTGCCGTACGCGAGCCGTTGCGCGGTCACCGCGAGATCCGCGCCCGGCTCGACGATCGCCGGACTCTTCCCGCCCAGTTCCAGAGTGACCGGCGTGAGATGCTTCGCGGCCGCGGCCATGACGATCCTGCCGACCGTCCCGTTCCCGGTGTAGAAGATCGTGTCGAACTTCTGCTCCAGCAGCGCCGTCGTCTCCCGGATCGCCCCCTCGACGACCCGGACGCCCTCGACGTAGTCCGGCAGATGCTCGGCGATCGCGGCCGACGTGTTCGGGGACAGCTCGCTCGGCTTCACGACCGCGCAGTTCCCCGCCGCCAGCGCTCCGACCAGCGGCGCGAGCACCAGTTGCAGCGGATAGTTCCACGGCCCGATGATCAACGCCACCCCGAGCGGTTCACGTACGACACGGCCGTTCCCCGGCCGCAGCGGGTACGGCAGCTCGGCAGGCTCCGGCGCCAGCCAGGAGTCGAGGTGCTCCAGCGTGTGGTCGATCTCATTGCGCACCAGCGCGATCTCCGCGCGCTTCGCTTCGGCGGTGTTCTTGCGCAGATCGGCATAGAGCGCCTCGAGGAACACGTCGGCCCGCTCGGACAGGAGCTTCCGCAGGCCCATGAGCTGCGTTCGGCGCCAATCCACCGGTTTCGTGACGCCGGAACGGAAGAACTCACGCAGTTCATCGACTATGGCGGAGGCATCACTGCTGGGCATGGATCCGAGCCTAGCGACGTCGTAAAGTAGCTGTTCGACGTCGAGCCGTATAGGGCGTTATACACAAGTGACTGATGGGCGCTTTCCCCGCAAGACATGCGGAGGAAGCGCCCATCAGCGCCTGAGATGTGGGCAAAGTCCCTTCAGCCCTCCGGCGTTACGGGTAGCTCACCAGGTTGCTCGGAGTCGTCCCCGGTGGCGTCACCGCCCCGGCGTCGTTGATGACGTGGGTGATGGTTCCCTTGTGGTTCAGCGAGACCGTCACCATGTTGTGGAACCGGACGCCGGAGCGGTTCGGCACCTCGAACGCGTGATACAGGTTCACCGACGGGTTGTCGTTGAAGAAGCAATAGCTGCCCAGGCCCCACGCTTCGTGCGTCGTCACGTTGTCCCCCACCTTGTAGGCGGCGTACCCGTTGAGCCCGTCTGGACTCTTCCAGCCGGCCTGATCCGGGACGTCGTACGGGATCTCGTTCTGGAAGAAGATCGTCCTGCCGTTCTGGCCGTTCCAGATCACCTGGTACTTCTGGTAGTGCTCGACGAACAGGCCGGTCGCCAGCACGTTGTCGCCGTTGACGACCACGCCGGTGTCTCCGGTGTTGATCGTCCAGCCGTAGGTGCCCGCGTTGCCGTGGTCGGCCCGCCAGGCCCAGATGTGGTCGATGATCGTGTCACGGCTGTTGACGATCAGGCTGTTCGTCGCCTTCCCCGCGAGCTGACCGCCGATCCGGAAGAACACGTCCTGCAGCGTCGTCGGGTTGGCCGAGTGGTTCGCCGTCGAGCCCGCCGGGCCGACCGTGAGCAGCGACTGCGAGTTGGTCGTTCCGGCGTCGAACAGCAGTCCCTTGATCCGGACGCCGTCCACGTCGGCGACCCGCATCGCTTCGACGCCGTTGTCGGGTACCAGCGTCGGGTAGCCGACACCGAGGACGACGGTGTTCGGCTTCGTCACGTTGAGCGTCCGGTCGAGGTGGTGGACGCCGGGAGTGAAGAACAGGTTGCAGCCTTGGGCGAGCGCCGTGTTGATCGACGACGCCGTGTCCCCCGCTTTCACGACGTAGAACTGGCTCATCGGCAGCGAACCGCCCTGGGTGCCGCCGTTGCCCCAGCTCGGCCCGGAAGCGTTGATGCGCGGCGAAGGCAGGAAGACCCGGTACTTGTCGGAGCCGTCGAGGTAGAGGTACGGGACGTCGCGCGACACCGGTGTGGTGGCGAGCGTCGTTTCCGGCGGGTTCGGGAAGGTGGTGGCGGGAGCGCCGTTCGTCCCGGAGAAGACCATGTTCCAGACCCCGCCGTCCCAGCCGCCGTAGCCGCTGTCGCGGGTGTACCACTGCTGCTGCGAAATCGAAGCGGTCCGCCCGGAGACCTTGGTGTCGGCGGTGTAGCCACCGCTGGCGAACCCGTAGCTGGCCGGGTAGAGCTGGAGCCCACCGCGGATGTCCATGCGGCGGAACGGCGCGGCCTGCGCGACGGCCCAGCGCGTGAAGCCACTGCTCGGGACCACGGCGAGGTTTTCCGCCGAACGCCAGAAGTTCTGCAGCGCCACCCCCTTGTCCGACTCGTTGAAGGCGTCGACGGTCACGTCACCGTTGATCACGACGTCGCCCGGGTTCTGCCCGAGACCCGCGACGGAGGTGTAGTAGCCGACGTTGTCGTGGATGCCGTGGTACACACCGGGCTTGAACAGATGCGCGTACCGGCGCTCGGTGAACTGCGCGGTCAGCGTGTCCTTCTGCGCGGCGAAGTCCGCGTCCAGCTTGCTCTGGATCGACGCCGCCGACATGCCGGGGTCGAAGATCCGCACGTTCGGGCCGAAGTCCGGGACATCGGCCTGTGTCGGGCACGTCGCCTGTGCCGAACCGATCGTGTAGCTCGCCGACGCCACCGGTGAATTCGCCGAGCCCGACTTGACCGCGATCGCGGAGATCGTCGAGGACGCGGAGACCGTGATCGGCCCGGTGTACGGAGTGGACGAAGCGGTCGGCGTGGAACCGTCCACTGTGTACCGGATGGTCGCACCCGCGGTCGCGGACGACAGCGTCACCGAGCGGGCGCTCGGGTAATCGCCTCCCGGCGGGTCGAAGGTCGGCGAGGCGACGGTCGTGCCGCTTCCGCCGTGGGTGTGCCCGAAATGCGGGGTGTCGTACTGCGGCCCGTTCTTCTCGTAGGTGAACCAGTAGTCGAGCACCGTGCCCGCCGTGAGCGAGCCGACGGTGTGCCGCCACGTGCCCCCGTCGTCGGTCATGCGGATGTTCTGCTGGCCCACCCCCGGAACGCCGGTGTAGTGGAGGTCGACGTAACGCGCGGGCGTCGCCGGTGTGAAGGAGAACTGCGCCTGGCTCGCGTTCAGGGACGCGGCGCTCTGGCTGTAGTCGGCGGCCGCGGCGGTGGCACCGCCCAGACCGGCGGCGATCAGGAGCGCGGAAAGGCCCGCGGCGAGTGCGCCACGAATCCTGTTCCGCCGTTGGGGCTGCACGAAGATCCGATCCATGTCGTGACACCTCCGGCGTTGGAAATCCACGGGCGAAGCAATTCGTTGCGCGCCACAACAAAGTAGCCGTCCGTGCGATATGTCCAGATCACGCTTCGGTAACAGTGATGGTCCAAACCACTGACTGCCCCACTCGGCCGCCGAAAGACAGGGCCGTTCGGTGTCAGCGGACGATGCGATCGGGTGCCGGTCAGCGGTCCGGAACGACGTAGAGCGTCGAAGCTTCCCCGCCGTGCATGGCGGCCAGACTGGTCCGGCAGGCCATGAGCACCTCGCGGTTCGCGGCCGTGTCCGGAGGGACGCCACAGCCGTCACAGAAGAGCTCGACCGAGCCCGGGAAGGTCTCGTCGACCTCGACGTCCACCGTGCGATCGCAGCGACGGCACCACCGGTGCCCGGTGACCACGAGGATGTGCATCGGATCGGAGATGCACTGGTGCACCCAGCGGCGGTGGACGTAACAGGTCGTCCGGACGTGCGCGCTCAGCCCGTGTTCCTCCGCCACGTCTTCCGCGGCGAGGATCGCGGCCAGCCGCCGGTCGGCGAGCTCGCCGTACCGGTCCCGTCGACGCCCTGGCGGGGACGCGTCCGCCGCCGCGAGCAGCCTGAGATGAGCCCTCGAGGGTGGCGGGGTACGTAGCACCATGTGGGTCTCGACCTTTCGGCGTCCACCGGAAGTCTTATCAGGTCATCCCCGATTTCGCCGGAGTGACACCCGACCGGGTGACAAGCCGCAGGTCGTTTGTACGGCCCTTGTATTCACGCTGCCCATGCTGACCGGACAACCGAATCCGTTCAGGAGGCAGGAATTGTTGACCAAGGTAGCCGTGTTCGCGACAGCGACCGCGCTCTCCTTCGGCGTGGCCGCACCGGCCGGCGCCGAAGTGGCTGTGACCGCGTTGCCCGCGGCCGGCATGGAAGCGGTGCTCAAGGCCGCGCAGATCGACCCGCGCCGCGCTGACAGCGCACTGACCCCGGGCGCCAAGGACAGCGTGCTGCTGGTGGAACAGGCGCTGTCAGCCAAGGGGCTGCTGGATCAGCAGTATGTCGACGGCCACTTCGGCACGTCGACGATCAACGCGTACTCCAGCTATCAGAAGTCGCTGGGGTACACGGGCATCGACGCCTCCGGCCTGCCGGGCAAGACCTCGCTCGAGAAGCTGGGCGAGGGCCGGTACACCGTCACCGCGGTGGTCTCGGCGGGCAGCCGCCTGACCTACCACGGCAAGACGATGAACACCCGGACCAAGGCGATGCTGGTGAAGGCCGAGACGCTGCTCGGCAGGCAGCTCACCATCACGCAGGGCTCGTACAACCCCGGCGGCGTCGGTGCTTCGGCCGGGACGCACGACGGTGGCGGCGCGCTCGACATCGGCGTCGAGGGCATGTCCTCGGCCACGCGGACCGACGTCGCGCGGAAGCTGCGTCAGGTGGGCTTCGCGGCTTGGGTCCGAACCCCGGCCCAGGGCTTCGCTTACCACATCCACGCCATCGCCCTGTCCGATCCGGACCTGTCCTCCGGTGCGCAGCACCAGGCCGGTGACTACTACCTCGGTTACAACGGCCTCGCCGGCCGCGGTGCCGACGACGGCCCCGCCGTCTCGCCGAAGCTCACTTGGGAGGAGTATCAGCGGGCGTGATCCCCCTGGCCGAAGGCCACCTTCGCCGAGGCCGATCGCCGCGAAGGTGGCCTCGGACTGTCCCGGGACCCCCCCCAGGTAGGCTTCCCCGCGACGGCAAAACCAGCGGGAAGGGAACATCGCGTGGAGGCTCAACCGGTCGGCCAGTGGCTCGACGAGCTGGCTTCGAAGGCCTCGACGCCCGGTGGTGGAGCGGGTGCCGCGATGAACGCCGCGGTCGGTGCCGCCCTCGTCTCCATGGTGTGCAACCTGACCATCGGCAAGCCGAAGTACGCCGAGCACGAGGCCGCCATGACCGAGGCGCTGGGCAAGGCCGAAGACCTCCGCCGCCGCGCGCTCGGGCTCGCCGCCGACGACGCCGCCGCCTTCGACGCCGTCGTCTCGGCCTACAAGCTCCCGAAGGCCACCGACGAGGAGAAGCAGGCCCGCTCGGCCGCGATCCAGGCCGCGCTGGTCGGCGCCGCCGACGTCCCGCTGCGCACCGCCGCCCTCGCCGCCGACGTCATCGACGTCGCCGCCTCGATCCTCGACGGCGCCAACACGAACGTCATCTCCGACATCGCGGTCGCCGCATCGTCCGCCAAATCCGCGCTCGAATCGGGCGTGGTCAACGTCGAGGTCAACCTCGCGTCCATGTCGGACGAGCAACTCCGCAAGCAGACCGAGGCCCGGCTCACCGAGTACACCCCCGCCGCCGGCCGCGCCGACGCCCTCATCGCCCAGGTTCGCGAAAGGCTCGCCCGATGACGCTGATCGACGGGCGCGCGATCGCCGCCGCCATCACCGCCGAGGTCACCGAGACCGCCGCCCAACTACGCGAATCGGGCACCGTCCCGACGCTGGCCGTGCTCGTGCCGACCGGCGACGACGCCACCGCCTGGTACGTGCGCTCGATCGAGCGCGCGGCGAAGAAGGTCGGCGTCGACTGCCGGGTGGTCCAGCTCGAAAAGCCGACCGGCGAGGACGTCACCCGCGAACTCGACAAGCTGTCCGCGGACCCGTCGGTCCACGGCATCATCTGCCAGACCCCGCTGCCCGAAGGCGTGACGCTCGACGACGTCGGCGCGCACATCGATCCGCGCAAGGACGTCGACGGCGCCAACCCGGTCAGTCTCGGCAGGCTCACCGCGGGCCTCCCGACCTACGCCCCCGCCACCGCCGCGGCGGTGCTGGAGATCCTGAAGCGCGAGCAGGTCGCCCTGTCCGGTGCCCAGGTCGCCGTCGTGGGCCGCTCCACCGTGGTCGGCAAACCCGCCGCGCTGCTGCTGCTCGCCGAGAACGCGACGGTCACCGTCTGCCACTCGCGCACCAAGGACCTCGCGTCGGTCACCAAGACCGCGGACGTCCTGGTCGTGGCCGTCGGCCGCGCGCAGTTCGTCGGCGCGGACCACGTCAAGCCCGGTGCCGTGGTGATCGACGTCGGCACGAACCCGACGCCCGAAGGCGGGCTCGTCGGCGACGTCGACCAGGCGGTCGTCGAGGAGATCGCGGGCTCGATCACGCCGGTCCCCGGCGGCGTCGGCCCGGTCACGACCTCGCTGTTGCTGCGGCACACCGTCACGGCCGCGCAGTCCTGATCTACCGGAAGCGGCGGCGAGTCCACTGAGGACTCGCCGCCTTTTTCTCACCGGCAACGCTTTCGTACTTGAGCGAGCCGTGTGATCGGACACGGATCTCGCGAGATCCGTGTCCGATCACGCGAGTTCCGCCTTCGATCACGCGAGTTCCGCCTTCGATCACGCGAGTCACGTCTTTCGCCGATCGACCTCAAGGCCGTGCCGAAGCAGTCAGGGTGTGACAGGGATGTTGGTCAGCCCGTTCACCGCCCCCGACACGGTGTTGGACGCGGAGACGACGTTGGGCCGGTCCGCGCATTTCGACGTCGACGTGATCTTGATGGCGTACTGGCCGACACCGCCGAGATCGGACTTGTTGTCCCGCCACACGTTCCCGCAGCCGTTCGGGAACGACGGGGTGGTGCCGGGGTTGTGCGTCTCGTAGCCGTTCGCGAACGTCCCTGGCGAAGCGAAGGTGCCGGTGTTGCCTTCGATCACGTACCCGGTTCCCTTGACGTCGACCCAGGAATCGGCCGAGTTCTGCCCGGAAACCCCTTGGCCGTCGAAGGTGTTGCCCCGGATGACGCCGTCCACGGTACCCTCCTTGACATCGACGGCCTCCGCGGCGACGTACGGTCCGATGTGGTTGTCGAGCACCTGGATCCGGTCACTTCGGTCGACTCCGCCGGAGTTCCCGTGGCATGCCCAGGTCGAGTTCGCCGAGCCGAGGTAGACGCCCTCGCCGTAACCGGCCTGCACGAGACCGGTGTGGCTGATCGTCGAGTCGCGGATGACGCTGTCGGCCGAAGAACGGCGGAAGTGCACGGCCTCCTCGTCGATCCGGTGCACCCGCACCCCTTCGATCAGCGTGTGGTGTGAGTCGTCGGCGACGATGCCCTTCTTCGACTCCTGCACGGTGAAACCCTTGAGCTGCCAGTACGGTGCGCCGTAGAGCCAGATCCCGTACCCGGAGTCCCAGTTCTCGGCCGGAGCCGGACAGGAGGGCGCCTCCCCTGACGGGCCGTCATTGATCAGCACCGCGGTCGACGGTCCGGTCACCGTGATCGGCGCGACCGCCGTCCCCGGTGTCGTGGCGACGAACGAACCCCGGTAGGTTCCGGCCGCCAGCCGGATGGTCTGGCCGGGGCTCGCCTCTGCCAGTGCGGCCTGCAACTCGGCCGCGGTGCCCACGTCGACGACGTC
>Ga0196958_10000416_pt1 | contig 13886 bp, 14 predicted proteins | sample S1v_10metaG_FD_148654 | JGI IMG/M metagenome (GOLD analysis project Ga0196958, IMG submission 148654) | Soil microbial communities from Anza Borrego desert, Southern California, United States - S1+v_10 | ecosystem: Environmental > Terrestrial > Soil > Desert | place: USA: California | collected...
ACCTCCGCATCAGCCTGAAGGCCCCCGACGGCAGCACGTATTCGGTCAAGGCCACCGGTTCCCTGCCGTGCACCGATCTCGGCACCAAGACCTACTCGGTCCCGGTGACCAACGAAGCCGCTTCCGGCACTTGGACCCTCGTGCTCTACGACGCCTACGCGCAGGACACCGGCACGCTCGACAGCTGGACCATCACCGTCTGATCACCTGAATGGCGAAGGCCATCTCACGAGGACACCCGGCCTCGCGAGATGGCCTTCGTGCGTGAGAAGCGATTTTCGGGCAACTCTTCGATATCTGGTCTAGACCACCCGATCGTCGGTAGCGCCACTCACGCACGGCGACCTATGTTGAGCCGAACGGCCGCTTCCTGTTCGTTCAAACCGCTTTCGAGATGGGAGCTGGGTATGTTCGGTCGCGTCTCACGGCTGCTCGCAATCACCGGCGCGGCGGCACTCGCCGTCAGCACGCTCGTCGTCCTGAGTCCGGCACAGGCTTCGGTGGACGCCGAGGTCTGCGCGGTCAAATCGAAGCCGGCGGGCAAGGTCCTGCAAGGTTATTGGGAGAACTGGGACGGTGCTTCGAACGGCGTCCACCCGCCGCTCGGCTGGATCCCGATCACCGACGCCCGCATCAAGGCGAACGGGTACAACGTGCTCAACGCCGCCTTTCCGGTCATCCTGTCCGACGGAACGGTCAAATGGGAGGACGGGATGGACGCGACTGTGAAGGTCGCGACCCCGGCCGAAATGTGCGCCGCCAAGGACGCGGGCGCGACGATCCTGATGTCGATCGGCGGCGCCACCGCCGGAATCGATCTGAACTCGGCCACCGTGGCGGACAAATTCGTCGCGACCATCGTGCCGATCCTGAAGAAGTACAACTTCGACGGGATCGACATCGACATCGAGACCGGCCTCACCAGCAGCGGGAACATCAACACGCTTTCCGCGTCACAGAAGAACCTCATCCGCATCATCGACGGCGTGCTCGCCGCGATGCCGCCGAACTTCGGGCTCACCATGGCGCCCGAGACCGCGTACGTCACCGGCGGCAGCGTCGTCTACGGCTCGATCTGGGGCGCGTACCTGCCGATCATCAAGAAGTACGCGGACAACGGCAGGCTGTGGTGGCTGAACATGCAGTACTACAACGGAAGCATGTACGGCTGCTCCGGTGATTCGTACCAGGCCGGCACGGTTCAGGGCTTCGTCGCGCAGACCAACTGCCTCGACAAGGGCCTGGTGATCCAGGGCCAGACGATCCGCGTTCCCTACGACAAGCAGGCCCCGGGTCTGCCCGCGCAGCCGGGCGCCGGTGGCGGCTACATGTCGCCGAGCCTGGTCGCCCAGGCGTACCGCAGCATTCCCGGACTCAAGGGCCTGATGACCTGGTCGCTCAACTGGGACGGCTCACGAAACTGGACCTTCGGCCAGAACGTGAAGTCGCTGCAGGGCCGCTGACCCCTCGAGTCGCCCGTCTGATCACGCGAGTTACGCCCCCGATCACGCGAGTTACGCTTCTGATCACGCGAGTCCCGTGCCCGATCACGTGGGTCGTCCGGATCAGTCCCGCGAACTCGCGTGATCAGAGGCGTAACTCGCGTGATCAGGCGGCGAACTCCCGGTCTGCCCGGCGCGCGGCCTTCCGGGGCGTTCGGCCGTATCGTTCTCGGTCATGGACGAGGAGGTCGGCGGACGGCTGCGGCGGTTGCGCGCCGAACGTGGCCTCACCCAGCGTGAACTCGCCGAGCCGCACTACACCGCCGCCTATGTTTCGTCCGTCGAGACGGGTGCGCGGACGCCGTCCGGTGACGCGTTGCGCCATTTCGCCGCGCGGCTCGGCGTGGACACCGGCGAAGTGCTCGGCGTGACCTCGCCCCGCGACGACATCCGGCTCGATCTGGACATCGCGGCGGTGGCCTCGGATTTCCTCGCGGGGACGGGCTCGGCTCCGAAGATGCGACGGCTGGCCCGGCGGGCCGAGAAGATCGGCCGTGCTCGCCAGGCCGGGCTCGCCTGGCTGTGGCTCGCGCGGTTCACCGAGGGCGACATCCAGCCGCGCTTGGTCGCCGCCGCCGAAGCCGCTCTCGGCGACGACATCCCGCCGTATCGCGCACTGGCCGCCGCGCTGCGGGCGAACGTCCTGATCCGCCGGGGCGAGCCGCAGCACGCGATGCACCTGCTCCGGACGGCACTCGACGCGAGTCTCGACGGCTATCCGCATCCGCTGCTCCTGCTGACCTTGCGGGCGTACCTCGCCGAAGGGCACCTCCGCCTCGGCGAGACCGCTCAAGCCGCGCAGCACGCGAGCGAGGCGCTGCGGCTGGCTCGCGGCGGCGAGGAGATCCTGGCCGAACTCACCGATCACCAGCGTCGGCTGACCGAGGCCTACCTCGGCGAAGGACGGGTGGCCGACGCCGTCACCGCCGTGTCGGTGCTGCACGATCTGCTCCACGAGCGTGCCCTGCGGCCCGTGCTGGCCCGGTGCCTGTTCGCGCGGGCTCTGGTCCGTCGCGCCGAAGACCTCGAAGGCGCTCTCGCGGACCTTCGCGCGTCGAGGGCGGCCGCGCCCGATCACGCCGTCACCCTGGAACTCGCCGACGTCTGCCGCGAACTCGGTCGTCTCGATGACGCCGCCACGCTACTCTCCGAAGCGACCGAAGCCATCCCTGCGGACTCGCCGCTCTCCGCGTCACTCACGTTCCAGCAAGGCTCGCTGGCCCTGGCCCGTGGAGACTTCGAAGCAGCCGAAGCGGGCTTCGCACACGCCATCGACGTGGCCGCGCTCCGCGATACTCGCGGCGTTTTGGCCGCTTCGATCGACAAAGCGGGAGAACTGCTTCTCCTTCAAGGGCGCATCGAAGAGGCCGCAGACCTGCTGCGGCGTGGACTGCTACTGCTAGGCGCCGAAGAGGACATCGCGAAGTGACCGAAGTGGATTTGAAAGACCTCGACACCCGCTTGGTGGGCCGGTTCGGCTCTGCCGCGAAGGGGTGGCTCGCCGGTGTCCCGGCCCTCGCCGAGCGGCTGGCGTCCCGATGGGGCTTCACGCCCGGCGAGATGTTCGACAGCGGTGCCTCGTCCGTCGTCCTGCGCTGCCGCTGGACCGACGGGACACCGGCGGTGCTCAAACTCAGCCCGGATGACGCGTTGCTGACCAAGCAGCTCGAAATGCTGCGGGTGTTCGCACCCACCGGTCGGATGCCCGCCGTGCTCGCCGCCGACGCGGACGCCGGCGCGATGGTGCTGGAAGAGATCCGGCCGGGCACCATGGCCGAGGACCTGCCGCTGCCGACCCTGCCGGGACGCTGGGGAGATCTGCTGACCGCGCTGCATTCCGTCGCTCCGCCCGCGGACTGGCCGTGGAGCCTGCGCGGCCGGTTCGAGGAGTCCTTCGACCGGATCGGCAAGCGGATCACCGAACCGGCCATCGCCGCCCGGATCGGCACGGACACCTGGCAGCGGGCGATCGAGCGCTGCGAGAAGTTGCTGGACACCCAGGCCGACGTCGTGTTGCTCCACGGCGATCTGCACCTCGGCAACGCCTTGGACGGCGGGGCGCGCGGCCTGATCGCGATCGATCCGAAGGCTTGTGTGGGTGACCCGTGCTTCGACGCCGTCGACTACGTGGTGAGCGGCGCCGGGTACGAGGGCGTCGAGGCCCGCTGCCACGCCGTGGCGAACGCCTGCGGGCTCGACGGCGACCGGTTGTCCGCCTGGAGCCGGGTGGTCGCCCCCATGTTCGCCATCGCACACCTGACCCATGGCGGCCCGGAGCAGGCACTCGACGAGTTGCTCGCCCTGACTAGCTGAGGAATTCGCGCAGCACCGAAGTGACCTGCCGGATCTCGCCCGCGCGGACGTTCTCCTGCCGGGTGTGTGCCAGCGTCGGGTCGCCGGGACCGAAGTTCACCGCCGGAATCCCGAGAGCCGCGAAGCGCGCGACGTCGGTCCAGCCCAGTTTCGCGACCACCTTGCCCCCGGCCGCGGCGACCAGTTCGGCCGCCGCCGGGGCGCTCAGACCGGGCAACGCCCCTGGCGACAAGTCGACAACCTTGACGTCGTAGCCCTCGAAGACCTCGCGAAGGTGTGCCTCGGCCTCCTCGGCCGAGCGGTCGGGCGCGAACCGGTGGTTGATCGTGAGCACGGCCTCGTCCGGTACGACGTTGCCCGCGACACCGCCGCCGATCTTCGTGGCCTGCAAGCCTTCGCGATAGGTCAGGCCGTCGATGTCGACCACCCGCGGCGGGTACTCGGCGAGCCTGCGCAGCGGTTCGGCGAGGCCGTGGATCGCGTTGACGCCCATCCAGCCGCGCGCGGTGTGCGCGCGGACGCCGTCGACGCGGATCTCGATCCGCATCGTGCCCTGGCAGCCGCCCTCGATTCCGCCGTTCGACGGCTCGCCGAGGATGGCGAGGTCGGCCCGCAACCACTCGGGCAGCTCGCGCTCGATGCGGCCGAGGCCGTTCTTCGTCGCTTCGATCTCTTCACAGTCGTAGAACACGAAGGTGATGTCGTGCCTCGGCTCGCGGAGGGCGGCGGCGAGGTGGAGGAAGACGGCGTCGCCGCTCTTCATGTCGACAGTGCCCAACCCGTGCAGGATCTCGTCGTCACCGGTCCCCTCGCGACGCACGGGCATGTTCTCGTTGACCGGAACGGTGTCGAGATGCCCGGCCAGCAGCACCCGTGAAGGACGCCCGAGGTTCGTGCGGGCGAGGACCGCGTCACCGTTGCGGATCACCTCGAGATGCGGGGCCTGCGCCTGGAGCGCGGCCTGCACGGTGTCCGCGATGACCTTCTCCTGTTCCGAGACGCTGAAGATGTCCACCAGCGCGGCGGTGAGGTCGACGGGATCGGCGTGCAGATCGAGCGAAGGCATACCCGCACCGTACCGCCGGGTGCCCGGGGTTACCGTGAAGGAGTGCGCATGCGAACGGTCTTGGTCGCCCTCCTCCTGGTCCTCGGCGGCTGCGGATCGGAAGAAGTCCCGGTGAACGTCCGGCCGACCCAGAGCACCGGGCCGGACGTGCTGCCGATCAAGCTCAAGGCGCTGACCACCGATCAGTGCTATCTGGCGCCGGGGACCGAATCGCCCAAGGGCTGCCAGAAGTACGTGACCGAGCTCTCCAGCGCCGCGGGCACGGTCCGCAAACGCAGGCCCGACCTGTCGTCGCACGCCGACGTCCTCGATCGCCCGATCGCCACCTTCCGCACCGCGAACTGCCAGGACCAGGCCGCCCCCGGCGGGCCCTGTGGCCAGGCACTCGCCGACATGGCGACGGCGCTGACCAGTGTGAAGAGCCTCGTCGGCGGCTGACGCGGGTCACTGGGTACCGTTCAGGACGTGAGCGAGCAGACCCCTGACCCCGAAACGACCGGCGCCACCGGCGTCGGCCTGGCCACCGTCACGACCGACGGCACGGTGCTGGACACCTGGTTCCCGCTGCCGAAACTGATCGACGGCACCGACAGCAAGGCCGGCACGGTGCGGCTGACCGCCGAAGAGGCCACCGAGGCACTCGGCGAGGCCGCCGCCGCCCAGCTCGGCCCGGACACCGACCGCGGTGTCGAGGTCGTCGCGGTCCGCACGACCATCGCCCGCCTCGCCGACGCCCCCGGCGACACGCACGACGTCTACCTGCGCCTTCACCTGCTGTCGCACCGTCTGGTCCGGCCGCATGGCGCGAGCCTCGACGGTATCTTCGGCCTGCTGGCGAACGTCGTGTGGACGAACCACGGGCCGTGTCCCGTCGAGGGCTTCGAGGCGACCCGGCTGCGGCTGCGGGCGCGCGGCAACGTCACCGTCTACAGCGTGGACAAGTTCCCGCGGATGGTGGACTACGTCGTGCCGACCGGCGTCCGCATCGCCGACGCCGACCGCGCCCGCCTCGGCGCGCACCTGGCCAACGGCACCACCGTCATGCACGAGGGCTTCGTCAACTTCAACGCCGGCACGCTCGGCGCCTCCATGGTTGAGGGCCGGATCTCGGCGGGCGTCGTGGTCGGCGACGGCTCCGACGTCGGCGGTGGCGCGTCGATCATGGGCACGCTGTCCGGCGGCGGCAAGGAGACCATCTCGATCGGCGAGCGCTGCCTGATCGGCGCGAACGGCGGCGTCGGTATCTCGCTCGGCGATGACTCGGTCGTCGAAGCGGGCCTCTACGTCACGGCCGGCACGAAGGTCACCTTCGAGGGCAAGGTCGTGAAGGCGCTGGAGCTGTCCGGCATCTCGGGCGCGGTGTTCCGGCGGAACTCCGGGACCGGCGCCGTCGAGGTCGTCGCGCGCACCGGCGTAGGCATCGAGCTGAACGCGGCCCTGCACGCCAACTGACCTGCGAAAAGAGAGCAAGGGACCTTTGCTGTCACGCTCCCCCGGCGAGTGACAGCAAAGGTCCCTTGCTTCTCTCTCGGCCTGAACCACCTTGCCGGTTCACCTAGAATTCATCTTGTGACAGCCGAGGCTCTGCCGCGCAAGAACGCCCCTTCGACCACTCCGGCCGCGCTCGGGCTGGGTGACCGCCCAGCGCAAGCCGGGCCGAACGATCCGGCGGCCACCCACGTCCGGGTCAAACTCGACGTCGAGATCCGCGCGCTCCTCGCGCACGAACCGGGCACCAAATCCGGCGCCGATCCCGAAGACCTGCACCAGATGCGGGTCGCGCTGCGCCGCATGCGGAGCGTCCTCAAACTTTCGGGCCGCCTCGTCGGGCCGGACGCCGAGCCTGTGCGCGCCGAACTCGGCTGGCTCGGCCAATCCCTCGGCGAAGTCCGCGACTACGACGTCCTGATCGGCCATCTCCGCGAGGTCGTCGCTGAATTCGAAGTGCGGGACCAGCCCGCCGCGCGTCGTCTGGTCTCGAAGTTCGTCACCGAACGCGGCGGCGCGAAGCGGCGGCTCACCCGCGCGCTCACCAGCCCTCGCTACGCCTCGATGCTGCTGGACATCGGCCGTCTCGCCCGGCAGCCCGCCGCCGAGGAACTCACCTCCGGGGCCGAGCCCACCGCCGCGGATCTCGTCGCCGGCCTCGCGAAGCCGCATCGAAAGCTCGCGAAGGCCGTGAAGGCGCTTCCCGCCGATCCCCCGGACGACGCCCTTCACGCGCTTCGCATCTACGGCAAGAAACTCCGCTACGCCGCCGAGATGGCCAAGCCTGCCGCGAAGAAGAAGCAAGCGGAGCGCATCCAGCGACTGCTCAAAGCCACGAAGAATTTCCAGACCGTCCTCGGGGACCATCAGGACGCCTGCGTCGCCGCCGATCGCATGCGGGGAGCTTTGGACTCCGGCGACATAGAGCTCGCGTTCGTCGCGGGCCGGGTCGCGGAGAAGGAACTGCTGCGCCGCGCCGAGGTCCGTGCCGGGTGGCGCGACGTCTGGGCGGAGGTCGACAAAGCCGCTCAGGCGGTGATTTCGCGGACGTAGCCGTCCGGGCGGATCAGCACTTGCCGCCCGCCTTCGGCCTCATACGCCGCGAAAGCATGCCCGCCGACGTCCTCGAAGTCCACAGTGGACAGTGCGCTGCCCGCAGGCAGGATCCGTCGTGCGCCTTCGAGAGCCGGACCGTCACCGAACACCAGCACGGTCGCCTGCGGCCCTCGAAGCAGCTCGAACAGCCGGACGGACTTGCCGTTCGCGTCCTTCAGCGGCGCGTCCGGCGCGCGGTCGCCGGGCCGGATCCGGCCGGTCGCCGCGGGCGCGAGCGGGCCGCCGCGATACCCGATGTCGAGCTGACGCGTGTTCTCGCCGCGCTCGTGCGCGTCTTCCGAGCCTTCCTTGTACTTCTCGAGGATTTCGGTGCTGATCTTGAGCACCCGCGCGGCGACCCCGCGCCGCTCGGGCTCATAGCTGTCGAGCAGCTCCGGCGAACCGTCGGCGAGCTTCCAACCCAGGTTGTACGCGTCCTGCACGCCGGTGTTGAGGCCCTGACCACCGGTCGGCGGATGGGCGTGCGCCGCGTCGCCGGCGAGGAACACGCGACCGTCCCGGAACCGCGCGGCGAGCCGGATGTTGGGCCGCCACACCGTCGACCAGGCGAGATCGTGCAATCGGACCCCGCCGCCGGACAGCTCGTCGAGGCGGGACTGCAACGTCTCCAGCGACGCCTCGACCTCCTCACCCAGGGGCGCGCCGAACTGGAAGTGCGGCACACCGGGCAGCGGCGTGAGCACGATCCCCGACATCGGGTTCTCGGGCTTCGCGAACCAGTGCCCGTACGCGCGATCGAGCCCCTCCGCCTGGACGTCACCCAGCAGCATGCGGATCGATTCGTCGGTGGTGCCCTCGAACGCGATCCCGAGCGCCTTGCGCACGAAACTCTTCCCGCCGTCCGCGCCGACGAGGTAGTCGACGCGAACGCGTTCGCCCGGCAGGTCGGCGGTCACTCCGTCGGCGTCCTGCTCGAAACCGAGCAGTGGCGCGCCGAGCTCGACCTGGACGCCGAACTCGGCGAGCCGCTCACGGAGGATTCCCTCGGTCCGCGACTGGCCGAGGAAGTGGCCGTTCGGATACGGCACGGCCGGGGTCGGCTCCGCGAGCTCGGCCATCATCCGCTCGCCGACGACCTCGCCGCCCAGATGGATCTTCATCGGCACCGGCGGCTGCCCGGCGGCCAGCACCGCGTCCAGTACGCCGAGATCCTCGAAGACCTCCAGCGTGCGCGGTTGCAGGCCATCGCCGCGCGAGCCTTCGAAGAACGTCTCGGCCTTCTCCACGATCCGCACGCCGACGCCTCGGCGCGCGAGGTCGATGGCCAGCGTGAGCCCGGTCGGTCCGGCTCCCGAGACCAGCACTTCGGCCATTTTCACTTCAGCCATCTTCGCCTCCAGTGAATAGTGATTCAGTGAATCTTGATTCAGTTTGCCCGTTGCTAGCCTTCCGTGTCAAGGAGGTGCCGATGACGGCGATGAGCCGCAAGGAGAAGGCGGCGGAGACCGAGGCCGCGCTCAAAGAGGCGGCGAAGCGCGTTTTCGCGGCGAAGGGGTACCTGAACACCAAGATCACCGACATCACGGCAGAGGCCGGACGCGCGGCGGGTTCGTTCTACAACCACTTCGCGAGCAAGGAAGAACTGCTCGAAGCGCTCCTCGATGACCTGGCGGCGGCGAGCGACGTCAACGCGGCCTCACCCGAGCACATCCCCGACTTCACCGACCCGCAAGCCGTGCGCTGGCACGTCCGCGAGTACTGGAACTTCCACCGCGACAACGCCGCGACGATGCTCGCGCTGCGCCAGGCCGCGATGGTCAGCGACGAGTTCGCACGCACCTATGCGCGCTTCGGCGCCGCTCAGGCGGCGGACCTCCTCGACCACCTCGGGTACATCACCGCGGCGGGCCTGGAACTCCCGGCGTCGGAGCGGGTCACGCTCGCGATGATGGCCGAACTGGTCAACGGTTTCGCGCACACGTGGCTGCTCGACCCGTCGGCGATCTCCGAAGAAGAAGCCGTCGAGGCGCTGGCGCGATTCGTCTACCGGGGCTTCACGGGCCGCGACGTGTCCTGAAACCGGTCAGGCGGCGGCGAGCCGCTCCACGGCCGCGTCGATCCGCTCGTCCGTCGCCGTCAGCGCGATCCGGACGTGCCGTCCACCGGCAGGCCCGTAGAACGTGCCCGGCGCGGCGAGGATGCCGCGATCGGCGAGCCAGTCGACCGTGTCGAGCGCGGATTCCCCGCGCGTGGACCAGAGATACAGTCCCGCCTCGGAGTGCGAGATGTCGAAACCGCTGTCCAGCAGTGCCTTACGCAGCACCAGCCGGCGGCGCGCGTAGCGTTCCCGTTGCACGGCAAGCGCTTCGTCGTCCTTCAGGGCGGCGACCATGGCCTCCTGCACCGGCCGCGGCACGATCAGCCCGGAGTGCTTGCGGATCTCCAGCAGCCCGGCGACGAGCTTCGGGTCACCGGTGACGAAACCGGCGCGGTAGCCGGCGAGGTTCGCGGACTTCGACAGCGAGTGGACGGCCAGCAGGCCGTCGAGGGTGCCGCCGTGCACGGACGGGTGCAGGATCGACACGGGCTCGCTTTCCCAGCCCAGCGCCAGATAACACTCGTCGGAGACCACGACGACATCGCGTTCCCGCGCCCATTCGACGACCTTGCGCAGGTGGTCGACACCGAGCACGCGCCCGGTCGGGTTGGACGGCGAGTTGATCCACAGCATCGAAGGCCGCTGCGGGCCGAGCGCGAACGTGCTGTCCGCGCGCAGCAGCGAAGCACCCGCCAGCAGCACCCCGACCTCGTAGGTCGGGTACGCCACCTCGGGGATGACGACGAGGTCACCGGGGCCGAACCCCAATTGCCGCGGCAGTGAAGCGACCAGTTCCTTCGAACCGATCGTCGGCAGCACGGCCGACTCGGGCACGCCTTCGATGCCGTGCCGCCGCGAAAGCGCGTCGATCGCGGCGGCCCTGAGCTCGGGAATCCCGTGCGTGGTCGGGTACCCCGGGATCTCCGACACGGACGCGAGCGCCGCGCGGATGTGCTCGGGGACCGGGTCCACCGGCGTGCCGATCGACAGGTCGACGATGCCGCCGGGATGCGCCTGGGCCTTCACCTTGGCTTCGGCGAGGGAATCCCAGGGGAAATCAGGAAGAGCGATCCGGCTCATTCGCCCTGCGGGGGAAGAGCCTTGATGAAGGCGGGGTCGTGGCTGGTCTTGCCGACCTTGGAGGCGCCACCGGGCGAGCCGAGTTCGTCGAAGAAGTCGACGTTGGCCTTGGTGTAGTCGTTCCACTCGTCGGGGACGTCGTCCTCGTAGTAGATCGCCTCGACGGGGCAGACCGGCTCGCAGGCACCGCAGTCGACGCATTCGTCCGGGTGGATGTACAGCATGCGGTCACCCTCGTAGATGCAATCCACGGGGCACTCGTCGATACACGCCTTGTCGAGCACGTCGACGCAGGGCTCGGCGATCACGTAGGTCACTGCGCACTCCTGCTTTGTCTCTGCTTCACCAGTCTGCAACGGACATTACGCGCCCACGGGCGCGACCGGCCCGCTTAGGCCACCCTTATCCGTACCCCGGGTATGGGCTTTCAGCGGTCTTTCCGGCGCGGCGGCGGAGTGGCCCTGCTGTCCCCGGTGATGACGAACTTCGGCGCGGCGGGCTTCGCCGCTTCTGTGTCCGTCTCGTCCTTCTCGACGGCCTTTTCCGCGCCCAATGCCCGGTTGAAGCCGTCGGAGATCTCGCGGACCAGGTCTTCGTTGTGCCTGTCGTCCTTGCGCGCGATGCTCATCGGGGTCCCTCCACTGCCTTCCTTGGCACAATCTAACCGTGAACAGTGCGGAAATGCTCGAGCTCACCTGTAGTCAGGCTTGGACTCCCCTGCTGGAGACCCGGATGGGCGACTGGAGGCTCCGCTGGGCGGACGGATTCACCGCCCGCGCCAACAGCGCCCTGGCGATCGGCGACCCGGGAAAACCGCTGCCAGAAGCCCTGCGGACGGTCTGTGACTTCGCCCACGAGCAGGCCATCCCGCCGGTCGTTCAGGTGATCCAGAACACGTCACTCGAAGACGCCATCGCCGCCTGCGATTGGGTCCACTATGTGGAACACCGGCCCGCGCACGAAGTTCGCGTGCTGACCGGGCCGCTTTCGCGTGGGACCTCGGCCGGAGCGGTGATTCTCGACGAACCGACGCCCGGATGGTGGGAGCTGACGGCGGACAGCGCGAATCCGGCGGAGGCGCCGCGGCATGTCCTCGGCACCGGCAAGGTCGGCTTCGGGCTGGTGGAAACGGACGGCGTCACCGCCGGCGCGGTGCGCGGGGCGATCGTCGGCGAATGGCTGCACCTCGCCCGGTTGGCGGTACGGCCGGAGTTCCGGCGGCGAGGGCTGGCGCGCGGGCTGATGAACGCGGTGGGCGACTGGGCGGCCGCACAGGGCGCCACCGGTGTCGTGCTGCAGGTCGCGATGGCGAACAACGGCGCGCTGAAACTGTACGAAAGCCTGGGCTGTACGGAGCACCACAGGTACCGCTACTGGGCCCCGGCTCCGGGGGCGTGCGAGGATCGCCCGTCGTGAAGGTCGTCATTTTGGTCGGCGGAGTGGGCGGGGCCCGCTTCCTGCTGGGGGTCAAACAAGCACTCGGTCTGCCCGCGACCGGCTCCGCGCCGGAATCGCCGCATGAGGTGACCGCGCTGGTGAACACCGGGGACGACGTGTGGATGCACGGTCTGCGCATCTGCCCGGACCTGGACACCTGCATGTACACCCTCGGCGGGGGGATCGACGAAGAGCGCGGCTGGGGCCACTCCGGGGAGACCTGGACGGTCAAGGAGGAGCTCGCCGCCTATGGTGCCGAGCCGACCTGGTTCGGCCTGGGCGACAAGGACATCGCGACGCACCTGATCCGTTCGCGGATGCTGCGGGCGGGTTATCCGCTCTCGCAGGTCACCGAGGCGCTGTGCGACCGCTGGCAGCCGGGCGTGCGCCTCCTGCCGATGTCGGACGACCGCGTCGAAACGCATGTCGTGATCGACGATCCCGAAAATCCGGACCAGCGCAAGGCGATCCACTTCCAGGAGTGGTGGGTGCGCTACCGCGCCGAGCCGAAGGCGCATTCGATCATCGCCGTCGGCGCCGAGGAGGCCAAGCCGGCGCCGGGCGTGCTCGACGCGCTCGCGGGCGCCGACCTCGTGCTGTTCGCGCCGTCCAATCCGGTGGTCTCGGTGGGCACGACGCTCGGCGTGCCGGGAATCCGCGACGCGCTGCGGAAGACACGCGCCAAGGTCGTCGGTGTCTCGCCGATCATCGGCGGGAAGGCGTTGCGCGGGATGGCCGACGCGTGCCTGAGCGCGATCGGCGTGGAGACTTCCGCCGAGGCCGTCGGACGGCATTACGGTTCCCGCAAGGACTCCACCGACGGCGTCCTCGACGGCTGGCTGGTCGCCGAGGGCGAAACCGTCGACATACCTGGCGTCGCGGTCCGCGACGTGCCCCTGCTGATGTCCGATGTGGACGCCACCGCGGCGATGGTGCGGGCCGCTTTCGAGCTGGCGGGAGTGCCCGTTGACTGACAAGAGGCTGCCTGACCACGCTTCCGCGAAGATCGAGATCCTGCCGGTCGACGGCCTGCCGGAGTTCCGCCCCGGCGACGACCTGACCGGCGCGATCGTCCAGGCGGCCCCCTGGCTGCGGTCGGGTGACGTCCTGGTCGTGACGAGCAAGATCGTCTCCAAGGCCGAGGGCATGCTGATTCGCGTCCCGGAAGATCCGGAGGAGCGCGACGCCGCCCGGCGCAAGCTGGTCGAGGAGGAGTCCGTCCGCGTGATCGCGCGGATCAACCGGACGGTGATCACCGAGAACAAGCTCGGTATCGTGCAGGCCGCCTCCGGGGTGGACGCCTCGAACGTGGCCTCCGGCGAGGTCGCGCTGCTGCCGTCCGATCCGGACGCTTCCGCGCTCGCGCTGCGGAACGGGCTGCGCGAACGGCTGGGCGTCGAGGTCGCCGTCGTGGTCACCGACACCATGGGGCGCGCGTGGCGGGTCGGGCAGATCGACGCCGCGATCGGCGCGTCCGGTCTGCGCGTGCTGCATTCGTACGCGGGCGAGATCGACGGCCAGGGCAACGAACTCGCCGTCACCGAGGTGGCGATCGCCGACGAACTGGCCGCCGCGGCGGATCTGGTCAAGGGCAAGCTCGGCGGCACCCCGGTCGCCGTCGTCCGCGGCCTGCGGCTGACCGACGACGGATCCACCGCGCGCAAGCTGCTCCGGCCGATCGAAGAGGACCTGTTCCGCCTCGGCACCAACGAAGCCATCGCGCAGGGCCGCCGGGAAGCCGTGCTCGCGCGGCGGTCGATCCGGTCGTTCACCGGTGAACCGGTCGATCCCGAGGTGCTGCGCCGCGCGGTCGGGACGGCGCTGACGGCGCCCGCCCGGCATCACC
>Ga0196958_10000417_pt1 | contig 13860 bp, 11 predicted proteins | sample S1v_10metaG_FD_148654 | JGI IMG/M metagenome (GOLD analysis project Ga0196958, IMG submission 148654) | Soil microbial communities from Anza Borrego desert, Southern California, United States - S1+v_10 | ecosystem: Environmental > Terrestrial > Soil > Desert | place: USA: California | collected...
GTCGAGCCGGTCGACGAGGTGGGCCACCTCGGCGTCATCCCAGCCGGCGAGCGCCTCGGCCACCCAGCGGGCCCGCAGGGCGCAGTGGTCGCCGAGCGTGGCGACACCCGCCTCGGACGCGGCGAGCAGCTGCGCGCGCCGGTCCGCGGGGTCGGGTCTGCGCACCACGAGGCCGAGCTGCTCGAGCGCCGCCACGTGGCGGCTCACCACGGAGGCGTCGATCTCGAGGTGCGCGGCCACCTGCCCGAGCCGCTGCTCGCCCTCCCGGACGAGCAGGCCGAGCACCGCGACCGTCCACGCCGGCAGGTCCTCCTCCAGGGGCACCTGCCGCGCGCTGCGATTCGTGCGCACGATGGTGCGGAGCAGGTCCAGCAGCTCACCCGCGGTCGCCGTGCTGATCACAGGCCACCTCCCAGTTGGTTGCTACCAGCAACTGTACGCCGTTAGTTGCGCACTACAACTTCCGGGGGTGTGCCGTCCCTCACCGGCGCCGCCGCGGGCGCCGGGGGCCAGTGCTAGCCGCTGTACCAGCCGCTGCCGCGGCTTCCGCGGCCGTCGGGACCGGCGTCCTTCTGGTTCCGCTGGACGAGCCAGATCCACCCGCCCGCGCACCCGCAGAGGCAGAGCAGGAACAGGGCGGGGCTCAGCGCCACCACCGACAGCAGCACGCCGAGTCCGCTGACGACGAGCAGGAGCACCGGCCAGGACCGCCACCGGGGCGGTGCGGCGGGCGACCACCCGGAGAGGCGGCGCGCGAACTCGGGATCGTCGATCTCCAGCTGCCGTTCGATCGCCTCGAGCCGGCGCCGGTCGTTCTGGTTCAGCATCGCGTCTCCCCGGCGGGTCCCACGTCGCGGTGTGGACGTCACGGTGTCATCGCGGATTCCCGCTGCCCGCTCCGCCAAACGGCCGACCGGCCGGACCGACACAAACAGGAGGGCGGCAAGTTCGTCCGGGCGCACGATGACCGTGCCCGGTCCGACCCTGTTGGCTCCAGTCCATGGGCACCACCACGGGGAGAACCCGCGCGCTCGACGCCGTGCACTGGCAGCACCGGCTGGCCGAGCTGGCCACCCGACACCGGATCCCGGGGGCCGGCCTCGCCGTGCTGCGCCTCGGCCCGGGGGGCTCCGACGGCGAGGAGCCGCGTGACGAGCTGATCGAGGCGGCGCACGGCGTGCTCAGCCGCGACACCGGCGTCGACGTCACCACGGACACGGCGTTCCAGATCGGTTCGATCACCAAGGTCTGGACCGCGACCCTGGTCATGCAGCTGGTGGACTCCGGGCGCCTCGACCTCGACGCCCCGGTCGCCGACGTCCTGCCCGACCTGCGCGTCGGCGACGCCCGGGTGGCCGGCGAGGTCACGATGCGCCACCTGCTCACGCACACCAGCGGGATCGACGGCGACATCTTCACCGACACCGGCCGCGGCGACGACTGCGTGGAGACCTACGTGCGGCAGCTGGCCGACGCCGCCCAGACCCATCCGCTCGGCGCCACCTTCTCCTACTGCAACTCGGGCTACGTCCTCGCCGGCCGGGTCGTCGAGGTGCTCACCGGGCAGACGTGGGACGCCGCCGTCCGGGAGCGCCTCGTCGCCCCGCTCGGCCTGACCCACACCACCACGCTGCCCGAGGAGGCCCTCCTCGGGCGGGTGGCGGTGGGCCACATCGGCGAGCCCGGCGAGGACCCCCGACCGTCGCCGGTCTGGGTGCTCCCGCGAGCGGTGGGGCCGGCGGGGCTGATCAACTCGACGCCCCGCGACGTGGCGCTGTTCGCCCGGATGCACCTGAACTCCGGTGCCGCGACCGACGGGACACCGGTGCTCGGCGCGGCGTCCGTGGCCGCGATGCAGGAGAGGCAGGTCGAGCTGCCCGACCGGCACACGCTCGGCGACTCCTGGGGGCTGGGCTGGATCCGCTTCGACTGGGACGGCAGGCGGGTGCTCGGCCACGACGGCAACACGATCGGCCAGTCGGCGTTCCTGCGCGTCGTGCCCGACGCCGGGCTCGCGGTGGTGCTGCTGACCAACGGCGGGCACGCCAGGGACCTGTTCCAACAGCTGTTCCACGAGGTCCTGGCCGAGGCCGCCGGGCTCACGATGCCCGCACCGCTCGAGCCACCCGCGGACCCGCCCGCGGTCGACCCCGCCCGCTACGTCGGCGCCTACGAGCGCTCGTCGGCCACCACCGAGGTGTTCGAGCGCGACGGCGGCCTCGTGCTGCGCGCGACCTCGACCGGCCTCCTGGCCTCGGTCGGCGGTGAGCCGACCCACGAGTACGACCTCGTCCCGGTGGCGGAGGACCTGTTCGTGATGCGGGCACCGGGCACCCTGACCTGGGTGCCCGTGGTCTTCCACCGGCTTCCGGACGGCAGCGAGTACGTGCACTACGGCGTGCGTGCCAACCCGAAGCGGCGCGGGTGACGGCGGCTCACCGGGCCGCGTGCTGCACCGCGTGGGAGCCCCGGTCCCCACGGAGCCGGTCGGCTCCCGCGCGGCCGTAGCGCTCCAGCACCCGCCGCCGCACGACGGGGTCGCTGCGCGGCACCGGTTCGAGGAACACGTCCCGCAGGTCCGGGAACCGCTCGTGCAGCCGGGCGTCGATGTCGACGCGCGTGCTCGACCGCGGCGCCGCCCGGCGGAGCGGCCGTTTCGTCACGCTGGTGAGCGGCTACGGGAAGATCGTGCTCAAGACCGTGCTCTTCGCCGCAGGCGCGTCGCTGCCACTGCTCGCCGGCGGAGCCCTGGGCGCGTACTGGCGCCCGCCGAAGCGGCTGGTCGCCTTCGCGCTCGCCTTCGCCACGGGCGCGCTGATCGCGGCCGTGTCGTTCGAGCTGTTCCAGGACAGCTACGAGCAGGGCGGGCTGCTGCGGGCCGGCCTGGCCTTCGCGGCGGGCGCGGCGGTGTTCGTCGGCGTCGACACCCTCCTGGACCGCTGGAGCGGCGAGAACCCGACGGGGCTGGCGCTGCTGGCCGCGGTCACGCTCGACGGGGTGCCCGAGAACACCGCGCTGGGCGTCTCACTCACCTCCGCCGGCAGCGTGGCGCTGCTGGTCGCGGTGTTCGTCAGCAACTTCCCGGAGGCCCTCAGCGGCGCCGTGAGCATGCGCGAGCGCGGGCGGTCCCGGGCCGCCGTGATCGGGCTGTGGGGCGCGGCGACGGTGCTGCTCGCCGCGGCCGTCGTGCTCGGCAGGCTGGCCTTCGCCGGCGCCGACCCCGCCCGCCTCGCCCTGCCGCTGGCCTTCGCGGGCGGCGCCGTGCTCGCCTCGGTGATCGACACCCTCGCCCCCGAGGCCTTCGGCGAGGGCGGCCCGGTCGTGGCGCTCAGCGCGGCCGCGGGGTTCTTCACCTCGTTCGTGCTGGGCGGGTGACGAGCGCCTCGGTTCCGGCAGGCAGCGACGGGTACGCCACGGCGTGTCGACCCAGCCCACCTCCTCCCCGGACAGCGACCTCCCCACCGAGCGCAGGCAGATCGTGGTCGGCCTGCTCGCCGACCCGAACCTCCCCACGCAGGTCGCCCGCCGCATGGCCGACGACCTCCCGGGCGCGCTCGCCGAGTACGTGAGCGCCGACGTGCGGTGGTCGATCGAGGTCGTCGACGACCCGTTCGAGATCGCCACCAGCTACGACCGGGTGATCGACAAGGCCCGGGCCCGGGTCGAGGGAACCAACTGGGACATCGCCATCTGCATGACCGACATGCCGATCGAGACCGGCAACGGCATCGTCGTGGCGGACGTCAGCCTGCACGACCGGGTCGCGCTCGTGTCGCTGCCCGCGCTCGGCGGGTTCCGGCTGCGCCGCCGCGCGCGCGACCTCACCATCGCGATCGTCGACGAGCTTGTCGCGCACCTGCACGACCCGCCGCCGCGCCGCGACGGCGGGCCGTCCACCGAGCGGCCGGGCACGTCGCTCGCCGCCCACCTCACCCGGCGGGTCGCCCCCGTGGACCGCGACGTCGACATCGAGCTGGTGATGGACCGCACCCACGGCGCCCCGCGGCTGCTCGCCGGGACCGTGCGCGCGAACCAGCCGTGGCAGCTCGCCGCCGGGCTCTCGACGGCCCTCGCGGGCGCCGCGACCGGGAGCGCCTTCGGCATCCTGTACTCGTCGATCTGGACGCTCGCGATCGTGCTCCACCCGTGGCGGATGGCCGCCGGGACGATCGCGGCCATCGCGGTGCTCGTGGTGTGGCTCGTCTTCGGCCACGGCCTGTGGCAGCGGCGACCGGAACCGAAGCACCTCGGCATGCTGCTGAACACCGCCACCGTCCTGACCGTCGTCACCGGGGCGCTGGTGTTCTACCTCTCGCTGCTCACCCTCAACCTCGCCGCGACCGCGTTGATCATCCCTCCGCAGTACTTCTCGGAGGTGGCGGGCCACCCGGTCAACTGGACCGACTACCTGCGGGTCGCGCTCATGGCGAGCGGCATGGGAACGGTCGCGGGGGCGGTCGGCTCCGGGCTGGAGGACGACGCCACCGTCCGCCGGGCGGCGTACAGCACGCGGGAGCAGCAGCGCCGGGCCGGGATCGGCAGCTGACGGCGTGCCGTGCGCTGATATACCGACCTCCATGCATTCCGCCGAACACGTGGTCGTCACCGCCGCGCTGCCGGAGACGGTGCTGGACTCGCTGCGCGAGCTCGGGCCGCTGTGGACGCCGCAGACGCCGGCGCCCCTGTCCGCCGCGCAGCTGCGGGAGGCGGTGGCGGGCGCCCGCGCGATCGTCTCCACCCTGAACGACCGGATCACCGGAGAGGTCGCCGACGCCGCCGGGGACGGGCTGCGGATCGTCGCCAACGTCGCCGTCGGCTTCGACAACGTCGACGTCGCCGCGCTGCGCTCCCGCGGGACCGTCGTCACCAACACCCCCGGCGTGCTCACCGACGCGACCGCGGACCTCACCTTCGGGCTCCTGCTCGCCGTGACGCGCAGGCTCGGCGAGGGCGAGCGGCTGCTGCGCTCCCGCACCCCCTGGGAGTTCGACCTCGGCTTCATGCTCGGCTCCGGGCTGCAGGGCAAGACCCTCGGCATCGTGGGCCTCGGCCAGATCGGGCGGGCCGTGGCGCACCGCGCGCGGGCGTTCGGGATGGACGTCGTCTACAGCGGGCGGCGGCAGGCCGACGAGCGGGTCGAGCGGGAGCTGCAGGCCCGGCACCTGCCGCTGCCCGAGCTGCTCCGCACGGCCGACGTCGTCTCCCTGCACTGCCCGCTCACCCCGCAGACGCGGCACCTGGTCGACGCTGCCGCCCTCGCGGCGATGAAGCCGTCCGCCTACCTGGTCAACACCACCCGCGGCCCGGTCGTCGACGAGGCGGCGCTCGCCGACGCCCTGGAGCGCGGGGAGATCGCCGGCGCCGGCCTCGACGTGTTCGAGAACGAGCCGGAGGTGCACCCGAGGCTGCTCGGGCTCGACACCGTCGCGCTGGCCCCGCACCTCGGCTCGGCGACCGTCGAGACCCGCACGGCGATGGCCCAGCTCGCGGCCGACAACGTCCGCGCCGTCCTGCGCGGCGGGGCGCCGCTCACCCCGGTGGGCTGATCACGTCTCCCAGCCGGCGATGGCCTCGGCGACGGCGCGGGCGGCGTCCGGGCCGAGCTCGTGGTTGGGCGGCCGGACGGCGGCCCGGCACAGGCCCCGCTGGTGCATCGCCTCCTTGACGACCGAGACGTTGTCGGCCGAGCCGTTGCGGGCACGCAGCTCCTCGAAGCGGCGCACGCGCCGCCACACCCGCTGGACCCGGTCGGCGTCGCCGGCCCGCAGACCCGCGAGCAGGTCGAGCGAGAGCCCCGGCGCGACGTTCACCAGCCCCGACGTGAAGCCCCGCGCACCCGCCTGCCAGTAGGCGGGCGCGTACGGCTCGGCCAGCCCGCAGATCCAGAGCAGGTCGGTGTCGGTGTCGGCGCGGGTCGCGGTGAGGTGCACGAGGTCGTCGACGGAGTACTTCAGCCCGATCACGTTGGGCGCCCGGCGCGCGAGCTCGCCGATGTGGCGCCCGCCGACCGTGCGCGCCTTCAGGTACGGCAGCACGCCGAGCTCCGGGACGGCCGCGGCGATGGCGGCGCAGTACTCCACCCAGCCGTCCGGGGACAGGTACGGGTGGGCGGGCTGGTGGATCATGATCGCCTGGGCGCCCGTGCGCCGGGCGGCCCGGGCGTCCGCGACGGCGGTCGGCACGTCGAACCCGACCCCGGCCACGACGACGGCGCGGTTCGCGGCCACCCGGGTGCACGTCTCGAGCACGAGCCGCCGCTCCTGCGGGGTCAGCGTGTAGAACTCGCCCGTGTTGCCGTTCGGGGTCACCGCGGTGACGCCGCCGTCCACGAGGCGCCGCACGAGCTCCCCGTAGCGGGTGTCGTCGACGTTGCCGTCCTCGGCGAACGGGGTGACCGGTATCGCCACCACGGTGGCGAGGCGCTCCACCAGGTCGTGGACGCTCATCGCTCGGCCTCGCTGGCGCTCGGCCGGCCCATCGGGGAACGACGCAGCGCGCAGGCGCCGTAACATGATTCGCTCGCAAGCTCGCTCACCGCGCCTCCCCCACCGGCACCGCGAGCCCCTCCGCGCCCAGCTCTGAGGTCGTCAGGTCGCCGCCGGCGCGGTGCAGGAAGGACAGTCCGATCTCGGCGCGCCGCACGCGCTCGCGCGAGAGCTGGACGTTCAGCGCCTCGTGCTGCAGGCCGCTGGGGTAGACGTCCGGGTGGTTGCGCAGCCCGAACTTGACGTAGATCGGCGCCAGCACCCGCACCAGCTCGGCGATCTCGTGGTGGCGCACGAAACCGCCCAGGGTGTCCGGCGACTCGACGTACATGTCCAGCGGCAGCTGCGTCGCCGCCCGGATCGAGGCCAGCCGCGGCAGCGGGAGCCCCGGCGGGACGTTGTAGGTGCCGGCGCCCAGGTCCTGCATCAGCCGCACGCTCACCGGGTTGGACGCCATCATCTGCACCGACACCTTCACCACGAAGTCGGGTGCCAGCAGCCCGGACTCCTTCAGGTGCCGGGTCATCAGCAGCAGCCCCTCGTCCGCGACGAGCGCGCCGCGCACACCGAGCTCGTTCGCCCGCACGAGATCGTCCATCGCGTACGCGAGCTGGTCGGCGCCCTCGTGCCGGCACCCCACGGCACCGCCGGTGGGCGTGCGCGACTGGGCACCGATGTCCCAGGGCGCCCGCGGGCCGACGAACAGGCTGAGCTCCACCCGCCGCGCCACGCAGGCCCGCACCATGTCGGTGATCTCCGCGTCGGTGGCGAGCATGACCCCGCTGCCCGACGAGACGCGGTGCACGCGCACCCCGCGGGCGTCCGCCTCGTCGAACACCGCCTGCAGCGCCGCGGGCCCCTCGACGCTCGGGATCTCCGTGCGGTAGTGCGCGCCGTCCGGGAACCGCAGGGGCGAGTCGGGCAGGTCGGTCGCGTCCCGGGCCGGATAGCCCAGGCGCGTCAGCAGCTCGGTCACGGCCGGGTTCACCACGAGCGCCTCCAGTTCATGTGCATGAACTAAGTTCAGCACATGGGAGCCACCGAACGCACCACCGGCGGCGGTTCGGTCAAGTCGGCCGGCCGCGCGCTGGCGATCCTCGACGCGGTGGCCGACCGCGGGCCGCTGCGGTTCAACGAGCTCGTGTCCCTGCTCGACCTGCCGCGCTCCAGCGCGCACGGGCTGCTGCAGACCCTCGTCGACCGCGGGTGGCTGGACCTCGACGCGGACACGCGCCGCTACACGATCGGCCTGAGGGCCTGGCACGTCGGCCAGGCCTACACCGGGCACGGCGATCTCGTCGCCGTCGCCAAGCCGGTGATGGACGCGCTGGCCCGCGACGTCGGCGAGACGGTGCAGCTCGCCCGCCTCGACGGGATCGAGAACGTCTACATCGCGATCAGCGAGTCGGCCCAGCCGATGCGCCTGGCCTCGACGGTCGGGGCCCGGCTCCTCGCCCACTCGACCGGGATCGGCAAGGCGCTGCTCGCCCAGCTGGACCCGCAGGAGTCGGCGCGGCTGGTCCGCTCCGTCGCGCTCCCCCGCTTCACCGAGCACACGGTCACCGACCCCGGCGAGCTCGACGCGCTGGTCGCGCAGGCCCGCACGCGCGGCTTCGCCCTCGACGACGAGGAGCTGCTGATCGGCTGCCGCTGCGTGGCCGTCCCGCTGACCGACGACGGGAACGGCCTCGTCACCGCGCTCTCGGTCACCGCGCCCACCGCCCGCTGCGGCCCGGACTGGCCCCACGACGTCCTGGGCGAGCTGCGCACGGCCGCTGGGATCATCCGCGCCCGCACCCCCACCGCGCTCCACCGCCCGGGCTAGCGGCCGACGCTGCCCGCGCTACCGGCTTCGGCCCGCGCTACCCGTCGAGGGGCCGCGTCAGCAGAGACGGCTCGCGCCAGCCGAAACGGGCTGCGTCAGCAGGGACGGGGCGCGTCAGCGGAAACCGGCCGCGCCGGCAGCAACCCGCCGGCCTGCTCCGGCCGACGTAACGGACGGCCCCTCCCGGGCGAGTCCTCCGACCGAGCAGGGTTGTGCGAGCAGGGTGGGGGTCCGAGGATGCGGCTGCCCGCGGTCGAGGGGCTGGGTCGCAGGCTCGGCAGGCGCACGGAGCTCACCGACGACCTGCGCCTGCCCGAGGACGTCGTGTTCCTGCTCGCCGTCGGCATGGCCTGCGCGGGCGTGCTCTGGGGCGCGCTCTACGTCGCGACGGGCGATCCCGTCTCCTCCCGCGCGCCGTTCGGGTACGCGGCGCTGACCGCGATCAACGTCGCGGCCTACCGCCTCGGCGGGCGCTACCGCGCGTTCGCGGCGGTCCAGCTGCTGCTCAGCCTGCTGATGCCGTGGGTGCACATGATCGACCTGGGTGGACTCACCGCGTCGCGCAACGTGCTGCTGTGGTCGCTCGTCGCGCCGTTCGGGGCCATGTTGATCAGTGGCGCGCGCGTGGCGGCGGGCTGGTTCGCCGCGTTCGTCGCGCTCGTCGTGCTCTCGGCGGTGCTGGAGCCGACGGGCTCGGCGCCCAGCGCGCCCGCGTTCTTCGCCGCGTTCAACCTGCTCGGTCCGGCGCTGCTGCTGTTCGGCGTCACCCACTACTTCATGGCGCAGAACCGGCGGCTGCTCGACGGCCTCGCCGCGGCGCGCACCGCCGCCGAGGCCGCCACCGACGCGAAGAGCCTGTTCCTCGCGAACATGAGCCACGAGATCCGCACCCCGATGAACGCGGTCGTCGGCATGGCGGGCCTGCTGCGCGCGACGCCGCTGACCGCGGAGCAGCGCGAGTACGTCGAGACCATCGAGCACGGCTCGGACGCGCTGCTCGGCATCATCGACGACGTCCTGGACTTCTCGAAGATCGAGGCGGGCCGGATCGAGCTCGAGGAGGTCGCGGTCGACCTGCGGGCCACCGTCGAGTCCGCGCTCGACCTGGTGGCGCCACGGGCGGCGGAGAAGGGCCTCGACCTCGCCTACCTGATCGAGCCCGGAGTGCCGGACGCGGTGCTGGGTGATCCGGTGCGGATCCGGCAGATCCTGCTGAACCTGCTGTCGAACGCGGTGAAGTTCACCGAGCGCGGCGAGGTCGTGGTCGTCCTCGACGTGTTCGGCGACGACCTGCACGTGCGGGTGCGCGACACCGGGATCGGCATCGCCCCGGAGCAGATCGGGCGGCTGTTCCGCTCCTTCAGCCAGGTCGACGTCTCCACCACGCGCCGCTTCGGCGGCACCGGGCTCGGCCTGGCCATCAGCGGGCGGCTGGCCGAGCTGATGGGTGGGCGGCTGTGGGCGGAGAGCGAGGTCGGGCGGGGCAGCACCTTCCACTGCACGCTGCCCGCGCGGCCGGCGCCGTCGCCCGCCCGGCCCGCCGTCCCCGCCGCCGCGCCGGCGTTCTCCGGCCGCCGGGTGCTCGTCGTCGATGACAACGCGACGAACCGGCGCGTGCTGCAGCTGCAGCTCGCGGCCCTGGAGATGCGGCCCACCCTGTTCGAGAGCGGCCGCGAGGCGCTCGCCGACGTGCGCGCGGGCGCGCGGTACGACGTCGCGCTGCTGGACCACCAGATGCCCGGCATGGACGGGATCGAGCTGGCGACCGCGCTGCGGGCGCAGCTCGCCGAGCACTGCTGCCCGATCGTGCTGCTTACCTCGATGCTGCAGCGCGAGACCCTCGCGCCGGCGTGCACGGCCGCCGGGGTGGCCGCCTTCCTGATCAAACCGATCAAGCCGTCGGCGCTGCACGACGTGCTGGCCGGCGTGCTCGACCCCGGTGCCCACCGGTCGGAGCCGGCGGACGCGCCCGCGGCGCTCGACACCGACCTCGCGCGCCGCGCGCCGCTGCGGCTGCTGCTCGCCGAGGACAACCCGACGAACCGGCGGCTGGCGGTCCGCCTGCTCGAGCGGATGGGTTACGCGACCGAGGTCGCCGGCACCGGTGTCGAGGTGCTCGACGCGGTGCGCCGGGCACCGTTCGACGTCGTGCTCATGGACGTGCAGATGCCCGAGATGGACGGGCTCGAGGCCACCCGGCGGCTGCGGGCCGAGCTCGGGCCCGCGCCGCCGTGGGTGATCGCGCTGACGGCGAACGCCACGGCCGAGGACCGCGCCGAGTGCCTGCGCGCCGGGGTGGACGACTACGTCGCCAAACCGGTCCGCCCGGCGGTCCTCGCCGAGAGCCTGCAGCGCGCCCACGACCACCTCGCCGCGGACAGCGCGCCACCCGCCCGACCACCCGCCGCCGTGGCACCCGCCGCCGTGGCGGAGGGGCTGCGCGCCCGGCTGCTCGACCTCGTCGGGGACCCGGCCGCCGTGGACGAGCTGATCGACGAGTTCCTCGCCGACTCGCCCCGGCTGATCGACGAGATGGCGGCGGCGGTCGAGCGCGGCGACGCGGAGCTGCTGCGGCGCAGCGCCCACAGCCTCAAGTCGACCGCGGCCGCGATGGGCGCGGACCCGCTCGCCGAGCTGTGCCGGGCGATCGAGCAGGACGACGCGTCCGGGCGCGCGGCCGTCGAGGAGGTGCGATCGGCCTACCGGCCCGTCGCGGAGACGCTGGGAGGCCTGCGTGGCTGACGAGGACATGACGGCCGCGCGCGTGCTCGTCGTGGACGACAACCGGCTGAACCGGCTGATGCTGGCCGGCGGCGTGCGCCAGGAGGGGCACGAGGTCACCGAGGCCGCCGACGGGCGGGAGGCGCTTGCCCGGCTGCGCGCGCAGCCGCACGACGCCGTCCTGCTCGACATCCTGATGCCCGAGGTGGACGGCTTCGAGGTGCTCGCCGAGATGCGCGCCGACGCCGCGCTGCGTCCCATCCCGGTGATCGTGGTCTCCGCCCAGGAGGACCTGGCGAGCGCCGTGCGGGCGATCGAGATGGGCGCCGTGGACTACCTGCCCAAGCCGTTCGACCCCGTGCTGCTGCGGGCGCGGCTGCGCCAGTCGCTGCAGCAGAAGCGGCTGCGCGACCTCGAACAGGCATACCTGCGCCAGGAGTTCACGATCCGCCAGAGCGAGAAGCTGGCCACGCTCGGCAAGCTCGCCGCGGGCGTCGCGCACGAGCTGAACAACCCGGCGGCGGCCGCCGCGCGGTCGGTCACGCAGCTGGCCGAGAACCTGGAGCACCTGCTGCGCGACGCGCGGGCGCTGTTCGCCGCCGGGCTGGACCCGGAGGCCGTCGACTGGGTCCACGGGGTGGGGCGGGACGCGGTGGGCGGCACGAGCCCGCTCGCGCGCGCCGACCGCGAGGACGAGCTCGCCGACTGGCTGGAGTCCGCGGGCGCCGACGAGGCCTACGAGATCGCCGCCGTCCTGGCCGAGCACGGGTACGCCGTCGACACGGTCAGCGCGTGCACGAGCCGCTTCCGGGACGCCCAGCTGGCCGTGGCGCTGAGCTGGATCGCCCACCGCGAGCTCACCCGGACGCTGCTGGGCGACGTGCACGGGGCCGTGCGGCGGATCAGCGAGATCGTCGAGGCGATGAAGGGCTACTCGCACCTGGACCGCGCACCCGAGCAGCTCGTCGACGTGCACGCCGCGCTCGACGACACGCTGCGCGTCCTCGCGGCGCAGCTGGGGGACGTCCAGGTGCGGCGGCGCTACGCCCCCGACCTGCCGCGGATCCCCGCCTTCGGCCCCGAGCTCACCCAGGTGTGGAGCGCGCTGGTCGAGAACGCCGCGGGGGCGCTGGACGGCACGGGCGTGCTGGAGATCGTCACGAGCGCGGCCGACGGCTGGGCCTGCGTCGCGGTGACCGACGACGGCCCGGGCATCCCGGCCGAGCTGCGGCCACGCGTGTTCGACCCGTTCGTGACCACCAAGCCCCCCGGCGGCGGGACGGGGCTCGGGCTCACCATCGCCCACCAGATCGTCACCGAGCGCCACGGCGGCCGGATCGAGGTGCGGTCGCGGCCCGGGTGCACCCGGTTCACCGTGCACCTGCCCGCGCGGCGCTGAGCGCGCCTACCCGGACGCCCGCGACAACCCCGCCACCTCGGCCAGGTACGCCTCGGCCTTGTCCGGATCCAGGAACCAGTGCTGGTAGTCCGAGGGGTCGCTGAAGCCGTTGACGAAGCGGCGGGCCACGGTGTCGTTGGTCTGGGCCGTTCCGAGGATCTTCAGCACGTGCTCCGGCGGGGGCTGCAGCAGCGCGTTGGTCCAGTTCGTCACGTGCTGCGCGTAGTCCCAGTACCGCTCGAACGTCGCCTCCATCCACTCGCGGTCGTAGGGCTCGTCGCCCCGCTGCAGGATGGAGTCGAGGTAGACCGCCGCGCACTTGGCCGCGTTGTTCGAGCCCTGGCCGGTGATCGGGTCGTTGGCCACCACGACGTCCGCCATGCCCAGCACCGCTCCCCCCGAGGGCAGCTCGCCGACCGGGAACCGCACCATCGGCGTGTACCCGCCGGAGAGCGTGGCCTGCGGGTCGGTCAGGGACACCGCACCGGCGCGGTCGTACTCCCAGGGCAGGAACCGCTGCATCAACCCGAGGATGCGCTCGAGGTGCTCCTGCGGTTCCGGCCGGTCGTCCCAGCAGTCCAGCGGGCCCCCCGGGATGCCCTCGAAGAAGAGGATCTCGCAGTTGCCGCTCAGGGTGTGGGCCGGGATGACGAAGAGCTCGCCGACGCCGGGGATGACGTTGAACCGCACCGCGGAGAACTCCGGGTGCTCGGGCCGCCGCGCGAGCCCGTGGACGTAGGCCAGCGAGAGGATCCGCTGCGGACGGGTGAACGGCGAGCGCTGCGGGTTGCGGTCGAACAGCTGCACCAGCTCACCCTTGCCGGCGGCCACGATCACCAGGTCGTAGAGGTCGGTGAGCCGGTCGAGGTCGGCGGTGGTGACGCCGTGGGTGACGACCTTGCCGCCGCGCTCCTCCAGCAGCTCCAGCCAGCCCGCCATCTTCACCCGCTGGTCCACCGACTGGGCGTACTCGTCGAGCCTGCCCACCCAGTCCAGGGCCCTGCTCCCGTCCGGCGCCGCGATCGAGACGCCGAGGCCCTCGACCCGGACGGCGTCGGCCTCCCACAGGTTCAGCCCGTGGTCGCGCTCGATCCGCAGCGCGTCGCCGAACATGCACTGGGTGGACATGACCCGGCCGCCGCGGATCTCGTCGGGGGTGCGTGCCGACATGAGGGTGACGTCGTAGTCGTGCTCGCGCAGCGTCAGCGCGAGCTGGAGGCCCGACTGCCCCGCCCCGACGATCAGAATCTTAGGCATGTGCGCGCACCCTTCCTGGCGGTGAGAGCTCCCCGAGGGACATCACGTGGGTGACGAGACGGCGCAGCGTCTCGACCGTCGACGCCGCCTCCCGGGCGTCGCAGGTGATCAATGGGACGTCGGCGGGCAGGGCGAGGGCGTCCCGGACCTCGTCGAGGTCGTGGTGCAACTCC
>Ga0196958_10000418_pt1 | contig 13834 bp, 9 predicted proteins | sample S1v_10metaG_FD_148654 | JGI IMG/M metagenome (GOLD analysis project Ga0196958, IMG submission 148654) | Soil microbial communities from Anza Borrego desert, Southern California, United States - S1+v_10 | ecosystem: Environmental > Terrestrial > Soil > Desert | place: USA: California | collected...
GCCCGTCAGTGACGGCATGCTGTCTCCGACCAGGCCCCGGCCCGAACCGCCGAAACCGAGGCCGCCGCGGCAGCAGCCGGTGGACAACAGCCTGAACGACGGCGACGACAGCGATGAGGAAGTCGACGAAGAGGGCGAGGCCCTCGCCGCCGTGACCGAGATCTGGCCGACGTTCTCCGGCCAGCCGATCGCGGGCCAGCCCTACACCGCGCCGGCGCAGCCGCAGACGTCGAAGACGAAGCTCAACGAGAAGTACACGTTCGACACGTTCGTCATCGGAGCGTCGAACCGCTTCGCGCACGCGGCCGCGGTCGCGGTGGCCGAAGCACCGGCACGCGCGTACAACCCGCTGTTCATCTGGGGAGAGTCCGGGCTCGGGAAGACCCACCTGCTGCACGCCGTCGGGCACTACGCCCAGCGGCTGTTCCCCGGCATGCGCGTGCGGTACGTGTCGACCGAAGAGTTCACCAACGACTTCATCAACTCGCTGCGTGACGACCGCAAGGTCGCGTTCCAGCGCCGCTACCGCGACGTGGACATCCTGCTCGTCGACGACATCCAGTTCCTGGAAGGCAAAGAAGGTACGCAGGAGGAGTTCTTCCACACCTTCAACACCCTCCACAACACGAACAAGCAGATCGTCGTCTCCTCCGACCGCCCGCCGAAGCGCCTCGAAACGCTGGAAGACCGGCTGCGCACGCGGTTCGAGTGGGGCCTCATCACCGACATCCAGCCGCCCGAACTCGAGACGCGGATCGCGATCCTTCGCAAGAAGGCCGCGCAGGACCGGCTCGCCGTGCCCAACGAGGTCCTGGAGTTCATCGCGTCGCGCGTCGAAGCGAACATCCGCGAACTCGAAGGCGCGCTCATCCGCGTCACCGCCTTCGCGTCGCTGAACCAGCAGCCTGTCGACGTCGCGCTCGCCGAGATCGTGCTCCGCGACCTCATCCCGGATTCGCACGCTCCGGAGATCACCGCGCCCACCATCATGGGCGTCACGTCCGAGTTCTTCGACGTGACCCTCGACGACCTCTGCGGCCCCGGCAAGACGAAGGCACTCGCGACCGCACGCCAGATCGCGATGTACCTCTGCCGCGAATTGACCGACATGTCCCTGCCGAAGATCGGACAGACCTTCGGCGGCCGCGACCACACCACCGTCATGCACGCGGACAAGAAGATCCGCAAGGAAATGGCCGAACGACGGCGCATCTACGATCAGGTCCAGGAACTCACGTCGAGGATCAAGCAACGCGCCAGACAGTAGTTTTTATCTCGCGCTGACGTAAACGTGCCGAAGGGGCGTCGTTCCGCTTCCACCTGAAGGTGGGCGGGAAGGCGCCCCTTCATCACGTTTACGTGGGCCTTCGGCCCGAAAGAGGGCTCGACGGGTGAAGTCCCCGTCGAGCGCGGGGCGCCCTTGGGGAGACTCTGGAGTCACTAGGACGGCGTCACCGAAGGCTTGTCTGCTCGATTCTTTGGTGCGCAACGGTTTTCGGGGCTTCCACCCGTGGAGTGGGAGCCCCTTCGTCGTGTCCAAAGTGGTCTGGAGGGGGTGTAGGGACGCGAAGGGCGGGTACTTGAGGAGAAGGGGCGAAGGGCGCGAAGGAGGCGAAGCGGGTGTACGTGAGCTTCGTGATTTCCCTTGTGTACAACGGGAATCCACAAGCTGTGGGTATCTTGTGCACAACCCCGCCGGGCGTCGGACCAGCGGAGATCGGATTTCCGTCCACATCGCACTCACAGGAAATCCACAGCATTTCCACACCGTGATCCACACGCTGTCCCCAGGTTGCCCACATCTTGTGCACAAGGGTGAACGGTGCTGCTCGGATCACTCTCCCGAGCGATTCCGGTCACGAACCACGTCCACAAGCCTGGGTACAAACCGGCTCACAACTGGGGATAACCGTGGGGACAACTGTGGATGACTGTGGACAGCTCGAGCGCCGCTCGAAACCATCCACCGACGGCCCGAGCTGTCCACCGTTCGTACACACCCGGAGTCCACAGCCCCACAGGCATCCGGACCTGCGCGAACGAGGCTTGTCCACACAATCCACAACCCCTATTACTACTGCTGTCTTTTCTTCTTCTCTAGAAGAGAACAAAACAAAAACAGGCGAAGGACGAATCTGGGGACAGCCGTCGAGCCGTGTCGTCTTGTCGACAAAAGCAAGGGGAGGCCGAAGTGACGCGGACCCTGGGGACGGCCTAACGTGGGTCACTGCACCTGGTCTGCGTGTCGACGTGCGTTCGCGTCCTCGCTCGGACCGAACACACCTGCGAGGCACCTGGCCATCGCGCTCTCCGGCCGAGGTGACCCGTTGAGCTTTCGAGCCGTCAGGGGCTCGGCTGTCGAAAGGAAGCGCGCATGAAGATCCGCGTCGAGCGTGACGGGCTGGCCGACGCCGTCGCGTGGGTGGCGAGAAGCCTCCCGTCGCGGCCTCCGGTCCCGGTGCTGGGCGGTGTCCTGCTCGATGCGGGATCCGACGGGACGAGTGACGCACTCACCGTCTCCGGATTCGACTACGAGGTCTCCGCCACGGTCGGCGTCCCGGCCACCATCGCCGACGGCGGCCGCCTGCTGGTCTCCGGCCGTCTGCTGGCCGACATCACCAAGTCGCTGCCCGCGCAGCCGGTCGAGATCTCCGTCGACGGTGCCCGCGCGACCATCACCTGCGGCTCCGCGCGCTTCTCCCTGCCGACCATGCCGGTCGAGGACTACCCGCAGCTCCCGTCCCAGCCCGCCTTCGCGGGCGAACTCACCGGCGACGCCTTCGGCCAGGCCGTCACCCAGGTCGTCGTCGCGGCGGGCAAGGACGACACCCTCCCGATGCTGACCGGGATGCGGCTGGAGATCTCGGGCTCCTCGCTGACCCTGGTCGCCACCGACCGCTTCCGTCTCGCGATGCGCGAGTTCACCTGGGAGCCCGCCGAGGGTCTGTCCGACGCCGCCGTGCTCGTCCCGGCGCGCACGCTCGCCGAAGCCGCGAAGACGCTCGGCGCCAGCGGCGCCAAGATCCGGCTCGCGCTCGCCAGTGGCGAGGGCCTCCTCGGCCTCTCCGGCTCCGGGCGCTACACCACCACCCGCCTCCTCGACGCGGAGTTCCCGCCGTACCGGCAGCTGCTGCCGGCGCAGCACTCATCGCGCGCGGTCATCGAGGTCTCGGCGCTCGCCGAGTCGATCAAGCGTGTTTCGCTGGTCGCCGAACGTGGCACCCAGGTGCGGCTGGAGTTCAACGACGGTTCGCTGCGGCTCTCCGCCGGCGGCGACGACGAGGGTTCGGCCGAAGAAGAGCTTCAGGTCGACTACGAAGGTGAGCCGGTGACCATCGCGTTCAACCCGGGTTACCTCGTCGACGGGCTCGGCGCGCTGAACGCGAACCGGGCGGAACTGACGTTCACCACCCCGAACCGGCCGGCGCTGATCAAGCCTGCCGACGAGGAGGGCAACGTCGTCCCCGGCTACCTGTACCTCCTGATGCCGGTTCGCCTCCCGGGCTGACCGGCCGCCACTTCTGTTCGCACCAAAGGGGATCTTCATGGCTCAGCTGGGACTCATCGGCCTCGGCAAAATGGGGTTCAACATGCGTGAGCGGCTGCGCGCGGCCGGTCACGAGGTGGTCGGCTACGACCGCAACCCCGACGTCACCGACTCCACGTCACTCGAGGACATGGTGTCCAAACTGGACGGTCCCCGGATCGTCTGGATCATGGTGCCCGCCGGTGAACCCACCCGGCAGACCGTCGCGGAACTCGGCAACCTGCTGTCCGAGGGCGACCTCGTGATCGACGGCGGCAACTCGAAGTACACCGACGACCGGATCAACGCGGACCTGCTCGCCGCGAAGAAGATCGGCTACCTCGACTGCGGGGTTTCCGGTGGTGTGTGGGGCAAGGACAACGGCTACGGCTTGATGGTCGGCGGCGCGGCTTCGGACGTCGAGAAGGCCATGCCGATCTTCGACGCGCTTCGTCCCGAGGGCCCGCGTGACGAGGGCTTCTCGCACGCCGGTGCCGTCGGCTCCGGTCACTACGCGAAGATGATCCACAACGGCATCGAGTACGGCATGATGCAGGCCTTCGCCGAAGGCTTCGAGCTGCTCGAAGCCGCGAAGGTCGTCGAGAACGTGCCCGCGGTGATCAAGGGCTGGCAGCGGGGGACCGTCGTCCGCTCGTGGCTGCTCGACCTGCTCGTCCGCGCGCTCGACGAGGACCCGGAGCTGGACGACCTCGAGGGCTACGTCGAGGATTCCGGCGAAGGCCGGTGGACCCTCGAAGAGGCGATCAACAACGCGGTCCCGGCGCCGGTCATTTCCGCCGCGCTGTTCGCGCGGTTCGCCTCGCGCCAGGAGGACTCCGCCGCCATGCGGGCCGTCGCCGCGCTGCGCAACCAGTTCGGCGGGCACTCCGTGAAGAAGGTCGGCGGCTAGGCGGGTTGTACCTCAGACATCTGCAGGTCACCGACTTCCGGTCCTGGCCACAAGCCGATCTCGCGCTCGAACCCGGCCCGACCGTCCTCGTCGGACAGAACGGCCGCGGCAAGACGAACCTCCTCGAGGCGATCGGCTACATCGCGACCCTGGGCTCGCATCGCGTCGCGACCGACGCGCCGTTGGTGCGGCACGGGTGCGAACGCGCGCTCATCAGGGTCGCGGTGGTCAACGAGGATCGCGAACTGACGGTCGAGCTGGAGATCACGCCCGGCAAGGCGAACCGCGCGCGGGTCAACCGCGGCGCGGTCGGCAAGCCCCGTGACGTGCTCGGGATCCTGCGCACGGTGCTGTTCTCCCCGGAGGACCTGGCACTCGTGCGCGGGGATCCCGGGGAGCGCCGCCGGTTCATGGACGAACTTCTCGTGCTGCGCGCGCCGCGGTACGCCGGGGTCCGCGCCGACTACGAAAAGGTGCTGAAGCAGCGGAACGCCCTGCTCAAGACGGCGGGCAAGCGTCGGACGGGACGCGAAGACCCGTACGCGTTGTCGACGCTCGACGTCTGGGACGACCACCTGGCGGAGGCGGGGGCCGCGCTGCTGGCCGCCCGGCTCAACCTGATCGCGGATCTAGCGCCGTACGCGGCCGCCGCGTACATGGGGGTCGCGCCCGACTCGAGACCGGCGAACATCGCGTACAAGTCGAGCCTGGGCGAAGCGATGCCAGCGGGCTACGGCGTTCCGGACGGTTCTCGCGCCGACGAGGCAGTCCTCAAGGATGTGCTGGTCGAGGCGCTGAAACGGTCGCGGAACCTGGAGCTGGAGCGTGGGGTGAGCATGGTCGGCCCGCATCGCGACGAACTCGACCTCATCCTCGGCGAAGCGCCGGCGAAGGGCTACGCGAGCCATGGGGAGTCCTGGTCGTTCGCCCTCGCCTTGCGTCTGGGAAGCTACGAGCTCCTGCGTGGCGAGGCCGGGGAACCGGTGCTTCTCCTGGATGATGTGTTCGCCGAGCTGGACCGGCGTCGCCGGGCCCGGCTGGCGGAGGTGGCGGCAGGCGCCGAGCAGGTGCTGGTGACCGCCGCCGTGGACGAGGACGTGCCTGCCGAACTGGCCGGACATCGGTTCCTCGTGGCGGATGGTGAGATCAACCGAGGGTGACCGGCGTGAAGCGGATACCCCGGGTGATCGGCGCCACAGCAGTTGCCCACCGATCTGGGGACAAACCTGTGGACAGTGTGGATAACACCAGGAACGCGTTATCGCCCCGCGTGACCAAGGGGCCGGAAAAGCGGCTTGACACCCCCCGCTCGGGCGGTAACCCGAGTGAGGGAGCCTTGTTCGACACGCAGAGTGAGCGACAACCGATATCTAACGGCGCAACGGATACTGAAAGCAAGGAACCGACTACGGGTCGTGACCTCGCTCTTGCCGCACTGGACGCCGCGAAGGCCAAAGCGAAGGCCCGCGGCGTCGAACCAGGCGTGCGCCGCGGCCGTGTCACCGGCGGGGGAGCCGGGTCGAACGGGCAGAGTTCGCGACGTCGTCGCTGGTCAGGGCCGGGTGCCGACGCTCGTGACCCGCAACCGCTCGGCAGGCTCGCCTCCCGGATAGCGGTCGACCGAGGCTGGAACACGCGGCTGGCCAACGGTCAGGTCTTCGGCAGCTGGGCACGACTGGTGGGTGAAGAGGTCGCCGAACACGCCCAGCCGGTCGCCTTGAAGGACGGCGAGCTGACCGTCCGCGCGAGTTCGACGGCGTGGGCGACGCAGCTGCGCCTGCTGCAGGGACAGCTGCTGGCGAAGATCGCGAAAGGTGTCGGGCACGGCGTCGTGAAGAAGATGCGGATCCAGGGGCCGACGGCGCCGAGCTGGCGGAAAGGGCCGCGGCACGTCCCGGGACGCGGCCCGCGTGACACGTACGGCTGATCCGAGTTGCGCTTCGCCGCGACTGTGCCGCCAGCGCGCCGAGAAAGCGCTCAGGGCGCTTCGTGAACGTCACGACTCTTCTTTGAGCGAATTAGCGCGCCTGTGAGCAATTCAGGGGTGTCCTTGCCGCATGTCAGCGGGCGCGGCCAAGTACACTGGAGACGAGCGAGTGTCCGCTCGGGCGAGACGAGGAGAATCAACACCTGTGACCGAGAACAAGAGCGAGTACAACGCGTCGTCGATCACGGTGCTCGAAGGCCTCGAAGCCGTCCGCAAGCGCCCCGGTATGTACATCGGTTCCACCGGTGAACGCGGTCTCCACCACCTCGTTCAAGAGGTGGTCGACAACTCCGTCGACGAGGCGATGGCAGGCCACGCGACCAAGGTCGAGGTCACGCTGCTTGCCGACGGCGGGGTGCGGGTCGTCGACGACGGCCGCGGTATCCCGGTCGACATGCACCCCAAGGAGATGAAACCGACCCTCGAGGTCGTGCTCACCGTGCTCCACGCGGGTGGCAAGTTCGACAGCGACTCCTACGCGGTCTCCGGTGGTCTGCACGGCGTCGGCGTCTCCGTGGTGAACGCCCTGTCGAAGAAACTGCTCGCCGAGGTCAAGTACGGCGGCCGTAGCTGGCGCCAGGAGTACACGAACCAGCTTCCCGGTGAGCTGCAGGATCTCGGTCCGGCCGGCGAGACCGGAACGACGATCACCTTCTGGGCCGACGACGACATCTTCGAGACCACGACGTACAACTTCGAGACGATCTCCCGCCGGCTCCAGGAGATGGCCTTCCTCAACAAGGGCCTGACCCTCTCGCTGCGCGACGAGCGCGTCGCCGACGAAGAGGCCGAAGAGGACGCGTCCGGCCAAGCGGCACGGGTCAAGGAAAAGACCTACTGCTACCCCGGCGGGCTCGAAGACTTCGTCAAGCACATCAACGGCAGCAAGGACCCGATCCACACCAGCGTGATCTCCTTCGAGGCCAAGGGCACCGGCCTCGAGGTCGAGGTCGCCATGCAGTGGAACAACGGCTTCACGCCGTCGGTGTACACCTTCGCCAACACGATCAACACGCACGAGGGCGGCACGCACGAAGAGGGCTTCCGCGCCGCGCTCACCCGCGTCGTCAACGCGTACGCGCGCGAGAAGAAGCTGCTCAAGGAAAAGGACGCCAACCTGACCGGTGACGACGTGCGCGAGGGGCTCGCCGCGATCGTCTCGATCAAGCTGTCCGAGCCGCAGTTCGAAGGCCAGACCAAGACCAAGCTGGGCAACAGCGAAGCCAAGACGTTCGTGCAGCAGACGTCGAACGAGTGGCTGGCCGACTGGTTCGAGCGCAACCCCACCGAGGCGAAGACGATCATCAACAAGTCGATCTCCTCGTCGCAGGCGCGGATGGCCGCCCGCAAGGCGCGCGACCTGGTCCGCCGCAAGGGCGCGCTGGAGATCGGCGGGCTGCCCGGCAAGCTCAAGGACTGCCGGTCGACCAACCCGTCGGAATGCGAGCTCTACATCGTCGAGGGTGACTCGGCCGGTGGTTCGGCCAAGGAAGGCCGCGACTCGATGTACCAGGCGATCCTGCCGATCCGGGGCAAGATCATCAACGTCGAGAAGGCCCGCATCGACCGCGTCCTCAAGAACAACGAGGTCCAGTCGCTGATCACCGCGCTCGGCACCGGCATCCACGACGAGTTCGACCTCGAGAAGCTGCGCTACCACAAGATCGTGCTGATGGCCGACGCCGACGTGGACGGCCAGCACATCACCACGCTGCTGCTCACCTTCCTGTTCCGGTTCATGCCCCCGCTGATCGAGCACGGGCACGTGTTCCTCTCGCGCCCGCCGCTGTACAAGATCAAGTGGCCGCGTGCGGAACCGGAGTACGCGTACTCCGACCGGGAGCGCGACGCCGTCATCCAGGCCGGTGTAGAGGCGGGCAAGCGCCTCCCCAAGGACGACGCGATCCAGCGCTACAAGGGTCTCGGCGAGATGAACGCCGAAGAGCTGTGGGAGACCACGATGGACCCGGCGAACCGGCTGCTCGGCCAGGTCACCCTGGACGACGCCGCGCAGGCCGACGACCTGTTCTCCGTCCTGATGGGCGAAGACGTCGAAGCGCGCCGTTCCTTCATCACGCGTAACGCCAAGGACGTGCGCTTCCTCGACGTCTAGGCGTCCCCGTTCTTTGTCCCCTTCGGACTGCTCTCACGAGAAGGACCTCATGACGGAAACCTTGCCGCCCGCTCCGGACCACGACCGGATCGAACCGGTCGACATCCAGCAGGAGATGCAGCGCTCCTACATCGACTACGCGATGAGCGTCATCGTGTCGCGGGCGCTGCCGGACGTGCGGGACGGCCTCAAGCCGGTGCACCGCCGCGTGCTGTACTCGATGTTCGATTCGGGCTTCCGCCCCGACCGCGGGTACAACAAGTGCTCCCGCGTCGTCGGCGACGTGATGGGCAACTACCACCCGCACGGTGACTCCGCGATCTACGACGCGCTGGTGCGGCTCGCCCAGCCGTGGGCGCTGCGGTATCCGCTGATCGACGGCCAGGGCAACTTCGGTTCGCCGGGCAACGACCCCGCCGCCGCCATGCGGTACACCGAGTCCCGGCTGGCGCATCTCGCGATGCACATGCTGCAGGACATCGAAGAAGACACCGTCGACTTCTCCGACAACTACGACGGCCGCACCCAGGAGCCCGACGTCCTGCCGTCGCGGTTCCCGAACCTGCTGGTCAACGGTGGTTCCGGGATCGCGGTCGGAATGGCGACGAACATCCCGCCGCACAACCTGCGCGAGGTGGCCGACGGCGTCAAATGGGCGCTGGAGAACTTCGAGGCCGGCGACGACGAGCTGCTCGCCGCGCTGCTGGTCCGGATCAAGGGCCCGGACTTCCCGACCAGGGCGATGATCCTGGGCAACTCGGGGATCGAGGACGCGTACCGCACCGGCCGCGGCTCCGTGCGCATGCGCGCGGTCGTCGAGGTCGAAGAGGACGCCAAGGGCCGCACGATCCTGGTCGTGTCCGAGCTGCCGTACCAGGTCAACCCGGACAACCTGGTGGAGAACATCGCGAACCTGGTCCGCGACGGCAAGCTCACCGGCATCTCCGACATCGCCGACGAGTCCAACAGCCGCAGCGGCATGCGGATCGTCGTCACGATCAAACGCGACGCGGTCGCCAAGGTCGTGCTGAACAACCTGTACAAGCACACCCAGCTGCAGCAGAACTTCGGGGTCAACATGCTGGCCCTGGTCGACGGCGTGCCGCGCACGCTGCGCCTCGACCAGATGATCCGGCACTACGTGAAGCACCAGATCGAGGTCATCGTCCGCCGGACCCGCTTCCGGTTGCGCAAGGCCGAGGAACGCGCCCACATCCTGCGCGGTCTGGTCAAGGCGCTGGACATGCTCGACGAGGTCATCGCGCTCATCCGGCGGTCGCCCTCGGCCGAAGAGGCCCGGCCGGCCCTGATGAGCCTGCTCGACGTCGACGAGATCCAGGCGACCGCGATCCTCGACATGCAGCTCCGTCGCCTCGCGGCACTGGAGCGGCAGCGGATCGTCGACACCCTCGCCGAGATCGAGCTCGAGATCGCCGACCTCAAGGACATCCTCGAGAAGCCCGAGCGGCAGCGCTCGATCATCGCCGAGGAACTGCAGGAGATCGTCGACAAGTACGGCGACGACCGGCGCACCAAGATCATCCCGTTCGACGGCGAGGTCTCGGTCGAAGACCTCATCGCGGTCGAGGACGTCGTCGTCACCATCACCCGCACGGGTTACGCCAAGCGAACGAAAACCGATCTGTACCGCTCGCAGAAACGCGGTGGCAAGGGCGTCCAGGGCGCGACCCTCAAACAGGACGACATCGTCCAGCACTTCTTCGTCTGCTCGACGCACGACTGGATCCTGTTCTTCACGAACAAGGGCCGCGTCTACCGCGCCAAGGCCTACGACCTGCCCGAGGCCAACCGCAACGCGCGCGGCCAACACGTCGCGAATCTGCTCGCGTTCCAGCCGGACGAGAAGATCGCCCAGGTCATCGAGATCCCGAACTACGAGGTCGCCCCGTACCTGGTGCTCGCGACCCGTCGCGGTCTGGTGAAGAAGACCAAGCTCACCGATTTCGACTCCAACCGCGCCGGTGGCCTCATCGCCGTCAACCTGCGTGAAGGGGACGAACTGGTCGGCGCGGTCCTCGCGGCCGCCGAGGACGACCTGCTCCTCGTGTCCGCGGAAGGCCAGTCGATCCGCTTCCACGCCACCGACGAAGCCCTGCGCCCGATGGGCCGTGCGACGTCCGGCGTGCTGGGCATGCGGTTCAACGACGGTGACGAACTGCTCGGCCTCAACGTCGTCCAGCCGGACAGGTTCCTCCTCGTCGCCACCGCGGGCGGCTACGCCAAGCGCACCCCGACCGAGGACTATCCGGTGCAGGGCCGCGGCGGCAAGGGCGTGCTCACCATTCAGTACGACCAGAAACGTGGCAGGCTGGTGGGCGCGGTCATCGTCGACGCCGAAGACGAGCTTTACGCGATCACCTCCAGCGGTGGGGTGATCCGGACTTCGGCCGGGCAGGTGCGCAAGGCAGGCAGGCAGACGAAGGGGGTGCGGCTGATGAATCTCGGCGAAGGAACCACTCTTCTCGCGGTCGCACGCAACGCGGACGAGCCCTCAGACGTCGCCACTGCAGGTAGTGCTGAAGGAGAAGAAACCCCGGCGTCGGAGCAGGAATAGACGACGCCCCACGTACTGGGTAAGGACTGACACCTCGTGACACCATCCGAGAAGCCCGAAGCAGGCGGCGCGCAGGCGGGATCGTCGAGCCCGCCCTGGCAGCGCGACAGCGGCGCCGGGGAACCCGAAGGCTCCAGTGAGCAGACGGTCTCGGTGTCTTCGGTCGCCACCGAAGACGTGGCCCACTCGGACCCGAACCGGGACGCGCCCACCGTGACCGATTACCACGGGGTAAGCGGCACAGCCGCGAAGAAACTCTTCGGCGAGAGCGGAGAGGGCGACCCCGCCCCCTCCGCCATCCCGTCGGCCTCCCGCGGCCGCGCCACGCCCACCGCGCTCCGCCGCCCCGGCCGCGGACCGCGTCGCGCCAGCCTGCAGATCAAACGCTTCGATCCCTGGTCGGTACTGAAACTGTCCCTCGTCCTCGGCGTCGCGCTGTTCTTCGTGTGGCTCGTCGCCGTCGGCGTCCTGTACACCGTGCTCGACGGCATGGGTGTCTGGGACAAACTCAACGGAACCTACTCGTCGCTCGTCGGCGGCGAAGGGGCCGACGCGCCGGCCGACCCGTTGATCAGCGCCGGCCGCGTCTTCGGGATCGCGGCCATCCTCGGCGCCATCAACATCGTGCTGATCTCAGCGCTGGCCACCGTCAGCGCCTTCATCTACAACGTCTCCGCCGACCTCGCCGGAGGCCTGGAAGTGACCCTTTCCGAACGAGAGTGACCCGGTTGCAGGACGCCGAAAGGCGTCCTGTAATCTTCTCCTCGTTCGGGCCCATAGCTCAGGCGGTTAGAGCGCTTCGCTGATAACGAAGAGGTCCCAGGTTCAAGTCCTGGTGGGCCCACTCCGAAAGCCGGTTCGCGAGCCTCGCGAGTCGGCTTTTTTGCTGCGAGCCTTCGCCACGTGTTCGCGGCAGGGTCTTTGGTTCCACGTGGAACGTGGTGCAGTACCATCGGTGGGGAAGCGGAGCAACTCGGCGGAAAGAGGGGGCTTCTGATGAAAAAGCTGTTGGCACTCGCGACCATCGCGGGCGGCGTGCTGTTCGTGATCAAGCGCAACAAGGCAGCCAAGGCCGAGGCCGACCTCTGGCGTGAGGCCACCGCGCCGACCGAGCGTCCGCTGGGCGCCGCTTCCACGAACGGAAGTACCCCGGCCAAGGCGGCGGACGCGTCCCGCAACAACTGATTTCGGCGCGGGCGGTTATCATGATCGCCCGCGGTCCGGGGCTGTAGCTCAATTGGTAGAGCACTGCCTTTGCAAGGCAGGGGTCAGGGGTTCGATTCCCCTCAGCTCCACACTTTCCGGAAGAGCCCTGTTCGCCGACAAGGCGAGCAGGGCTCTTTTCGTTGTCCAGAGACTTCGCCCGCATACGGTGACATTCGTCACCGTATGCGGATGACAAAGGTTCGCTCCCAGCCAAGTCAACGCTGCTTACATGGGATGGAAACCGGACAGCGAGGTGAACATGGTCAGTTTCGAAACCGACCTCGACGATCTCAGGTCGTCGAGCAAAGAACTGCAGAAGGCCGCCGACATCGTCAGTACCGCCCATACCGGGGTGAGAGGGCAGGACGTGCCCGCTCCCGACCTCGTCACGGGTGGCCTTCTGCCCGGCTTGTTCGCGCCGGACACCGCGTTCGGGAAGTCCCTGGGCATGCGTGAGGTTTCGGCGGCGTACGAGGAACACCGCCAGGCCGTGGAGAAAATGCTCGCGCGGCTGCACGGCAGTACGCAAGACGCCTCACGGGCACTGGCGAAGGTCGCCGAACTGTACGAATCCGTCGACGAGGACAACAAGCAGCGAATGAACCGCGCGGCGTACGGGGAACAGGGGTAACGGCGTGGACGGGTATTTCACCGCACTGGACGCGGAGACCACCGCCGGAGGTGGCGACAAGAACACCGAGCTTCTCGAGGGAATCACCCACGACCTCAGAGCGGGCGCCGAAAAGGCCTACGCCGCGGTGGACCTCCTCTTCATGGACTGGCTCATCGGCAGCGACGTGGATCTCAGTGGCGGGCGAAAGGAACAGGTCCGCGACTTCTTCCTCGAGTTCTCCGAGGCGGAGCTCGTCGGCGAGAACAGCCTGCAGACCATGATCGAGGCCTACGAAAGTTTTTGGAACGCCTTCCAGGACACGAAAGCGCCGCTCGACCGGTCCCTGGTCCTGCTTCTCAAGTGGCGCGGCGAAGGCGCCGAGAGTGCCAAAAGTTACATCCAGGGTCTCGTGAACACCTATTCCCGGGTGGGCACCAAACTCACCGTGCTGGAAGCGGACATCGTGGCCGCGCGGGACGCGATCGCGACCGCGCGAGCCGACCTGAGCGCTCTTGCCGCGTCCTTCCTGACCGCCGCGGAAAAGTACCGGGACGACCAGGAACGCCAGGATGAATCCGCTTTGACGAAGGCGTTGGCGGCGGGTTTCGCCGGTGCTGTCGCGGCCCTGCTCGTGGCGGCCGTGCCGCCCGCCGGCGCCGCTCTCACCGCGGCGACCTTCTTCACCACCGCGAACGGGGTCCAGGTCGCCGGTGCCGCGGCCGGTGCCGGGCTCTCCACCTTGGTCTCCGAGAACGCCTCGATCATCGGGGACAGCCCCGAAACCATCTACAACAGCTTCCACGACGGCGTGGTCAACATCAGGGAAGGCATGTTCCGCGCCACGGAGTCGCTGATCTCGAAGATCAACGTCGAGATCAACAACCTGCCGATCATTCCCGACCCA
>Ga0196958_10000419_pt1 | contig 13830 bp, 11 predicted proteins | sample S1v_10metaG_FD_148654 | JGI IMG/M metagenome (GOLD analysis project Ga0196958, IMG submission 148654) | Soil microbial communities from Anza Borrego desert, Southern California, United States - S1+v_10 | ecosystem: Environmental > Terrestrial > Soil > Desert | place: USA: California | collected...
GCGTGCGGCTCCCCCTCGTCGAGGTTGCCGCGCAGCCCGATGTGCCCGTTCGACAGCGCGAACACCGACTCGACCTGGCCCATCCGGTCCAGGTCCAGCCGCGGCTCCCGCACCACCCACGGCTCCACCGCGAAAGCGCGACCGGACGACATCAGACGACCTCCATGACTCGGGGAGCGGGATCGGGTGCGGGGACGTGTTCGGGGGTGGACTCGTAGGCCTCGCGCAGCAGGCGCTCCGCGGTGTCCCGGCGCGCGGCGAGCGGGCACGATGCGGGGAGCAGCGCCGTGCCATCGCCGGGACCCGCACGATGCCAGAGCTCGCTGAACACGGCCGAGGCGGCCACCCGGATGAACCCCCGTAGGGAGCGCAACGGAACACCCCGCGCCGCCATTCCCCGCAGGTGCGCGGCCGCCACGAGCCCGGTCATCGCGTCGATCCCGCGAGGACGCCCTGCACGAAGTGGCGTTGGAAGGCGAAGAACACCACGAGCGGCACGACCATCGACAGGAACGCGCCGCTGGCGAGCACGTCGACGTTGCTGCCGAACTGGCGCAGCTCGCTGCGCAGCGCCACGGTGATCGGGGCCGAGCTCTCGTCCGCGAACACCAGGCCCACGAGCAGGTCGTTCCACACCCACAGGAACTGGAAGATCGCCAGCGATGCGACGGCGGGCAACGAGATCGGCAGCACCAGCCGCCAGAAGATCCGCAGCTCGCGCCCGCCGTCCATCCGCGCGGCCTCCAGCAGGTCGCGGGGTATCGCGGCGAAGGAGTTGCGCAGCAGGAACACCGCGAACGGCAGCCCGAAGGCGACGTGGAACAGCACCACCCCGGGGATCGACCCGTACAGCCCGATGCCGCCCAGCAGCTGGGCCACCGGGATGAGCGCCACCTGGATCGGCACCACGAGCAGGGCGACGACGCCGAGCAGCACCCAGTCCCGGCCGGGGAACTCGATCCAGGCCAGCGCGTAGGCCGCGAGGGCACCGAGCACGACCACCAGCACCGTGGAGGGCACCGTGATCAGCACGGTGTTCCACAGCGACCCCAGCATCACGCGGTCGGACAGCAGTGCCGCGTAGTTGGCGAGGGTGAGCTGCGCGGGCGCCGTGAACACCGTCCACCAGCCGCTGCGGGCGCCGGCCTCCTCCGGACGCAGCGACGCGACCAGCAGCCCGAGCACCGGCAGCAACCAGAAGACCGCGACGACGACGAGCGCGGTGCGCACCACCGGTCCGCCCAGCCGGGCGACCACCCGCGCCGCGACCGGGCGGCGCGCCACCGCGCCGGGCGGGTCGGGCGACGGGGCCATGGCTGCGCCCATCACTGCTCCCTCCTGAACCGTCGGATGTTGAACGCCATCGCCGGCAGCACGAGCAGGAACAGGAGCACGGCCAGCGCGCTGCCCAGCCCCTGGTCGCCCCCGCCGGGACCGAACGAGACCTGCCACATCTGCAGCGCGAGCACGTTCGCCTCCTCCTGCACGGACCCGGGTGCGATGACGAAGACGAGGTCGAACACCTTCAGCACGTTGATCACCAAGGTCACGACCACGACGAGCAGCACCGGCGAGAGCAGCGGCACCGTCACCCGCCGGAACACCTGCCACTCGGTGGCGCCGTCCACCCGCGCCGCCTCCAGCGCGTCGCGCGGGACGGCCGCGAGGCCCGCCGCGATCAGGGTCATCGCGAACCCGGACATGATCCACAACCACGCCGAGATCACCACGGGGGTCACCAGGGCGGGGCCGAGCCAGGTCAGCCCGCGGAAGGGCGCGGCGAAGTTCTCCTCGGGCAACCGGACGGTGTAGGTGCCCCGCGCGAGGTCCGGCACCGTGAACCGCCCGTCGTCGCCGGTGGTCGCGGTCGCCACCACGCGGCCCCCGGCGAGGACCTCGACGCCGACGCCCGGCATCCCGCGCTCCCCCGCGTCCACCAGTCCGGTCCGGTCCGCCGCGCTGCCGACGTCCAGCCACACGAGCCCGCGCAGTCCGGGGCCGGGCTCGGCGACCGTCGCCGCGGACGCCTGCCGCGGCAGCGCGGCGGGGTCGAACCCGGTGATCGGCAGGGCGAGCACGTCGTGGGCGCCGACCGGTGCGGCCGTGACGAGCGCCCCGTCCGCGGTGGTGACCAGGCCGCCGCCGTCGCGCGGGCGCGCCCCCGCGTACGGGGACGGGGCCGTGAACGCGTCCCGCACGGAGACGGCGACCGCGTTGGCCAGCCCGCTGTCCGGGTCCTCGTCGTAGACCAGCCGGAAGATGATCCCGGACGCGACCAGCGAGATCGCCAGCGGCATGAACAGCACGAGCCGGAACGCCGCGGCCCACCGGATCCGCTCGGTGAGCACGGCGAGCACCAGCCCGATCGTGGTGACCAGCGTCGGCGCCACGAGCACCCAGATCACGCTGTTGCGCAGGGCCACCAGCGTCCGATCGTCGGTGAACGCCGTCGCGTAGTTGTCGAGCCCGACGAACTCGGTGCCGCGGGCGTCGAACAGGCTGCGCACCACCGAGTAGGCCGCCGGGTAGGCGAGGAAGACGAGCATCAGCGCCGCCGCGGGTGCGAGGAACAGCAGGGCCGTGCGCCGCCCGCCGCGGTCCGGCGCGCGCGTCACGGACCGACCGCCGCGTACGCCGAGTCGGCCTCGGCCTCCAGGTCGACGAGGATCTCGTCGACGCGCCCCGGGTCGGCCAGGTAGTCCTGCATCGCGCGCCAGAACCCGTCGCCGCGGATGCCCCCGAGCGCGGTGGGCATCAGGTCGGACATGTCGAACCGCACGTTCTCGGCGTTCACCAGCTCGTCGGCGATCTGGCGGGTGGTGTCGTCGGGGTACTCCCCCAGCCCGACCTCCCGGTTCGGCGAGACGAACCCGCCCTGCGCCGCCCAGACCGACGCCGCCTCCGACGAGGCCAGGAACCGCAGGAGCGCGGCCGTGCCCGGCTCGTCGGTGAGCGCAACGAGCGTGTCGCCGCCGCTGACGACCGAGCGGCGCGACCCGATCCTCGGGAACGGGAACACGAGCGCGTCCACGCCGACCGTCGCCGACGTGCTCTCCGCGATGGCCCCGGCCACGAAGTCCGCCTCGTAGACGATCGAGGCCCACGGGTCGCTGCCGAAGACGTCGACGACGGACTCGACGAACTCGGTGTGCAGGGCCCCCTCGGTGCCACCGGGCAGGTACTCCGGCCGGAACACCTGCCCGAGCGTCTCGAGGGCGGTGCGCACCGACGGGTGGGTCCAGGGGATGTCGTGGTCGGCGAGCCGGTCGTACATCTCCCCGCCCGCGGTCTGCAGGTAGACGTTCTCGAACCAGTCGGTGAGCACCCACCCGTCGGCGCCGCCGATCGAGAGCGGGGTGTCGCCGGTGTCGGACAGCTTGCGCAGCGTCTCGGTGAACGCCGCCCACGTCCGCGGCGGCGTGAAACCGGGCCCGAGCTGCCCGGCGTCGTACCAGACCGTGGACTTGTTCGCCGCCTTGAACACGAGCCCGAACAGCTCGCCGTCGACGGTGCCGAGCTCCTTCCAGACCGGCGCGAACTGCGCGTCGACCACGGCCTCGGTGGCGGCGTCGAGCGGGACGAGCGACCCGGCGCGCGCCAGGCTCCGCACCAGCGCCGGCTGGGAGACGCCCGCGATGTCCGGCGGGGAACCGCCGGCCAGTCGGGTGGCCAGCAGGGTGGGCACCTCGTCGCCGCCGGAGACGTAGGTGACGACCGCTCCGGTGCGCTGCTCGAACACGTCGAGCACCCGCTCGAACGCGGCCTGCTCCTCATCCGACCACACCGCGAGCACCTCGATCGTCTGCCCCGCCAGGCCGGGGCCCGCGGGACGCGGCTGGGGCTCGGCGCCGCCGCAGCCCGCCGCCGCGAGCACGACGGCGACCAGCACCGGGACGAACCTGCGCATGTCCCCCTCCCGATCCGCTCAGTGCCCGATGGCGAGGCCGGTGTCCAGGTCGAAGAAGTGCAGGCCCTCGGTGTCGACGCGGACCGTCACCGGCTGGCCCTCGAACACGCGCGTGCGCGGGCTGAACCGCCCGACCAGGACGCTGCCGGCCGGCGCCGCACCCGGGCGCCGCGGCCCGGCTCCCGGGTCCTCCCGGTCCTCGGTCCGCACCGGCTCCGCGTCGACCGGGAAGTGCACCATCACGTCCGCGCCCATCGCCTCGACGAGGTCCGCGACCGAGACCAGCGTGCCGCCGTCCACGGACCCCGCGACCGCCGCGTCCTGCATGTCCTCCGGACGGATGCCGAGCGCGACCCGCCGCCCGTCGTAGCGCTTCAGGCCCGGCCGCCGGTGCAGGACGCTCTCCGGCACGGTGAGCCGGTGCCCGCCGAACGTCGCCGAAGCCCGTCCCGCGTCGTCGAACGCGACCTGGGCGTCGACCATGTTCATGGCCGGGGACCCGATGAACCCGGCGACGACCGTGTTGACCGGCTGGTCGTAGAGCTCCTGCGGGGACGCGATCTGCTGCAGCACCCCGGCGCGCATGACGGCGACGCGGTCGCCCAGCGTCATGGCCTCGGTCTGGTCGTGCGTGACGTACACGGTGGTGACGCCGAGGTCGCGCTGGAGCCGGGCGATCTGCGCACGCACCTGCACGCGGAGCTTGGCGTCGAGGTTGGACAGCGGCTCGTCCATGAGGAACGCGCGCGGCTCCCGGACGATCGCGCGCCCCATCGCCACGCGCTGCCGCTGGCCACCGGAGAGGTGGCGCGGCTTGCGGCGCAGGTGCGGGCCCAGCTCCAGTACCTCGGCGACCTCGCGGACCCGGCGCTCGACCTGCGCCTTCGGCATCTTCCGCAGGGTCAGGCCGAATGCGATGTTGTCGAAGACGCTGAGGTGCGGGTAGAGCGCATAGGACTGGAAGACCATCGCGACGTCCCGGTCGCGGGCCGGCACGTCGTTCACGACCCGGCCACCGATCCGCACCTCGCCCTCGGTGACCTGCTCGAGACCGGCGATCATGCGCAGCGCCGTGGTCTTGCCGCACCCCGAGGGCCCGACGAGGACGAGGAACTCGCCGTCCATGACGTCGACGGAGAGGCCGGTGACCGCGCGCGTCCCGTCGGCGTAGACCTTGCCGACCCGGTCCATCTCGATCCCCGCCACGATGCTCCCGTCGACGTCGCCGAGCGGCCTGGACGCCGAATCGTAGGGAGCCGGCTCCGAAGGGGACCTTAAGGAGCCGCCAGATCGCGCTGAAGGTCGGTTCCCGAACGCGCGGGGCAGCGTCTACGGTTCGACCATGGCGCTGGTGCTGCTGGTCGAGGACGACCACGCCGTCCGCACGGCGATGACCGGGGCGCTGCGCGAGGCCGGGCACGTCGTGCAGCCGGTCGGGACCGCGCTCGACGCCCTGCGCACCGTCACCGACGACCACGTCGACCTCGTGGTCCTCGACCTCGGGCTGCCCGATCTCGACGGGTTCGAGGCGCTGCGGCTGCTGCGCGGGGTCAGCGACGTCCCGGTGATCATCGCGACCGCCCGCACCGACGAGCAGACGATCGTGCGCCTGCTCAACGCGGGAGCCGACGACTACGTCACCAAGCCGTTCTCCAGCGAACACCTCACCGCCCGCGTCGGCGCGGTCCTGCGCCGTGCCAAACCCGCGGAGGCGGTGCACGACGGGCGGATCGAGGTCGGCGACCTGGTCGTGGACCCCGCCACCCGCGAGGCCGCCCTCGGCGCCACCGCGCTGACGCTCACCCGACGTGAGTTCGACCTGCTCGCCTACCTCGCGGCGCGCAACGGCAAGGTCGTGTCGAAGTCGGAGCTGTGCCGCGAGGTCTGGCGCCAGCCGCACGTGCACCTCGACCAGACCATCGACGTGCACCTGTCCTGGCTGCGCCGCAAGCTCGGCGAGACGGCCGCGGAGCCGCGGTTCCTGCACACCGTCCGCGGGGTGGGGATCAAGCTGGTCGACCCGTGCCGGACGTCGTCGCCGGCGTGACCCGGCCGCGCTGACAGGGGGTGGGGCCGTGCGGCGTCTCGTCCTGCGGCTGATCGTCGCCACCGCCGCGGCGGCCGTCGCGGCCGTCACCGCCGCCGCGCTGGTCGTGCACGTCCTCGGGGAACGCGACCGGCTGCGCACCGCCTCCGAGGCCGACCTCGCCGCGCTCGTCAGCCTCGCGGAGGCGACCGCGGACCCCGAGGCGCTGCGGCGCGGGCTCGCGCGCACCGCGGCCGGCCGGGAGGGCAGGCTCGCCGTGCACGTCGGCGACACGACCATCGGCACGTCCCGCCTCGGGACGAGGGGTGCGGATCCGCCGCCGCAGGTCGCCGTCGAGGGGGGCACCGTACTGGTTCGCGACGCGGGCACGGCCGTCGTCGAGGTGTTCGTGCCCGGTCGCACGCCGGGCGCCGGCGAGCTCGGCCTGGCCGCGCTGCTGCTCGGGACGGGGGCGCTCGCCGCGGGTGTGGGCGCGGTCCTGTCCCTGCGGCGGCTGCGGCCCGTCCTCACCGATCTCGCGGCGCTCACCACGGAGGCCACCGCCGTCGGGCACGAGGACCCGCCACCGCGGGCCCACCCGATGCACGTGCCCGAGACCACGGCGCTCGCCCGGGCGCTCGGCGCGCTGACCGCCCGCTTCGCCGAGGCCCGCAGCCGGGAGCGCCGCCTCGCCGCCGACCTGTCCCACCGGCTGCGGACCCCGCTCACCGCGCTCGCCCTCGACGCGAGCGCCATCGGCGACGGGCCCGCCGCCGAGCGGGTGCGGCAGACCATCGCGTCCCTCGACGGCGACGTGGACGCGCTCATCCGCGCGTCGCCCGCCGTGGACGCCGGGCCGGCCCGCTGCGACGTCGTCGCGGTGGTGCAGCGCCGGATGGCGTTCTGGTCGGCACTCGCCCAGCACGGCGGGCGCTCCTGCGAGGTGCGCACGACCTCGCCGTCCGCTCCGATCGCGCTGGCCGAGGACGACCTCGCGGCCGTGGTCGACGCCCTGCTGGGCAACGTCTTCCGCTATACGCCCGACGGCGCCGGGTTCGCCGTTGCGGTGGTGCGGCACGCGGGATGGGTGAGCCTGGTCGTGGACGACGCCGGTCCCGGCGTGGCCGACCCGGCGGCCGCCCTGAGCCGCGGCGTCAGCGACTCCGGCGGCACCGGACTCGGGCTCGACATCGCCCGCGAGGCCGTGGAGGCCACCGGCGGGACGATCCACATCGAGCGCGCGGCGCTCGGCGGCGCCCGCATCCGCCTGCGCTTCAGCGAGGCGGGCGCCGAGCACGACGACCCGCACGAACCGCGAGCCTGGCGGCTCTGGCGCACGGGGTCCCACACCCCCTGACCTCGGCCGGCCGCCGCTGCCGGCGTACTGCGCAACCACGGCCGGGCGCGCTGACCAAGGGCAGATGGTCGCGAACCGATCTTCGGCGGCGACCATGTGCCCTTGATCGCGGCGCCCCCCGGGACGTGGCGATCACGGGGCGGCCTCGCCGGTCAGGTCACTGCGCGAGGGCCCGTCGTGCCGAGAGGTCGGCCCCGACCCCGTGCTCCGTGGCGTCGAACCGGTCGGCCAGGTGCGCGGCGAGCTCGCGGAACGCGTCCTGGGTGGCGGGCCGGATCCGCGCGGGCTCGATCCGGGCGCCGGTGGCGAGGTGCGGGTCGAAGGGCACCTCGACCACGGCGCGGCACCGGCCTTCGAAGTGGCGCCGCACCCTCGCGGTGTCGATGTGCTTGTCAGCCCGGTCGCAGGTGAGCACCAGGACGGCATCGGCCACCCGCTCGGCGTGGCCGCGCACGGTCAGCCAGTCGAGCGTCTTGTCCACGCGGCTCGCGCCGTCCGCCGTCGGAGAGCCGACGATCACGAGGCTGTCGGCCAGCGCGAGCGTGCCGCCGACCGCGGAGTGCACGAGCCCGCTGCCCGAGTCGGTGATCACCACGTTGTAGAAGCGGCGCAGGACCGTGCAGACGCGCTCGTACTCGTCGCGGTCGAGCGCCACGCTCATCGCCGGGTCCTGCTCGGACGCCAGCACCTGCAGCCGCCCGGCGAGGCTGGTGTAGCGGGCGACGTCCGCGAGCGAGCCCAGCGACTCGACCTGCCCGACCATGTCCCGCACCGTCATCGACACGTCGCCGGTGAGCCGGTCGGCCAGCGTGCCCGCGTTCGGGCTGGCGTCGAGCGCCACGACCCGGTCGCCCCGGTGCTCGGCGAGGACCAGCCCGACGCAGGCCGCGACGGTCGTCTTCCCGACCCCACCGTTGATCGAGCTGACGGCGACCTGGTGGGCGCTGCCGAGCGGCCTGCGGATGCGCTGCACCTGCTCGCGGCGCGCCAGCTCGACGGGACCGGGGCCCGGGTTGAGCAGCCCGCCGCTGGCCGCGTAGAGCAGCCCGCGCCACCCCCCGTCCGGACGCTCGGCGCGCCGGCGGACCATCGCGTCCGCGGTCAGGGCGTCCCCCGCGTCGCTCGCCGCCCGGGCCGCCTGCGGTTCAGTCATCGCTCGGCCTCGCCGACGCTCTCATCCGGCCACCCCGTCCTCCCGACCACGGATGCCTGTCATGATCTCAATCGCTGGGCTCGACCTGGAACTCGGCCGTCGCGGCGTCGGCGCGCGTGACCGAGATCCGGTACGCGCCCACCGTGGCGGACGAGCCGGGCGCCACCGTCGCGCTCTGCCCGTCCGCGGAGAAGGTCACCCCGGAGGTGTCGAACGCGTCGATGCCGATCAGCGGCCCGTCGGCGCAGGAGAAGGACGTCCGGCCGTTCGTCGTGACGGTCCGTCCACCGGCACCGGAGCTGCTGATCGACCCACCCGACGAGACCCGGACCTGGCAGCCCGACCCCGAGGACCCCGGTCCGGGCGACGGGGCCGCCTGCGAGCTGGGCGGGTCGGACCGGGGGGCCGCTTCACCGGGGACGCTCGTGGCGCAGCCCGCGGCCAGTGCCACGGCGACGCCGGCGAGCACGCGGGGCAGCGCGGAGAAGATCTTCACAGTCGGCATGGTGCCGTCGATCACGCGCCGTGGCCAGGCCGGCGGGGGCCGGCGTCGAAGTCGTCGGCGACGAGCGCGGCGAGCTCGAGGAAGGCGTCCGACGTGGCCGTGCGCAGGGCGGAGAGCTCGATCCGGCCGCCGGTGGCGAGGTGGGGGTCGTGCGGCACCACGACGACGGCCCGGCAGCGGGCGTGGAAGTGCCCGATCAGCAGGTCGGTGTCGATCTCCTTGCTCGTCCGGTCCCGGGACAGGACGACCACGGCGCGGGCCACCATCCCGCCGTACCCGTGCGCGACCAGCCAGTCCAGGGTCTTCGCGGCCCGGCTGGCGCCGTCGACGGTGAGCGATCCGACGACCACCAGGCTGTTGGCGAGCGCGAGCGTCCCGTCCATCGCCGAGTGCACCATCCCGGTGCCGGAGTCGGTGACGACGACGTTGTAGAAGCGGGCGAGCACCGCGCAGACCTGCTCGTACTCGGCGCGGTCGAACGCCTCGCTGCGCGCCGGATCCTGCTCCGAGGCCAGCACCTGCAACCGTCCGGCGAGGGTGGTGAAGCGGGCCACGTCGCTCAGCGACCGGATGTCGCCGACCCCGTCGAGGAGGTCACGGACCGTCGCGTCGGTCTTCCCGGTGAGCCGCTCGGCGAGCGTGCCGGCGTCCGGGTTGGCGTCCAGCGCCGCGATCCGGTCGCCGCGGTGCTCGGCGAGCGTCAGCCCCAGCAGCGCGGTGACCGTCGTCTTCCCGACGCCGCCCTTCATGGACGCCACCGCGATCTGCCGCGGACCGGGCAACGGCCTCCGGACCCGCAGCGCCAGCTCCTGCCTGCGCTGCTCAGCCGGCCCGATCCCCGGGTTGACCAGCCCGCCGCTCACCACGTGGACCGCGCGCCGCCAGCCGTACCCGGGCCGGTCCGACCGGCGCCGGACGATCGTGTACTCGGTCAGCTCGGACGCGTCGGCGGCCACGCGCGGGCCCGCGTGCTCCGGCGAGGACGGCACCGGCGGCGGGGACGTCGGCTGCGGTACCCGCGGCGCAGGTGGCGGCGCCGGCGGGGACACGCGCCCGCCCTGCGGCACCCGCGGACGCACCGGTCCGCTCGTCGAGGGCACCCGCGCGGCCGCCGGGACCGGCGGACGCACCGCGCCACGCTGCGGACCCGGCGGAGGCACCGGCCCGGCCTGCGGATCGGGCGGACCCACCCGCCCTCCCTGCGGCGCCGACGGCGAGACCCGCCCGCGCTGCGGCGGAGGTGACGGCACCGGCGGCGGCTCGGACGAGGGCACCCGCGCTGAGGGCGGCTCCCGTGGGGGAGCCGGGGGCGGTGGCTCCGTCCGGGGGACGTCCGACTTCGCCGGTGCGAACGAGCGTTTCGGCATGGTGCTCCCCCCTGTCCACACGGCCCCCACCGCGGCCACCGCCACGGAACCTCGCGGTGATCAGCCGAGCCGGATGGTACTGCGTCCGTCCGGCCGGGCCCGCGTGCCGTCAGCCGGCCGCCGGAGAACGCCGCTGCGCGTAGGCCTGCACGAGCTGTTCCTCGGCGTCGTGCAGGTAGACCTCGAGGTCCTCCGCGGCGCCCGGACCGTCGCCGTCCTGCAACCGCCGCAGGATGCCCCGGTTGCGGGCGAGGTACGGCTCGTGGAACCGCTGCGGGTCGGCCATCACGTGGAACACCAGACGCAGCTCGGCGAGGATGCCGCCCATGAGCTCGTCCGAGCGCGTGCTCCCGGCCAGCGCCACGAGCGCCTGGTGGAACTTGATGTTCGCCGTGCCGAGGGCCTGCCACTCGCTGCGCCGCAGCGCCTCCTCGCCGTCGGCGACCGCGGCGGCCACCGCACCCATCCCCGGGTGCGGCCCGGTGACGGTGCGGATCACGCCGCACTCGACGATCCGCCGCACCCGGTAGAGGTCGACGACGTCCTCGATGCTCAGCGTCCGCACGAACATGCCGCGGTTCAGCTCGTGCGTGAGCAGCCGCTCGTGCGACAGCAGCCGGAAGGCCTCGCGCAACGTGTTCCGGGAGACGCCGAGCGCAGTGCCGATGCCGTCCTCGGCCAGGCGCGTGCCGGGCGGGAAGTAGCCCTCGATGATGCGGCTGCGCAGGATGGCGGCCACCCGCTCCGCGGTGCTCGTGCGCGACAGCAGGGCGCGGTCGGCGGCCAGGCCGTCGACGGCCGACCCATCGGTGGTCACGACGCCTCCAGGCTCGCTCTAGGGGATGTCCTCCTGAAGGATCGTACAACGATCGAACACCGGCGGACGGCGACCGCTGTCCGGTTCGCCGCATTTATATTCACGATCTGCAATCAATCAATCACGTAGAGCGATAATCGTGATGCCGTTCTGCGCATGATCGAGCCGCCATCGGCATGGCAGGCGAACGGCAGTACTCTGCTGCACAATCAGTGCGGTTCGTGGCGCACGAGAGCAGGGGGGCAACTGCGTGGTGGGGCACGGCGGCTCACCGCGATGCGTGCTGCACCCATTTCTTCTGCGCGCGAGTCGTGGTTCGATCGTGCCGGTTCACCTCGTGGCCCGGCCGCCACGGACCGGAGAGGCCCGCCGCGGGTGAGGACACGGCGGCAGTGATCTGTCCTGGGGGGACGACATGACCGACGGGCCACAGGAGTGCGCCCTGCCCGGATGCGATGCGATCGTCGAGCAGCCGGAGGAGGGGGGCCCGCGACGCCGGTACTGCTCGCCGGCTCACCGGGCGTCCGCACGCAAGATGCGCCACGCGGCCCGGAAGGAGTCCGCCTCGGCCCCGGGTCCCGCGCGCGGGCCCGTCACCGAACCGGGAGCGAGCACGGAGCCCGAGCCGGACGTCTCCACGCCGCCCGCAGCGCTCTCCGTCCCGCAGGAGCAGGCTCCCCCGCCGGCGCAGACGCCACCCGTCACGCCGCCGGACCGGGAATGGAGCCCGGCCGCGTCGTGGACGATCGCGAAGATGCCCCCGCCGCCTCCGGTCACGGGCGAGCGCACCGTCAGGACGATCACCTCGAAGCGGGTGAAGAAGCCCAGGACCGCCCGCACCGCCGGCGAGCGCAAGGTGGCGGCCACGTCGATGCGGCGACGCGCCGTGGCGAGCATCGCGGTCGCCAGCCTGGTGGCGGGCGGCACGAGCTACTACATCACCGAGAACATCGGCGCCACCCCGACCACCGTCCCGCCCCCGCAGGCCTCCCCGGAGACCGCGATGGAGGCCGACGTGTGGGCCGACCAGGCCGAGGTCGTCCTCGCGTCGATCGACAAGCAGCTGGAGACCGTCACCCGCACGCAGGCGACGTGGCAGCAGCTGCCCGAGCCGACCCGCGCCCAGCAGCACGAGGCGGTGCAGGCGCTGCAGGAGCGCAAGGCGGCGCTCGAGCGGCAGAAGGCCACGCTCACGTCGCAGCTCGCCGCACTGCGCGCGCTCCCGGAGCTCACCACCGAGCTGAGCGCGGCGCAGGCCCAGCTGGAGGCCGTCGAGAAGACGCTCGAGGAGAACGACGTCGAGACCTCTTCGGAGGACCACGCCGAGGCGCTCCGGCAGCTCGAGGAGCAGCGCGAGCAGCACCGGAAGCAACGCAACCAGGCCGTCCAGGCGCTCGACGAGGTGCGTTCGGGTGTCCAGGAGGCACTCACCACCCCCCTGCCCGACGACACCGAGCGCACCACCCGGGTCGTCGAGCGCGTCGAGGCGCTGATCGAGAACCGGTCCGACGACGACGAGCAGACCGGCGACCCGGGCAGCAGCGACGAGGGCGACGCCGACGGAGGCGCCGACAACGGCGCCGACACCCACGACCTCGCCGCCGGCGGTTCCGACCCGGCCACCGCCCAGCGCCGTGACGACGGCGACGCCGAGCGCAACGACACCGGCGTCACGGCACCGCCGGACCCGGAGCGCCCGAGTGTGGCCGCCGTGCTGGCCGACGGGGGCTCGTCCACCGCCGAGGGCGGATCGGACTCCCGCGACGACCGTGACGACGAGCGGGAGGGCCCGGTCCGCGGTATCACGTCCGCGCTGTCCGACACGGTCGACGGCGTGCTCTCCGGAGACGACGACGACTCGGACGAGGAGCGCTCCGGCGGGCGGGACGAGCGTTCCGACCGGTCCGACGGCTGGTTCGGCGGCGACGACGACGAGGACGACGAGGACGGCGAGCGCTCCGAGGGCTGGTTCGGCGACGGGGACGACGAGGACGACGACCGCTCGGGGCACTCGGACCGTGGCCGCGGTCACGACGACGAGGACGACGACGAGGACGACCGCGGGCCGGTGGACGACGTCGTCCGCGGCGCCGGAGACGTGGCCGAGGGCCTGCTCGGCAGCTCGGACCGCAACGAATCCGACCGCGACGAGTCGGACCGCGAGAACTCGGACCGCGACGAGTGGGACGGCGACGAGTCGGACCGTGACGAGTCGGACGAGTCGGCCTCGGAGCGTCGGAACCGCCCCATCGGCAAGGCCGAGCGCAACCGCTCGCAGGACTCCGAGGAGCGGTCGGGGGACGGCGACCGCGACGAGGAGCGGTCCGAGGGCGACGGTGACGACGGCCAGGACGAGCGTGCCGAGCGCGACGGCGACGAGGAGCGCAAGCGGCCGACCGGCAAGGCCGAGCGCGAGCGCAACCGGGCCGAGGAGCGCGTTCGGGACGCGGCCGAGCGCCTCGCCGGCTCCGACCAGGACGACGAGGAGGACGAGTCGGAGGAGCGCGAGTCCGACGACTCGGACGACCGCTCCGAGCGATCCGGCTCCGAGGACGACAGCGGCGGCGATTCCGACGACGAGTCGGACGAGTCGGGCTCGGATTCGGATGACTCCGATTCCGACGCCAACTCCGACGACGACTCCGACGACGACTCCGACGACGACTCCGACGACGACTCCGAATCGCACGAATCGGAG